>OJIU01000135.1_pt1 | contig 41360 bp, 59 predicted proteins | sample 1595961 | NCBI WGS metagenome assembly OJIU01 (sample SAMEA4350144, study PRJEB24818) | metagenome | biome: human; feature: gut; material: faeces | place: Denmark | collected 2013-09
GTGATATCTGAATTAGCGCCGCCTGACTGGAAGTGAATTTTGAATAGCTCAAGCTTCAACGCGTCAGTGCCGATGAATTGAAATGCTTCCTCTGCGGCTGCGTTCTGGTTCATGACCAGCTTGTAAATCTCTAACTGGAATTTCTGTTCTTCAGTCATGGGAATAATCTCTGCCATTGTTGGCTCCGTTTATCCGTTAAAAGGGATATCAGTTAAGTTATCCCGTGTAGGGTATAAGCCATTGTCGAGACCATTCATTGAATGGCCTCTGCAATAACCGATGTCTTTCCATCAGTCCGCCACCACAAAGAATCTTTTTGCCATAAGGCTGGAGTTTCATCTTTCAGTGGCTGCCAGTGTTATTTCCCCCACTTACTGGCTTGGGTTGCTTCGTGGTACTGCCGTAACTGGTTACCTAGAATAAATTCCGGTTTCATTATCAAGCCCACCCGTTGATGGGCTTTGTAATGGATAGCCGTTGCTCAGTTCTCGTAATGCTTTGATTTTTCCGATAACGCAGTTTTGCGTTTGCCATCAGCACGCAATATCGAGAGTCAACTGCAGTTGCTCGCGCCAGTACTCGACATTTGCTTCAATAACCGGCTTATCCCATCGCCAGCGAGCCATCTCTCTTGCCCCATTGCTGGCTTTTGATTTCCGGTCATCGCGAATGCGACATGCTTGCTCATATTTCTGCTGCTCAGTCAGTTCACCGCGAAGCAGACTATCAATGTGCAGGTCGCACCATACGGAGAATTTCGGATCGCACCATCTTGCAAAGGCAACTGATAACTTTGGATGCAGCCATGTTCCGCCACCCCTGTCCTTTCGTGCCTTGCTTGTTTTTACATACCCGGAATCACGGGTATGTAGAATTTTCGATGGTTCACCTGAATAAACCTCATCCAGAGCTCTAACGTATTCGAGAGTTTCAGCGTTGGACAACCAGTGATCCAGACGCTTCCCGAAACGTTTTGCAATATCAGTGGCATTAATCCAGCCATCAGTATTGAAGCGGATAGGTTCGCCTTTGTAATTTAGTGGAACGATATTCATAGCGTCTTACCTTTTAGAAAGATGAGCCTGTTCGCACAGAAAAGCCGCCCCGAGATGGTCGCCACCATATACGGCAATTCTCAGGCTCAGCTTTCTGAAAGACTCGGGATTGTTACGCGCTGCGATGCGCGGTTTACTGCAGATGTAAAAAAGCCCCGCGAATGCGAGGCTAAATCCTGGTGTTTGTAATTACTGGCTCTTATCTCAACGCAGCCCCTTACCGCGCGCCAGATGCTCAATATCAAGCATCAGCAATGAGATGTTTAATCTGGATTCACTCCAGAAGTGATCACCACCCTGTCTACAGAGCCAGATGTGAAGGATGATGAGTAAAATTATCGCTATCATCGAAGGCATTGCGTCCTGATGTATTCCTGAAGCGTTCTCAGTGCTGTTTGGTCGCTGATGATTCCGTCCCGAATACCGAGAACGTTTCGTCCAGCAACTGGAGAGAGTTCGACGGTGGCATCATTGCCCATGCTGGAGGCGCTGGATGTTTCGTCTGAGGATGGCACAGGGCATTTTCCTTTGACGAGCACCCTGCCACCATTATCAAGCTTGCGCCGAAGAGCATCATTTTCAGCTTTCGCATCAGCTAACTCCTTCGTGTATTTAGCATCAAGTGCATCAGCAGTACGCTGGCGCCGCTGCATGTCAGTAATGGTGGCAGTCGCCTGCTTCATCTCACTGACTTTTTTATCGAGCTGCTCTTTGTAGGTCATGGCGTTATCACGGTAATGATTAACAGCCCATGACAGGCAGACGATGATGCAGATAACCAGAGCGGAGATAATCGCGGTTATTCTGCTCATACCTCAATCTCTCTGACCGTTCCGCCTGCTTCTTTGAATTTTGCAATCAGGCTGTCAGCCTTATGCTCGAACTGACCGTAACCAGCCCCCGGCAGTGAAGCCCAGATATTGCTGCAACGGTCTATTGCCTGACGGATATCACCGCGGTCAATCATCGGTAAAGCGCCACGCTCTTTAATCTGCTGCAATGCCACAGCGTCCTGGCTTTTCGGAGAGAAGTCTTTCAGGCCAAGCTGCTTACGGTAGGCATCCCACCAACGGGAAAGAAGCTGATAGCGCCCGGCTGCTGTTGATTTGAGTTTTGGGTTTAGCGTGACAAGTTTGCGAGGGTGATCGGAGTAATCAGTGAATAGCTCTCCACCAACAATGACGTCATAACCATGATTTCTGGTTTTCTGACGTCCGTTATCAGTTCCCTCTGACCACGCCAGCATATCGAGGAACGCCTTACGTTGATTATTGATTTCCACCATCTTCTACTCCGGCTTTTTTAGCAGCGAAGCGTTTGATAAGCGAACCAATCGAGTCAGTACCGATGTAGCCGATGAACACGCTCGTTATATAAGCGAGATTGCTACTTAGTCCGGCGAAGTCGAGAAGGTCACGAATGAACCAGGCGATAATGGCGCACATCGTTGCGTCGATTACTGTTTTTGTAAACGCACCGCCATTATATCTGCCGCGAAGGTACGCCATTGCAAACGCAAGGATTGCCCCGATGCCTTGTTCCTTTGCCGCGAGAATGGCGGCTAACAGGTCATTTTTTTCTGGCATCTTCATGTCTTACCCCCAATAAGGGGATTTGCTCTATTTAATTAGGAATAAGGTCGATTACTGATAGAACAAATCCAGGCTACTGTGTTTAGTAATCAGATTTGTTCGTGACCGATATGCACGGGCAAAACGGCATGAGGTTGTTAGCGCAACCTCATGCCACCCGCTTTCACGAAGGTCATGTGTAGAAGGCCGCAGCATAACTATCACTGATGAATTCAGGATAGCCAGTGGCTACGGCTCAGTTTGGGTTGTGCTGTTGCTGGGCGGCGATGACGCCTGTACGCATTTGGTGATCCGGTTCTGCTTCCGGTATTCGCTTAATTCAGCACAACGGAAAGAGCACTCAATGCATTTAAGCCAAGCCCCATAAGGGAGAATGCTCTTACCTGTTACACAGATATAAAAAATCCCGAAACCGTTATGCAGGCTCTAACTATTACCTGCGAACTGTTTCGGGATTGCATTTTACAGACCTCTCAGCCTGCGATGGTTGGAGTTCCAGACGATACGTCGAAGTGACCAACTAGGCGGAATCGGTAGTAAGCGCCGCCTCTTTTTATCTCACTACCACAACGAGCGAATTAACCCATCGTTGGGTCAAATTTACCCAACTTTATTCAAAAAGTCAATATCATGCCGTTAATATGTTGCCATCCGTGGCAATCATGCTGCTAACGTGTGACTGCATTCAAAATATTGTCTGCAATTGACTCTTCCTTGTGGCATTGCGCCACCAGAGCGTCATACAGCGGCTTAACAGTGCGTGACCATGTGGGTTGGGTGAGGTTTGGGATTAGCATCGTCACAGCGCGATATGCAGCGCTTGCTGGCATCCTTGAATAGCCGACGCCTTTGCATCTTCCGCACTCTTTCTCAACAACTCTCCCCCACTGCTCTGTTTTTGCTATATCAACCGCACGACCTGTACCGTGGCAATCTCTGCATCTTGCACCCGGTGTCGCGGCACTACGGCAATAATCCGCATAAGCGAATGTTGCGAGCACTTGCAGCACCTTTGCCTTAGTATTTCCTTCAAGCTTTGCCACACCACGGTATTTCCCCGATACCTTGTGTGCAAATTGCATCAGATAGTTGATAGCCTTTTGTTTGTCGTTCTGGCTGAGTTCATGCTTACCGCAGAATGCAGCCATTCCGAATCCGGCTTGTGATTGCGCCATCCCCATAGCAGCCATCACATCAGTACCGGAAAGAGAGTCAGAAGCCGTGGCCCGTGGTGAGTCACTCATCATCGGGCTTTTTGGCGAATGAAATTTAGCTACGCTTTCGAGTCTCATGCGCCTTCTCCCTGTACCTGAATCAATGTGAGGTTTCCGTAGAACACTGCGCCGGTATCGATATACATTTGGTTGGCAAATTTAAGTGGTTTCACTGCTGGCGTATGACCAAAGATGAACGTGTCCGCGCCTTTGATTTCTTTCACGATCCCGTCTTGTGAGTTGCTGATTCGTTCGCGGTTCCAGATTATCTGCTGATGATCAACTGGCTTTCCGAACTCGTATTCATCACAGGGATAATCGGCGTGGCAGATGACGTATTTTTTATCTTTGCTCACCAGTTCGATGATTAACGGAAGTTCATCTGCTTTATGGGCAAGAGCTTTAGCCAGAATTTCTTTGTCGTAATCGAGATTAAAGAACCAGCCACCGCCATTAAGCAGCCAGTGATTAACGTTTCCACGCTCTGATAAGCCATCAATCATCATTTGCTCATGGTTTCCACGTACAGCTCTGAACCAGGGGAATGTGATTAATTCCATACATTCGACGTTCTCTGTACCGCGATCAACCAAATCGCCAACCGAGATAAGCAGGTCTTTTTTGGTGTCGAATCCTATCGTCTCCAGTTTTTTCATCAGGTTCGTGTAGCAACCGTGCAGGTCGCCAACTACCCAAATATTTCGGTATTTGCTGCCATCAATTTTTTCGTAATAGCGCATCTCTTTCACTCCATCCGCGATGAACCATGAGAACGTCGTTGACGATGGCGTGCATTTTCCCGTCTTTATCATCAACGTATTTTCTTACCGTGCCGCGACTACATTTCAGTCTGCGTGCTACTTCTGTCTGGTTTCCGTATGCTTCAACGAGCATGTCTGGAATGGTTTTTACTGAGAACGTCATGCGGCCTCCAGTAGCTCTGTAATCATTGGCAAACTCCCGCATGTTTCAGTCACAACCAACACAAGCATTCCACCTTTAATCGCCTGATAGCGCTTGATGCGCATATCGTCTATCTGACCGTCATCCAGCCAGAAGCCCGCACTGGTGAGTGCGTCAAAAACGGCTTTGGGCAGATTGTCCAAATCTCGTTTGCGGTTATCGGGAGGTGCTGCGTGGATGGTTATTCTGATGCGAGGTGTGATTTTGATGTCTAGCTGTTGTTGCTGGATTAATTCGATTACTTCTTTTCGGTATCTCTTCCCCCAGTCGCTGATGTAGTGGATCCCTCTTGAGTGTCGCCAATATCGGTTGTTTGAAGGAGGCCACGGCAATTTTATTCGGTAGTTTTTCATGACTTAATCTTCCCCTCCTTCAGCAGTATCGCCTGCGTCCTGATCACACCTTCGAGGTGGTAAAGTCTGGCGTCTTTGTTGTCGAGATTATGGGTGCGTCGGTCGATTTCATCGTGACACGCGCTACAAGCCCATGCACCGATCAGGTCGTCAGGCTTCATTCCCGTTCCGCAAATTCCAGCCATCCGGTAATGTGCCAGAACTGTAGTTTCAGGATTGCCATTGCATACACCGTAAATACGTACCTGGCATTCTCTGCCGCGCGCTTCTTTGCGTAGGTTAGCCATTTACCTTCCCTCGCAATTGAAGAATTGACTGAAGGTCTTTTTTAATAAATATGCGAGTGCGAATTGAGCAGTAGTTTTCCTTCATTCTGGCGTAGTAATAGTCTTTTCTTTGCTTAAGCTTGTTGGCATCCGCTGTCATCCAGTCTTTTACAGCATACTTAATTAACCAGCGGTGGCAGAGATACCATTTCAGGTAATCACTCATCGTCTTCTTCCTCGTACATTAAGCTATTCGGATCGCTCATCAGTTCTGCGCAGCAGTGCTCACACACGTGAACTTCCAGCACATGCAGCTTCTGACCGCAGTTAGCGCACGTTAAAGCCCGCTCGACGCTTTCTTTCTGGTATTGGAGGGATTGGGATGGGCTAAGCATTATTGGCGTCCTGCATCATGAGAAAGACAATCATGGCGGCGCGGAGTGGGTTTTCATCTTGAGTCATATGATATGGGGTACTATCACTGCCAACTTTTCTATGCGCTGCCTTCCATAATCCATTTTCTGGCGCTGGAATAATGCCAATTCTGTTCTCTACGATAATCGGCTCTGCATCTTCAGGATTATTGCAGTAGTCGTACCATCGATAATTACCATTTGATTCATTGCCGACAGACCGTCCATCTGCGTTGTGCGGATAACCTAATGGTTTTGCCCCAACTATCGCTTTAAATACTCGCTTGTTAATTTCAAAATCACTTAACTGTGAATAATCCATTGTCATTTCCTCGCACGATGTCTTAGCCACCGGATATCCCACAGGTGAGCCGTGTAGTTGAAGGTTTTTACGTCAGATTCTTTTGGGATTGGCTTGCGTTTATTTCTGGAGCGTTTCGTTGGAAGGTATTTGCAGTTTTCACAGATGATGTCGGTGAAACTTCGTCGCTGTCGTCTCATTCGTACCTCCTGTCGGTAAATCTGACACCCTGACCAATAGCCCATGCTGTCGTGTACTCAATCAGACTTGCCATACGCTTCACACTCATCTGCGCGCTACTTTCGCGAATGTTGACGTATTCGCCTTCAAGGCCGGGCAAAACATCAGCTTCCTGCTTTGTAGCCACTGCATGACCGCTGATCAACAAAACCTTCCATTGTTCTGGTTTTAACCATTTATCGCACCATTGAACCTGACGTGCGATATCCGCCAGCATCGCGTGAAATTTTGCGTTCTGGTCAAGGTTGCGCTTGTAGTCAGTAATGCGGATGGTGACTGGCTTGTCTTTATCGAGTGGCGTTGCGAGGATGGCATTTATTGCAGCTTGCTGTTGTTGCTTAGTTCGGAGGAAGATTGTTTGCTTCACTGAATACTCCTTTATTTTTTATGCCTGTAACCCCATTCTTCCAGCAACCTTGCGGCGTACCACCCAAGAAACAAAGGAAAGAACATTACAATGAGATATTCCCCGCCACGGTCAATGTTCGAAATTGACCAGATTACGATGTAACCAGTGCAGGACAGGAATATTACAAACCCCAAAAAGCTACTTCGTCGACTCATGCTCACTCCTTCACTTTGATTCCAGCAGCGCGGATGTTTTCCTCATAAGCCTCCATTGCATCACCGAAGCCATTGGAATAATCAACAGTAAACCCTTTGGATAATGCTTCTCTGCTGTCGATAAACTTTGGCGCGGTTATTTCAATAGCTGCTCGCGATGCCTGCCACGCCTCCCATGCAATCTCGACCTTGATGTGCATAATCTTCATCACGTCACTTGAAACGTGATATTTGGTTTTAAACCACTCTTCAAACTGCTTTCTTGATTCGTCCATATCAATCCCCGTTATGACAGGTTAATTTTCACCCAACCCTTCCCACGCACATTTGCAACAAGCCCTTTCTTTCTCAGGTATTGCATACGGCGATCGATGGTTTCGATATACATTCCATTGCTCCGCCATTTAAGCCAGATATCAAAAACAGGTGTTGGTCTTTCACTCAGCATTGAAAGAATGTTTTGATCTAATTTTTCGTACTTGCTCACAAATACCCTCTCTCACTTAATCGCGCCCATGCTTCGTTAAACTCTTCTCGGGTTGCGCCGAATTTTCTTTCTTCAAACATCATGCATTCGCTGATGTCTCCCCATGACTTTGGTCGCTTTTCAGCGAACAGATCATCCCATTCGAATACCCAGCGGCCTGATTTTCGGTAGTGGTAAATGGTCAGCCATGTTGTGCTGTTCGCTGGATACCCATAGAGAACTTCGACTTTTTGATCACGGTCTTTATGCTTTTTCAGAAGGATAAAGCCAGCAACCAGCGAAGCTCCGGAAAGAATGATTATTGGAATTTGCCAGTCAGCCACACTTCGCTCTCCCCCAAATAAAAAGGCCTGCGATTACCAGCAGGCCTGTTATTAGCTCAGTGATGTAGATGGTCATCAGAATCCTCCTTTCTTCTTGGACTGCGGTTCCTCGCGTTCACGTCGGCGCATTTCAGCAGACTGTTGGTCTGTGTCATAAATAGCGCCATTTGCCTGAATGCAATACACCGTGCCGGTATTGCCATGACGATTGAGACGAAGGATTAGTTCGGTTTCACCAGGTGGAACACTGTCATCAAAAGCACCTTCACGATGGATCCCCACCCAATAATCGCAATCCTGTTCAATCTGCCCTGTATCTCGTGAGTCACTTGGTAATGGGCGTTTATTGGTTCGGCTTTCCAGTGCGCGGTTAAGCTGCGTCAGAAGCACAACAACGCAATCAAGCTCTTTGGCAAGGTTCTTCAGTCCTTTGGTGATCATGCCGTAAGCAAGGTCGTTACGATCGGCCTTCTCAGCGGTCATTAGTGTCAGGTAATCGACCAGAATCATGCCAACACATCCTTTTTCTCGCTTGATTCGACGGCTTTCGCTGACGATTTGAGCCAGGGATAATCCCGGCGTGTCGTCGATGTAAAGCAGGTCGATTTCACTCAAGCGATTTGCTGTTTCGATCGCCCTGTTGAAGTCACCATCGTAATCACCCTGATAGCCGTCATCAGCGTCATTTGTCGCCGGAAGGTAAAAAATATTCGGGTTAACACCTGACTTCTGTCCTACCAGTTTTTCCAGTATCTGATCACCTGGCATTTCAAGGCTGAACATCAGAGCAGGCTTTTTCTCATGCACTGCGCAGTTGATTGCCATCTGGCTGTATAGCGTCGTTTTCCCCATCTTAGGGCGAGCGCCAATGACAAACAGAGAGCCTTTCACCAGACCTTTCGGTGACAGCATCCTGTCCAGCGATGGGATACCTGTGCTCATTCCTCGTTGTTCGCCTGACGGGTCAAATCGCTTCTCAAGGTCGCTAACCCAGTCTTCCATGACCTCGCCAAATGAGCGAAGGCCGCGACGCGATCCGGTTTTTGCATGGTCTGTCAGTTGCGTGAAAATCGCCTGAATAGCTTCGTACTTCTGCGTTGCAGTCATTCCGTTGCGGGAATAGAGCAATTCCGTCGCTTCAGTCATGCGGTTGATGGCGTAGCGTTCCATTGCGGTTTCGCGAACCTGCATTGCATAGGCAACGATGTTTGCGGCGCTTGGCGTGTTCTTTGCGATCTCAGCGATATAAGCAAAACCGCCAACAGACACCGTTAACGATTTGCGCTCCAGTTCATCGAAAAGCGTCAGGCCATCTACTGGCTTTTGCTCCCGGTGCATTCTGGTTATTTCTTCGAAAAGGATTTTGTGTGGTCGGCTGTAAAATGAATCAGGCTTCAGCATCGCCAGAACTTTCTGGACGCGCTCACTGCTGTCATCATCCAGAAGCAATCCACCAATCACCGCCTGCTCTGCCTCGATGCTATGGGGCGGCGCATAAAAATTATCGGTCATCGTGTTCACCCTCACGAACTTTCAGGTAGGTATTATCGTTAAGCAGGAAATCAAATCCCTTTTTGTGCCAGACAGTTCCGCGTTGATGGTTTAGGCGCTCTTCGAACATCCATCGGCAATTTTCTCCTACGTAGCTCAAATAATTTCTCCAGTCCTGCATCGTGAACCCATGCCCGTCAAGCTGGCGGGTTATCACTCCGGCTTTGCGCCAGAACGTTCGGATCTGGTTTTTACGCTTGTCATTCAGTGCGCGGATTCTTGGCGCTTCAGGAAGGATTTCGTGGTAAGCATCGACAACATCCTGACAGCTAACGGAAGGTTTTTTCTTGTCAGACTTTTTGTCTGCTGTGGCACTCTCTAATACGTCAGTATTAGAGATATTATTTATATTATTGTTTATGGACAACCGTTGGACAACCGTTGGACAATCTCCGCTGAGAGCCGCGCCATTACTGGTGTTTGCGTTGGACAACCGTTGGACAACCGTTGGACAATTTTTTGCCTGAAAATCGTCATATTTAACGATTGTAAACAGGCTAAATTTCTTCCCCATCGAGGAAATATTAAGCATCCCTTTCGACTCAAAAGTCCGTAATAAGCTCCGAACTTTGTTGTCGGGGATGAATGTTTCTCTGACCAGCGACGGGCGTCCAGTTATCATCTGACCGCGATCAACAGTTATCGGACCGATATCCGTATTGACGACAGTAGATTCGTGATTAGCCTTGAGGATTAAGTGAAGCCAAAGATGTACTGCCTGAGAGTCCTTATAGAGCCTGCTGTCCATAAACTGGCGGTGTATAGAGACATACCCCATACTGGATGCCTCCTGATGTTGTACAGGGTTATGCCTGTAATCAGCTAACTTAACGACGCCCATGTTTCACTCCTGCTTTGGCTAGTCTGTAAACACCAACAAGGCGTTCTGCGAACGCCCTGTTATTTGCTACGGCTACCACTAATCCCTCAGGTGAATCAGGGTGTCGAATCTCTTCTTTTTCCTGGTATTTCTTACGACGTTTTGTCATAATTACTCCTGTGGATTGATCCAGTAATGACCTCAGAATTCCATCTGGATTTGTTCAGAACGCTCGGTTGCCGCCGGGCGTTTTTTATTGGTGAGTCCATCAAGCGCATACTTAAAAGCCCTGCTAATCGGACTGATGTCTGATGCCATTCCGAAAGCACACAAGACCGAAGCAATAAATCTCCAGTCCGTTCTGCTTATCTTCGATTCATGACAGCCAATCATCTTTGCCAGACCGCGCTGGGTAAGCGTTGACAGGTTGATGAGTAAATCTGTTTCTGCGCGATCAACGTCGCGCTGTGATAGTTTGCTGTAACTTGTTTGTTCCATTTCTTACTATTTCCATAGGTAAATAATCACTAATACTCATCTTTCGATGAGTGATTAATTAGTTACCGCGTTGTCGGCGGTGCAGATTGATAAAGAGCGGATCCGCTTATTAAGCGGCTTTGTGTTCCGGTGGGAACACGTCATCAAGACTGACTTTTGCGCCTAACTTGTTTAGGCACGCAACAAGAGCACGGCATGTTTTAAGGTCTGGGAAGCGACGACCAGATTCCCAATGTCCGATAGCTCCCTGTGTGCATCCAACCGCCTTAGCAAGTGTTGTTTGAGAGATATTCAGTGACTCTCGATATTTTCGTAGGTTGCTCATATGCCCTCCATAGTAACCATGAAACAATAATACGATATGTACTTTTAGAATGCAAACAAAAAATACATCTTGTGCATGGATGGTTTTAGTACAGAGCGTAATAATAAGGATATGAAAATGAAATGGTATGAACTGGCTAGATCCAGAATGAAAGAACTCGGCATAACTCAAGAGAAGTTAGCTGAAGAGCTTGGTATGACGCAGGGTGGAATTGGTCACTGGTTGCGCGGATCTCGTCATCCATCTCTTGACGAGATTGGTGTGGTGTTTAAATACCTTGGTATTGATAGCGTCTCATTCAACCACGACGGTACATTTTCACCTGTTGGCGAATACTCATCTGCCCCCGTTAAAAAACAATATGAGTACCCTGTTTTTTCTCATGTTCAGGCCGGGATGTTCTCGCCTGAGCTTAGAACCTTTACCAAAGGCGATGCGGAGAGATGGGTCAGCACAACCAAAAAAGCCAGTGATTGTGCGTTTTGGCTTGAAGTTGAAGGTAATTCCATGACCGCACCAACAGGATCCAAGCCAAGCTTTCCTGACGGGATGTTAATTCTCGTTGACCCTGAGCAGGCTGTTGAGCCAGGTGATTTCTGCATAGCCAGACTTGGTGGTGACGATTTTACCTTCAAGAAACTGATCAGGGATAGCGGTCAGGTGTTCCTACAACCACTAAACCCGCAATATCCAATGATCCCATGCAATGATAGCTGTTCCGTAGTAGGGAAAGTTATCGCCAGCCAGTGGCCTGAAGAGACATTTAGTTAACAGCCTCACCACTCTAAAACACACAACAATAACCCGACCTTAGCGTCGGGTTTTCTTTTTCCAAAATATAAATCAATAAAATACAAAGTGTTATAAAAAACTAATCGCATTTAGAACATTTTGTATTGACTCAATAAAGTACACATCGTACTATTTAGCCATCAGCAGGAAGCTGGAAGCCAAACGGAACAGATTGGCAGGCTCTTTAACTTCGATGGGGCGCTGACAAAGCGCAAACAGATACCAAACGAGATGGGGTTGGCGGTGATGTGAATTGCAGCTGCAACGACAGCAACCAGAAGATCAGCACCTGGCGCATCACCACCAAAGCCATTTCACATGAGGAAAACATCATGACGGTAATCGTGTACGGAAAATCAACATTTGCAGGAAATGCCAAAACTCGCCGTCATGAGCGGCGCAGAAAGCTGGCTATCGAGCGTGATTCCATCTGCAACATCATCGATTCGATCTTCGGCACAGACAGTGAGGAAGCTGTTCAGGAAGAACCGAGAAAGCGTTTAAGTCTTTCTGAAAAAGCAATATCACTCGGCATCATCAGTAAATCAAATACAGATGCGAATGGCGGAAGCGTTTGTTTGCCTGAAGTTGCACTGTATGCTGCTGGTTACAGGTCAATGAAATCAATTACGGCGAGATAGAAATGACTAGCAAACAAGTATCATATAAATGCTATTGCCCTTTATGTGGAAGAAAATTCAGCGCCAAGGCAGCATGGAAGCATATCAATGATTATCATCCAAAAGCATCAGAACGTGAGTTGATGATGATAAGAGATGTAAAACGAGAAAAAATTTCTTTCGCAACAAAGCCACTAAACGCCAACAAAAACGCAATATTGTATCAAATGCATCGTTCAAGTGGTCCAGATTATTCTGGAGGTCTTCCATCTCTTGGAAAGAAAAAATAACCACGCTCACGCTGGTTTTTAATGACATAAATAACCGTATTTACTACCGCAAGCCACGCAGTGAAATGGGTGTGACTTGTGTTGGTCGCCAGAAAATGAAATTAGGCAGCAAACCACTTATTTGAGGTGAGATATGGAAGCATTAGTAGTAGAGCGAAGCGAGGATGGCTACTGGACGCACCCAGAATACGCCAACCTGTTTGGGGATAGAGAGGTAATTTCAGCTGATGAGTTCAGATCTTTCTGCAAGCAGCATGGCATTGAATCATCAATTGTTGAAATGGAAAACGACAACAATCAAACGGTAATTGACGCGTATTTTGAAGATGGGAATCAAAACATCAGTGGATGGGAGCCAAGCATGCCAGATGGAGAAGGATGGTTTGTCGGTTCGATTCACGATACAGAAGACGGTCCGATCTGCGTTTGGTTCAGGAATGTAGATAAGGACGAATAGTCGGCCTTTATTTTTGGCATAAACAACAGAATAAACATTGCACTGTGTATTCATTCCAACGAGTGAATACACGGAGCAATGTCGCTCGTAACTAAACAGGAGCCGACTTGTTCTGATTATTGGAAATCTTCTTTGCCCTCCAGTGTGAGGGCCTTTTTATATGCATACCAATAACGCTTCACTTGAGGCGTTTTCGTTATGCAATCAAACAGAAGGAGCATCCTATGCAACAGTTCGCTATTGCAGGGGCGGCATCGGTTCGCCCTTTCAACCCGATTTTATCGGTACAGCATTCACGAAAAAATATTTTAACCGGAGCAGACTTTAAACAACCAAGAATGAAAAGTTTGCTCGAAAAGCTTTGGGATATTTTGAAACAACAAGGCCGTCCATGAGTTTTACAGATAACTGGTCAGACGAAGAATTCATTCGTCAGATGAACAAAATGCTCAATCAGCACAAAGAACAGGAGAAAGATGATGATTCTGACTCTGAATGATAAGCGTGAAATATCGCAAATAATCGCAAGTTTTACTGATGAAGATTACGAGCGAATCAACAGTGAAGTTGATCGCCTCTGCAAACGTTGCGACCCAATAAGCGAAATGCTTCGCTCATATAAACCAGATGAACACACTAAGGACGCTATCGACTGGCTGGAAGATGATGACTGTAACTATCAGGAAAAAGCCGCTGAATGGTTCTGGGATGCAATAACCGAAAGAGTTAAGGCTGAATATGCCTTCGCAATATTCAAACGCAGACATATTTATGGAGAAGCTGCATGAGCAATATCGTTGAATTCGTTAAACAGCAAGAGCAGTTATTCTGCGGAGCATTGACTGAACAGACGGTGACATGGGCTAAGGAAAGCCAGTTTGCAATTCAGTATTTCCAGAAAAACGATTACCTGGCTAAAACAGCACTGGCAAATCCAACCAGCGCACAGAACGCCATCATCAACGTTGCGGCGATCGGCATCACCTTAAACCCTGCAAGCAAACTGGCTTATCTAGTTCCGCGCGATGGCATGGTTTGCCTTGATATCAGCTATATGGGATTGCTTCATATTGCAATGGAGTCTGGTGTTATCTCATGGGGTCAGGCAAAACTTGTTCATGCTAACGATACCTATGAGTCAAACGGGCTTGATAAAGCACCAACCCATAAATACAACGCCTTCGGTGATCGTGGTGATATCGTTGGCGTTTACTGCACAGTTAAGACGCCGGCAGGTGATTATCTAACGGAAGAGATGAGTCTGGCTGAAATTGAGGCTGTAAGGAAAACAAGCAAGGCGGCATTCAGCGATAAAGGACCATGGGTAAATCACTGGAATGAGATGGCGCGAAAGACGGTCGTAAAGCGTGCAAGCAAGTATTGGCCTAAGGCATCACGTCTTGATAGTGCTATTCACGTACTAAACGAAGAAGAAGGTGTGTGGACTGAACCAGTTATGCCGCACAAATCAGAGGAAGATATCCGCGAAGATGAACGGAAACGCCAGCAGGAAATAATGGATAAAGCACAACTTCTTTGCGATGAAATGGCTCAGGCAGAAAACATGGACGATTTGAAGCGATATTTTGCAGAAGCATATCGCCTGACATCTGGAATGAAATTGCAGCAGAACGTACAAGCCATTTACGCAGAATGCAAAGCGAAACTGGAGGTTGCCAGTGAGCAAACTATATGAAATTGCCAATGAATACGCAAAATTGATGGATTCAGATTTAGAACCAGAGATGATTGCTGACACAATAGAAGGCATGGAAGGAGAATTTACCGATAAAATAGAGCAACTTCTTTCCATTATTAAAAATGAATCTGGTTATGCCGAACGCCTCAAGGAAGAGGCAAAGTCACTGAATGAGCGAGCCGCAGTAATTCAAAATAAGATTGACAGCATCAAATCATATATAGCGTCATCGCTTGAAATGGTTGGCAAGAAAAATATTCGAGCAGGTATTCACCAGGTAACAATCCGCAAACCGTCAGAAACTGTAGAAATCATCGACTCAAGCGCCCTTCCTCCTGAATACGTTGAGTTTGAAACGACAATTAAAGCCGACAAACTGGCAATCAAACACCAACTAAAAGCAGGAATAAATATCCCCGGCGCTCAACTCAAAGTTGGGAAACCTTCACTTCTTATCAAATAACGGTATCGCCTATGAAAAAGACTCCATGGGAGAAATGGGAAGTCGATTTCTTGCGCGAAGTAGCGGCGACAATGCCAGTTGAATTTATCGCTGAAAAACTGGAAAGGACTGAAAAAGCAGTAATGGCGAAAGCAACAAGGATTGGCGCTGACATTGTTAGCCGACTTCGTGGAAGACGCTGGACAAGAGCCGAAGTATCACTTTTCGGTAAGTTCTCCGCAGAAGAAATAGCAATTGCAACCTGCCGCTCAATTTATTCAGTAAGAGCTATGCGATACAAGCTAAAAAAACTCGATGAAGAAAGAGAAGGCATACGAATAAATTAACATGGAGTAATTAACAATGAAGCTAAACATCGACCTAGGCAAATACGTTATTACCGGAACAAAACACGATCTGATTCTTAGTGAAATAGGAGTTATCAAAGAAGGTGATAATGCAGGGAAAGAAACATTAAGTCGTATCGGTTATTACAGCAAGTTTGAGCATCTGGTAAAAGAGTTATGCAACCGTGAAATCCTGTTATCTCAGGCGCAGACGCTACAGGATATTCAGCAGCATATCGAGACTTTAGGTGTATCACTTAGCATGGCTATTGACCAGTTCGTGGAGAGTAAATCATGAGAGGACTTGCATACAATCCCGGCATTCTTCCGGCAGAAATGATTATTCGCCAGCGCGTAAAGCCAATGCCATCGAGAGAGGAATTGCTTAAGAGAAATTCTTTTCCGTCAGTGAATCAAAACAAATATCTGAATGCGATGTGGTGGAGTGGAAAGAAATGAAACAAATGACACTAATTGAGATGGATGGTTTTCTGAAAGGTAAATGCATCCCACGAGATTTAAAGGTTAACGAAACAAATGCTGAGTATCTGGTGCGTAAATTTGCTGAAGCGGAGGCCAAGATTTCGGCTCTGTACGAAGACCACCAGAAAGCGATTGAGTCAATTAAGCAGGCTGATGCAGCTGTTAAGTTGGCACACGAGAAGTTTTCAGCGCTGGCTGCGGAGAATGCAAAGCTGAAGAAGTTCTGCAAAGACGCTGCATTCGATGCCGATTACGAAGCAGAGCTAGGTATGGAGCGTGGTGGATTCAGTGATGCGCTTAACGAAATCAAAACCCCAGCTACCGATGCTTTTCTGGCTGAAGTACGTGCGCAGGGCGTGGATATGGCTCGTAACGCGATGATTGATTTTGTCGATGGTGAAGTTGGGCCAAACAAGAACGTTCCGGGGCTGATTAGAGGCGCAGAGATATGCGTAAGTATTGCTGAACAGCTTCGCAAAGGAGGCAACCAGTGACTGTATGTCTTATTGATAAACGTCGACGTGGACAACAAATACCATCTGTTGAAATGCCGAATCACACATGGTTTTGCGTACTTGATATCGATGGTATGGATACGTTGATCGACACTCGTCATTACTGCGATACCGCAACAGCTACTCCTGCAAAAGCAAAGAAAATGGCTGCTCTGATAGAAAACTGGACTCCACCTGATGGTTGGTGCAATGGGAATGATCGAGATTGGCACGAAAAAATGAAGGGCTATATCTGCGATTTTTTACGTAAATGCAACGGCTTCAGGGTGATGTGACATGAGCAAGATTGACTATCAGGCACTGCGTGAAAAGGCAGAGAAAGCAACGTGTGGTGTGTGGTCGCTCGAATATGGAGAGGGCCGATTTGATGGTGATGATGCACTAATTCATCGCGAGGCTGCTGGGTATATTCCCATTTGCAGAATTGAAGGAGCGCATCCAGAAAGCGGTTTCGATGAAGATTTCCAAATGGAACAGCAGGCCAATGCTGAATTCATCGCCGCAGCCAGTCCAGCTACTGTGCTGGCGCTGCTGGATGAACGGGAAAGAAACCAGCAATACATCAAACGCCGCGACCAGGAGAACGAGGATATTGCGCTAACGGTAGGGAAGCTGCGCGTTGAGCTTGAGGCAGAAAAACAGCGGGCAAAGGATCTGTTTATGGAAAATGCTCGGCTTAAGTCAGGTATAGCCGGTCTGATACACCTCGGTATTCGATATGCAGATGTTGATGTCATGAAAATTGCTGGAGATGCCCAGCTTTCTACCCCATGCACTGACAGCATCATAAACAGCATTGCAACAGGCATTCGCATCAAAGGAGAGTGATATGGCAACGTTAACAAAAAAAGAACGGGCATGGTTGAACGAATTACAGGACGTTCTTGATCGCTGTCCATCACCGAAAAAAATTGGTTTTTACACCATTGGCGATAACAGCATTTACCTGTATGACCTACGCCGCATGGATGAAATCATGGAGGCTCTTGATAATCGTTCGTCGATGGATTGGTGTGTTGCTGTTCATGATATGAATTCCGGATTTGAAGAAAAGATTTTGTTCCCCTCGCCAGTTGAAAGCACAGCGGGTTAAGGAGTAACACATGACCACTATTACCAAAGAGCGACTGCTGACAATCAAGCAGTGGCGCGAAACATACGGACCGGGTAGCAACGTTGTACTGCCAGCAGAAGAAGCGGAAGAACTGGTACGGATTGCGCTGGCATCACTGGAACGCGAACAGATTCGCCACGAGCATGCAAAATGGTCTGACTCCACATTTGGCTGCGTTGGCCCCATTGGTCCACTGAAACACCTATCAAAAGAGGCTCTGGAAGCCGCAGCCGAACCTGACGATCTCAGCGAGTGGGCTGATATGCAGTTTCTGTTGTGGGATGCACAGCGCCGTGCTGGCATCAGCGATGCTGAAATTACCGCTGCTATGGAAGATAAATTGAAGATCAACATGGAGCGCCAGTGGCCTGAGCCAAAAGATGGTGAGCCTCGCTTGCACATTAAAGAACCCGGCAACTCTCCGGTAATTCCGGATGGTTGGATAAGCTGTAGTGAGCGAATGCCGAACGATAAACAGTATGTTTGGTGTTGGGGTAAGTCTTACGGCTGGACTGAGTACGATACCTTCGAAGGGTATTACGATTGGTCGAGAAACAAATGGTGGGCAGTAACTGACATTGGAGAAGAACCTGCATCAAAAGTAACCCACTGGATGCCGCTGCCAGAACCGCCGTGGGAGGTTAACCGTGGCTAACCTGCAACTTGCCGTCAAAGGTGAATAACAATCCTCGCACTCGCGGGGATTTCTTTTATCTGAACTCGTTACGGCGGGTTTTGTTTTATGGAGATGATAAATGCACTTCCGAGTCACAGGTGAATGGAATGGAGAACCATTCAACAGAGTTATCGAAGCAGAGAACATCAACGACTGCTATGACCACTGGATGATATGGGCGCAGATAGCACATGCAGACGTAACCAATATTCGAATTGAAGAACTGAAAGAACACCAAGCCGCCTGATGGCGGTTTTTTTATTGCCTGATTTGCAGGTTCGATTCCCTATTCGGAGATAGCACTCATGCAACACGAACTACAGCCTGATTCACTGGTTGATTTGAAATTCATCATGGCTGATACTGGCTTTGGTAAAACCTTCATCTACGACCGGATTAAGTCCGGCGACCTGCCAAAAGCCAAAGTTATCCACGGGCGAGCAAGATGGTTATATCGTGACCATTGTGAATTCAAAAATAAGCTCTTAAGCCGCGCTAATGGGTAAAATAGCGGGTAAAATATTTTTCACATCTAAAAAACACCATTCCAATCAATCCCCTGCCTCGTCAAGTAGATGTCTGCAGGGGACACCATGCACACCTCTCCTGAAATCTACCATACCCCACAAAAAGCCTTTATAATCAGCACATACCCTTACTTATGTTACTCAAATAGTCGCCTTAATTCTCCTCAGGGGAACGTAAATCAAGTCACATTTGGGGGCCTATTTAGGGGCACATCTTGGTCAATCTATTGCGAGGCCCCCAGATGCCACTGACAGCTCGACAAGTTGAAACAGCCAAACCCAAAGATAAAATTTATAAGATTGCCGATGGTGGTGGGCTCTACCTTCAGGTCAATCCTAACGGCTCAAAGTACTGGCGAATGAAGTACCACTATGCGGGGAAGGAAAAGAAACTATCATTTGGCACCTATCCAACTATTACATTGGCTGAAGCTCGCAAACGTCGGGATGAAGCCAAGAAAATACATGCCGATGGTAAAGATCCCGGTGAAGTCAAGAAAGCTGAAAATCTTGAGAAAAACCTTTCCGAAGGAAGAACTTTTGCCGCAATCGCCACCGAGTGGTACAACGCAAAAGTTTCAGGCTGGTCTGCCAGCTACGCTGATTATGTCGACAGAGCATTCAAAAATAATGTGTTTCCCTACATTGGAAACAGACCCATTAGTGAAATCGAACCTCTTGAACTTCTCGCAGTTCTTCAGCGTATCGAAAGCCGAGGAGCCTGCGAGCTAGCTAATAAAGTTCGCCAACGATGTGGTGAAGTGTTTCGGTATGCCATTGTTACAGGTCGGGCACGATACAATCCAGCTTCTGATCTGGTTATAGCAATGAAGAGCTATAAGCGAACACATTACCCTTTCCTGCTTCCTCCTGAACTACCAGAGTTTTTATACAAACTCGAAAACTACACCGGCAGTATTGTAACCCGTGAAGCTACAAAATTGTTGATGCTCACAGGGCTGAGAACAGTAGAATTACGTATGGGGGAATGGTGTGAGATCGATTTTACCCAAAAGATATGGGAAGTTCCTCCGACCCGGATGAAAATGAGGAAGGAGCATATCGTCCCTCTGTCAGATCAGGCAATCCAGTCTCTGCAAATCCTCAAAGAACTGACTGGAAGATACAGATACATCTTTGCCGGAAGAAATGATGTTAACAGGCCTATCAGCGATGCAAGCGTCAATATGGTTTTGAAGAAGATTGGCTATGACAAAAAAGCTACCGGGCATGGATTTCGTCATACAATGAGTACTGTTCTACACGAGCAAGGATTCAATAGTGCATGGATTGAAATGCAACTTGCACATACGGACAAAAACAGCATTCGTGGTACATACAACCATGCTCGTTACCTTGAAGGAAGACGAGAAATGATGCAATGGTACGCTGACTACCTTGATGCTCTTCGAAAAGAGTCACCAGCTATATAATCGCTTGATTTTAAAGGCTGACTTAACGATATCCCCCTGATAGTCATTTATCAGTTATCTAATTATTAAGTCAGCCATAATCCCCTAAGTATCATTCCTTAATCAGATTCAGCACCTTGTAATACGACCGGTTAATTTAGAAAGAGACGATAGATAAACGCTTATGATGAAATACTAAGAAATTACTTCAGGCTCTATTAACTGGAGCTGTAATAGACAATAATTTAAATAACGCAATAGTTATATTTATATCTTAATATAAATTTCCACTGTATTTAACGTCCAGGGAGCCATCTTGAAAGGATAAAAATTCACATTATCACCATAAAATCACAACGACACCAAAACACATTTCACAACAACACCCTTGCAATAAACCTGTTTTTAACAAAAAATCAAAGACTGAAAAGAGTTTTGATTCAGAAAACCACATGAGACATGCTTAATATTTTTCAGTTTATCTAAAGGACGCGTTCATCTTTATTACAAAAATATAAGTACACTGTACTTATTAAACATCCAAAAATCACACCAGTTAATATTTCTTGTATTACTGTAATTTCTGGAAAAATTTCTTCAAAAAAAAATATAGCATACATATCTTTATATGCTATAAAAGATAAGGCAGATTTATAACATACTTGCCTCAATAGAACTATCTAAGGGTTTGCCTCCACATATAGTGGAGGCTTTTTTTACCCAATAACAATATTATTCTGACACTTTATTCCTGTAATCAACAGCAAAAGTATCAAACCAGATGATAATTATTTTCATATTGAGTTTTATTATTCTTTTATATTGTCAATTCTAATCATAATTTATAATAAATTTTTAATTATTATATTTGCAAAACACAATAATAATAAATTTCTCATTTTTAATTGCAAGTAATATACCTATAACATTTCAAGAATAAACTTTCACAGGTGATTATGACCAATGATATTAACGCCGAACCAAAACACCTACAAAGTAGTAACCAATAATAGGCATGTGACATTACTTAACACTGGAATTAAATATCATCACGCAATGTAAATATTTATAAATTAACCAGATTACATTGACCATTTTGTTCAGTTTTATAATTATTCCAATATAATGATATTCCAGTGTAAGTAGTTCAGGTTAGTTCATTTGAATTTTATAAGTAGACATGACGAGAAGAAATATGCGTTACTTTTTTATCATTTCTGATCTTATTATCTATAAGTCGATCAAAGAAAGATTGATTACTATGAAATTTGATTCATGGAGTGACACATGACAAAGGGGAATATATCTGAAAGAGACTTTGATATCCTGATCAAGCTATCAGGAATACATAGCGAGAAGGCAATTCTTGCTTTGAAAAAATACTATGTCGATGGGGTCATCAGGAAAATTGATCCTACCCACGTAATGTGGACACGGCCCTAAGCGAGATTATGGTTTTCAAATTGTTCCGGGCTGAGACCGCCACAGGCACTGTGACGACGCCAGCGATTGTAATCACACTCGATATAATTAAACACCGTTGCCCGCATTATTTCCCGACTGCTAAAGCGTTCCCCGTGGATACATTCCACTTTCAGCGAATGAAAGAAGCTTTCCACACAGGCATTGTCATAACAGTAGCCTTTCGCACTCATACTGCCACGCAGGTTGTGTCGCTTCAGCAGCGCCTGATAATCCCCTGAACAGTATTGACCACCACGGTCCGTATGAACAATGACGCTTTCCGGGCGTCTTCTCCGCCACAACGCCATTTGTAGTGCATCACAGGCCAGTTGTGCTGTCATTCGCGGTGACATCGACCAGCCAATGACGGCGCGTGACCACAGGTCGATGACTACTGCGAGATACAACCAGCCCTCATCGGTACGCAAGTACGTGATGTCACCCGCCCACTTCTGGTTCGGGCCTCTGGCGCTGAAGTCCTGCTCCAGCAGATTCTCCAATACGGGCAGGCCATGTGCACGGTAGCTGACCGGGCTGAACTTTCGCCCGCAGCCCCTGACGACGCAGGCTGGCGGCAATGGTTTTAATATTGAACTCCGGCAGTTCGTCAGCAAGGCGGGGAGCACCGTATCGCTGCTTTGCCTCAAAGAATGCCTTATGGACAGCGGCATCGCAGGTGAGCCGAAACTGTTGGCGAAGGCTCATCTGGTGACGACGCCTGAGCCAGACATACCAGCCGCTGCGGGCAACCCGAAGTACACGACACATCGCTTTGATGCAGAACTCTGCCCGATGATTTTCGATGAAGACATACTTCATTTCAGGCGATTCGCGAAGTATGTCGCGGCCTTTTGGAGGATGGCCAGTTCCTCAGCCTGCTCCGCCAGTTGTCGTTTAAGGCGGACATTTTCAGCGGCCAGTTCGCTTTCGCGCTCTGACGAACTCATTTGTTGCTGCTGTTTACTGCGCCAGGCATAAAGCTGAGATTCATAAAGGCTGAGTTCACGGGCTGCGGCGGCCACACCGATGCGTTCAGCGAGTTTCAGGGCTTCGTTACGAAATTCAGGCGAATGTTGTTCACGGGGCTTCTTGCTGATTGATACTGGTTTTGTCATGAGTCACCTCTGGTTGAGAGTTTACTCACTTAGTCCTGTGTCCACTATTGGTGGGTAAGATCAGATCAACGAAGAGAAGATCAGCATATATGCACTAGAAACCAAAATATCGAGCCAAGGCAATTGTTAACTTGCGTGGACAGATGCTCGTTATGTATTAAAATCCCATTGCTTAGTCACGAAGATAATGATCGTATGGCTTCCTTAAGGGCTGGTGAGACACGTTGATTAAGTGCTTCATTAGCCCAGTCGGATTGCACGGGTATTCTACGCAATATCACTGTGTTTAAAGCAGCAAACAAACGATGCAGTAAATGTATAGAACCGGTCGCGATAGCTGTATCCACCCACTGGTCCGCATAGAGCCATGGGGCTGAAAATAAATCAGCCATCGCCTGAGTAGCAACTTCAATAGACGCTTTTTCTAGGCAAAGAACATCACCCTGATCGCCAAAATTATGCTCAAAGTAAGGCAATCCTTCTATATTCGTGCGAATTAGAGGAAATGGGCAGCGCCCAATGCTCAGTAAAATATAGGCGTCTATACGCTGATCATCGTCACCCACCTCTGCTGACGGCAGTTTCGCTAGTTGCCCGAGTATCATCCAACTGGTTGATTTAGAAATGACCTTTGGGATTTGATCCTCTAAATTCACCAGAACACTCTTTGCATCATCCCCGTGTTTAGAAATCCACGCTAATCCATCCTCAATCTTTAGATTGACTTGTTGGTTGTCTGGCATGGCTAAAGTAAACAATCCGTTTTTTATAGGTTCTTTATATGGCTCAATGCTGAGAAGGCCCTGAATAATTCCAAAGCTGAAATATCTCTCTTTAGCTGCCATACGGCGTATGGCTTGAGCACCGATCATATCTCCAAGATAAGTGGCGTCTAGCCGTTCGCCAAGCCCCGGCGTCTTGAGGGTCTTGTTCTGCCCGTAAAACCAGTTCATCACAAACAGCATCCGACAGTTCCAGAAGGTAAGCTGCGGGAACTGTCGGCACCACAACATCTTCCCATCCTGAAAGGCGAAAAATACGAACTGCCCCCATATGTTTTAACTCATTCACTACACCACGAGCTTCGTCAGAAAGTGCGTCATACCGCACGACAAATCCATTCGCTTTAGCAAACATTAATTCTACTGAGTGGGAGTTTGTGTCAGCTAGTGCGCAGCGTGCAAGAACCCGATAATAACGAAGAAGATCATACTGACTCTCATAGCTCTTTTGCGCAGCATCTATAAGTTCCATACCGGGTGATGGAGGAAGATAGGCGATAAGATCCGTTTTCTGGTATTGATGATTGCGCACAATGTCATCATAAATAGTGCGAAGAACCCAAGGCGAGCGGTAGTCATCGGCGTATTCTGCTCCCTGTTGAAAAACTATCCGCTGATCCGAGAGAATCTGTTGCGCCAGCTTAAATTCATCTAGGGACATAGGCGATGTTTTAAATACCTTCGACCGGCTACCAATTGCAGACGGAGTTCGTCCGTTTGGATTTTTCAGTAACGCGTTGGCATGATAGGTCGTCAGAACAACCACCAGCCTGTTGCCAAAACGTATACCCGCAAGTTCCTCAAGATAAGTAGCCATTTGGGAGCCTGGTTCAACGTCGTCGATAGCAAGCATAAGCGATGGACCTTCAGTGCAGTTAGACATTCGTCTTAACCAGTTACGTGCATCATTTGAGGTTAAATTCCATTCAAATTCAGCTGCAAAAAGATTGGCCAGAGCCTGAAATAGTCCTGGTCCGGAACCTCGTAACATCAGGACAGCCAAAAGATCGCTACTTTCCGTTTTTAGCGAAATTTCACGGAGGCAACTGCTTTTTCCGCTTTGTGCATCACCCGCAATGATAGTGAAAGCTGTACCCATCACAGCAGATTCAATTACAAGAGACGTGATTTTGCGAGGAAAAAGTAGGTTGTTGGCAAATGGATGTTCTGAATGCCCAGGCTGATCAGTTATATCAATCAGCAGCCGGGCTGTTTCTTCTCGCACAGCTGGCACCCAAGCATTAGTTTCTCGCCCCATCAAGGCTTCAATAGCCCAGCGCATGTCAGCCGCCGCCAACTTTGCAGAATTGGCGAGCATCTTGTTTACCGCTGCCGAGGCATCCTGTCCACCCGACCACTGTTGTCCATTACTTGAGTCATAAACGCGCGTATCTTTACCGTTCGTAACTACAACGAGAGGCGGACGTGGTGTTAACTGGTTAGCGTAGCTTTGAGCCTGTTCATAATCATCATGGGTCAGTGTCAGGTCTTCACGTTTCAGTTCAATAACCGCAAGTGGTCTCTCCCGATGAAAGATCAAAACATCCGCTCGCCCGTATTTTTTCCAGTGTGCGGCGCTATCTATTTTGTAAGTTCCATGGCCTAGCCGAACGGTAAAATGGCGCTGTTCGATAAGATCTTCGCGAGGAATGTTAGGAAATGCTATGTTTAGTGCTGAAGTAAGCCGGCTTTCTAGCTCGGCTTCAGTTCGAACGAGTGGAGAGCCCGTTTTTGATTGCATACTGTTCATGACAAAGTATCCTCAGATATTAGTCATTGGCTAAGTTTTTATTTCACTTACTACCTTTCCAGATTAATGCGAAGACGCATAGCATTGGATTAACGGATGTGAAATGGATTATTGACAAGCAAAGTAACTTTTTCCGCATAACTATCAATTGATTAGCTGAAGAAAGGGAATATGATTTAGTTCACTCAGGTTTCTCCAGCACGATGTGCAGATGCTAAAGCCACGATTAATTCTAAAGCAGATTAATATAACCCTGAAACAGGCAGAGCTGGAAACGCCTGTATCGGAAGTATGCCGCATGACCGCCCCCGATAACTCACACCGAATGCCAATAGGAATGTCAGCCCCTCGCTCATAGCAGACCTTCGGGCCTGGCAGCTTAGTGCCAAGAACACTCCCCAGTGGCCTATCGGCAAGTGTAAGCGTACGAATATCGCCTCCGTGCTACACAGTAGACGACTACATTTTCGACGCATGAGCAAATCGTGGCTTTAGTTGTCTAAAACCAGTGCTTCAACACTTTTTTTTCACCAAACAACGCATCGTAGAAGCACTAGTTGGATTCCACAGGCTTACGTAAACAAATAGCGCTAACGGCTAAGCTGGTCCATTAGACGCTCAATCATCCTCGCAAGAGGTATAGTTACTCGATGCCCAGAACAAATGACATTAACAAATCTAGCTTTATTTTCATGTCTGCAGTTGCCGAAGCCGCATTAACCTGCGGCAAGGCAAGCCATCTGTTTACGGCATCGGAGTTGAATCTCTGCTGCCTTAGGAACGAAGATACCGACGTTTCCCAGGAAAAGATTTCACCCCCACAAAGTTCGACGGGCTGCTGAGAGCAGGCTCGCTGAATAGTCATTCCCAAACCGACGTAGCGGAGAAGCTCACGTCGCACATTCTCATCTTTTTGCATGACTGGTGCATCCAGTTTCGGTTTCGGTCCAAAGTACACTCCGGTAGTACCTGGTTGTAATGTCGGGTCACTGGAAAAATAAACCGGAACTCCCATCAATTTAAATGCCGCTGTCAAAATTTCATAACTAATGTCTGATCGACTCCAACGGCCCATGTGGGGTGGTACTTTTGGCAAACCGACCAGATCATCGCCACGGCTTACAATCGATACCCCCTCAACTGGCACGGATGGTTGCATTCTGAATACAGCGTCAGAATCGATTTCCCAGCCAGCTTCGCTTAACAATCGCAAAAAATTACCAGCAGCCACGCACGATGATTCACTCCACTCAACACAACCGATGCGCAGCTTGTCCCGCTGACCGAGCTGTCCTGTTCGAAATAATTCGAGGTATCTGTCGCGATTGGAACTATTAACGGCATATGCATCAATCACAGTAGGCGGTACAGGTTTACTTGCAGATTCAGGATTTTGTTGAAGCAAATCTGGGCTTATGAAAAACACTATAGCGAAGATCGCCACTGCGCCAGATGCTCTTAACCACCCATTAAATTTTACTTCAAGGAAACCAGGCAGAACTGCACCAATACATCCGGCAGCCAGAGCCAGAACTATTCGGTAAACTATATATTGATAAGGTGTGGGATTGGGGGTTGTGATAGTAGTAATGAGTATGGCAACTATCGCCACAACCGCAAAACCATACCTAATGAACTTGTCTGTCCTTACACTGCTCATTTTAATTTTGACACCTGAATCAAGTCCATAAGTCGAAAATCCCGCATTAAACTGTTCCCCAATGATTAATACAGCTTTATACGCGTAATGAGGCTATTGGCGTTGGTGATGAGTGTAACTGTCCATTCCTCGCTCAGAGCAACCTTCTGCTCCAAGAGTCAGTCTACAGTGTGCAAAAAACAGACGTTGATCACAATATCGAGTTAATCATTCGGCCGTTTATCACTCCCATTGAAAAATTTCTCAGTATCCAATATACCAATGTTGAGGGCTTCCCTCTTACATCTCAAAAGGATAACTATCATGGGTCTTAAACCTGGTCCAAAACCAATTGCTAAATCGACAGGAAAACCAGATCAACGCCGACGAGATAATAAAGATACTCCTGGCAACACTCCGGGACTAAAGCCAAGTAAGTCCACCGGGAAGTAAAAAAATCAGGGTATAAATAAGTTATTTATACCCTGACTACATATCCAGTCTACTGAAGGTGTTTCTGCAGCCAGGTGCACGTTCCTTCTATATCATACGCCTGTGCCCCATACCCTTTAGCAAGCAAAGTCTCTGGTAAATACTCGTCATATTTATCCAGATACTTGTCAGGAACAACTGCAGCAAGCTCAAACTCTGAAGGTAACCCCGACAATAGCATTTTCTTAAGTACACGCTGGACAGAGGCAACGCCTGAGTCCTCTACCTCTATCACACCTGCAAATGAACTGGCTTTAAAGCCACAACGTATAAGCAGGGACGTAATTGTATTGACAATTTTATCCCCCATCCACGGGATCACGTAGCAGTTCTGACCACTGGCAATAAAACAGTCATTGTGTAGATTGTAGCGTTGGAAGTTGTCACTTCCTTCCGCAAAGAGGCTTCTGGCTGCGGCATCAGCATAATCGACTCTCTTGTTGCCTACCGCGATACGGTAATCATTTTCCCTGTAGATAGCGAGCATCTCCTGGCGAACAACATCATGAACAGACATCCCGCTACCACTGAATAGTGGTGGCTGACCGCCTTTAGTCGCCTCAACATAGATAACCTTTTTTTCAACCTCGATCTCTGTCACTTTCCAGCGCCGTCCGCCGAAGATGATGTGCTGCTCCGGCAAAAGTGGGGAGTCTACAGGCACTGTGCCAAGAGTTCGGTTTCCCGTTACAATGCGAAACTCCTCAGGTGTATTGAATACGGCATAAAACGTGTAGTGATTAGTCAGCTTCTCCCCCTCAGCCCCGACAACTATTTCACCGCTGGCTAGTTGACTGAGCAGGCCACATGTCCCCATATGTTTAAGCAGACTTTTAAAGTCATTTATATCCACATTCCGGAACGGACCTGTCTGGCAAAGTTGCGACCAGAGTTGATCGGCACGAACACCTCCCCATTGCGCAGTAATAGCCAGGATCTGGTGTAGTAGTGTGGAGTAATGTTTCTGCCGGATATCTGCAGGCTCGAACCAGCGCTTAGAGATCATCAACCTGATCATTGCCATCGCCTGAACCAACTGCAGCCGTAAATGATCCACAATGCTGCTGGTTGCGGTAAGTTCAGGTTCAGTAATTAACATTCTCAGCACCGATGGGGAATCGCGCCGCCCTGAACGTCCCATGCGTTGACGCAGACTGGAAACAGAATGCGGAGGTGTCACTTGTATGACAGACTGCACCTTACCAATATCAATACCCAGCTCCAGCGTCATTGTACAAACAGCGGTTGTGGGCAAATTCCCTTTCTGCAGTCGGGCTTCAAGCGCCTCACGTAACTCCCTGGCAAGGGAGCCATGATGAGGAAAGAATTCATTAGGAACGACATTTGCTTCACACATGTCGCTCAGTATTGCCGCTATGCTTTCAGTACGCTTTCGACTGTTAGCAAAGACCAGGTGGGAATCGCCACGACAGAGCCTGAAAATATCCGCGCAGACGAGCTGTTCAGCAGAGCTCTGGAGCTCTTCCCCTTTTTCGGGCACCCGCTCAAGATAACCTTTAACCTGAACTTGTAGTGTAGCGGTGCTATTACTGTCTGTTACCGTTTCACAAGGTAATCTCTTATCCGGACGCAATAATTCTGGCACTTTTTCCAGCTCTCCCAGAGTGGCACTCAACGCGACACGGGGAACTGGATTTAACTGGCGTCCCAGCACATGGTCAATTCTATTAAGCAGCGAAAGCAGTTGTATACCACGCTCTGAGCCAATAAAAGCGTGGAACTCATCAATAACAATGTATGCCACTGAAGAAAACGCCTGTTTGAGCCAACCCAATGAGTTTATGAGCAAAGACTCAAGTGATTCAGGTGTGATAAGTAAGATACCTGACGGGCTTGTCCGTGCTTTCTTCTTTTTGCTTTGTGGTACATCCCCGTGCCAGGGCGTCACTTGCATTTCCAGGGCTTCCCCCAGGCTCTCAAGACGACGGTGCTGATCGTTAATCAATGCCTTCAACGGACTGATATAGATAATGCCAAATCCACCAGTGAGATCTGCAATCGCTGAACAGGCAGGAAGAAAGAAAGCCTCTGTTTTACCCGCAGCTGTACCTGCACTAATTAGTACATCACGATCACGGGCTAAAATTGCCGGAATAGAGCTCTCCTGCAAGGGCCTTAATGATGACCAGCCCTGCTTATAAATCCACTTACGGACACGGGGATCGAGACTATTGTAGGCACTGCTCATAGTCTGAAATTCGCCAGGCCATCATCGTCATCACTTTCCTCCACAATGGCATCCCCCATATCGCTGGGCTTGTCTTCTTCAATCGCCACCCCCTCAATGAGAGCTTGCCAGTTCATCGTACTGTTTTGTTCCAGCACAGCCAGCATATCCAGAAAACCTTTTATGGTATTGCGGGGAGTTCGAAAGTAAGCATCTCCGATGGTTTTGCTGCAGTGATGCAGAAACCCGGTCAGAGCCTCATCTGGCACCAGATAATTTGCGGGATCTCCACCAGCATAAACATGACGAAGATTTTTCAGTAAAATATACAGTTCCTCAGGAGTGAGGCTGGCAAGATGTAGCGTGGGAGACGAGTAGTCAATCACGCCAGCTTTCTGTGCGAATCGATTTTCTGCCAGACGCGACTGGAGCGCTTCATAGCTGTAGAGCCCCTTACGTGGATCGAAAAGAAACTCTGGCGTCCCCCCGAGGATAAAACCAATATTTTCGGCGGAGCCTTGCAGGCAGTCATTCAGGATCCGCAAAATTTGTTCGTAGTTGGCCGTTCTCGCTTGCGTATTATTCAACTTGAAGAGGTTCACCATCTCGTCGAGGCTAACTAAAAGTCCGGCATAGCCTGCCTGACGGACAAAAAGGCTCATCAACTTCAAAGAGTCATAGAACGAGGCGTCTGAGATAATCGTTCGGACGTCAAGATCATTACGGGCATCAGTTTTTGTGGTGTACTCGCCCCGCAACCAGCGAATAGCATTGGATTTTAAGGTTTCGTTATCCTGCTCATGCCCGCGCCAGAATGCGTCAATGACCTTCGCAAAGTCATATCCACCCACCATATCTGACAAAGCAGCAAGGCGTTTATGAATAACGGATGAGACCTGGGAGCCGTTCGCATCAGCTTCCTTCCTTGCCTCAGTAACAAACCTTTCCACAACGCTAAGTAATGCATTGCCATCTGGTTTGTTTCTGGTGGACATATTTTTCATAAGCTCTGAGTAGAGATTACGAGCCTGACCTCCCGATGAGTGAATACGTCTGTCGGGAGAAAGGTCTGCACTGACCGTGACCAGCTTTTTCTCTAACGCAATAGACCGTACAACACTTAAAAAGAACGTTTTGCCGGAACCATACTCACCAATGATAAGTCTGAAGCTTGCCCCGCCATCAGCAATCCGTTCAATATCCTGATGGAGGGCGGTTATCTCATTCACGCGGCCAACCTGGATATGCTGAATACCTATCCTTGGCGTTACTCCCGACTTAAGTGACTGAATAATAGCGTCGCGCTCTTTCACTCTTATACGTGTTACAGACATTCACTAACCCTCTAATTCTTTGGCTATTTCCAGGTCAACCCAAATGTGATCATCAGCATCTTCCAGCACTGGTGCATCAACCACCGCATAGGACCAATCGTTAATCACCTCAAGCGCACCGCCGAGCATCAGGTTCCAGTTACTACACAACTCTGTCGCCTCTTTTCTGGACCATTGTTCTTTCTCCAGCAACCTGCGATAAAGTTGGCTATGAGCGGAGTCAAGCCCCCCTTCCCCGGTTAATGAGGCTGGAGCGCTTTCTGGTTGTTCTGGTTCTTCTTCAGTGAAAATCGAGTTCAGTAATTTACGAACATCATCAGTGGCAGATTCGTGGCGGGCAAGTACATTGGCATCCAGCGTAAACCCTGCCGTCGACTGATTAGCTGGTACAGATGAAACGAGAGCAGTTTCAGTTACGGAATGCTGATGGATATTGCTTGATACGGATGAGGGATCCAACCCCAGGCTTGTATAAATCTTCTCAAGCTGTTTGATTTCGGCAGGCGTAATTCTGCCGTCAGAGCAAGCGACACTAACGATAACCTTACCCACAGCTGATTTTTCCGCTGCACCGAGTAATTCAATCCGGCTTTTCATTCCCGTCATATTCGCCGGGGTATGAAGCTGCCACGTTAAATATGCGTGCAGAGAGCGCTTTTCATCATCGCTGAAGCTGACATTGTTGTTGATGGCATTCTCAAGCACTTTCTGTTCGGCTTGATCGAAAGAATTGTCAATCAAGGCGACTACCGAACCTAATCGGAGCGTCAATACAGCTGTGATAAATTCAGGAGAAGGAGAGAAGCGGCCACTTTCACCAGCAGGGAATAAAACAAGAACACCATCGACATCTGCTTTTACGTGGTGGTAATAGGGGTCAGGAGCCAGGCAGTACCCCATTTTCTGTGCAAAGGCCTGCATCAAGTCGGCCTCTTTTTTGTTGATCTTTGCCGGACAGGTAGCATTCATGTGTGACCAGAAGTCAGCAACTGAAACTACTCCCCCCTTACTGAGGATCGCGTCATCAGCCCAGCGTTTGAATGCACTTAATATTTTATCTGCGCTTTCGTTAACGATTTCTGAAGGCAGCAACAAAATTGCAACGGTATCATTTGCTGAAGTGCCTTTTCTACCAAGGTAACGACTGTAAGCATCCAGTTCATCTGTGCATATATCAGCAAGAGTCATAAGCTTCTGAACAGGGCCTTTCAATGCACTTGGATCAGGCAAGTCAGGAACAGGAAGCCGAATACCTCTCAAACTGGGACTTGCAGGCGTGTAATCTAAACGCAGACGCGCTTTATTCGGCTTCACTACCATCCCTTCACCGTATTTAAGGGTGTAACGCCGTTTAAATAGTGCAGCAAATTCTTTCGCACAGCGGCGGGCGGGGGTTCGTAATGAGTATTCAGTATGGTTTGTCACCCACGTCAGAGCCAGATCCGCTGGAACCGGGGCTCCTGCATCAACAGTCTTTGCCAGGATTAACCTGAACTGCATGCTATTGCTGAACTCTGAATCATCGCTGAGAGCTGCTGCAAGATTTTCGTTCGGACGAAGAATGGACATCGCTTCAAGTAACTGGGACGAGTAGTTCCGGAATGATCTGTTTTCATTGAAAACAGATCTGAGACGGCAGATCTCTTTGAAAAGAGAATAGAACTCATCGTCAGATATATTGCTGTCCCTGCTGTCAACAAGCGCCCGTCTTTCCAGACCATACAGATAAATAAAAACGTAACCAATTGGGCAAGAAGCGTCACATCTGTCGCTGGTAAGCCAACTCAGGTACGCGCCACGTGCTTCAGGTGAAAGTGAGGAATAACTGGGCCAATACCCTAATGAACTATCTTCGTAGATGTAAGATGTGGGGTATATCTTGAGCGTGTCGTCAATTAGCGATGCCTCGCTACTATCATCATAATAACCGCCTGAGTTATGCCCGACAGGGTTCATTCGCTGTCCAAGATAGAAGTAGCCGCCGGTAATCTCTACCCCACCGACTGTGATCACCTCCCCCGGTAAAATCCAGCGAGCCAAAGCACCGGTAGTTTTTGAGAAATTCTGGCGTTGAGTGGCTGTTATACTGTATTCGGCATTCCGCCCGCCACTTAGTGTAAACGTAGCCAGATTGTCATCTTCGCTGTCCTCGTTGTGCATTACAGACTGATTTTTTTTGTTATTAGCAAGCCATTCTTTAGGTGGTGCTTTCACAGGAGCGGAAGTATAAGAGCCCGCGGACTTAGTTTTCTTCTTTTTGAAAAAAAGAATATAAATCAAATAAATCGCTACTATAAATATCCATAACTCCATGAGGCAATAACCTTAAAAATAGCTTTTCACGAACACCGAAAGGATGACGATGGGAAGTGGATTAATCTTAAAATAATACTTCTAAATTACAAAGGTTAAAAGCAAATCACAACCTTCCCGAACCTCCGCTTTTCGCTTGCTACGGTCCCTGCCGAGCATGAATCTCGTCTATGCCCAAAAGCGGACATTGATAATTCAGAAACCATGGCAGAAGTGTGGTATCAGCCCCTCACCTGATGCCTGCCAGCATCGCACCTCGCTTCATGTCTAACCTCTCTGTTAGCCCGGCAGGGTCAATGGCTCTGTTGACAATGGTGCTACTTTCCAATACGTTAAGCACAAGGTTAGCGCGACCCGGCAGCTCACGGCCAAAGCGGAATGCAGCGCAGACTTATCAAATCTTTTTTGGTTAAGTGTCTTTGATTCTTATGATTCGTGAGCACATAGGACAGATAAGAGACTTAAACCATGAAACAAATCCCCACATGCGCTGAAGCAAAAGCCCACGCCAAATACCTTTCACGGTCGCTCAATATCAATCTAAGCTACGCCCGGGATGCAGTGGCATTACGTTATAACTACCATAACTGGTCGGAACTCAGCACAGTATTTGGTCAGCTTAGCTGATAAGTACATGTCGTGCTATGGCCTTGCCAGTCATGAAGAGAAGCGTGTTTTTAGCCAGCTTCTGGCACCATATATCGCAGAATTGCAAAATGTCATTCATCCTGACCGCCATGTACGGAAAGCTTGATACGTAAGATTGCTGAAGGCCATATTTCCCGGGTATCTGGTAAAGTCATGTCGGCTGTAATACGTGAATGCGAGGATTTTCCTCCCACGACAGTTAAAGACATCATTGAACTGCTTGAATTTTATGATGAAACGGCCAGCCGGGTATTAGCAGGACACCACCGGCAGATCCCGACCAATAATCCCTTGCTGAAACCCTGGGTATTTGGTGTGCGCTTTTATGCCTATAACCACTTTAATGCCAAGCTGGTCACCATCTGTGATCTTCCGCCAACATGCCTCTTCTGAACTCTCCCGACGTCAACAAAACCCCCTCTAATCCCTTATATATCAGGATTTCTTTGTATCCAGAGGCCAACCGCCTTCACCCCGTATCAAGTTACTTTTGGGGGTATAATTTACTCTTGAAATATCAGCACCCCATAATGAAAAAAATGTGATACATAACAACGGATTTTAAGTAAGCGCTTCAGCGTGGAGTAATGGCCCCCCGCCTGCTCATCATTGATGAAATAGGCTATCTGCCGTTCAGTCAGGAAGAAGCAAAGCTGTTCTTCCAGGTCATCGCTAAACGTTACGAAAAAAGCGCAATAATCCTAACATCCAATCTGCCGTTCGGGCAGTGGGATCAAACGTTCGCCGGTGATGCAGCCCTGACCTCAGCGATGCTGGACCGTATCTTACACCACTCACATGTCGTTCAGATAAAAGGAGAAAGCTATCGACTCAGACAGAAACGAAAGGCCGGGGTTATAGCAGAAGCTAATCCTGAGTAACACGGTGGATCAATATTGGGCCGTTGGTGGAGATATAAGTGGATCACTTTTCATCCGTCGTTGACACATGCATCACAACAGCTCCTCATAGGCACTCAGTGGTCGATGTTCCACCTGACTGATCTGCTGCCAGAGCGGGGCGTGAGGTTCCGGTACTATCTGCTAGCCAGACGACACTGAGCAGAGGCGATGTGAGGCCACCAGTTTCTCATTACTGTAGATCCGCAACTCATCGTTCAGCGATATTCGTATCGAGACTGGCTGACCACACAGCATTTCGGGAACGCTGTACTGATTACCTCCAACTTCGTTATAGCGGGTCCCAGGACACATGGCGGATGTCGAAGTAACTGGTATCGAAGTCTGTATCCGGTAACGGCTGCAGATGTTCCTGCTCCAGCGCGAAGCGCTGTTCCGGCGTTTCTTTGAACTGACGAAGCTCCCATTTGTCAGCCACATCGGCTAGCGCCAGCTAACCTATGCGGTACTGGCCTTGGTGCTAACCCGCGTTAAAGCTACCACGTTGATCAGAGCCTCTCTCCCGGAAAGTCATACTGTCTTACATATTAATCACTCAAAATAGAGTAAATAAAATCATACAACTAGAGAGTGATTATAATTGTTATTGAACACTGGTTATCCCATTTTTGTTATATTGATCACAAAACCCTTCTTTTTATGATGATCTAAAAATAAATATTAAATATTGTGGTCAGGCCGCTAGACCACAATAAGAGGAAATATCATGAAAAGAAAAACCATGGGGTGGATTATCGTTTTTCTTCTGTTTATAGTTTACATGCTGAACTATATGGATCGTTCTGCATTATCGATTACGGCCCCACTTATCGAAAAAGAGTTAGGCTTTAATGCTGCTGAAATGGGGATGATTTTCAGCGCATTTTTCGTTGGTTATGCTTTATTTAACTTCATTGGCGGTTGGGCCAGTGACAAAGTTGGACCCAAAACAGTATTTTTGGTTGCTGCACTGTTGTGGTCTGTTTTTTGTGGTATGACCGGTCTGGTCACCGGATTATGGACAATGCTTGCCGTACGTGTTTTATTTGGTATGGCAGAGGGCCCGGTTAGTGCAGCAGGAAATAAAATTATTAATAACTGGATCTCGCGTAAAGAGTCGGCAACAGCTATCGGTATTTTTAGTGCTGGTTCACCACTTGGTGGCGCTATTTCTGGTCCGGTCGTTGGCTTGCTGGCAATATCACTTGGCTGGCGTCCGGCGTTTGGGATCATATTTATATTTGGCCTAGTTTGGGTATTACTGTGGTACTTCTTTGTCAGTGATAAACCGTCAAAAAGTAAACGTCTGGCAGCGGAAGAACGTGTCGATTTCGAAAACCATGACGATATTATTCTAGCCGAAGATGGTAAAGGTACACCTTCGCTTGGTTATTACATGAAGCAGCCGATGGTATGGGCGACCACGCTGGCATTTTTTAGCTATAACTATATTCTATTTTTCTTTCTTACTTGGTTTCCAAGCTATTTGAATCATTCATTACACATTGATATTAAAGAAATTAGTATTGCAACTGTTATCCCGTGGTTTATTGGGGCAATTGGCATGGTGTTAGGTGGCGTCTGCTCTGACTTTATTTATCGTATTACGGGAAATGCCTTACTTTCTCGCCGTTTAATTCTCGGCAGTTGCCTTGCGGGGGCCGCGGTTTGTGTCGCTGTTTCCGGAACTGTTACCTCTATTGGTAGTGCGATTACGCTGATGTCTGTTTCCTTATTCCTGCTTTATCTAACTGGACCTATTTATTGGGCTGTTATTCAGGATGTAGTGCATAAAGATAAAGTAGGTAGCGTAGGCGGTGCGATGCACGGTCTGGCAAATATTTCCGGCATTATTGGTCCATTGGTAACCGGTTTTATTGTCCAGTTCAGTGGTAAATATGATTACGCATTCTATCTTGCAGGTGCCATAGCAATCATTTCAAGTCTGCTGGTATTCATTTTTGTTAAAAATAAAGGATTGAAAGTCAATGAAAGTCAAAGCTGTGTACATCAATAAACCTGGTGAAATTGCTACCCGTCTGGTCGATTATCCAGTAAGAAAAGATAATGAAGTTTTAATTAAAGTGGATGCAGCGGGAATTTGTGGTTCTGACATCGGTGCATTTCGTGGTACTAACCCACTGGTAACTTATCCGAGAATTATTGGACATGAAGTCACCGGGATTGTTCTGGAAACCGGTGAGGGGGTACCACAAAATATCAAACAGGGCGACCGGGTTATTGTAGATCCCTATGTTTATTGCGGTCACTGTTATCCATGTTCTGTAGGTAGAACTAATTGCTGCGAGAACTTAAAAGTCATCGGCGTACATATTGATGGCGCTATGCAAGAAGTGGTTTCGCATCCGGCTCACTTAATTCACAAAATTCCTGACAATGTACCGTCAGAGATGGCGCCACTGGCTGAACCCTTAACTATTGCCCTACACGCATTACATCGAGCGCAATTGAAAGCAGGTGAACATGTCGTCATTATTGGTGCAGGCGCTATTGGACTTATGGCGGCCCTGAGTTCGTTGAACTATAAAGCAACTCCCATTCTGGTTGATATTGTCGATGAACGGTTGCAATACGCGAAATCGCTCGGCGTACCTTATGTAGTAAACTCCGCAAAAGCTAATGTTATTGAGGCAGTGAAAGATATTACACAAGGGACGATGGCTCAGGTTGTGGTGGAAGCCTCTGGTGCAAATAGCGCAATCAGAAGTACCCTGGATCTGGCCTCATTTGCAGGGCGTATAGCCTATACTGGTTGGCCAAAGCAGGAAACATCGTTACCAACTAATCTAATTACCTTTAAAGAACTAGATTTACGTGGTTCCCGTACCAGTGCCGGTGAATTTGAAGAAGCCCTGCAAATGTTATCAACGCTGAATATTAATCCGGCTGATATCGTGAGCAAAGTCGTGACAATAGATGAAGTTCCTGAGGCTGTAAAAGAGTTAGATCAATTTCCGGAACGCTATCTGAAAATTAACGTGAAATTCATTTAATTATAATTAACAAAAATAAAAAGTCTGACGCGTAGTGTATTCACTACGCGTTTTTTGTGTGCGCCGTGACTGGCGCTGTTCTTCAACTGTGGTGGCTGAAGAACGACTAAGAGGTGAAAGTTCTCCAAACACCCGGTGAGGGGAAATGTTAGCGGAAGGCAAGGATGTTCATCGCGAGGTGAAATCTGAAGGAAGCCGGATGCAAAATGCTGGCCTGACGAACAGGAAGCGGCTAAGGCGGCACAAATCACCAAAGCCCAATACTCACACGGAACGCGGTGACGTACAGCCGACAGGCATAAGCAGGAAAGTCGTGCGAATTACCCCGGGAGATCTGCCGCTCTGCCAGTGTGCTACCGACGCCGTAGTAGCGCTGCAAAACCGGCAGCATGAAGGGCCGAACATAATTAACCGTGATTAGGACATCCGAACCCGATGATGATTAATGAAGCATAAACGCAGGCAACTGCGGCCAGCGGCAGAAGAGACGGACGGCATCCTGAGGTGTACTGGCAATAGCGGACACTACCATTTGTTCTTTTTTTAAGCAGCCATCTGATGATATTTTTCCCTGAAGGCTGCCGGGGAGATATTCCCCAGACGAGAGTGACGACGCTGACGATTGTAGAAAATCTCAATGTATTCCCGTATTACTGAGATGGCCTCATCCCGGCTATTAAAACGATAGTGGCTCAGGCTCTCATTTTTCAGCGTTCCCCAGAAGCTTTCCATCGGAGCGTTGTCGTAACAGTTACCTTTACGCGACATTGATGTTTTCAGACCAAACTGCTCCTGGATGACCCGGTAATCGTATGCGCAGTACTGTGAACCTCGATCGGAGTGGTGGATTAGCCCGGCAGGTGGGCGCTGGCTCCTGAGCGCCATAAACATGGCTTTACCTGTCAGCTCTTTTGTCATGCGCTCTCCCATGGCGTAGCCGACAATTTCGCACGTATAAACATCTTTGATGCCAGCGAGGTACAACCATCCCTCCTGTGTGGCAACATACGTCAGGTCCGCCACCCAGACCTGATTTGGTACTGTAGGAGCGAACGTCTGGTTCAGCAGATTTGGCGCAACTGGCAGATTGTGGCTCGAGTTCGTAGTCGCTCTGAACTTGCGTTTCTGCTTACAGCGTAGCCTTAGCTCCTTACGAAGACGTGCCAGTCGGTCACGACCAACGATGATGCCATTCTCTGCCAGCTCCGTCTGGAGCCGCCGGGTTCCATATGTTTCGCGAGTGCTGATATGTGCCACCTTAATCTCCAGTTTTAGCCGCTCATCACTTTGTTTTCTGTCTGAGGGGTCATGCTGTACCCAGTTGTAATAACCGCTCCTGGATACACCAAATACCTGACACATCGCTTCAATGGGAAATTGTTGTCGCCATTGTTCGATTAACGCGTATTTTTCAGCGACTCCTGTGCAAAATACGCTGTTGCTTTTTTTAATATATCTCGCTCAAGGCGAGCTTCATTTAACGCCTTACGCAGTTGCAGAATTTCAGATTCCAGTTCAGCCACCGTGCGGAAACCAAGAGTACCGAGCCCTTTTCTGGCGGCAGTAACCCATTGTCCTAAAGTGCCTTCAGGAAGAGATAATCGGGAAGCGCCTTCACTGATCGAAAGTTGATTTTCAAGAACCGTTCTGACAGCTTCGGCTTTGAACTCTTTAGAGTAACGTTGGGTTTTTCTGCTCATTATTAGCTCCTTCTGATGCCATTCTATTTCAGGAAGGAGTGTCCGTTAAACTCAGGCTACCTCATCCGTCAGAGCTGCATGATGGCGGCGTGAGAACCTTAGGCATAGCAACATGTTCATGACCACCACGTTTATACCGGTGAGTCGGCTGCTGACAGCTGACCAGCCCCAGCTCTTTCATGAGCCTGCCAGCAAGCCAGCGTCCCATCTGGTAGCCTCTCCGGGTTGCCATTGTGGCGATGCTTCTTGCTCCGGCCGAACCGTGGCTGATGCCATGTAGCTCAAGTACCTGACTGCGTAATACAGCCCGTCTGCCGTCTGGTTTTTCAGGACGGTTTTTCCAGTATCTGTAGCTGCTGCGATGAACCCCGAACACATGGCAGAGTGTGACCACAGGATAATGCGCTCTGAGTTTCCCGATTATCGAGAACTGTTCAGGGAGTCTGACATCAAGAGCGCGGTTGTAGATTCAATCTGTCAATGCAACACCCCTTTCAATTATCTCTTTCGGTGTTTTGAACTTCAGTGTCTTTCTCGGTCTGTTGTTTAGCTGAGCAGCAACCAGATCTAGTTCATGTTGAGTATATTGGGCAAGACATGTCTTTTTAGGAAAGTACTGCCGAATTAGCCCATTTGTGTTCTCATTTGTTCCCCGCTGCCAAGGACTCTGAGGATCGCAGAAGTAAACTTTAACGCCGGTGCTGACAGTAAATTCTAGATGTCTGGCCAGTTCCATTCCTCTGTCCCATGTCAGTGATTTTCTGAGTTCTGACGGTAAACTCAGGAATTTGTCGGTAAGAGCCTGATTTACTGAGACAGAATCTTTGCCCCTGAGTCTAAGGATGATCGTATAACGTGATTTTCGGTCTACAAGTGTGGCTATATGAGAGTTTTTTGTACCTAAGACTAAATCGCCCTCCCAATGCCCCAGAGAGCGTCTGTTATCGATATTTCGGGAACGTTCGTGAATTGGTGTTCCGTTCACTATGTTAATCGTACCTCTTTCGCCTTTGCGGGTATGACGCCTGCCATGGCGAAGGCTATGCGACCGTCGCAGATGCTGTATATTCAGGTGGTGTAGCGCTTCACGGCTACGAAAGTACAGCGTTTTATAAATTGTCTCAGGTGATATTCGCAGCGTTTTTTGACGTGGTTTTGTTCGCCTTAACCATCCTGATATTTGCTCTGGAGACCATTTCATCTCCAGCTTTTCCAGAACAAGCTTTCGCAATGGTAAATTTTGATCCAGTAAGCACGGTTTTGGCCTTTTCGCCATTCTGTTGGCTCGGTTATTAGCATCAACAGCTTTGTAATAGCGTCTGCCCCGATTACGCTGAACTTCACGTGAGATCGTCGAAGGACTGCGATTCAGCGCAGTAGCTATCGCACGAATGCTCATTTTGGCTGACAAACCAGCTCGTATCTCCTCGCGCTCAGACAGTGTCAGGTGAGCTACAGCCCGCTTACGCTCATGGGGTTTTATGCCGCCAGTATCCCTTAACATAGTGAAGATCGTTCCGGGTTTTGAACCCAGGATATTCGCTATTTCACTGAAGCCTGTTCCGTTCTTCCATAGTTCAAAAACAGAGGCTTTTTCCTCTGCTGTAAATGTTCGTCTCATTCAAAAAACCTCTGCAACCCCATGTTTTCACATAACTGTTGCGTTGACCAATTGAATCTACA
>OJIU01000148.1_pt1 | contig 39634 bp, 30 predicted proteins | sample 1595961 | NCBI WGS metagenome assembly OJIU01 (sample SAMEA4350144, study PRJEB24818) | metagenome | biome: human; feature: gut; material: faeces | place: Denmark | collected 2013-09
GCCTGCGGGCGCACCGGAAACTGACTGGCTGGCGGATAAAGATATCGCCTTCCTGCCGGAAGGGGTACAGGAGAAAACGGTGGTGCTGAACGAAGGTGATTTCGTGGTGTTCTATCCGGGCGAAGTGCATAAACCGCTGTGCGCGGTCGGTGCTCCTGCGCTGGTACGCAAAGCCGTGGTGAAAATGCAAGTGGCATAAGCGTATTTGCCGGGGGCGGCTTCGCCTTGCCCGGCCTACGAGAGCGCGGTTGTAGGCCGGATAAGATGCTTAGCATCGCCATCCGGCATTCTTTTCATCCATGCCCTCACTTCGCCAGCGTCGCCACCATCACCGCTTTGATGGTGTGCATCCGGTTTTCCGCCTGATCAAATACGATGCTGGCGGGTGATTCAAAGACCTCATCGGTCACTTCCATACCGCCGTGCAGACCATATTCCTGCGCCATTTGTTTGCCAAGCGTGGTTTGATCGTCATGAAACGCGGGCAGGCAGTGCAGGAATTTCACCTGCGGATTGCCGCTCAACGCCATCATTGCGCTATTAACCTGATACTTACGCAGTAGCGCAATACGTTCGGCCCACTTCTCTTTCGCTTCACCCATTGATACCCAGACGTCGGTATAGATAAAGTCCGCGTCTTTCACGCCCGTGGCGACATCTTCGGTCAGCGTAATATTGCCGCCGTTTTTCAGCGCTTGCGCTTTGCACTCCGCGACCAGGCTTTCTTGCGGCCAGCAGGCCTGCGGCGCGACCAGACGCAGATCCAGCCCGGTTAACGCGGCGGCTTCCAGCATGGAATTGCCCATGTTGTTGCGGGCATCGCCGGTGTAGACCAGCGTCATCTCATTAAACGCTTTCCCCGGCAGGTGTTCCTGCATTGTGAGCAAGTCGGCCAGCAGCTGGGTAGGGTGAAACTCGTTGGTTAATCCGTTCCATACCGGAACGCCGGCATATTCCGCCAGCGTCTCGACAATCTCCTGACCGTGGCCCCGATACTGAATACCGTCGTACATACGACCGAGCACGCGGGCGGTGTCTTTGATCGACTCTTTATGACCAATCTGACTGCCGCTCGATCCGAGATACGTTACGCGCGCGCCCTGATCGTATGCGGCAACTTCGAAAGAGCAACGGGTACGGGTTGAGTCTTTTTCGAAGATGAGCGCGATGTTCTTACCGGTGAGTTTAGCGACCTCAGTACCGTTTTTCTTCTCCGCCTTCAGCTGTGCGGCGAGCTTGAGCAGTGACGTGAGTTCAGAAGACGTGAAATCAAGCAGTTTCAAAAAATGTTTCTGATAAAACGTAGACATGGTTCCCTCACATGGCTTAGGCCATTTATTGAATTAAAATTCAATTTATATGGATGTTTATTCATTTGCAACCTTGTTTAACAAATCTTTCCTGGAAAGGTGGAGGCAATGTCAGCGGTATGTGACAATAAGAGTATCGGCAGGACATTATGAGGAACGAGCCATGGCAAACCCGGAACTACTGGAAGAACAGCGTGAAGAAACGCGCTTGATTATTGAAGAGCTACTCGACGATGGCAGCGATCCAGACGCGCTGTACACCATTGAGCATCACCTTTCCGCGGATGACTTTGAAACCCTGGAAAAAGCGGCTGTAGAAGCCTTCAAGCTGGGTTATGAAGTGACCGAGCCGGAAGAGCTGGAAGTGGAAGAAGGCGACACGGTTATTTGCTGTGACATACTGAGCGAATGTGCTCTGAATGCCGAGTTGATTGACGCTCAGGTTGAGCAACTGATGAACCTGGCTGAAAAATATGATGTGGAATACGACGGTTGGGGCACCTATTTTGAAGACCCGAACGGCGAAGAAGGTGAAGACGGCGACGATGAAGATCTCGTCGACGAAGATGATGACGGCGTGCGTCACTAAGTCATCTGCTGACCTACGGTGGCATTTGCTGCCGTAGGCCAAGGACTACGTATGGATTACCTGCAAATACTCTCCCCAATCCACAACTTCCTGCACTGTAAAACGCCTCAGGCCTGGCTTGATAAAGCGCGAGATCCGGCGAATCTTCCACTGTTACTGACCGATCATCTCGTCTGTGAGCTGAAAGCGGCGCAAACGGCCATGCTGCTGGTGCGTAAGTATGTCGCAGATAAACAGGGATCGCAGGCGCTGCTGGACTGGCTGAAACCCTATGAGGCGTATGCTTTCAGAGAAGGGGATGAACCGGATTTTATCGCGCTGAATAAACAGATAAGCAAAAGCGTGATGCCGCAAACCGACGACCCGTGGGGACGCAAGCTTATCGACAGTATGGTTTTGCTGATCAAAGAAGAGCTGCACCACTTCTGGCAGGTGCGTGAGGCGATGATGAGCCGCAACATTCCCTACGTCAAAATTACCGCCAGCCGTTATGCCAAAGGCATGCTCAAAGAGGTGCGCACCCACGAGCCACTAACGCTAATCGATAAACTGATTTGCGGGGCTTACATTGAGGCGCGTTCCTGTGAACGGTTCGCCGCGCTGGCGCCGTACCTGGATGAGGATTTACAGGCGTTTTACCTGTCGCTACTGCGATCCGAGGCGCGGCACTATCAGGACTATCTGGTGCTGGCGCAGCAGGTTTCGGCTGATGATATCAGTAGCCGGGTGCGGTTCTTTGGCGAAGTCGAAGCCGTGCTGATTACCTCTCCCGACGATGAATTCCGTTTTCACAGCGGCGTTCCGGCTTAGCACCCTTCTGAGACGCGCGGTGCCTATCGCCGCGCGGTTTAATCCTTCCTGTTTCTGTTAGCAAAATCTGGTGGCTGGAAATCACTCGCTGCTGCCATGATAATCAAAAGACGCGAAGGGGAAATATATCCCCATAACCGAGACGATTTGGCAAAAGGATGGTTAATGAACTGGGCACACGTATTGTTGGCAGGTTATATCGGGGCGGTGATTGCTATCGTCGTCGGCATGTTTCGCAAAAAAGGCTGGTTGGGCAAGATTTCCGGCGCGGTAATTTTTGTAGTGGCAATTATCGCGTGGAATCTGTTTGATGTGCACTACCTGATCCCCCGTGAAAGCCCGGATTATGGTCTGACTGAAGAGCAGCAGTTTGAAAAAGCGATGCTCTCTAATCCGGCGTTTCAGGTCATTAAGGAGCAGGAACCTGAACTGACACAAAAAATTATCAGCCAGGCAGCGCAGATGAAGAAAGCAGGGAGCAGTGAACAGCAGGTCATCGACGCGATACAGCCGCAAATTCTTCAGCTACAAATGGCAAGATTGCAGCAGGCGCCAGATGCCAACGTCATTGAATATATGAAAATTAACCTTGAGCAGATCGCTGCTGTGGCCAAAATAGGTGATGACGAATGCTTCCGCTTTCTGTTTCCGGCGGTAAAAGGTGGGATTAACCCGGCGCGTCTTGTTCCGCGTGAGATCATGGATCGTCGTATGGCGAGTGATATGAGCATGATGTATGCCTCACACGGCCCAAAAAAACATACGGTCACGGCAGAAGAGAAGCAGCTGGCGTTGCAGGATCTGCAAGCAATAAGCCCTGGGCTGGTACAGCGCTACGGGGATGATATTCAGATCATGGCCGATCCGACGAAAGCGATCGGCAAAGAGAAGATTGCTTGTGAGATAGTACAGGATCTCTGGTCACAGGTGCTGAAGCTGCCAACCGCTCGCGCGGCTGGCGTAATTCGCCTGATGCTTTCAACTGAGATGCAGTAAGGCCGACATGGCCCCTCGGCGTGAAGTCAGAGGGGCTTTAACATCCGCACTTCGCAATCCACGTGCCCGGTACAGCCGAGCGCTTCGCTGATATGCTCAAAGCCTAAATGTTCATACAGGCGGATAGCCTCGGTCAGAAACGCCGTGGTCTCCAGATAGCACTGCTTAAACCCCTGCTCGCGGGCGTGATCCAGCGCCATTAGCGCCAGCTTTTTCGCCAGCCCCTGACCGCGTGCGCTCGACAGAAAGTACATCTTTTGCAGCTCGCAAATGTCCGGTTCGCTACAGCCTAACGGCGCGACGCCGCCGCCGCCCACTACCTGACCATTCTGCTCAACCACCCAGTAGGCCGCGCCCGGCTGGCTGTAAACCTGGAACAGCTCATCCAGATTCGGATCGGCCACCGTGTAACCTTTATCGGCGGTCAGGCCGTGTTCGGCAGAGACCTCGCGGATGACGTGGGCGATAGCGGCGTTATCGTCGGCGGTAATGCGGCGTAGCGTCGCAGAAACAGGGGTAATGACACTCATAGCGAACTCATGACATAAACGTGGAACATATGCAGTTAATACCACTGCGGTGAGGGGAAGCGCAAGCGAGGATAATTCAATAAAAAGCCTCTGAGCGAGGACGCCAGAGGCTTTTTAATCGTCAGTAGTGTCGGATGCGCTACGCTTATCCGACCTACGTTGACGGTGCTGTAGGCCGGATAAACGTAGCGCTATCCGGCATAGGCGATTACAGCGCGGCGATGACCGCCTGCTGCTCAATCAGCTTCGCTTTTGCTTCTGCGTAACCGTCCAGCTTCTCACGCTCTTTAGCGATGACTGCTTCCGGTGCGCGAGCGACAAACCCTTCGTTGGAAAGCTTGCCTTCGATACGGGCAATCTCACCTTCGATTTTCGTCACTTCTTTCGCCAGACGCGCCAGTTCATCTTCTTTGTTTATGAGGCCCGCCATCGGGATCAGCAGCTCGGCGCCGTCGATGATTTTGGTCACCGAAACCGGACCTTTGTCATCGGCTGGCAGCACGGTGATGCTTTCCAGACGTGCCAGGTTCAGCAGGAAGCTGCGGTTGTCGTTCACACGACGCTCCGCATCTTTGCTGCAACCGCGCAGCAACAGCTCCAGCGGTTTGCCCGGTGCGATGTTCATTTCCGCACGGATGTTACGTACGGCAACGATCGCCTGTTTCAGCCATTCGGTATCGGCCAGCGCGGCTTCATCAACCTGTGCGGCGTTATATTCCGGGAACGGCTGCAGCATGATGGTATCTGCGGTGTTGCCGCAAATCACTTTCACGCGCTGCCAGATGGTCTCGGTGATGAACGGAATAATCGGGTGCGCCAGGCGCAGCAGACCTTCCAGCACGGTAACCAGCGTATTACGGGTGCCGCGCAGTTCAGACTCGGAACCACCGGTCATTACCGGCTTGGTCAGTTCCAGATACCAGTCGCAGAACTGGTTCCAGGTGAACTCGTACAGGATGCCCGCGGCGATGTCGAAGCGGAAGTTATCCAGCGCTTCGCGGTACGCTTTAACGGTCTGGTTGAATTCAGCGAGGATCCAGCGGTCCGCCAGCGACAGGGTCATTTCGCCGCCGTTGAAGCCGCAATCATTTCCTTCGGTGTTCATCAGCACGAAGCGGCTGGCGTTCCACAGCTTGTTACAGAAGTTACGGTAACCTTCCAGACGCTTCATATCCCAGTTGATGTCGCGACCGGTAGAGGCCAGCGCCGCCAGGGTGAAACGCAGGGCGTCGGTACCGTGTGGCTCAATGCCGTCCGGGAACTGCTTCTCGGTACGTTTGGCAATCTTCTCTGCCAGCTGCGGCTGCATCATGTTGCCGGTACGCTTCTCCAGCAGGTCCGCCAGCGAGATACCGTCGACCATATCCAGCGGGTCAATCACGTTACCCTTGGATTTGGACATCTTCTGGCCTTCGTCGTCGCGGATAAGACCGGTCATGTAGACGGTCTTAAACGGTACCTGCGGCTTGCCGTTTTCATCTTTGATGAAGTGCATGGTCATCATGATCATGCGGGCAATCCAGAAGAAGATGATGTCGAAGCCGGAAACCATCACGCTGGTTGGGTGGAACTGACGCAGCGCGTCGGTGTTTTCCGGCCAGCCGAGGGTAGAGAAGGTCCACAGCGCGGAGGAGAACCAGGTATCGAGAACGTCTTCGTCCTGACGAAGCTGAACGTCGGCGCCGAGGTTGTTTTCCTGACGCACTTCGTCTTCTGTACGGCCAACGTAGACGTTGCCGTCGTTGTCATACCATGCCGGGATACGGTGACCCCACCACAGCTGACGGGAAATACACCAGTCCTGAATGTCGCGCATCCAGGAGAAATACATGTTTTCGTACTGCTTCGGTACGAACTGAATGTCGCCGTTCTCAACCGCTTCTACCGCCGGTTTCGCCAGCACGTCGGCACGGACGTACCACTGGTCGGTCAGCATCGGTTCGATAACTACGCCGCCACGGTCACCGTAAGGTACGGTCAGATCGTGCGGTTTAATTTCTTCCAGCAGGCCCAGCGCGTCAACGGCTGCGACGATCGCTTTACGCGCGGCAAAGCGTTCCAGCTTCTGGAATTCAGCCGGGATAGCGTTGGAGTAAACGTCAGACTCTTCGCCTTTGGTATCGTACACTTCTGCGGTTTCGCGGATGTCGCCATCAAAGGTCAGAATGTTGATCATCGGCAGGCCGTGACGTTTCCCGACTTCGTAGTCGTTAAAGTCGTGCGCAGGCGTGATCTTCACGCAGCCGGTGCCTTTTTCCATATCGGCATGTTCATCGCCCACGATCGGAATACGGCGGTCAACCAGCGGCAGAATAACGAACTTGCCGATCAGATCTTTATAACGCGGATCTTCCGGGTTCACGGCCACGCCGGTATCGCCCAGAATAGTTTCCGGACGGGTGGTGGCGACGACCAGGTAATCTTTACCGTCTGCGGTTTTCGCGCCGTCGGCCAGCGGATAGCGGATGTGCCACATGGAGCCTTTAGACTCGCGGTTTTCCACTTCCAGGTCAGAGATGGCGGTGCGCAGTTTCGGGTCCCAGTTCACCAGGCGCTTGCCACGGTAAATCAGGTCTTCTTTGTACAGGCGAACGAAAACTTCTTTCACGGCATTGGAAAGGCCTTCGTCCATGGTGAAGCGCTCGCGCTCCCAGTCAACGGAGTTGCCGAGACGGCGCATCTGACGGGTAATGGTGCCGCCGGATTCCGCTTTCCACTGCCAGATTTTGTCGATAAACGCTTCGCGACCGTAGTCGTGACGGGTTTTACCTTCTTCAGCGGCAATCTTACGCTCAACCACCATCTGGGTGGCGATACCCGCGTGATCGGTACCGGCCTGCCACAGAGTGTTTTTACCCTGCATGCGCTGGTAGCGGATCATGGTATCCATGATGGTTTGCTGGAAAGCATGACCCATATGCAAACTGCCGGTGACGTTCGGCGGCGGGATCATGATGCAGAAGGACTCTTTGCTTTCATCGCCGTTAGGTTTGAAATAGCCCTGCTTTTCCCAGTGCTCGTAAAGCGGCTGTTCGATATCTTGTGGGTTGTATGTCTTTTCCATTATTTCCAGGTTGCCGTATTCAGGTTAAAACCAGCCACGCGGTAAGCTTTGTAGCGATCGCGTGCCGATTGTTTCAAAGAATCTTCGTAAGGAACGAAGTCTATCACTTCTGTGAAAGCGGTGGCAAAATCTGCAAAGCCAACGCGCAAACTGATCAGCAGGTCGCGCGGGCTGCTGTTGCGTTTCTCCGGCCAGGCTATTTCTACCGGCGCGCCGCCTCTGGGGCCTTCACCCGCCAGATTATGCGGAACAAAGCTTTCTGCCGGTCTTGCCCAAAGGGCTTCATCCAGTCGAAGAGCCTGCTTTTCGTTTTCACAGGCGATCAGCACGCGCTTGCCAGCCCGCCAACGTTCTGCGGCAATTTCACACACCAGTTGCTCAACGGCGCTTAAGCCATCTTGTTGTGTGTCGTTGTCCAGAAGATAGAACGTCGCATTCTTCATATATGGGGCTTCTTGTGGTGGATTTAAATGCGTTGCCATGATGCACACCGTAGGCCTGATAAGGCGCAATAGCGCCGCCATCAGGCGTTTTGCCGGATGGCGCTGCGCTTATCCGGCCTACGGGGCAATCTCAAACTTACTCTTCGCCGTTAAAACCGGCGCGATTGAGCAGGAACTGCGACAACAGCGCCACCGGACGACCGGTTGCGCCTTTGGCTTTCCCTGAACGCCATGCGGTACCGGCGATGTCCAGGTGCGCCCAGTTGTACTTACGGGTAAAGCGTGACAGGAAGCAGCCTGCGGTAATGGCTCCGCCAGGACGTCCGCCGATGTTCGCCATATCCGCAAAGTTGGACTCTAACTGCTCCTGGTATTCATCACCCAGCGGCAAACGCCATGCGCGGTCGCCAGCCTGCTCGGACGCGCCGATCAGCTCATGTGCCAGCGGATTGTGGTTCGACATCAGGCCGGTGATGTGATGGCCCAGCGCAATCACGCACGCGCCGGTCAGGGTTGCAACGTCAATCACCGCCTCTGGCTCAAAGCGCTCGACGTAAGTTAACACGTCGCACAGCACCAGACGGCCTTCGGCGTCGGTGTTGAGCACTTCAACGGTCTGCCCGGACATCGTGGTCAGTACATCGCCTGGGCGATACGCGCGGCCACCCGGCATGTTTTCGCAACCCGCCAGCACGCCGACGACGTTGATTGGCAACTGAAGCTCAGCGACCATGCGCATCACGCCGTATACCGCTGCAGCACCGCACATGTCGTACTTCATCTCATCCATGCCTTCGGCAGGTTTGATGGAGATACCACCGGAGTCGAAGGTTAACCCTTTACCGACCAGCACAATCGGACGCGCGTCTTCGGACGGATTACCTTTGTACTCGATGACCGACATCAGCGACTCGTTCTGCGAGCCGTGACCGACGGCCAGATAAGAGTGCATGCCCAGCTCTTTCATCTGCTGCTCGCCGATCACGCGGGTCACAACATTTTTGCTGTAGCTATCTGCCAGTTGGCGCGCCTGAGAGGCCAGGTAGGCGGCGTTACAGATGTTCGGCGGCATGTTGCCAAGATCTTTTGCCGCTTTAATACCGGCGGCGATCGCCAGACCGTGCTGGATAGCACGCTCACCGCTGGTCAATTCGCGGCGGGTCGGTACGTTGAAGACCATTTTACGCAGCGGGCGACGCGGCTCGCTTTTGTTGGTCTTCAGTTGATCAAAGCTGTATAGCGTTTCCTGTGCCGTCTCAACGGCCTGGCGCACTTTCCAGTAGTTGTTGCGCCCTTTGACGTGCAGCTCGGTCAGGAAGCAGACGGCTTCCATTGAGCCAGTATCATTCAGCGTATTGATGGTTTTCTGAATGACCTGCTTGTACTGGCGCTCATCAAGTTCGCGCTCTTTGCCACACCCAATGAGGAGAATTCGCTCAGACAGAACGTTAGGAACATGGTGCAGCAACAGGGTTTGACCCGGTTTGCCTTCCAGTTCACCACGACGCAGCAGTGCGCTGATGTACCCGTCGCTGATCTTGTCGAGCTGCTCTGCAATCGGAGAGAGGCGGCGTGGTTCAAAGACACCCACGACGATGCACGCACTCCGCTGTTTCTCCGGGCTACCGCTTTTTACACTGAACTCCATGCACTACGCTCCTGAATCTTAAAGACAACGGCGGTGGCTACGGATAGAATTGCAAGCTTTCGTAACTCATACCCGCTGTTGCGGTGACTTCGTGTTAATCTTAACGTTATTACGGCATTGGCACGTCAGAACAATTTCTGAGAGGTGGATCCGTTGAGTATAATGATCTTAGCGACGATTTCGACGACTCAAGAGAATAAATGACGTTTAAGCCATGAAACAAGCTAAATTCCGGCAAAAGACGGGTTTTTACGGGCGTATTTAAAGTGATAATCATAAGATATCTGGTTCGGGAAACGCTCAAAAGCCAACTTGCGATCCTATTCATCCTGCTTTTGATCTTCTTTTGTCAAAAGTTGGTCAGGATCCTTGGTGCGGCTGTTGACGGTGATATCCCGGCAAATCTGGTGCTCTCGCTGCTGGGGCTGGGCGTGCCAGAAATGGCGCAACTTATCTTGCCCTTAAGCCTGTTCCTCGGGCTGCTGATGACGCTGGGCAAACTGTATACCGAAAGTGAAATTACGGTCATGCACGCCTGTGGGCTGAGCAAGGCTGTATTAGTGAAAGCGGCGATGGTGCTGGCGCTGTTTACCAGTATTATTGCGGCGGTCAACGTGATGTGGGCTGGACCGTGGTCCTCCAGACATCAGGACGAAGTGCTGGCGGAGGCGAAAGCGAACCCCGGTATGGCGGCGCTCGCTCAGGGCCAGTTCCAACAGGCGACTAACGGCGGTTCGGTGCTGTTTATCGAAAGCGTTGACGGCAGCAACTTCAAAGACGTGTTTCTCGCGCAAATCCGCCCGAAAGGCAACGCTCGTCCTTCGGTCGTCGTAGCCGATTCCGGACATCTTACCCAATTGCGCGATGGCTCTCAGGTTGTGACGCTAAACCCGGGGACGCGCTTTGAAGGTACCGCGCTGCTGCGCGATTTCCGCATTACTGACTTCCAGGATTATCAGGCGATTATCGGTCATCAGGCCGTGGCGCTGGATCCAAACGATACCGACCAGATGAACATGCGTACGCTGTGGACGACCGATACCGATCGCGCCCGCGCGGAGCTGACCTGGCGTATCACGTTAGTATTCACCGTATTTATGATGGCGCTGATGGTCGTACCGCTGAGCGTGGTGAACCCGCGTCAGGGTCGCGTACTGTCGATGCTGCCAGCCATGCTGCTCTATTTGCTGTTCTTCCTGGTGCAGACATCGCTGAAGTCGAACGGCGGTAAAGGTAAGCTGGATCCGGTATTCTGGATGTGGACGGTTAACCTGGCGTATCTGGCGCTGGCGATTGTGCTTAACCTCTGGGATACGGTGCCGATGCGCCGCTTGCGTGCCCGTTTTATGCGTAAAGGAGCGGTATAATGCAGCCTTTTGGTGTACTTGACCGCTATATCGGTAAAACCATTTTCACCACCATCATGATGACGTTGTTCATGTTGGTGTCGCTCTCCGGGATCATCAAGTTTGTCGACCAGCTGAAAAAAGCCGGGCAGGGGAGCTACGATGCGATGGGCGCCGGGCTGTATACCCTGCTCAGCGCGCCGAAAGATATCCAGATCTTCTTCCCGATGGCGGCGCTGCTGGGTGCTTTGTTGGGTCTGGGCATGCTGGCCCAGCGCAGCGAACTGGTGGTGATGCAGGCTTCCGGTTTTACCCGTATGCAGGTGGCGTTGTCGGTGATGAAAACCGCGATTCCGCTGGTGCTGCTGACGATGGCCATCGGTGAATGGGTGGCGCCGCAGGGTGAACAGATGGCGCGTAACTACCGTGCGCAGCAGATGTATGGCGGCTCGTTGCTCTCCACCCAGCAGGGATTGTGGGCGAAAGATGGCGACAGCTTTGTCTACATCGAGCGGGTGAAAGGCGACGCCGAGTTAGGTGGGATTAGCATCTACTCCTTTAACGACAAACGCCGTCTGCAGTCCGTTCGCTATGCCGCAAGCGCGACGTTTGACCCGGAACAAAAGGTCTGGCGTCTGGCGCAGGTGGATGAATCCAACCTGACCGATCCGAAGCAAATCACCGGATCGCAAACGGTGAGCGGTACCTGGAAAACCAACCTTACGCCCGACAAGCTCGGCGTCGTGGCGTTGGATCCTGATGCGCTGTCGATTAGCGGTCTGCATAACTACGTGAAGTACCTGAAGTCGAGCGGCCAGGACGCCGGACGCTATCAGCTCAATATGTGGAGCAAAGTCTTCCAGCCGCTGTCTGTGGCGGTCATGATGCTGATGGCGCTGTCGTTTATCTTTGGTCCGCTGCGTAGCGTCCCGATGGGCGTGCGCGTGGTGACAGGGATTAGCTTTGGCTTTGTGTTCTATGTGCTGGACCAAATCTTTGGCCCGCTGACGCTGGTGTACGGCATTCCGCCGATTATCGGTGCGCTGTTGCCAAGCGCCAGCTTCTTCCTGATTAGCCTGTGGCTGATGCTGCGTAAGTCGTAATATCTACCCCTCCCGCTGTGCGGGAGGGGGCTTCCTGTTAACGTTTTCTCCCGCCCATCAAACTTCCCAACATACCGCGGATTATCTGATTGGTGACCTGGCGCGCCGCGCTTTTCGCCACGCTCTGTACCACGCCATCGCGCTTGCCGCCACGTGGTCCGGTGCTGCCAAACAGAATATCCTTCAACCCGCCGAGAATACCGCTGTCCACCTCAACCGCTTTACCGTTGGCGGGAGGCGTATTTTGCTGCTCGGTGCTGGCCTGCACGCCTTGCTGCAAACGTTCATAGGCGGATTCACGGTCGACCTCTTCCTCATATTTGCCGTACAGCGAAGAGTGATTAATCAGCCCGTTGCGCTCGTCATCTGTCACCGGTCCCATCCGTGAACACGGTGCAATCACCATCGCTCGCTCAACCACTGACGGGCTGCCTTTGGCATCAAGAAACGAGATTAGCGCCTCGCCGGTACCCAATTCCTGAATGGCTTTTTCGGTATCAAATGCCGGGTTGGCGCGCATGGTTTGCGCCGCGGTTTTCACCGCTTTCTGGTCTTTCGGCGTGAAGGCGCGCAGGGCGTGCTGCACGCGGTTGCCCAACTGGCCGAGCACGTTGTCCGGAATATCCGACGGGTTTTGCGAGACGAACCACACGCCGACCCCTTTCGAGCGAATCAGACGGATCACCTGCTCGATTTTATCCAGCAGCACCTGCGGGGCATCGTTGAACAGCAGGTGCGCTTCATCGAAGAAGAACACCAGTTTTGGCTTCTCCAGATCGCCCGCTTCCGGCAATTGTTCGTACAGTTCGGAGAGCATCCACAGCAGGCTGGCAGCGTACAGTTTGGGCATCTGGTAGAGCTTCTCGGCGCTGAGGATGTTGATCATCCCTTTGCCGCTGGCGTCGGTACGCATCCAGTCTTTGATGTCCAGCATCGGTTCGCCAAAAAAGTGCGCCGCACCCTGTTGCTCCAGCGACAGCAGTCCGCGCTGGATAGCCCCGACCGAGGCGCTACTGATATTGCCGTACTGATTCTGAAAGGATTTGGCGTTATCGCCAATATACTGAGTGATGGCCCGCAGGTCTTTGAAATCGAGCAGCAACAGACCCTGGTCATCGGCAATGCGGAAGATAATATCCAGTACGCCGGACTGCACATCGTTGAGGTTCAGCAAACGGGCCAGCAGCAGCGGACCGAGGTCAGATACCGTGGCCCGCACGGGGTGACCTTTTTCGCCGAAGATATCCCACACCGTGACCGGATTAGCATGTGGTTGCCAGTCGGTAATGCCGATGTTTTTCAGGCGAGCGAGCAGCTTTTCAGAGGCTTGTCCTTCCTCGGCTACGCCGGTTAAGTCACCTTTCACATCGGCCATAAATACCGGCACGCCAATCTCGGACAACGATTCGGCCAGCTTCTGTAGCGTGACGGTTTTACCGGTCCCGGTCGCGCCGGTAATCAGCCCGTGACGGTTGGCCATGCCTGGCAGTAAAAACAGTTCGGTGTCCGGCGTGCGGGCAATTAGCAGGGGTGCGCTCATTGAGATTTCCTCCATTTATCCTGCCTGGAGTATAGGCAATGTCCATCAAAGAGAATATGCGATGGCGAGAGAAAATGAGTTAAAGCGTATTGCCGTGGTAAATCTGATACCCCAAATCCACGGTGTTGTGATTATGGTCGTTGTTCTTGATTTTGCTCAGCAGCATCTGTGCCGCCATACGGCCAATGTCGAAACGCGGAGTGATCACGCTGGCGAGGCTGGGGATCATCTGCCGGCCCATTTCCAGCCCGTGAAAACCAGCAATCGAGATCTGCTCCGGAACGGCCAGCTCGCGTTCGCGGCACAGCAGCAGCGCGCCCATCGCGATGTCGTCGTTGGTACAAAACACGCCGTCTAAATCCGGATGCGCGGTGAGCGCGTCCCGCATCATCTGGGTGCCAAGATGAATGGAGGAAATAGATCGCGGATTGACGCGCAGCGGCGTCAGACCCCGACGCGTCATGGCATCGCAATAGCCGCGATAGCGCTGTTCATCGCGGACATCATCTTTCGAACCAAGGTAGAGGATTTTGCGGCGCTGGCGTTTGTCCAGCATGGTGCTGACCATATCAAACGCCGCCTGACGGTTATCGAACCCAACTTCCATGTCCAGACGATCGCCCTGAATATCCATCAGTTCTACCACCGGTATGTTGGCTGAACGCAGAAATTTAACCGTGCGCAGAGTGTGATATTTCTCGGACAGGATAATGCCGTCGATATTATACGACAGCAGATTGATCACCGACTCTTCCTCGGATTCCCGGTCATAATTGTAGTTGGCGATCAGCGTCTGATAATTATGGTCGGAGGTGACCGATTCAATACCGGCCAGAATGTCGGCGAACAGTTGGTTTTGAAACGAGGGGATCAGCACGCCGAGCGTATAGCTTTGCGCGTTCAGTAGCATCGCGGGCGCGCGGTTAGGGATGTAATTAATCTCCTCCATAATCTGCGCAATGCGTTCACCGGTTTCCTTTGCGACCTTTTTCGGCGAGCGAATGTAGCGGCTCACCGTCATTTTGGTCACGCCCGCCAGCGTGGCGATGTCTTGCAAAGAAATTCTGTGGTTCCTCATCTTCTCTCCAGTACCGGGGAGCGCTGACCTGTGCTCCCCGGTGATGACCGTTTTAATGCAGGATGGCGTTCAGCGCCAGAACGCCCAGCAGACCCATAATGGAAATCAGCGTTTCCATCACCGTCCAGGTGCGCAACGTTTCCCCCACGCTGAGATTAAAATAGCCTTTAAACAGCCAGAATCCCGGATCGTTAACGTGGGAGGCAATCACGCTGCCCGCGCCGGTAGCCAGCACCATCAGCGCCGGGTCGGCGTGGGTGACGTTAATAATCGGCAGCACCACGCCTGCGGTAGTGATCGCCGCCACGGTGGCTGAACCGAGCGCGATGCGCAGCAACGCGGCTACCGTCCAGCACATCAGCAGCGGAGAAAGCGACGTGCCGGTCATCAGGTGCGAGATGTATTGCCCCACGCCGCTGTCGACCAGAACCTGCTTAAACGCGCCGCCCCCGGCGATGATGAACACAATCATCGCGATCGCGCCGATAGAGTCGCCAATGATATCCATAATTTGCTCGATCGTCCGTCCGTTACGTCGACCAAGGGTAAAAATGGCGAGCACGATAGCGATAAACAACGCGACCGCAGGGTTGCCGATAAACTCAAAGAACCCCCGCACGCTGTTGGTTTTCGGCAGCGTAATTTCGCACACTGCGGCGACCGCCATCAGTATGACCGGGATTACCGCCGCAAAGATACTATTCCAGAACGACGGCATCTCTTCTTCAGTGAACAGATGCGGGTTGAATAACCCTTCCGGCGGCGCTTTCTCAAAGCGGGTCAGCAGCTTAGAAAACAGCGGCCCGGCAACAATCACCGTCGGGATAGTAATAATAAATCCGTACAGCAGGGTGGTGCCGAGATTGGCCTCGAAAATGGTGGCAATCGCGGTAGGCCCCGGATGCGGCGGCAGAAAACAGTGGGTCACGGACAATGCTGCCACCATTGGCACGCCAACATACAGTAGCGGCAGACCGGAAGAGGCCACCACCGTAAATACCAGCGGCAGCAGCAGAACAAAGCCGACTTCGAAGAACATCGCCAGACCGACCACCAGACCGGTGATCACCAGCGCCCACTGCACGCGTTTTTTACCGAACGTGCCAATCAGCGTGGTGGCGATGCGCTGAGCCGCGCCGGTATCGGAAATCAGCTTACCGAGCATCGCGCCGAACCCGAGGATCATCGCCAGCCCGCCGAGCGTCCCGCCGATCCCATTTTGTATTGAGTGCAGAACGGCCTGGGCATCCATCCCTTCGGCAAAACCGACGACCGCCGCCACCAGGACCAGAGCAATAAAGCCGTTAACTTTAAAGCCAATCATCAGGACCAGGAGCAGCGCGACGCCTGCCGCAATTATTATTAATGGCATAATCGTTTCTCTTATATCCCCGTCATACTTCAAGTTGCAGGTGTGTTGGCTACAGCTCGAATTATTTAGGGGGGAGCCAAAAATGCAGCGCCTGGGCGCTGCGTGATGTTGCGTTGTGTGGTATCAGACGGCGACCAGCATGCCGCCATCGACAAACAACAGGTGACCGTTTACAAAATCGGATGCTTTAGAAGAGAGAAATACCGCCGCGCCGATCAGCTCCTGCGGATCGCCCCAGCGCGCGGCTGGCGTACGTTTGCACAACCAGGAGGTGAAAGCTTCATCCTCGACCAGCGCTTTGGTCATTTCGGTTTTGAAGTAGCCCGGCGCGATACCGTTGACCTGGATATTATGGCGTGCCAGCTCAACGCACATCCCGCGGGTGAGCATTTTTACCGCGCCTTTGGAGGCGGCGTACGGCGTGATGGTGTCGCGGCCCAGTTCGCTCTGCATGGAACAGATGTTGATGACCTTCCCGGCCTGACGTTCAACCATGCGACGCGTTACCGCCTGCGAGACCAGGAATACCGCCGTCTGGTTAACGGCAATCACATCGTTCCAGTCCTGCTCCGGGAACTCGGTAAACGGATGGCGACGCTGGATACCGGCGTTATTCACCAGCACATCAATTTGGCCAATGTCTTTTTCGATATGCTCGATGGCGGCATCAATGTCCTGTTTATGCGTAACATTGAACGGCGCGGCAACGGCGCGGATCCCTTCCTGCTGCAGTTTGGCGACGGCGGCCTCCGCGCGCTCTGGCGTAATATCATTGACGATAATCTGCGCGCCATATTTACCCAGCCCGGTCGCCAGTAAATAACCAATACCCTGAGCCGAACCGGTGATCAGAATGTTTTTGCCGTCCAGTGAAAAAAGATCGTTCATCATGTTATTCCTTATTTTGTTTCTGCAAAAACGAGCTGGACTTTCGCCGCCTGGGTTTTATCCCCGGCGAAGATCAGCGCCTGTTCAAGCTCGGTAAACGGATATTCGGCGCTGAGTAACGGCAGCGGATCGATAACGTTATTCGCCAGCCACGACACCGCTGTGTTGAACTCGGTGGTAAAGCGGAACGAGCCTTTGAGCGCGATCTCTTTGCCGATCAGCATCATCATCGGGAAGTCCGGCACCGCGCCGCCCATGCCGACCTGCACCATCACGCCTTTTGCGCGGGTGACTTCCAGACAGGTGGTGATTGAGGATGGATGGCCGGAGACTTCGAAGCTGACGTCGAAGTAGCCTTTCTCTTTTTTCCACTCGTCGAGCGAGTCCTGTTGCGGGTTAATCAGCGTGTCAGCCCCCATCTGCTGGGCAAGCGACAGCGAGCGCGGGCTGATATCAGCACAGACAATCTCTGCTGCGCCGAGCGTTTTCACCGCGCTGACGATCAGACAGCCGATAGGACCGACGCCGGAGATAAACACGCGCTTGCCCTGCAGGTCGCCCGCTTCATGCGCGGCGTGGATCGCTACCGCCAGCGGTTCGGCAAAGGCCATGACTTTTTCATCAGCCTCTTGCGGGTAAGGGATGCACTGCGCAGTATCGACGGTTTTAAACCGGGTAAAACCGCCGTCGACGTGGGGAAAATACATGGCGCTGCCAAAAAAGCGCATTTCCGTGCACTGGTTTTCTTCGTGCTGCAAACAGTATTTACAGTGGCCACAAGGTTTCGACGGATTAATAGCCACCGACTGACCTTCATGTAATTCTTTTGAATCGCTGTGCACCACTTTACCAATAACTTCATGGCCTAAAATCATCGGCGCTTTAACGGTAAAATTACCGACTTTCCCTTCCTGGTAATAATGTAAATCGGAACCACAAATACCGCCGCGGGTAATTTGTACTAATGTTCCTTTATTATCCCATTCAATATTTTGGTCGGTTATGGCAACAGTTTTCTTACCCGCAACAACGCAGGATTGGGTTTTGACTTGCATAAATGCCTCACTGGTCAGGTAGTAACCTCGGCAGCATTTAAACGGTTTTGATTGTTATTATTTGTGACGCAGGTCACGCTGGAAAATTGTTACACTACAATGTTACGCATAACGTGATGCGCCTTGTAAATCTACGCAGCCGCGGCGAAAAAAGGTGAATTCTGCAATGTGGAAGGCGTAGTATCGCGCCATGGAATATGAATCTGGAGTTTTTCGATGGCCGGGGAAAGTTATATTTTGATGGGCGTTTCGGGTAGCGGTAAATCTTTAATTGGCAGTAAAGTTGCCGCAGTGTTATCGGCTAAATTTATTGATGGCGACGATCTCCATCCGGCCAAAAATATTGATAAAATGTCTGAAGGTATTCCATTAACCGATGAAGACCGACTGCCGTGGTTAGCACGATTAAATGATGCCTCATACAGTTTATATAAAAAGAATGAGACTGGGTTTATTGTTTGCTCGTCATTAAAAAAACAGTATCGCGATATATTGCGTCAGGGCAGCCCGAATGTGCATTTCCTGTGGCTGGACGGCGACTACGAGACTATTCTGGCGCGCATGCAGCGTCGGGCAGGGCATTTTATGCCGGTGGGATTACTCAAAAGCCAGTTCGATGCGCTGGAGTGCCCGCAGGAGGATGAACGCGATATTGCCCGCATCGACGTTAACCATGACATCGAGCATGTGACGGAACAGTGCCGCCAGGCGGTGCTCGCGTTTCGTAACGGGCAATAGGCCCAGCCCCTTGCGGGACTGAGCCCGGCATCAGAAGTCGGCTTTCAGCACCACGCGGTAGCGGGCCTTGCCATCACGCACGTGCTGGATAGCGTCGTTAATTTGCGACATCGGGTACAGCTCGGTGGTAGGCGACACCTTGCTGCGACCGGCAAACTTCATCAGCTTGCGCAGTTCGAACGGCGTACCGGTCGCCGAACCGGAGATGCTGCGATCGCCAGCTATCAAAGTGAACGCCGGCACAGGCAGCGGCTTCAGCACTGCGCCGACGGTATGGAAGTTACCGCCGTAGGCCAGCGCTTCAAAATAGGGCTGCCAGTCGAGATCGACGTTAACCGTGTTAATAATGAGATCGAACTGGCCCGCCAGCGCGTTTAGCGCATCCGGATCGCGGCTGTTGACCACCTTATCCGCCCCCATCGCCAGCACTTCCTGCTCTTTCGCTGGATTGGAGCTGAACGCGGTGACTTCGCAACCCATCGCGTGTAACAACTTAATGGCGATATGCCCCAGGCCGCCGATACCGATCACCCCAACGCGGCTGGTGGCGGTGATATGGTGCATCAGCAGCGGTTTGAACACCGTGATGCCGCCGCACAGCAAGGGACCGGCCGCCGCCAGGTCGATGCTCTCCGGCAAGGGGATCACCCACTGCCAGTCGGCCCGCAGCTTCTCGGCAAAGCCGCCGCGATTAAGAATGGTGGGCACGGAGCCTTCCAGGCAGTTGATCTGATTGCCGCTGATACAGGCGTCGCAATGCCCGCAGCTGCGCGCCGTCCAGCCAATCCCAACGCGCTGACCAACCTTCAGACCCTTATCTTGCGCCGCGCTGCCGAGCGCCGCCACGCGACCAATCACCTCATGCCCGGCAACCAGCGGATACTGAGAGAATCCCCATTCGTTGTCGATCATCGACAAATCAGAATGGCAGATACCGCAGTAATCGACCTGCACTTCGACATCTTCCGGCTTAAGCTCGCCCGCATCATATTCATAGAGTTCGAGTTCGCTGCCCGCCGCTTTTGCAGCGTAGCTTTTTATCATCGACATCGTGTTCCCCTCAGTGTGGTGTTGAACTGGAAGTGTAGAGCATGGGGAAACGGGACGCTTCGCAGAAGGGGGGATTAAGGGGGTTCTTGCGTGGGCGAAACCGTGATGTTGATTGCAGCTACGAAAGGTAATGCTGAAATTTTCAACACTTAGCGAGCCGGACACACGCTGGCACTTGCATGGTGGCGTACGACAGGTATAATCCACAACGTTTTCCGCATCCCTTCCGTGCCGGAGTGGCGAAATCGGTAGACGCAGTTGATTCAAAATCAACCGTAGAAATACGTGCCGGTTCGAGTCCGGCCTTCGGCACCATCGGAACATCAATAGACGTCAACGGACGTCTTTTTTTGTGCCTGAAATCCGCGCCACACAAGGCTTTCCGCGATTTTCCTTTCAATAGAAGTCAATCTGAGTCAACCCACATCAAGTCGCTTGTGAGTATAGAACCGAGTATATATGCTGGTTCGATAATGATTGTATACTCACAGCGGCACATGGAAGGAGAACTTTTATGGCTCTGACAGATACTAAAGTGCGTTCTGCAAAACCGCAGGAAAAGGAGTACACCTTAGTCGATGGGGATGGCATGTTTTTGCTGATTCACCCTAACGGCTCAAAATACTGGCGGTTCCGCTTTCGCTTTGGTCGTAAGCAGCACCTGATGGCGTTTGGTGTTTACCCAGAAACCTCACTGGCTGATGCTCGTCAAAAAAGGGAAGAGGCCAGAAGGCTTGTTGCTGCAGGAATTGATCCTCGTGAACACAAACGAACAGTAAAAGAAGAGCAGGCGAAAGAGGCCATTACCTTTGAGTCAGTTGCCAGAGAGTGGCACGCAACTAACAAGAAATGGTCAGAGGATCACAGTCGACGGGTACTGAAGAGCCTAGAAGATAATCTGTTTCACGCTATTGGCAAGCGGAGCATTGAAGAGCTGAAGACTCGAGATCTGCTTGCACCCATTAAAATCGTAGAGGCTACAGGTCGCTTTGAAGTCGCTTCTCGTCTTCAGCAGCGAACCACAGCAATCATGCGCTATGCAGTGCAATGTGGCTTGATTGATTACAACCCGGCCCAAGAGATGGCTGGAGCAGTTGCTTCCAGTAACCGTGTCCATCGCCCTGCACTTGAGCTGAAACGTCTACCTGAACTACTCCGCCGAATTGACGGTTACACGGGACGCCCTTTGACCCGCTTGGCCGTTGAGCTCACCTTATTGATCTTCATTCGTTCCAGTGAATTGCGCTTTGCGCGTTGGTCTGAAATCGATTTTGAAACGGCAATGTGGACAATACCGGCTGAACGAGAAGCTATTGAAGGAGTGAAGTATTCACAGCGTGGCTCGAAAATGCGTACGCCTCATTTAGTACCGCTGTCTCGCCAGGCATTAGAAATCCTTAAACAGGTTCACAAGCTTAGTGGTGAGCGTGATTTTGTTTTCGTTGGCGATCATAACCCTCGTAAACCGATGAGTGAAAACACGGTGAACAAGGCGTTGCGTGTTATGGGGTATGACACCAAGGTGGAGGTTTGTGGGCATGGATTCAGGACCATGGCATGTAGTTCGTTGATTGAATCGGGATTGTGGTCGAAGGATGCAGTAGAGCGGCAGATGAGCCATATGGAACGTAACTCTGTACGGGCTGCGTATATTCATAAGGCTGAACACTTGGATGAGCGCAGGTTGATGCTGCAATGGTGGGCTGATTTTCTGGATGCGAATCGGGAGAGTGGGATTACGCCATTTGACTATGCGAAGATCAATCGGGGTAATAGTATGTGAGTTATTTACGAATGTACATTTAGGTCTAATATAAAAGCTGCTGAATAATTTAAGCGGGTGGGGCAGCAGTGTTATCACCGGGTCAATTCTTTGCATTGAGTCGCATCGACGGAAACTCCGCCCCAAGTCAATCAATAAGTAATGCATTAATCAGGTTGTTGCGCTGCTGAGCGTAGAAATATGATGCAGTGGTATGCGACTTATATTTGTGAGTTGGGGAAGATTGGGCTGTGGTGGAGGGAATGTTAGAGACGATATTAATAAATAGCCATTCAGCGGCAAAGGTGGCTATTTGTTATCAGGATTCAGTGAGTTTTTACAGTGATATATTTCATCGCAGCCAGCAAATAGGATGCTTTGAAAGTCACATCCTGGTAGTCTTTAGCTAACAAACTTTCGCTTTCTTCAAACCGCTCAATAAATGCTGCAACTTCACTCGGATTGATGCGACTAATATTGTTTTTCCCGTTTCTGACAAACAGCTTTTGCTCTTCAGCATACAGAGTGAAAGGCTTCTTTTTCGCACTTGTAAACAGTTCAACTGGTTGAGCGAAATACTCCAACATTAAATGGTAGAAATCTTTATAGACCATGATTACTGCTCTCTCATCACTTTATCTCCCAGGAAGTACAGGGCTATTTGGTTGCTCATTATGAGCCATCAGAATCTCATCACCAGAAATGCAGTGGAGGGAACCTTGCCACTCGCCTTTTACCAACTCAGCCGATTCAAGGTCAAAGGGTACACACCATAGAGATAAATCTTCGTCGAAACGGAACACCGGCAATGGTGTAGCAAAGCACTGATGACGCGGATAAATCAGCATCATATTGCCTTTCCCATGGAGATACTTTTGCCCATAAGCGAACATCTGATACAAGTCTGTCTGGCTGATTCCATACTTTCTCAGACTATCATCAGCTCTGCTATCTAATAATTTCCATTTAGCATCAAGAACCACCGTTTGCCTGCCGGTGATAAGAAAGTCTGGTTTAAGCATGAACCATCGTTGAGATGACTTTTCGCTAACAGGAACATGCTCTAACAAGTACTGACTCTTAGTCTGTTCTATAAGTTTGTAATCGTGATGCAACGCCCCAGCCAGACCGTATCCTACCCAGCCCTCATATAACTTTTCCATAGGGAACAACAGAGAAATTCCCTGATGCGATCCATATTGAAAATCTGGATTCATCTGTTCAAGAATGAGCTGGCACCACGGCTTTATGGCGCGATAGCCGAAGAGATATTTGCCGTCACTCCATTGCCTCAAGGGTTGTGTTGTACTGCCAAAAACAGGCTCTATGCCATCCAGTTGGTGGCTAAGTGAATTTGCTTGTCTCCAGTTCTGCCCTTGTCTGGTCATTTTAAACGCACAATCCAAAGCCGTCCGCAGCAGACGGTTCTCAATACGCTGAGGGGAAAAATCGGCATAGCGCACATGAAAATGAGTGCCTCTGCCCGGAGGCATTCTCATTTGCGCAGTGACATTTAATTGACCACGAATGAACGCGCTATGCTCGTCCTCGATGAGGTGATAATCGAAACGCAGTCCTTTGCGTACTAAATCAGCAAGATGCCGCAAAAACTCACTGATTATCCATTCATGTAGAGGCTGGTCACTACGTTGCAATGCCGCCTGGTTCGCCGCACGGGGCGTAATACCTAAAGAGGCGCTTAGCATTCGGCGTAAAAGCTGACGTAGGGGGGCTATCTCAGTTGGCGCTTCAAATGTGGTTTTTGGCAGAATTTCAATTGACTCGCCATTCGGGGATTGTAGATAACCGACATAGCTTCCCAAACGCAAAAAACGCTTCCCTTCCCGGCAGAGAATTTGAGAAGTACCACTCCACGTTTGTTGCAATTGCTCAAGCCAGGAAAAGGTTGCCTCAGAGACTATTCCCAAATCCATACTAGCTGGTTGAGAGTTATCACAAGTCAGCAGAGCATATTCCCGGACCTGGATCATCATGCGACAATACCCTGATAAGCTTCTGCAGACGCGAAAGCATGTTCATTGATACGGAAGCGCCTGTCAGACAAACTATCCGCAATATCTTTCGGGAATAGTGCAGAAAGTGATGGTAGTTGTGCTGACTGCTGCAACAGAATAAAACGGTTTTCTTTCGCTTTTACTGAGTCATTAAGCACCCAACCAATGTGTTCATAATCATCAAAGAAATACTCTCTCAGCAATGGAATGATTTTGTCCTGGAAAATGCTGGCAAGACAGGCTTCGCGGTCAGCGTTATTTTCTAATTTCTTTAGCGGCATAAAGTAAGCATGGCCAATCGTATGCTCACTATCCAGTAGCGCTTCGATACGCTGATTAATACGCGTTAACAACGTTTCGACATCAACGCCAAACGCAGTGACCCCAGCTAACAACTCTGGTCGGGCAGGCATTTCTTTAAAGCTAAAACGGCGTCTTAACGCCAGGTCCATCTGAATTAACGACTTATCAGCCGTATTCATAGTACCTATCACATAGACATTCCTGGGCACGGAAAATAGCTGTTTAGAATACGGTAACACTAAGGTGCGGGCATCTTCGGCACCCAATCGTTTATCGGGTTCCAACAGAGTAATCAATTCACCAAAGATGCGGGCAATATTACCACGATTTATTTCATCGATAATGAGTATGTGCGGTAATGCTTGATTGTCAATTGTTTCAACAGGAGCCAGTAGTTGAGACAGTTTTTCCCTGTCAATTGAGGTGTCCCTTAACTCATATAACGTCATTTGTGAAAGTGCTTTTAAAAACAGTTGTTCTTTCGGTAAGCTCGGCGAATAGGTTCGTAGCCAGTTGACCTTACGCATTTGATGATAACCTACGCGTTCATCATTAGGTAGATATTGATAATCGCCAGCGATCTCGGCAATGGCCCTAAACTTATGGTTGCCATCGGAAATTATAACCAAGTCACCATTCCGCATTATATTTTTAAACATATTGACCGCAGTCAACATGTATTCGCTTCGCTCAACTAGGCTATCACTCGCTCCATCTATGCGCAGTCGGACATCAGCCGCTGTCGTGCAGCCACTAAAATCAAGATTATCCCCCCAACCTAATAGAATATAATTGTTCGCAAGGCACTCATCGAAAATATAATCTTCACCGTCAAGAGTATTTCCAAGAGACATTTTCCAAATCCGTCTCCCATTCAAGGACAATGACTGGGTTGAACTACCACGCGTTTTAACTTCAGCATTCAGGCACAGCTGTTTAAAAATACCATCCATAACTTCGTAGCGAAGCGCACCCGATTTTTCATCAGTCGTCGCGCGAATCCCTTCGATAAAATCTTCATAGGAGAAGCTCTGGTGGAAGGTGGTAAACATAATGCGCTGCTTTTCTACCAACGCCTTATAGCGTTCTTTTACCAACTCCCGTAAGTCATTGCCATGATGTTCGAGCGTAGCCTGTTGGTACCATGCATTATCCGCAATTTTGACCGCCATCTCGGTGGTACTGTAGGTTTTACCCGTGCCTGGTGGCCCAAAGAGAATCTGATTTAATGGATACATTGGCGATTGTTCCTTGTTTTGGTTATCTCTTTTTATTCCGGGTTGGGTGGTAAAAGATGGTTGGCCGCCCAGCAAAGCCACCAGCGCCTGCAACGCTTCAACTGACTCAACATCAGCCGCGAAACCATATTGGGATGTACCGTTATCTTTCGGATAACGGCGGTAACTGGTGCTTTTTACTTTTTCCCAAAGGCAGTGGATACCCTCGATGCGATCAATTTCCGCCTTTAAGGCGAGAGTTTCTGGTGCAAGAACCAATGGGCTCTTATTAACCGCGCCGTCCCGGCTGCGTTTGACGTACAGATACTTTCCATTCCCGAGCGCATGTTCGGATGCATAGCTTGGCTCGAATTTTCCCGCCTCAAGCCGGTAACCCAATTCATTCAACGCCTGGTATATCTCGAAAGAATTCAGCATTTCCTACACCACTCCTTGATGAAAAAGCGCTAAGCCCCTTTCAACATATCAAACACCACGCGGGCAAAGCCCTTCGCCAGTTCAGGGTTAGAGAGGTATTGCACCATCATCTCCTGCTGGGCGTCGTTGCTGTCCATCACGGCATCATCAATGGCTTTCGGGAAATCGCCCAGCATCGCCTGTTCGCGCGTATTGTTCGCAATCTGGGTCATCACCGCCTGGTTTTCTGACAGCTTGTCACGCACCGCGAAGGCGTAATTGATCATGTCTTTATCGGTGAGATTGTCGGTGACGAACAGCTCGTTAAGACGGGCCAGGATATTCGACAGAAACTCTTCTTTCTTATCCTTCGGCTTCGCCGTACCGACATCATTTCCCGGTTTGATTTTGTAGTCTTCAGCATCCTCTTGCAGCTTAAGATGCTGCTCGTGGAGTTTCGACAGGCGATAATGGCTCATCTCCACGTTGCTTAAATCAATCTCATCTTCTTCGATGCGCTGTTCATGCAGCAACGGACGCAGATGGCGGGCAAACAGGCTCAGCTTCTCCAGGTTCTTGTCGTCGTAATCGACGATTTGCGACATAAACTCGTAAAAGCGGACAAAGCTGCCGAGATCTTTCTTGAAGATATCCAGCTTACTTTTTTCTTTCTCGCACTCTTTAAAGGTGTTTTCCGCATTAGTGATCAGCACAACATCGCCGGTCTTCTTGGTACGTTCAAACATCTCCTTGGCGAGGACATACGCATCAATCGCTGAGGTGTAGCGATGCTTCCAACGCTGCACCGCAGGTTTGCAGATATTACTAATGGCCGCGTTGGACTTGTTTTTGCTGAAGAACGCCTCGCAGAACTGCTCGACTTCGTTCCACAGGAAAATGCCGCTGGTACGCAGCTTTTCAAACAGTTCAAAGACGAGCTGTGGATCGCTAACATCCGTCAGCTCGGCAGTCTGGTAGTACGGCTGGAAAGCACCCAAAATCTCTTCTGGTTCGTTCCAGAAATCGAGTACAAAGGTGCCGGACTGCGCCTTCCCGGGGTAGGTACGATTCAGGCGAGACAGCGTCTGCACACACTCCACACCACCGAGCTTTTTATCCACATACATGGCACAGAGCTTAGGCTGATCAAAACCGGTCTGGAATTTGTTAGCCACCAGCATCACCTGGTAGTCGTCGGTATCAAACGCTTTGCGCATATCCCGGCCTTTCAGCCCAGGGTTCATATTGATTTCGGTGAACTTCTGGTTAAGCAGTGCAAGGCTGTTGTGGTCATCTTCATTGAATTCCACTTCTCCGGAAAACGCCACCATTGCGCTTATCTTGTCGTAGTTTTTCTCAGCGATGTATTTATCAAACGCCAGCTTGTAGCGCACCGCCGCTTTACGCGAACTGGTCACCACCATCGCTTTCGCCTGGCCGGCCAGTAAGTGCATCACATGCTTACGGAAGTGCTCAACAATCACCTTCACTTTCTGCGACACGTTATGATCGTGCAGCGAGACCCACTGATTCAGTTTGATCTTCGCTTTCTTGCTGTCCACTTCCCGGTCAGGATCGTCCAGCTTTTGCAGCAGCTTGTACGCCACTTTGTAGTTGGTGTAGTTCTTCAGCACATCAAGAATAAAGCCTTCTTCGATGGCCTGACGCATGGAGTAAACGTGGAATGCTTCCGGCTTATTGGTTTTTGAAGCCGGTTCCTGCGGATTAGGACGACGGCCAAACAGCTCCAGCGTTTTGGCTTTCGGCGTGGCGGTGAAGGCGTAATAGTTGAGGTTATTGCTGCCTTTACGCGCGGCGACGGTGGCATCCAGAATATCTTCTGAGGAGAAATCTGTTTCTTCATCCGCTTCCTCTTTCATCAGCACTTCTTTCAGCTGACGCGCCGTAGAGCCACTCTGCGAGGAGTGCGCTTCATCGGCAATCACCGCATATTTACGCAGCTTAAGACTGGCGCTTTTTTCAATCGCCCTCATGACGAACGGGAAGGTCTGAATGGTGACGATAATGATCGGCTGCGAGTTTTCCAGCGCGCTGGCCAGCTTCTCCGATTTAGAACCGTCGCCCTCTTTGTTATTGATACGCCCAACCACGCCATCCTGATGCTCAAACTGATAGATGGTGTCCTGCAGCTGATCGTCAAGCACGGTGCGGTCCGTCACCACAATCACTGAGTGGAACTGCTTCTCGCCATTTTCATCGTACAGGCGGGAAAGCTGGTGGGCCGTCCAGGCGATAGAGTTAGATTTGCCCGACCCGGCACTGTGCTGAATCAGGTATTTATTGCCGGTGCCTTCCACTGTGGCGGCGGTGATCAGTTTATTCACCACATCCCACTGGTGATAGCGCGGGAAAATCAGGCTCTCACTTTTGTACTTCAGGCCAATGGCATCTTCTTTTTCGACGATTTGCAGATGCACGAAGCTCGCGAGAATTTTCAGCAGATTGTCCGGCAGCAGCACCTCATTCCACAGGTAGCTGGTGGCGTAGTCGTTGGCATCTTCCGGGATATCGTTCCCCGCGCCGCCGTCATGGGTGCCTTTGTTAAACGGCAGGAAGAAGGTTTTATCGCCCTCGAGTTTGGTCGCCATAAACACTTCATACTGGCTGACGGCAAAGTGCACCAGCGCCCCGCGTTTAAAGGTCAGCAGTGGCTCGGGTTTATTGGTGCCTGGGTCCTTCGGCAAACGCGTTTTCTTATATTGCGTGATGGCGTTTTGTACCGTCTGCTTAAATTCAGACTTAAGTTCGAGGGTCGCTATCGGCAGGCCATTAACGAACAACACCAGGTCGATACGCCATTTCTTTGCCTTAACGCCCGTTTCTTCAAATGCAGCGTTCGACGCATGCGGGCTGTAAACCAGCTCCGGCACGATGCGGCAAATATTCTGCTTGTAGCGTGTCAGGGTTTCCGGATTAAGGTTATGTTCCGGCTTAAACTGGCACAGGGAAAAACGCGCGTTATGGCTTTTGATACCATGACGCAGCACGCCGAGCGTGCCGTAGGTACGAGAAAGCATATCGGTGGCGTTGATGTCTGCTTTTTTCAGCTGCGCCACCAGCGCATCGAGGAAATGACGCTCGGTATCGGTCGGGTAAATTTTGGCAAACTTCTCCCACTCCAGCGGCTGCGTGGTCTGCACAAAGGTCAGCGCATCCTGCGAGTACAGAGCACGTTCGCGATCGTAGCCTTCCGCTTTGCCACAAATCCAGCCTTTTGCTTCCATCTGAACAATCATTTCATTCTGGAAAATTAGCTCTTTGGTGCTGTCCATGCTCATGCGGTGGCCTCCTGTGGTACCTCTGCATCGTTAAGGGCTGGAGCGACCCAGTCGCGAACGTCAATTTTTCCGGTGACGGCGGCGGAGATAAGGGCAGTGCGGCGCTCCTGGAGGTATTTGATTGCTTCCTCGCTACAAGTTTCAAGGTCATCAAATTTCGAATTACAATTCTGAATGTAATCTACAATTTCAATTTGTTCAGATAATGAAGGACAGGGATATTTAAATTCCAACATATCGGAAACATTTAGACTTGCCTGGTTCGCAGTTCCATGAGCATGTAAGTCTAAGTGATCTCGATAAATATTAGTTTGCAATAATAAAAACAAATAAAATTGTTCTAACATATTGGAATTAGAAGAAAAAACCACTGTATTTTGATTTAAAAGTGAGCCTTCAAGTTCAGCAGGGACATATCCTAACTGCCCTACAGCACTGTTTTTTACATCGGGCGTACTGCCCACTGTACTTAATACTATATCTCCAAAATTCAATACAGCTTTCGGATATTCTTTAGAGAAACATACCGGCAAAAATACATCTGAAGAAATTATTGTTTTTTTCTTAATGTCGCTCGCCTTTACGACTCGGATACCCGAATCGCAAAAATCAGATGATTTAAATGCAACACCTTTGCGAGTTGAAATATTGTATTTTAATGAAGGTATCGTCCAATGCGCTGGCACTTCCCCCAACCACTCAACACCAGAATCTTTCATCGGCACATCAGGGTTTAGCCCTTTAGTGACGGCATGGCTAATCACTGCCTGACGTTTTTCTTTTAGTAGTTCAATTAGTTGCTGTTGCTTCTCGATCAGATTGTCGATTTTTGCGGTTTCGTGATCGAGGAAAGCGGCAATAGACGCTTGTTCTGAGCGCGTTGGTACGGGGATTCTAATATTACCAAGAAGTCCACGACTAATTCTTTGCATAGTGGTACCGCGAGCCAAGTTACCAGTATGCTGGAAGTAGTCTTTACTTGAAAAAAGGTATACTAAATACTTCCTATTATAATATTTATCTGTACGAAATATCACATTATCAACTGACGTTACAGTTTTATAACCAAGACTAGGCACCAAGCATGCCCTTCCGATTGGATTATTTAACCTGGATATCAATATATCCCCTTCAAAAACCTCAGTGCAATTAAGCTTACTAAAAGTATTTTCGGTTATAAATCCTGAACCTTGTTCTTTGTATAATCCCTCGCCTACATTACCAGTAGTAATATAGCGCACACCATCATCGGAGATATCCTTACTTTCAATCCAGTCGCCATCAAGAAAAAGAGAATTAGTAGCTAATGCAAGATATTTTATTGGCGCACTCGACCAATGAGCAGGTGTAGACTTCAACCACTCAACCCCTGAATCCTTATACTCTGGATACGCCTTATACTTAGCCATCAGGAATGCACCTCCTGCAGCAGCTTCATAATCTCTGTGCTGACCGCATCCAGATCGGCATCAATCTCTTCTAACGGGCGCGGTGGCTGATAGACATAGAAATGACGGTTAAACGGAATTTCATAACCAACAATCCCCACCTCACCATCTTTTGCATCGCGCTTATCGGCGTTAATCCACGCGTCATTCACATGCGGCAGAACTTCGGCTTTGAAGTAGTTTTCAATCAGGTCGCTGGTGGAGACTGCTGGGTTCAGCGGCACGTTTTCGTTATCGCGCAGCTCGCCGTCCTGTTCAAACTCAACAACCTTGCCTTTGTACTCAAACGCGCCGTACAGCGGCTGAGCGGCTTCTTTCAGCACTTTCTTCACCACTGGCTCGGCATCCGGGTTTTTGGTGGTGATGGCATCGATAAATTGCTTGTTCTCTTTCGCATCCAGCTTCACGCCAGCCGTTTTGATTGCCCCTTTCAGGGTCAACTGGAACTGGTTGAAGTCATTGCTCACCCGCGTTTTGCCACCCGCCTGCGTACCCAATGCTTCCTGAATCTGCTGTGCTTTCACCATCAAAGCACGCTGCGCCTGCCACAGTTTGCTGTCGAGCAGGTCTTTAATCTGCTTCTCTTTCAGCTCGGCAAATTCAGCTTTGATGATGGCGCGCGCTTCTGCTTCCAGTTCGGAGAAATCACCGTAGGTATCCTCCTGCCATTGGGACGCGAACTCTTCATACAGACGTTCCATAGGCGCGTTAAACGGCTTCGGCGCAAAGCGCAGAGTCGCAATCGCTTCATCGGTCACCTGTGCGGATAACCGCAGCGGGCGTTCAATGGTCAGGCGACGATAGCCAAAGTCAGTGCTGTTGAAGATTTTGCTGGCGAAGGTTTTCGGCGCTTCGGTTTTTGTGGTGGCAGGCTGACGGCCACGACTGGATTTTTGCTCAGCGGCTTTTTCCAGACCCAGTTCTTCCAGGGTTGTGACATCCACCACCTCAAACTCACCGAAGGTCTTCGTGATCAGCTTGATATCGTCTTCGCCCATCAGGTTACGCTTGGAGCCCAGCGATTTACGCATTTTGCCGCACAGGTTGGTGCCATCAATCAGCTGTACTTTGCCTTTACGCTCAGGTGCTTTCTTGTTGGAGAGGATCCAGACGTAGGTGGCAATGCCGGTGTTGTAGAACATGTCCGTTGGCAGCGCGACAATGCCTTCCAGCAAATCGGCTTCCAGAATGTAGCGTCGGATTTCACTCTCACCGCTGCCCGCACCGCCGGTAAACAGTGGCGAACCGTTAAGGATAATCCCGATCCGCCCGCCGTTGCTCACGGTGCCATCCATATTGTGGTTGTCGCGCATTTTGCTGATCAGGTGCATCAGGAACAGCAGCGAGCCGTCGGAAACACGCGGCAGGCCCGGGCCAAAGCGACCGTTAAAGCCTTTCTGCGTATGTTCGTCGTTAATCTCGCCCTCAATCTTTTTCCAGTCCACGCCAAACGGTGGGTTAGAGAGCATGTAGTCGAACTGGTCCTGCGGTAACTGGTCGTTAGAGAGGGTGTTACCCAGCTTAATACGGCTGACGTCCTGACCTTTGATCAGCATGTCGGCTTTACAGATTGCGTAGGATTCCGGGTTCAGCTCCTGGCCAAAGGCACGCATCACCGCGTTAGGGTTCAGCTCGTGCACATATTCCATGCCCGAAGAGAGGAAGCCGCCAGTCCCGGCCGTCGGGTCATAAATGGTGCGGATGATACCAGGCTGCGTCAGGGCTTCATCATCTTCCATAAACACCAGCGAGGTGGTCAGGCGCACGATATCGCGTGGAGTGAAGTGTTCACCTGCGGTCTCGTTAGAACTTTCCGCGAAACGACGGATAAGTTCTTCAAACACCAGGCCCATCTCATAGTTGGAAATCGCTTTCGGGCTCAAATCGGTGGTGGCGAATTTCTTCACTACTTTAAACAGCAGGTTGGCGTCTTCCAGCAGGCCAACAAACTCGCTGAATTTGAAGTGTTCAAAGATTTCACGCGCATCCGGGGAAAACGACTGGACGTAGTTTTCCAGGTTAGCTTTGATGTCGTTCTGGCCCATCTTGCCAAGATCCATCTTCGAGGTATTGAAGAAGGAAAGCTCGCTGGCGCGCAGCAGAAACTTCTCTTTGGCATCTTCCGGCAGTGCGCTGGTTTTTAACTCATCATATTTCGCCACCACCGCATCTTTGGTCTCCGCCAACACACACTCAAGACGGCGCAGCAGCGTAAAGGGCAGGATCACGCGCCCGTACTGAGACTGTTTAAAATCACCGCGCAGCAGATCGGCCACCGACCAGATAAACGCAGCCGTTTGAGAAAAGTTAGTGTTAGTCATGAAGCCCTCGGAAGAGATCGCAGCCCTGGAGCAAAATGCTCGGGCAAAAATTCAGTTTTGGAATGCAATGCGCAAAATAATACCTGCCACAGGGACAATCGCAACCGATATGGGACAAAGAAATGCTCAGTCTCAGGAGGGTAATCCAATATGTGGCAAAACGTGTAGCAAAAGGCTATTCGGCAATGGATGCGTTGTGCTTTCTCAAGTCTCACATGAAGTTCACTCGTTGGAGTGTAATCATTATCGAAGCCAGCAGTATTCAAGTCATAGATTAGCTCTTACCAGGGAGTCCAACATGGCCAGAAAGGTAGTACAGTTGGCCAAGCTTCTGTCGGGTAAATAACCCTGCGTCGAGCATGAGCTGGCTTGGTAAACGCTGAGATAATACGGTAGCGGAATCATTTTTCAGTTCGCTGAAAAAGGATGAATTATGAAACGGATCTATAAAGTTATGGATCTGGCCAGTCTGATATGTTCGATTAAACTGAAGTGTTCTACAACCGGGCCCTGTGTCACAGTCATCTCGATGGCGTCAGTCCGAAGGCCTCCGAACAGGCCTCGTCTTGAGGACTGGATATGTCTATGGGGGATGTACACTCTCTGCTCATAGCACGAAATGGACATTGCTGACTGAGTTGAAGGTCTGCAGTGAGCGAGGAGCGGACATATGTAGCCGCTCATCAGTAAATGAAAGTTTTTCAACGCAGCAGCATGTTAGTTTACAATGTGCAGATCACAAACGGTACACTTATAATTGATGCTTCCGCTTAGTCCTCGCTTAAAGGTGTTTCCAAACTTGGTAGAAACTTCACGTCACCATTGAGAAACTCATTATAAAACTGAGTAAGTACATGGTATCTTTGCCCAAAGATAGAACCATATTTAATATCTACAACCGTGGATCGGGTCGAGTAACTGAAATCACATGGAGCTATTTCTCCATTGGTTTTTCCACAAACAATTGCTTGCAACTCAGTCGTGGTTGCAGATTGATTCTTCTTTGAGACGTTTAGAAGTTGTGCGCCTGGGGCCTCAGGGTTAAAGAAATTTTTATAGGTGTTTAATGAAGCTATTTTATACTTTCGGGTTTCTCCAGCGCTAATATCTATTCCAGAACCATTAATTCCGTTAGAATATTTATCATCATTTATGAATCTTTTTGAATGATAATTATAAAAATCGACCCTAACGTTTTTTGCTGTAACATTGGATGGGTTTTTAATAGAAATAGTCACCATTTCATCGGTAGGACTATATTTTTCTTTTTCTACTGCGACTATATCTAATTTTGTTGGATTCTTATCAATGACGAGCAGATCTTGAGCACTTAATTTTAATGGGGCGGGCTGAAGCCATTGATAAATATCTTTAATCCAGAGGCTACCCTGAATTAAGGCAATAGGGATTCCAAACACGGCTGCAATAAATGAGACTCTGGTTGGCATAGTCCATTTTTTGAATTGTTCGCGAGAGGGTATCAAAAGCAAAACTTTCTCCATTTAGGTAGTAACTGCTAACATTAGGTTAACTAGAGAATTGTAGCTCGTGCTTATGAGTGTAGCGAATTGTTTTAACCATTTTTTAGACATTTGGCTAAATAGTTGCATCTAATACCGTTACACTTGTCACATTTATCGACATGCAACAACGACGAAAGAGCAACACGCAGCAAGCCGGGCACAGCGCTGCTTAGCGGAGATAACTATCCCCCCCTTGTCCCGCAAGGGTTGGAAAAAAAGTGTAGCACTATTCCACGCGGCTATTTAGTTACCATATTACACCTTCGGCCATTCTTCGGGCTGGACTGTCATTACATCCATGGTATTCATTACTTTTGATGTCATCCTCTTAGCCATGGGTTGACGTTAATTTTATGCCACACCATCGTTGGAAGACCGGCAGTTCTATTTCGAAAAGCTCTACTATGTTTGGTTGTCAGAGTGCTTTTTAACTTTCACGGTATAATGAATCTCTGCTCTAGGCACAAAGAGGCGTGGGTGGCAGGACTTCCGCCATGAGCGAGGAGCGGACCTCAGTGCTGGTTAGATTAACTAGTCTAATTATGACTACCTAATTTGAAACGATATAAAAATGGTATGATACATGATCACTAATCTTTATCTGGAATATCTCTCGCATCGTAATAATCAATCCCAAGTCCAAAGCTTAACTCAAGCCCCTCAGGACCTCCGTGGATATCGCCAACCCCAAATGTATTTGGAGCATTATTATTTCTGAATTTTTCAAGATCATTTTTATTTGGAGGCGATTTGTCGTCATTAGAGAGATCTGGAAGTGGATCTAACTCAAAATAATCAACTCCAGCAGGGTTATAGGCAAGGTAAAAATTTCTATAGTTGCCAGGATTTCCTAAATAATGCCCTTCTTCATATTGATAGAACTTCGAAGAATAGCTCGACTGTAAATAATCAATATCACTTCCAAAATCTTTGAACTTATGTCCAAGGGTTTTTCTCAGATATGGTACTTCAGGATGAAAATTCTCATCCTTGCTGGTTACGGAATAGAGTATCACTGTGTTATTATTATCATAAACCACTTGCAGATAGAACTTTTTGAAAGAGTAAATATACTCATGAACCCTCCCATCCTCAGAATGTTCTTCCTTCACGGGAGGGCCAAAAATTGACTCGATGTACTTTATTGACGCTCCGGTGTAAATCACATGAAGATTATCCTCTGCTTTTTTTTGCAAAAAATTATCTGCGATATGTTGATATAAATCAAACACTCCGTTCAATGCAACAAAATATCCAAGAACAGCAAGAATACCACTCAAAAAAACAGTAATTAATGATTTTTTAAGTTTTTTAGGGGGATGTGACATAGTTCCTCTCTTATTGTTTTTTAAGTTTTTTGGAGTGTATCATGATTTCTCTCTTATTTTTTCAAAATCCTATTTATTTCTGAATGCAAAGTAAAACGCTGACATGCAAAAAAGTCATTCTTATTTAAGATTAAGTCAAAAATTTATCGAAAGACATTCTATTAATCTTACATGAATAGAGCAACGTCCGCATCTGGCACAGGACTGCTGTTGCAGCCCTGGCAACCTTAGACCTCAATCGATTCAGAGATCTCTAACGCATCATCGACTTCAATGCCCAGATAACGGACTGTGCTTTCCAGTTTCTTATGACCCAACAGAAGTTGGATCACCCGGAGATTCTTGGTTTTCTTGTAGATCAGGTAAGGTTTTGTTCTTCTCATGGAATGTGTGCTGTAAAGCGAATCTTCGAGACCAAGCTTTTCTACCCACCCATGAAAGATTCGGTTGTATTGCCGGGTTGAAATGTGCCGGTTAGTTCCGACCCGAGACCGAAACAAGAAGTCTTTACTGTGCAAATTGCCAAGCTTTATCAATGCAGCAACAGCTTCTCTTGTCCCTTTAGTTATCTCAAATTGCACAGGGCTACCGGTTTTCTGTTGCAACACCATTGCTCTGCTTGAAACAGAGCTACCATATGCAACATCAGAAACTTTTAGCTTAACTAGGTCACAACCCCGAAGTTTACTGTCCAGGGCCATATTGAACAGGGCTAAATCGCGCGTTTTACCTTCCAGTTCAAGTCGGATTCGGATACCCCAGATATGAGATATCTGAAGTGGTCTTTTTTGGCCAATGATACGGTCTTTGTTCCACGGTGACGTGTTCATACTCAAATCTCCTGCAATGTGGGAGATTTGAGTATGGTTGTCCCTCATGAGCGAGGAGCGGGCATTTCCTTAAAAGAAAATTTAAATCTAATGTACAGTAAAACTTAACATTAAATAGACCGGTCAATCTGAATGACTATAATTATTTTAATTTATAAAGTGGCCTGACTAAATATTTTTTTCAAAGCTTCCCTAACAATATACACCTTGGTTGCATCAGAAATTCTACCACCATGTGCTCCTGCCTTTTTGAACAACTCACTGAAAATTTCTTTGATAAGAATTTCATTAACTGCTATTTGAGTTTCTTTATTATATTTATCCATTTCCTGTTGGATTAGTCTTAACATGCTTTCCATTTCAGTAGGTTGCTCATTCATCCATTCAATAAGCGCAGATTCATTAGCAATATCTGGGCTTTCTCTATGGCATTTATTGCATAGCAGAATATAATTTGAGACATCATTACTTCCGCCTAGTGAGTGAGGGATAATATGCGCCCTCTCCAATTTTGAGGATTCGCGGCCACAGCAGACACATACATTGAAATCACACGCATTATCATAGCGCGTATCATCCAAACCTCTTTGAATTCCATTGTTAATCCAGTACTGCCAGATCTTTTTTTTACTTGGTGCGTTTTGTCTAGGAACTACTGCCATATTACTGCTCCTCAAGAATTCAAACAGTTGATTAGAGATCAGCTGACCTGCGCCCTATAGATTAACACACTACGCTGTTAGCAACGTCCGCTCCTGGCACAAAGCGGAGAAGCTAACTAGGCTGAAGGTCTGCTCAGAGCGAGAAGCAGACATGATTAACCTATAGTAAGAAATATATTGCTTTATTAATCATCTTCCTCCCATATTCCACGCGGCTTGGTTTTCTGTTCATCTAAACAGAATGCGCAAATATACATTTTTTTCCCTCGGTGGTACTGAACTGTTTCCAGAGCCCCATCTAGGTGTTTACCATCAAAATTCCATCCTTTCTCCATAACTGAAACACACTTCTTGCAGTAAAAACTTTCATTTGGGTTATTATCTTTAGCATTGTTTTTCGCATATCCAAATAATTCCCTCACTGACTCTTTTGAACAAGCAGATATGGCGGCAGTAAACTCATAATGAGTTTGAAGCATAGACCATACAATACCTGAAAATTCCTCATCCTCTTCAATACCCACATTAATACCGCCAGAAGCATGAGCTGCTCTATATTTGTATCTATGCCATATCCAGTGTGCCGATTCGGGGTTAAGATAATTGTGCGCTTGTATTATCGAGGTAAATATCAGATGGGGCATGATGTCTGTTTTGTTGTCAACAGAATGCATAAAACGATTTCTTAAGATACGTATACTGTTAAACCAAGTAGTAAATTGGTCGGGTAATGCTTTAGAAGCGAATGTATTATGCACCCTAATTAAATCTTGAGAATCTAAAGTATGAAATTCCGAAAATGAGATATTACCATCACAGTCAGCCTTTGGCATATTACGAGTTGCATTAGTAATAAGGAGGTAAGGTGATATTTCAACAATTAGCCCTTTCAATCTGAATTCGATGGATTGAAGTATCAAATTAAAAGCAGTGATTAACTTAGGCCTAGCAAACGACCAATAATGGTCTGTATTTCTTACATCTGATTCTGAAAAATATTCAGATTCTTTATAAAAATCATTCCATATATCGAATTCCCTATAGTCATAAGCTAAATCAGCAATTTTTTCCCAAGCTTCATTTACGATATGATCAGCCATTGTATAAAAATCATTCTTGGTAGGGATATCTATTATCATTATCACTTAACTTAAATTTTTATGGTTGTAGTTTATAAAAATATGATATTAAGGTTAAAATGCCAATATTTATTTTCTGCTTTGCTTCAAGTAAAGCCACATAGCATGTTGCAAACAACGTCCACTCTTGACACTAAGCGGGCTAGAGCAGGCAGATTTGACGAGATAAGGGTATGGATGAATCATCCATACCCCTGAACGATTACTTACCTGTTGATTTGCTTGGTTTCAGCCCTGGGGTATTGCCGGGTGTATCCTTATTATCACGTCTGCGTTGATCGGGTTTTCCTGTTGATTTTGCAATTGGTTTTGGACCAGGTTTAAGACCCATAATCGTGTTCCTTTTCCGTTTCAGAGGTCATTCCTCCGTATGGATATAAGGGGGGTGGCAAGAATTATCAAGCTCGGATGGGAGGTGGATAGTGACTACTGGACTATTATGTGAACAATGTCATCTTTTGGCACGCAACGGACATTGCTGACTGAGCTAAAGGTCTGCAGTGAGCGAAAACCGGACGCCCACATAGTGTAAACAGGCGTCCGATATTCTGAAGTGGGCAGATTACTTAACCCGCTTCCCCGTTTCGTCAATGACCTTCTCGCCATCCTCTTTGGTAAACGCTCCTTTCTGACCTTCCGTTAGAATATCCAGTACTATATTCTGAAGGGCGGCAAAGACGAGTGCCAAGCGGCGTAACGACTAATGCAGGTCTACGGAGGTACAGAGTCATTCAAAGCTGCGCCATATACGACGCGGCACAACTTTTAGTTACCTTGAAAAATTGTGCAATTTTGCGCAAAATCATGCACTAAATCACAATTTAATCCTTATGAACTCTATGAGTATGACAATCTATCATTATTCCACTTTTTTTTGATTTTTCCACCATGTAACATTGCTTTCATTTTCAGCCACTTATTAAGAACTCCAATGACAAACTATGATTTTAGAGCACTCAATAATGAAGAGTTTGAAAGACTAGCTACGGACCTCTTAAGCAAGAGAGAAAATCTGCTTATTGAGCGTTTTAAATCAGGAAAAGATGGTGGGATTGATGGTCGTTTTTATCACTCTGGCGAAGTAATAATCCAAATTAAACACTATGTTAAAACTGGTTATAGTGGATTATTAAGTAAACTTAAAAGCGAAGAAGTTGCAAAAGTTAAAAACTTAAAACCTAATCGATACATTTTCATCACAAGCGTTGGTTTATCCCCTGCTAATAAAAAAGAAATCTTCAATTTATTTAACCCTTACATTCTAAGCAATAATGACATTATTGGTCCTGAGCATCTCAATGATCTTTTAGCACTTTACCCTGAAATAGAACGGAACCATTACAAACTTTGGCTTTCCAGTACAAATTTTTTAATGAGTCTGCTAAATAATGCTGCAATTCAAAATAGTAACTTCCTGATTGAAGATGCGAGAAAAGAATCATACAAATTCATCGAAACCAAGCAATTACAAAAAGCTTTAGAGATTTTAGATGAAAACAAAGTTGTAATAATCACTGGTTTACCTGGCGTTGGTAAAACCACTCTTGCAAAACAAGTGATGCTCATGCATTGTAATCGCGACTATGAAATTTACCACATTGAAGGATCAATTTCAGAAATAGAATCTATATATTTAAAAGAGAGAAAGCAATTTTTCTATTTTGATGATTTTCTCGGCGCTACTCTTTTAGAAATTTTCACTAGAAACTCTGATTCTAAAATCGTTCAGTTTATTAAAAAAATCATTACCGATAAAAACAAAAAGATGATTTTGACGTCAAGAACCAACATATTAAACAGAGATAAAAAG
>OJIU01000150.1_pt1 | contig 39049 bp, 28 predicted proteins | sample 1595961 | NCBI WGS metagenome assembly OJIU01 (sample SAMEA4350144, study PRJEB24818) | metagenome | biome: human; feature: gut; material: faeces | place: Denmark | collected 2013-09
AAAAATCGGGTAGCAGGCTTATCGAATGAACCCGAGTCTTTCCCCTGGGGGGCGATGGCGATTGATTTCACTACCGCCGGCCCAATCCCGCTGCCTTCGCTTTGGCGCTGTCGCGAGGGGTCTACCCAATAAAATCGGTCAAGGAGCGGGGGGAGATGCTGTGGGGGAATGGGGGGGCCAGGATTTTCCACGATTATCTGCACCTGACTGTCCGCCTCTTTCACCCGTACGGTTACCGACTCGCCTTTTGGCGTATAGCGCATAGCATTTGATAGAAGATTGCTCACCGCCCGGCGTAGCATTAACGGATCGCCCGAAACCCAGCACGCGCGTCCTTCAAAACGTAAGCCAACCTCGCGCTCTTCTGCCCAGGCCTCGAAGAAGTCGAACACTTTACCCACCTCATCAGCCAGATTAAGCGCTGTCTTTTCCGGGATGAGTTGATTGTTGTCCGCCTGCGCCAGAAACAGCATGTCGCTGACCATTTTCGACATACGACTAAACTCTTCGAGATTGGAATACAGCACATCTTCCAGCTCTTTTTGGCTGCGGGTCTGGCTGAGCGCAATTTCCGTTTGCGTGACGAGGTTAGTTATTGGCGTGCGGATCTCATGGGCAATATCCGCCGAGAAGTTCGACTGACGTTTAAATACGTCCTCAATGCGCTCGATCATGTGATTAAACGAACTTACCAGCTGTTCCAGTTCAATAGGAACAGCTTGCGGATCGAGGCGCACATCCAAATCTTTTGAGGTGATATTTTGGATGCGGCGACTGACGTTACGGATCGGTTCATGGCCTTTATAGACAGCGAACAGCACGATAAAAACAATCATCATGCTAATCAGTGATGCCGTCATAATCAGTTTGTTTTTCAGGTCGTTAATATAGTGCAGATGAAAATCGATCGATAATGCCAGATACAGCGTATATGCCGGTTTTCCATCGGTAAGCTGTCCTACAGGCAGGCGAATCATTCGCCAGTTAGACGACGTTTTCTGCCCGTGGACATGTCTGGGCGTTTGTAGCGTTGGGCCGGAGATAATAAAAACATCGCTGGCATGGGCATTTTTATCCGGCCTTGCACTGGAAATAAATTGCCGGAGATCGGGTGCATTGGGCGAATGAAAAATGGCTTTCTGATTACTATCTTCCAGAGAAATAATGACGTTCGAGTAACCCGCTACCACGTTTTTTAGCGTTTCCAGACGGCGTGATTCTGGTTCGTTAGGTTGGTTAATAATCCGCTCCAGCGTGGCGCTGATCTCTTGTAGATCATTGATATCCTGCTCGGCGAAATGGACCTTTACAGAGTGGATCATTATCCAGGCAAAGGCGAAAAATGACGCGATCGTCGCCAGACTGATAAAAAATGTCAGCCGTGTCGCCAGCGAAAAAGGGCGTCGCCATCGTTTACTGGCCATCAGGAACCTCAAGCATATATCCCACGCCGCGCACGGTCTGGATCAGTTTCGGCTCAAAGTCGTTATCGATTTTGGCGCGCAGACGTTTCACGGCCACGTCGATAGCATTGGTATCGCTGTCAAAATTCATATCCCAGACCTGAGACGCGATCAGCGAGCGGGGTAAAACTTCCCCCTGATGGCGCAGGAAAAACTCAAGCAACGTAAACTCTTTGCTGGTCAGGGTGATGCGCGTACCGCTGCGGGTGACTTTTCTGCTGACCAGATCGACCATTAAATCCGCGACCTGAAACTGGCTCTCGACAATCACCGCCGCACCCCGGCGTAGCAGCGTTCTGACCCGTGCCAGCAGCTCGGCGAAGGCGAACGGTTTAACCAGGTAGTCATCCGCGCCTAATTCCAGACCTTTAACCCGATGTTCAATGGTGCCCAGCGCAGTGAGAAGAAGAATTGGCATCCCTTTGTTCGCGGATCGCAGCATCCGCACGATATCCCAGCCGTTTACATCCGGCAGCATGATGTCGAGTATGAGCAGGTCGTAATCACTGGTCATCGCCAGGTGATACCCGTTCAGGCCGTTATCCGCTAAATCCACGACAAAACCCGCTTCCGTCAGGCCTTTCGTCAGGTATTCACCGGTTTTTTTCTCATCTTCGACTATCAAGACCTTCATCGCATTCTCCTTCTCGCACTGGTTGTGCGGACTTTCAATTCTAGGGAAGCGGGATCGGATAGCAATCGGTTATTGGGAAAATGACAGTTTTGTCATTTTCCTGTCACCGGTTAAACAGAGTCACTTGGTTAAAGTACAACACTATAAATTCCTACACATTTTAGGGTCATCAGTCCGGTCAGGACGAGAAGAACTATGGGCAAATTTAAGCTTCTTACCCTCAGCGCTGTATTCGTTCTCGCCGGTTGTTCATTGGCGCCGGACTATCAGCGTCCGGCATTGCCGGTGCCGCAGCAATTCTCCTTAAGCCAGAATGCGTTGGTTTCTGCGCCGATGGGATATCAGGATACGGGCTGGCGGACTTTCTTCGTTGACCCCCAGGTAAAGGCGCTGATCGGCGAGGCGCTGATTAATAACCGCGATTTACGTATGGCCGTGCTGAAAGTTCAGGAGGCGAGAGCGCAATATGGCGTCACCGACGCTGACCGCTATCCGCAACTCACGGCAGGCTCCAGCGGCACCTACAGCGGTAAATTGAAAGGCGATAGCAGCACCAACCGCGAATTCGAAGCCGGGCTGAATCTCAGTTTTGATCTGGATTTCTTTGGCAGGCTGAAGAATATGAGTGAAGCCGAGCGACAGAACTTCTTTGCCAGCGAAGAGGCGCGTCGGGCGGTGCATATCTCATTAATCTCCAGCGTGTCACAAAGTTACTTCAATCAGCGTCTGGCTTATGCGCAATTGCAAATTGCCGAAGAAACGCTGCAAAACTATCAGCGCTCATACGCTTTTGTTGAGAAACAGTTGCTGACCGGCAGCACCAACGTACTGGCGCTGGAACAGGCGCGCGGCGTAATTGAAAGCACGCGCAGCGAAATCGCGAAGCGTAAAGGTGAACTGGCGCAAGCGAACAATGCGCTGCAGCTGTTGCTGGGTACGTACGGGAAATTACCCAACGACCAGATGCGCAGCGGCGGGGATATTAAACCGGTAACGCTGCCGCCATCGCTCTCGTCGCAAATACTGTTGCAGCGCCCGGATATTATGGAAGCTGAGCACGGATTATTGGCGGCAAATGCCAATATCGGTGCTGCGCGGGCGGCATTTTTTCCGTCTATAACGTTAACCAGTTCCGTGTCCAGTAGCAGCAGCGATCTCTCCAGCTTATTTAATGCCGCCAGCGGAATGTGGAATTTTGTTCCCAAAATAGATATTCCAATTTTCAATGCCGGACGTAATCAGTCGAATCTCGACCTCGCCGAAATACGCCAGCAGCAGTCGGTGGTGAATTACGAACAAAAAATTCAGAACGCCTTTAAAGAGGTGGCGGATGCGCTGGTATTGCGCCAAAGCATTGCCGATCAAATTCGCGGTCAGCAGCGTTATCTGACCTCATTGCAAATCACCTTACAGCGCGCCAGAGCGCTTTATCAAAATGGCGCTGTTAGCTATATCGAAGTTCTGGATGCCGAACGTTCCTTATTCGCCACGCAGCAATCACTGCTCGATCTTAATTACGCCCAGCAGGTTAATGAAATTAAGCTGTTTGCTGCCTTAGGCGGCGGTTGGGTGGAGTAATCCTTAATATTAACTTTTCAGGAGCATCAATTATGAATATTACCGCCAAAGCCGTGCTGTTTAGCCTTTTTTCTCTGGTCATGTTTAACGCTCAGGCCAATGAGCATCAGCATGGCGAAATGATGGATATGCAGCCAGCGGCTCAACAGGAACAACTCATTAGCGCCACGGGAGTGATTGAAGCTGTTGATAGGGACAGTAAAAAAATCACGATTAAGCATGACCCTATTCCTGCGGTGAACTGGCCTGCCATGACGATGCGTTTTACGTTGGTTGCCGACACGAAGGCTGATGATATTAAACCCGGCGATAAGGTTGCGTTTACGTTTGTTCAGCAGGGAAATCTCTCTGTATTACGTGATATTCACATCAGTAAATAACGTTCTCGCTGGTCTCTTTTATTCTTACCCGGATTCTTCGCAATGCGGGTGAGACTATCGCGCAATGGAAATCACTATGGCGTCTTTAAATACTAAAACTACCGCGCTTATTCTCGCAGGCATGATTGCCGGTGGGGTTATTTCTGTCGGTATTTATACTTATTATTCATCCGCAAAAGCAACGGCTGAAACCGGGCAGGCTGCGCCAAAAGAAGCCAGAAAAGTTTTGTTTTGGTACGACCCCATGTACCCGAACACGCGCTTTGATAAGCCGGGTAAATCGCCATTTATGGATATGGATCTTATCCCGAAATATGCCGATGAAGAGACCGCGAGCGCGTCAGCGCCTGGCGTACGAATCGATCCCACCCAGACCCAGAATTTGGGGCTAAAAACAGAACCTGTGCGCCGTGGGTCGCTGCACTACGCGCAAACTTTCCCGGCTAACGTTAGCTATAACGAATACCAGTTCGTTATTGTCCAGGCACGCTCCGCAGGCTTTATCGAAAAGGTTTACCCGCTCACCGTGGGCGACAAAATTAAGCAAGGCGCGCCGCTTATCGACCTGACGATTCCCGACTGGGTTGAGGCGCAGAGCGAATATTTATTGCTGCGTGAGACCGGCGGTAGCGCGACACAGGTGGAAGGCATTCTGGAGAGGTTACGCCTGGCCGGTATGCCTGAAGCGGATATTCAGCGCTTAAAATCGACGCGTAAAATTCAAACCCGCTTCACCCTGAAAGCCCCCATTGATGGGGTGATCACTGCATTCGATTTGCGTACCGGTATGAACATTTCCAAAGACAATGTGGTCGCGAAAATTCAGGGCATGGACCCGGTATGGGTCAGCGCGTCGGTCCCGGAATCTATTGCCTGGCTGATTAAAGACGCCTCGCAATTTAGCATCACTGTGCCAGCCTGGCCGGACAAGACTTTCACCATCAGCAAATGGAATATCTTACCCAGCGTCGATGCCACGACGCGGACGTTGCAGATCCGTTTACAGGTCGAAAACCGCGACGAGGCGCTCAAACCGGGGATGAATGCCTACCTGCAACTGAAAACGCAAAGTAAGCCGATGTTGCTGATCCCGTCTAAAGCGTTAATTGATACGGGTACCGAACAGCGGGTGATTACCGTTGATCATGAAGGTCGATTTGTGCCGAAGCAGGTTGCGGTATTCCATGAGTCACAGGGACTAACGGCTATCCGCTCAGGCCTGAGCGAAGGTGAAAAAGTGGTGTCCAGCGGTCTGTTCCTGATCGACTCCGAGGCGAATATCTCTGGCGCGCTGGATCGTATGCGCGCCCAGAATAGCGGTGCACAAGACGCAGTCGATAGCCCAGCCCCAGCGGCCCATTCACACTGAGGATATGATAAATGATTGAATGGATTATCCGCCGCTCAGTAGCAAACCGTTTTCTGGTAATGATGGGGGCGCTGTTTCTCAGTATCTGGGGAACCTGGACCATCATCAATACCCCGGTTGATGCGCTGCCCGATCTCTCTGATGTTCAGGTGATCGTCAAAACCAGTTATCCGGGGCAGGCGCCGCAAATCGTTGAGAATCAGGTGACCTACCCGTTAACCACCACCATGCTGTCAGTTCCGGGCGCGAAGACGGTGCGCGGCTTCTCACAGTTTGGCGATTCCTACGTATACGTCATTTTCGAGGATGGCACCGATCCTTACTGGGCGCGCTCGCGCGTGCTGGAATATCTCAACCAGGTTCAGGGCAAATTACCGGCAGGCGTTAGCGCGGAAATGGGGCCGGACGCCACGGGCGTCGGCTGGATTTTTGAATACGCGCTGGTCGATCGCAGCGGGAAACATGACCTCGCGGAATTACGTTCTCTGCAGGACTGGTTTTTAAAGTATGAGTTAAAAACGATTCCGAACGTGGCTGAAGTAGCCTCGGTAGGCGGCGTGATTAAACAGTACCAGGTCGTTATCGACCCGATGAAGCTCACGCAATATGGCATTAGCCTGGCGGAGGTGAAATCTGCGCTGGACACGTCGAATCAGGAAGCGGGCGGTTCGTCAGTTGAGATGGCTGAAGCGGAATACATGGTTCGCGCCAGTGGCTATCTGCAAACGCTTGATGATTTCAATAACATCGTCCTGAAAACAGGGGCCGACGGTGTACCTGTTTACCTGCGCGATGTCGCGCGCGTGCAGATTGGGCCGGAAATGCGCCGTGGGATCGCCGAACTCAATGGTGAAGGCGAAGTGGCGGGCGGGGTGGTTATCCTGCGTTCCGGTAAAAATGCGCGTGAAGTTATCTCCGCTGTTAAAGCCAAACTCGACACGTTAAAAAGTAGCCTGCCGGATGGCGTGGAGGTAGTTACAACATACGATCGCAGTCAGCTCATCGATCGCGCCATTGATAACCTGAGCTATAAGCTGCTGGAAGAGTTTATCGTTGTTGCACTGGTGTGCGCTCTGTTTCTGTGGCATTTGCGTTCGGCGTTGGTGGCGATTATTTCCCTGCCGCTGGGGTTGTGTATCGCGTTTATTGTGATGCATTTCCAGGGACTGAACGCCAATATCATGTCGCTTGGGGGAATCGCCATTGCCGTCGGGGCGATGGTCGATGCCGCGATCGTGATGATTGAAAACGCCCATAAGCGGCTGGAAGAGTGGGGGCATCAGCATCCGGATGAAAAACTGGATAACGCAACGCGCTGGAAGGTCATTACCGACGCCTCGGTAGAAGTCGGCCCGGCGTTGTTCATCAGCCTGCTGATTATCACCCTGTCATTTATCCCTATTTTCACGCTTGAGGGGCAAGAGGGGCGACTGTTTGGCCCGCTGGCATTCACCAAAACATATGCCATGGCAGGCGCGGCGTTTCTGGCCATTGTGGTAATTCCAATCCTGATGGGATTCTGGATCCGTGGCAAGATTCCGGCGGAAAGCAGCAATCCGCTAAACCGCTTCCTGATCCGTATTTACCATCCGTTGCTGTTGAAGGTGCTGCACTGGCCTAAAACTACCCTCCTGGTGGCGGTGCTTTCGATACTGACGGTTATCTACCCGCTGAATAAAGTTGGTGGGGAATTCCTGCCGCAGATTAACGAAGGCGATTTACTGTATATGCCTTCAACCTTGCCAGGAATTTCGGCGGCGCAGGCGGCGGATATGCTGCAAAAAACCGATAAGCTGATCATGACCGTTCCGGAAGTGGCGCGCGTGTTTGGTAAAACCGGTAAGGCAGAAACCGCAACGGATTCCGCGCCGCTGGAAATGGTTGAAACGACAATCCAACTGAAGCCGCAGGATCAGTGGCGTCCGGGAATGACGATGGACAAAATCATCGCCGAGCTGGACAAAACCGTGCGCTTGCCGGGGTTGGCGAATCTGTGGGTTCCGCCTATCCGTAACCGTATCGACATGCTCTCTACCGGTATCAAAAGCCCAATTGGCATTAAGGTGTCAGGTAACGTTCTGACTGATATCGACGCCACGGCGGAACAAATCGAAGAGGTGGCCAGAACCGTACCGGGCGTCTCTTCGGCGCTGGCTGAGCGTCTGGTGGGAGGGCGCTATATCAACGTAGACATCAATCGGGAGAAAGCAGCGCGTTATGGCATGACCGTAGGCGCAGTGCAGCTGTTTGTCACCTCAGCGGTGGGGGGCGCGATGGTGGGCGAAACGGTGGAAGGGATTGCACGTTATCCTATCAATCTGCGCTATGCGCAGAGCTATCGCGATAGCCCAGAAGCGTTGCGTAATCTGCCGATTCTGACGCCCATGAAGCAGCAAATTACGCTGGCAGATGTTGCAGATGTGACGGTAGTTTCTGGTCCGTCAATGTTAAAAACTGAAGATGCGCGACCAACCAGCTGGATTTATATCGACGCCCGCGACCGTGACATGGTTTCGGTGGTGAACGATCTGAAAAAGGCTATTGCTGAAAACGTACAGTTAAAACCGGGGACCAGCGTGGCTTTTTCCGGGCAGTTCGAGCTGCTTGAACGCGCCAGCCATAAGCTCAAACTGATGGTGCCGATGACGCTGATGATTATCTTCGTTCTGCTTTATCTGGCTTTCCGTCGCTTTGGCGAGGCGCTGCTGATTATCACCAGCGTCCCCTTTGCGCTGGTGGGCGGCATCTGGTTTCTCTACTGGATGGGGTTTCATATGTCGGTTGCAACCGGAACCGGGTTTATTGCGCTCGCCGGCGTTGCCGCAGAATTTGGCGTGGTGATGCTGATGTATCTGCGTCACGCCATTGAAGCTGAACCTGCACTGGAAAATCCGCAAACCTTTACCGCTGATAAGCTGGATGAGGCGTTGTATCATGGCGCGGTGCTGCGTGTGCGTCCGAAAGCGATGACCGTGGCGGTAATTATCGCGGGTTTGCTACCTATCTTGTGGGGGACGGGGGCAGGCTCAGAAGTCATGAGCCGTATAGCCGCACCGATGATTGGCGGTATGATCACTGCGCCATTGCTGTCGCTGTTCATTATCCCGGCAGCTTATAAGCTGATGTGGCTGCACAGGCATCGCAGCCAAAAGTAATGCTCTGAAGCGCTCGCCTGCGTCGGTTTGGTCGCCGAAGCAGGCGTCGCTTTATGCTTCCAGGGCTTTCACGCGTTTGCGGTACTCGCCCGGCGTGCAGCCAAATTCCCGTAAAAAGACTTTATGGAACGACGATTCGCTGGCGTAGCCTACCGACTCGGCGACGACAATCAAAGGCTGCGACCCGCGTGACAACATCTGGGCGGCGAATTGCAGACGTAAGGTGGTTAACACCGCCAGCGGTGTGGAATTTGACACTTCACGGAATAGCTGTGCGAAGCTGGCCCGCGACATATGTGCCCGTTTTGCCAGCTCTTCAACGGTCCAGGCAAAAGCCGGTGACTCCAGCATCAGGAATACCACGGCCCCCAGTTTGGGATGCAGCAATAAATTCAACACGTTCTGTGCGGGCGTCGCTTGGGTTAGCCACTCGCGAACGGCGAGTGTGAACAGTGTGGCGCATTGTTGGCTACATACTACACTGGAGCCCGGCAGCGCACTCATGGATTCCTGTTGCATCAGTGCGATCATAGCCTTGAGCCAGTGGCTGACGGGGCTGTTTTCATCAGGCGCCAGAACCAGAACTTCCGGCAGCGCAGTTAAAAAGTAACGAGAGGAAGCATGCAGTCGCAGGCTACCGCATACGATATGCGTTTGTTCATCGCCGGACTGGCATAACCGGTGCGCGGAGTTTTGCGGCAGGATAACAAGAATGCCTGGCCGCAGGGTGAATGATGTCCCGTCGGGCATCTCCAGTAGGACCGCTCCCTGAGTAACCGTATGCCAGCGGATAACGGACAACTCTCCCGCCGCGTGTGGCAACTGCCAGTCTCTGCTCAGTAGACAGTTCTGGTCGATCGAGCCTTGCGGGTCATTAAGCATCAGTAATCGGCTAAGGGTATCCATGAAGACTCCTGAACAGTTTTATTTATTGTTTGTTGAAACGGCATTATCTCTTTAATTAATTATTATTTTAATACCTTCAAAGTGTTAGTGTATTTTTGTGTTCTATAAACGTTAGTCATCTTTAATGATGGTTTAGACGATTTGACAGTTAATCGCGCGTTATGGATACGTTGTTTTGTCAGGGTTCAACCTATACTTCAGTTCATCAAACGAACAGTGACCTGGCGGAGAGACAGCATGAATCAGTATCAGGCGATTATTATCGGATTTGGCAAAGCAGGGAAAACGCTGGCGGCTACCCTGGCGAAAACGGGCTGGCGTGTGGCGATTATTGAACAGTCAAACACCATGTATGGTGGGACATGCATCAATATCGGCTGCATTCCAACCAAAACCCTGGTACATGATGCTGAACTTCAGCATGACTTTGCTGCGGCCATGCAGCGCAAGGCCTCCGTTGTCAGCTTTTTGCGTGATAAAAACTTCCATAATCTTGCTGATCTGGAAAACGTGGATGTGATTGAAGGGCGGGCCGAATTCGTTGATAACCATACCGTGCGGGTCATGCAGTCAACCGGCGCGATTGAGCTAAGCGGTGAGAAGATCTTTATTAATACCGGCGCGCAGTCAACGATTCCGGACGTAGAAGGATTAACGACTACACCGGGTGTGTTTGACAGCACTGGTCTGTTGAATTTGACGCAACGTCCTGAGCGTTTAGGTATTTTGGGCGGCGGTTATATTGGCGTTGAATTCGCATCGATGTTTGCCAACTTCGGCAGTAAGGTCACTATTTATGAAGCAGCCCCGCAGTTTTTACCCCGCGAAGATCGGGATATTGCTGACGCTATCGCTAATATTCTACGCGACAAAGGGGTTGAGATTATCCTCAATGCCAGGGTTCAGGCGGTTTCATCCGAGGACGGCGAGGTACGGCTGCAAATGCCGGAAGGCGCACACACAGTGGATGCGCTGCTGGTGGCATCGGGTCGCAAACCTGCAACTGAAAATCTACAGTTGCAGAACGCGGGTGTGGATGTAAATGACCGTGGCGCCATTATTGTGAATAAATACCTGCGTACCTCGGCAGACAATATTTGGGCAATGGGCGATGTCACGGGGGGATTACAATTTACCTATATCTCGCTGGATGATTTTCGCATTGTGCGTGACAACCTGTTAGGCGAGGGATTACGTCATACCGGCGATCGCCAAAACGTACCGTATTCCGTCTTTATGACGCCACCGCTTTCCCGCGTGGGGATAACCGAAGAACAGGCTCGCGCCAGCGGCGCGGCGATGCAGGTAGTTACACTACCTGTTGCGGCTATCCCGCGTGCACGGGTGATGGATGACACGCGTGGTGTCCTTAAAGCGGTGGTGGATAGCGAAACGAAACAAATATTAGGCGTATCGCTGCTGTGCGTGGATTCTCATGAGATGATTAATATCATTAAAACCGTAATGGACGCGGGTTTACCGTATACCACATTGCGCGATCAAATATTTACGCATCCGAGCATGAGTGAATCACTGAACGATCTCTTTTCTCTCGTTAAATAATAAAAGCGTAGTCTGCATGTTTGCCCCGCCCGTGTGGGGCTTTTTTTATCTATTTATCGGCTGGATACTAATTGACAGTTATTCTGGCGTGATGGATGAAATGAAATAAGTCGACGTATTTTATTATATTGCTACTGAAACTACTGGTTAATGGAAATACACATGAACATATTTAAAAGTACCTTACTAATGACCGCGTTATTGACTGCGCCGGTGACATTTTCCGCATTGGCGCAAACCGAGGTTGCTCACGTTAGCGTGTCTGGCATAGCGGATTCACCTTCCGTGATAGAGGATGCTATTGCGAAACTGGCTCAGGAAAATAATGCAACTTCCTGGAAAATAACCTCAATGCGCATTGATAGCAGTACTCACGCAACGGCAATTTTGTACAAATGAGGAGAGTCTGGATGGAAAAATACCTGCATTTACTCAGTAAGGGCGATAGAATTGGATTAACCCTAATTCGCCTGAGCATTGCAATTGTTTTTATCTGGATTGGCTTATTAAAGTTTGTACCTTACGAGGCCGACAGCATTACGCCGTTTGTCGCCAATAGCCCGGTAATGTCATTTTTTTATGAACATCCAGAAGAGTATAAGCAGCATTTAACCCACGAAGGTGAGTTTAAGCCGCAGGAACGTGAGTGGCAGACTGCGAATAATACGTATACGTTTTCTAATGGTCTGGGCGTAGTCGAAGTGCTTATCGCTTTGCTGGTGCTGGCTAATCCTGTTAGCCGTTGGTTGGGATTAATTGGCGGCGTTCTGGCATTTGCTACACCAATTGTAACCTTATCATTTTTAATGACCACGCCTGAAGCATGGGTAATGCCGCTGGGTGATTTACACCACGGATTTCCATACTTGTCAGGCGCCGGGCGGTTGGTGTTAAAAGATACGTTAATGTTGGCGGGAGCAGTGATGATCATCGCAGACTCATCCCGATCAATAATTAAGCAGCGATATTGAATTTTTAACGTTGTACCCTCTGTAAGATAGTAAGCCACTATAGTTAGATTCGGTAATTACCGGGCCAGCAGGATGCTGGCTTTTTTTCTGCCTTAAGGGAAATTTATTTAATATGTATGAGTTGCAATTATTCAGTTTATAAGAATAACTAGTCAGAGCTATATTTTTGACTAATGATACAGTGTCGTAAGTATTTTTTCTTTCTTCTTGTACAAGCGTGCCACCCCGCGTACGGCATAGCCCTCCCGCCAGGATAGCTCCATTTTTCTCAAATTTTATCTATGCAATTCTTGCTATTTGTTATCTCAAAACCACACTTCAAAAAAGATTGTTATTCACTTTTGTTATAGTTAATCAACAAGTTCGTGTGGTTTTAGGCATGTCTTAAGCTAGAATTAATCCTGATTAAACGTTTTTACGTATCAATAAATGACTAAAGATAGTTAAAAACTTAATTTTTAACCAACTGTTTGACATGGAATCCACTATGGTAATTAAGCACCAGGGGTGGATGCTGATCTCGCGTTTTGTGAGTAACCAAAAGCGAGACATATCTTAAATATGGAAATAAGGGTTTTAGAATGAGCTTTGGATTAGCAAAGGAAAACAAGTTTGAAATCATAGCTACCCTTCGAGAAGAGCTGCACAAGAAAACGAAACTGGAAGTCTTATGCGAAAACAGTAGCGTTATCACGCAGTTAGAGAAGGTCGATTTCGAGCGGTTTGTGATCTCCGGGCACGAAGACATTGTTCCTGAAAAGGTCCAATACTTTATCCTGCACAGCGAAAGCGGGATTGTGAAATTTAGTGCCAGATTCGAACAAACCTCATCAGCAGGTGCGGAAGCAGGATTATCCTACCTCATCCCGGATATGATTTTCTTTGCCCAGCAGCGACAAAATCAGCGTTTTTCCTTCCTGAAGGGTTACGACTTTTTCTGTTTTGGTCGTTACAAAAACGGAGAAAACTACTCTCTGAAGATTAAAAACATCTCGCAGGGCGGTTGTGCATTAATTGTTAAAGATGTGAACTCCCGTTTTCTTTATAAAGATGCGGTGATTAAAAATGCCACACTGGATTTTGATACGTTTGGCAGTTTACAGCTGGATTTAAAAGTGATCGATGTCGTCATGATCAATGAATTTGATGATGATAATCAATTGTATTCCTGTCATCAGATCTCATGCGGGTTCGATTTTAAAAACCGTCGCGAAGAGACTGAGGTCGAGAAAATTATTATTAAATTTTTAATGAGTAACAAGATTAGAAGCTTATAAGGAGCGGTGAACAGGATGTTGATGTGTGGCAGTGATAATTTTGTAGGCAACGGTCTGTTTACCTACCTGACAAGCAAACATGTACCGATACAAACATTCCAGTTTGAGGATATGTTGCATCAGACATCATTATGCCAGCATCAAACCATGGTTTTTAATATCATTGATAATGAACAACCGTGTTCAGCGATCGTGCAGTTTCTGAATAAAAACCGCTTTAAGTTTTATAATAACGTCGTGGTAATTGTTGCTGATAGCCTGGTGGCAAAATTATGCGTCGAGTTGTTATATGTTGAAAAAACAATAGTTTTGACTGAGAAATCTTCGCTGCGTGATTTCGGTCAACTGGCGTCGTTAACGGTCGGGAAATGGAATCCCCGACTATATCGTTCGCAGAAAAGATTAACCGAGAGAGAACAGCAGATCCTGAGTTTGTTGGTAAGCGGTTATTCCGCTAAAGAAATTTCAGAGTTAGTTAGTCTGAACTATAAAACTATTCAGGCGCATAAGATGCGGGTCGTCGCCAAGCTGGGACTGACCAATACCTCTGAGTTAAATAAATTAATTGTCAGATTTACCCATCGTATGTCTTTTTTACCCTAAGTTGGCCATTCTTTTCTGATGTAACACACCTAATAGTAGATACAATTCGGGAGTGATGTTGACTGGTTTTTAATTTCTATGATTTATTGAGGGGGAGCGGAATGTTTAATTCCAGTGAGGTGCTAACTGCGCTTGAAAAGGCATTGAATACCAGTCAGCTTTATATGGTTTATCAGCCTATTTTTAACTTGCGTACTCAGAGTATTAGTGGGTTTGAAGCATTAATGCGTTGGAATAGCCCTCAGATGGGTATGATCTCTCCCGATGTTTTTATTACATTACTGGAAGACAGCGGCAATATCATTTCAATTGAAGATATGGTTATCCACACTCCCTGGGATGTGGCAACCTGTTGGCCAGACCCCCTTGTACTATCAGTCAATATTTCCGCGCTTGAATTTTGCGATCCTCTGTTACCCCAACGTGTCAGAAAAAACCTTACCGCCTGCGGACTGCCGCCCCATCGATGCCAGATAGAGGTCACGGAAACGTCGCCGCTGTGCGACAGTCAGATAGCGGCTAAAAATATGATGGAGTTGAAGGCGATAGGGGTCAAACTTGCCCTTGATGATTTTGGAACCGGCCACGCTAATCTTAACTATCTGTTGAAATATCCTTTTGATACCTTAAAAATTGACAAGGAATTTGTCACCGGCATTGAACCCGACACCCGCTCAACAAAGATTGTGGAGGGTATCATTTCACTGGCGCATAATTTTGGGATTGAAGTTCTGGCCGAAGGGGTGGAAACCCAGTCCGAACTGGACCGCCTGATGCAGATTGGTTGTGACAAAATTCAAGGCTTTTTCATTTCTCCTCCGGTGTTGGCAGAAGAGATCCCTACACTCTTAGTACATTATAATCATTAATCCCTCCTTTTTACGTTTCCCAAACCCTTGATTGTGCCGCGTTGCCGGTAAGTCCGCAGACCTGAAAGCGTAGCGCATCAGGCCGCCCTGAAAGACAAAAAAAAGCCCCCTGTAGAACAGAGGGCGGGTAAGTTTATATCTGCTTAGAACGATTTCTTAAAGCCGATAGAGGCATTGACCGGCGCTTCAACCTGCGACTTACTGCCGCCGTTGCTGAATTGCGTACCCAATTCACCGTAGACCTGCAGGTTTCTGTCGATAGACCATGACAGACCGGCGGCAACTTCAGTGCTGGAGTACTGTTGTGAAGATTCCAGCGTGGTGGTGGCGACCGCATTGCTAAAGTGCGTTTTGTCTTTTGACCCCAGTCCCTGCCAGACGTTGACCCTACCGTACGGCTGGAATTTGCCATGGTTGGTGTCATAGTCTGCGACCAAGCGCACGCCCAGACGAGCGGTAAAGGAATCAGCGGTATCCATTTTCACTTTCGTTTGGGTCACACCATCGAGATGCCCGTTATCGAAGTCGCTATATTGATAGATCAACTGCGCCTGAGGTTCCAGACTCCATGCGCTGGCGCCCAAACGGAATGATTTACCCACTTCTGTCGACGCCGTCAGCGTGTTGCCTCTGACGGTATACGATCCGTTATTGCCGGTCGCCGCCAGGCGGGATTTATGGTTACCGTATTGCAGGACGTTATCAACATACATTCCGTCGCCCGAGAACCAGGTGGCATAGCCGCCGACATAAAACGCGTTGTCGTCGATGTTACCGCCTTTGCCGTCGCTGCCTGTCTTCGTGCCTTTCACGTTGCTGTCGATGTCAAGAATGCTGGTATACAGTCCGGCTTTCCAACTGTCGTTAGCATACATGTCAACGCCGACCTGAATACCCATGGTATGGGAGCTGGTTTGTGTCCCGGCCGCATCATCCAGTTTGGTTTTTCCGGAGTAACCAATCATTCTTGCCCAGGCGCGATTATCTTCATCAATACCCGGTTTAACTTCGTCGCCCATACGCTGGTGCATGTTGCCTAGCAGGCTGATGTCGCCCTGACGAACGACGCTGGCGAGACCAGAATACAGCATAGTTTCTGGACGATATTCGCTTCTCAGGTACCAGTTTTCACCCTGACCTTGAGCATTACCCGCATGCAGTTGATACTCAAATGCGCCAGCAGCCATACGGTCGGCGGCAAGATGGAAGGCGTCACGCGACGTTTGGGCCGTGGTGGTCGCGCCATTGAGCGCCGTCACCACTTCGATGCCATCGCCAATGGTCGGCGCGCCGAGACCAGAGCCGTCGACATCCAGCAGCGTACTACCGCTGGCTTTACCGCCATCGATAATCAGACGGTCAGCAATGCCTGCGCCGCTACCATTCTGGATTGCCGCCATGTTGATAGTCCCTTTTTCGCCGGTGTAATCCCCTTTGACGGTTAACGTTGTGCCAGTCTGCTGGCCGATGAGTGAAACATCGCCGCCGTTGCTCAGGCCCGCTACCGTCTGGTTGTAACCCTGCGTGTTCAGGGTGGTGTCAGCGACAACGTAGTGGTGCGAAGCGCTACTAAGGGTGTTGGTATTACCCGCCTGCAGCACGCCGTTGGCAATCAGCGTTGCGCCGCTGTAGCTGTTTTCACCTTGTAGCTCCGTCACACCGCTACCGGTCTGATGCAACTGGCCTTCGCCGCTGATATTACCGGTCAGCGCCAGGGTATCGCCACGATTAACATTGAGTACGCCGTTATCAACGATATCCCCCTGAATGCTACCGATATTACCGCCGTTACCCAGCTGTAAAACGCCTTGTTCGATGGTGGTGCCACCGGTATAGGTGTTATCCAGCGTCAGAGTCAGGGAGCCTTTACCGGTTTTGGTCAACTGACCGTTACCTTCGACTTCCGTTAGCAGGGAAACGTTATGTCCGTTGGTATCGAATGTCCCGCCGCCGGATTCCAGCGTCACCTGACGGGCGGTATCAAACGCTTCGCCATATTTCAGCGTACCGCCATTAAAAGTAATTCCCGTTTCTGGCGCGCCAAGGTTGGTATCGCCCGCCACCTGCAGCGTCCCTGAAGTGATGGTGGTTCCACCGCTATAGGTATTGTCGCCAGTGAGGATGAGCGTACCAAGATCGCCTTTATTCAGGCCGCCGGTACCGCGGATCACGCTGTCGATAGTGGCGGTGTAGTTAGCGCCGTCTACTGTGCCATCGCCGACGCGAATCAGCGTGTTGGCCGTATCGGTGGTAATGGCCTCACCGCCTACGCGATAACCATCGGTAGCGAACTGTGCGCCGCTAATGATAACGTCGCCTTTGCTGTTATCGACGGTGACGTTGCCCGCTTCACCCTGGAAGACGGCAAACGCGGCATCGGTAAACGGTGCGTTCAGCGCGCCTTCTGGCGTTGATTCATCCGTAGTCCAGTTGTCGTTACCCTGGCTTGATTGCCAGATACCGTCGCCGCCGTTGATGACGCCGTTGTTTTTCAACTCGCCATTCTCACCGCCAGTGCCGTCCCAGAAGCGCAGCGTCAGTCCGGCATGGTTGACCAGGTTAACCTGGTTTTTAACCGAGGTTTGAACGTACAGGCTGTCTGCGGCTTCCGGCGCGTTGGCAATGTCCATCACATTGTTGGTCAAGGTGCCGGTGTAGTTGATGACACGATAAACGCCAACGTCAAAACTACCGCCCGGAGAGGTCTCGATATTGAGCTTACCGTCGAGCGTCAGATCGCCATTCACATCAATCAGGTCGTTGAAAGCTCCGCCAGGGGTATAGGCCTGACCAAACTGGTAATCAAGCTGTGCGTTATCGCTGAGCGTCAGTGAACCGGTAGTGAGTTTACCCACGCTGTTGATGGCGGCACCTGCGGTAATATGGCCATCGTCCAGCACATCAACCGCGCCGCCGATAATACCGTTACCGCCGAGCGTTGCCCCTGATTTCACTGTCACCTGACCGGTTGCGGCAGACTGATTACCGTTGACCAGCAGCACACCTTCATTGACGTCCGTGGCGCCGGTCCAGGTGTTATCGCCGGTCAGCGTTAATGTGCCGTCGCCGATTTTCACCAGGCTGCCGCCGTTGCCGCTGATAATGCCGCTAATGGTGTCATCAAGATGCAAATTACCCAGCGACAATTCTTTATTCCCCAGTTCAACGTTACCCGCACCGGACAACGAACCGATAGACGTAGCGCTGTCGACTGCGCTGATATCGACCTTGCCACCCGCCAGGTTTTTAACGACGGTATCTTCAGCCATCGCCTGGTCGGCTAAGGTCATCAGTCCGCTGTTATTCACCGTAGCATTGCCGCCGCTGGCGTTTTCTTCCAGCGCCAGGGTGCTGTCTTGTGACACGTTAACCTTCGCGTTGCCCGCGGTAGCGTTGTTGGTTAACACCGCTTTTGCTGCGCCCGTCAGGTTCAGTTTTGCGCTCGCAGCGGTGACGTTATCTGCCAGCGTTAACAGGCTGTCGGCAATGTTCATGGTCAGGGACTGCAGACTGGTATCCGTTCCGCTGACATTGAGCGTCGCCCCCTTATTGACGTTTACAGTGCTGCTTTCATTGCTACCAAAGGCCCCGGTTTTGCTGACGTTGACCGTTACATTGTTGGTATTTCCGGTACCGGCAATTTCGGTATCGCCTTTGTAGCTGTTCGCGCGGTCGAGCGACAGGGTGCTGCCCGCATCGCTTGAACTGCTGGTGACTTTCAGTTTACCGTCGCCGGTAATCTCACCTGTTGGCGTGAAGTGGTGTGAATTGAGGTCGAACACCGCCGCGTTATCATGTGCTCCCAGCTCAATGGTGCGATTGCTGGTCAGGTCCGCGCCCATTTGCAGCGTGGAGCCGTTATTGATAGCTAAGTCGGTTCCGCTCTGGCCGAGGTTGCTGTCGGAGGAAATCTGCAACGTACCGCCATCAATGCGCGTGCCGCCACGATACTCGTTATCGCCGCTGAGGATCAGACGACCAAGGTCGGTTTTCACCAGCGTCAGCTTGTCAGTCGTGCTGGCTTCGCGGATAACGGACTCAATGGTCGCGGTGTAGTTTTGCCCCGCGCCACCGGCGCCAACGCGCAGCAGCAGTTCACCGGTTCCTGGCGTCTGGCCTGCGTGGGTCGCGTTTTCCGTGGTGGCATACGCGTTAAGCGCATCGCCTTTAACGACATAGCCATCAGCGTCAAACTGTGCCCCGGAGAAGTTAACTTCTCCCACGGCGTTATCAACGGTAACGGTTCCGCCTTTGGTGGTGAAGACAGCAAAGGACTTCTGCGCCCAAGGGGCGTTACCTTCACCGGTTGCTGTGGTCCAGTTGTTATCACCCTGGCTGCCGATCGCCATCCATTTGCCATCGCCACCGTCAATTTTGTTGTCGCCTTCAATGCCCGACGCGCCGTGGCTCTGATTGACGGTTGCGCCGTCCCAGAACTGCAGGGTAACGCCGTTGGCGTTCACCAGGTTGACCTGTTTGTCGATGGAGGTCTGGACAAAAATATTGCTCTTATCCTGGCTATCCGGTATCGCGCCTAATTCCAGCGTCTGGTTATTCAGCGTGCCGCCGTAGTTATAGATACGGTACACACCCGGTCCGAAGTTGCCGCCCTGTGAAGTCGTCACATCCAGGGTTCCGTCCAGTTGCAGATCGCCTGCGACGTTAATCAAATCGTTTAGCGCACCGCCTGGCGTATATGCCTTGCCCAGTTCAAAAGCGGAGGTCGTTTTGCTGCCGAGCTGCAGATTACCGTTGATGGATAACGTACCCGCACCGCCGTCACCGGCGCTGAGGGTCGTGGCATCGTTCATCAGCACGTTGCCGCCGATAACGCCATTGCCGCCAAGTGTGGATGTGCCGCTGACGGTGGTGGTGCCGCGCGCTGCGCTTTGATCGCCATTGACCAGCAGCGTACCGTTAGTGACAGTGGTCTCACCGGTATAGGTGTTGTTGCCGTTCAGTCGGGTAATGCCGCTACCGATTTGCTGTAGCGCCCCGATGCCGGAGATCACACCATTGAGCAGCACGGTGTTGGCGCGATTAATCGCCAGTACGCCGTTGTCGATAATGTCAGACACGGCGCTGACTTCGCCTTCATTTCCGCCGTCACCTAACTGCAGCGTACCAGTTTGATCAATGGTGGTAGAGCCGGTGTAGCTGTTGTTAGCGGTAAATACCGTAGTACCGCCCGCCGCACGTTCGAAGTTCCCGTCGCCGCTGATGATGCCGCGATAGATCTGTGCTGCTGACGTATCCCCCTGGGTATCGAAGATAACCTTGCTGCCTGCGCCCTGGGTGGTGATATCGTAATCGCCAATGCTTGCGGCAGTACTGGTTGGCTCGACGTGGTCGCCGGTGCGCAGCGTTGCGCCATTGTTTACGGCGATGGTTTTGCTCGCCAGATTAAGGTTTTCAACTACGCGCACATCCGCATTTGACCCGCTAATGGTCAGTGAATCCCAGCCGGTGCCAATGTTGGTGCCGGTATTTAGGTTGTCGCTGGCCAGCGTACCAATCTTCGCATCTTTCGTATCGGTGAAGGTGAGGGCGTTGCCTGTACCCGCAGCGGTCATGATGTGGCGCGTTTTATCCAGCGTCACATTGCCAATGTTGGCCTTATTGTTACCACCGGTACCCGCGAAATTCACTTCGCCGGCATAGGAGCCACTGCGCCAGTTGAAGGTGTCCGTACCTTCGCCGGTGTTGATTACACCACTGGTCACACCGCCGCTGATATCAATGGTGTCGTTACCTTTACCAGACTGAATGGCTACCGCCGTGTCGTTGATAGCCTGCAGGGTTCCCGTGTTGGTAATGGTTTTGCTGCTGTCGCCGCTGGCGTCGATCACCGGTGATGTGGTGCTGGCCGAGATAATCTTGCCGCTGTTGGTTAATGCGCTGACGTTTTTCGCGATGATCGCCGAACCGCCTGCGCTATCATGCACGTTGATGTCAGCATTGGTGGTGACACGACCGTCCGTATTGGCGCGAATCCCGCTCCCTTCGCTGTTTTGTACTTCAATGGTGTAGCCTTTGCCGATAGTAAGGTCGCCCGTCACCGCATCGCCATTGCGTTGTTCAAAAGCGAAGCCGGTACCTTTACCATTGACGTTAAGGATGTTGTTCAGCCCATCTTTCATGTTCAGCGCCACGCTGGTACGGATCCCCGGGCCATCGTTGGCATTGATGGTCACGTCATTGAGCGTGATATCGGTATTGTTGGCATCGTTTTGAATACCGGCACCCGTCCCTTTAGCGCTGATAGTCACACCTTTTGCAGCCAGCTTACCCGCTCCCGTCTCGAGACGAATGCCGTCTGCTGAACCATTGGTCGTGATGGCATCGCCGGCATTACCGGTAATACTCAGGCTTGCACCATTGGTCAGCAGAACCCCTGCGGTTCCGTCATCAACGGTTACCTGGCCCAGTTTTTTAATCTGAGCGCTGGCACCTGAAGCCCGTACGCCGATGCCGTTGCTGACGTGCAGGGCGCTGGAGGCGTTATTGGTTAAACTCCCGCCTTTTTGAACATCAACACCGATGCTGTCGACGCTGGCCAGATCGATAATCGCTTTGGTATCGAGGATCAGGTTGCCCAGATTTCTCGCCACATAGGCGATAACCTTGTTGCCGCTGACTTCAGAGGTGATCTTCGCGTCCGAGGTGAGGGTGGTGCTCGTGGCATTACCCTGCGTATTGCCATTCAATTGATGCGCCTGACCATCCACAACCCCGGCAACGGTTCTTTCACCGGTCAGATTAATGGTGGTTTTATCGCTGATAGTTCCTTTCGCGCCGCCCTCGATAACCAGTGCCGCGGAGTCGGTACCCTGAACGGTGAACGTTGCTTCACCGGTATCTACGCTACTGCCAGCCCCGGTGGCGAGAACGCCAACAGAATTGTTACCGCTGAGAGTCAGATTCAGGTTGGAAGTGGACTGATCTTTCGGGTTAGTGGTATTACCGGCCAGCAATGCGCCATTGGCGATACGGAAAATGGTGGTGCGATCCTGACCGTTGTCATTCATCACCGCCTGACCAATATTGGCGGTAGCGCCTTTGCCATACAGGTAATAACCAATCTGATCGGTGCTGTTGAATGACGGGCTACTCAGGCTGTCAACGTTAGCGATGGCGTTATCACGCACGTGCACGCCGATGTTACCGGCCTTATCCAGCGTGATGTTGGAGTAAACGTTGACCACTGCCTGGCCGTTAGCGCCGCCTTCCGCCCAGATGGCGTAGTTACGGTTACCGACGCCGCCTTCTCCATCCACCACGATAGAGCCTGCAGCGCTGGTGGTGACTTCGGCATTTTTGTTATTGGCGCTAACGTGGATCCCCACGTTGTTGGTGCCATTTACGTTAATCTTGCCGTCGTTGCGGATTTCCTGATTATTTTCCGCGCCACTGTCCCGTACGGAGATGCCGTAGTTTTTACTGCTACCTCCATCAGAACCGCCATTGATCACGATGTTGCCGGTATTGAGGACGTTGCCCGTGGCATTTCCGACCAAAATCCCCGCGGCGTTACGTATGCCGGTTCCCAGCGTGATAAGGCCGTTGTTAATAACCTCTTTAGCACTCTTGGTCATAATACCAGCGCTCAGGCTGGAACCGCCTGCCATGGTGACATCTTTAGACGGATCGCTTGCGTCGCGACCAAGATAAATTGAGGCATTCTGAGCGTTGGTAAAGGTGGCATTCCCGGCGACTTCTACGCCATAAGCGGTGCCTTTGGCAAAGGATGCACCGCTTTTACGCCCATCTACGACGTTGATATCGCCGTTGTTGACCCCTTGCGCATCGTCAGACAATTGCATACCAATAGCCAGCGTCAGCGAAGAGTCGGGAACGTCTTTGCTCCAGGGATCGGCTGCCGACGCGGTACCAAAGTTATCGGTGGTGATGGCCTGGTTAATCGTGCCATTGTTCGCTATCTGGCTGGCGCCTTGCCCCTGCATGCCAAATGCGCCATAGCTGTTGACGTTTTGGTTGCCGTCTTTGTCGATAAACAGCCCGGAATTGATGATCCCGTTGTTGGTTGCCGTCGCGTCTTTTGCCAGCATGCCAATCGCCAGACTCTGTCCGGTAGAAGTACGTAATGCGTTCAGTTGGCCGAGGTTGTTGATAACCCCGCCATCAATGGCTTTCATGACGCCATTAATACTGCCGTCAACGGCAATAATCGCATCTTGGTTCAGGGTGCCGGTGGTGCCCGCACCGTTGGCGTAAATAGCATGCAGCTCACCGCGGCCAGCGGTCGCGTTATTGCTATGCGACAAGCCGTCGGTCCAGACATCGTAATCCCAACTGAGCACGTCTGAGGGCTTGCTGGAGTTGATAAGATCATCAATCAGCTCGGCATACTTCGTTTGTGCGGCGGTGGAGGTAGTGACGACATTTGCATCCAGCCACAGCTGGATTTGGCTGACTTTTTCGCCTTCCGGGTTTTCTGCTGCATCGCTGCTGTTGCCCAACAGCCAGTCGTTAAAATCGGCCAGATCCTGCGTGTTGGTAATGCTAAATGTGCGCTCACCCGTTTCGACGACATTGCCGTCTGTATCATAACCGTAGGTCATGAGCTTCACATCATCGCCAAACACAGAGGTTTGCGCCGAGCCGGCGAACGTTTTTTCAGGAATAACCGGAGCAGCGTTAAATTTTATGTAGTTATCGGATTGCCAGTTAACCTGGCTACCAGCGTCCTGAGCCTCCAGTAAGGAGGAGTCTTTGGCCAGCAACTCGATAGTATTGGCTTTGTCGCGGACATTGAGCGTGTCGTTGCCAATATCCAGATTGGCTATGGAGCCATTTGTCGCCAGCGCGATGCCAAATTGTTTATAGATTTTAGACAACGTTGGATCGTAGGTGTTTAATGCCGAATCGCCAATCTGCGATTCGGTAAGGAAATTATTTAAGTCATTGGTGTTAAAGACTTTAATAGTTGTAGGTTCGCCAGGGAAGGCCGGGTCGTTAATATCAAATTCTGTGCTTTGTGATGGTGTCGACGATTGGTTATACGTCAGGTATTCCGCCAGTTCTTCAGCGGTAGTAATCGTTTTTACGCCCTGGTCAGGGCTGGTGGCCTGCAGGGTGATTTTGCCGGTTTGCAGTAGCTCTCTGATGGTCGTTGATTCAACAACACCACTTTGGCCTGGGGCAATCGTTGGGATCGCGCCGCTGATATTGAGCGCCTGACCAGCAGTGATATCTTTATATAAGAATCCGTAGTCGTGGATACCCTCATAATCTCCAACGGAAATACCTGCCTGGTAGTCGGTGAAAATATTGTGCTCACCGATATCGATAATCGGATCAGCGGAAGCCGGCATTGAAGCAGCGCTTAATGCGCCGGCCGCCAGTACGGCGACAGTTTTACGCGAGCTGCTTTTTTTCTTTCCTTTAGTTAATTCGGAAACGACCACCCAGATACCGAGTACCGCGTTCCAAATAATGCTGTAAACTTTGTTCATATATAACCCTCGTCTACATTCCTGTTATGTATGTGTTAATACGTTGAGTTGTTGGCTATGGTTGGCACGCGGATGTGCTACCCGGTAATAGATTTCGGAAAATAGGGTTCCCTTCCGTGCGATGCGGAATTTAAAATTTGAGTAGAAAGAAAACCTTTTAAATGGTAAGCGTGATAATTGTCCTTAAATAAGTCAGTTATGGCTGGCTATAGTGGGAAATGGTGTACTTGAGTCGCGAGTTATTTTTGCCGAGTTTTCTGGCAATGTTGCTTTTGTACGCCCCGATGGTTTTTTCACTTTTTTGTGATGCTCCGGCGATTTGCGTCAGTGACCAACCCCGGGCCAGCATCATCATTACGCTGAATTCGTTTGCTGTAATTTTATTTTGTAGTTCTTTGTTATTGCTTGGTTTTTTGTTTTGTGTAATACGCGTTACGGCATGCAGTAACCGATCAAGGCTGGCGTCTTGATCGAGAAACAGCATGTTCTTCCCGCAAACGGTTTGAAAAATAGAAAAAGTAGCTTCATCTGCCAATACAATGATTCTTGTGGCAGGGCGTAAAGCCATGTTGCGGATAATCCTGGCATATTTTAAAAAATCTGTGTTGTCAGGATTAATAATGATGCAATCCGTTTCATAAGGGATTATGTTGACGGCAGAAAGCGTCTGAGAGGAGTAATACGCGATATCAATATATAATGATGAACCACGTAGGATTTCTCGCATGCCTAGCCAGGGGTAAATTGAGTCACCCAAAAAAATAGCCTTAGACATAACGATCTCCTTGAAATTTTGATGCAGGCGACCGCCTCTTTTTTTAAGAAGAAAAAGAGTTTCTTGCGACGCATGAAATGTTAATTAAATCTCGTATAACGTTCTCTGGTGTGAACGCATCCTTATTTATTACAGATTCCACAGATATTTCTGTATTAATTCGAATCATTAACTATTCTTAAAGTAGATATTACACTTTGTTAAAATTTAAGATAAATCGTTTATTTCAGCTCTGCGTAAATGATTGATAGATTTCGCTTATGGATCACGCTAATAATGATTGAGTGATTTCTATAAAGACAGGGTATTCCTATTCATTGTGGAGGGGATTTATATGGAAAACTTTATATTTCATACAGATACCTGTTTTTCTTGATGAGATGATTGGTGACCAGGAGAATTCTTAATCAAGACCAGGACAAAGAGAAGGGGAGCCAGGGGGAAGAGAGAAATATCGCTCAATTTGCAGTTATCGACCTGAAATTAGAATTTTCAGGTCGATAATTCTTAGTGGTGTTAAGTTTTTAGGGAATTATCCTATTTTGGGCTTTTTGTGCTTAATTTTAAAATCTCACCTGAAGAGGTTATTTTTTCTGATTGCATTGCTGATAGCGCTTAGCCCGCCAACAGCTCCTGTTCAACCTGATGCACCTGTTGTTCCAGGGTATTGCGGATTTCCGTAAGCGCCCGTTGTTGATCGGAGAAGTAGGCCTCTTTATCTGTGACGGAGGTGGCAAGCCGCCAGGCGTTCTCAGCTTCCAGTTCGGTAATTTCTTTGAGCAGCGCATTAATTTGTTCTCTGAGCTGCTGTATTTTGCTGCGTAAATGCTGCAGATCGTTCAATCGGTCACTCGCCATCATCGGTTCGAGGCCACTTTGTAATTGAGTCAGTAGCGCCCGAACGGCGGCAAGATCGGCATTTTGGCGCGCCTGGTTAAGCTGAACCATCATCTGATGCGCTTTCTCTTTCAGACAATCTGCCACCACATCCGGATGACAAAGACGGCTGGCCTGACGCCACAGGCGTTTTAACTCATTACGTTCATCAGATGAAAGTCGCTGGTCACGGTTAAAACGATGCTGCGCATCCTGCTGCTGCTCCTGAAATTCATCATATTCATGGCTGGCCTCTTCCTGAGCCTGGCGGGTTGCGCTGTCGTCCTGGCGAGAAAAGTCGTTTTCCAACTCACGAATCTCCGCCAGCAGGGCGGTAATCAGTTCCGTTTGTTGCTGAATACGTTGGCGTGTTTCCACCGATTCGCGCGAATCTGAATTAAGGTTCATCCAGTGCTGCTTGAGCCTGGCAAGTTGATCAACAGCCTGGGAAATATAGTGCTGACAGGACTGATAGTCTTTTTCCCGACGTTTTCGCTCCGCTTCCTGTTTACGCTGGGCGCTGGCGGCGAGCTGTTTACGTAACTCGAGGATCCGGCTCATTAGCGGTCCAAGGCGAAGATGATACAGATCGTTGAAATCATCGAGGATTTGAATGCGCGTGTTGCGCTTATCGATCAGGTCACGCAGCTGTGTTTCGAGCGCTTTAAGTTCCAGCTTACTGGCGGCAATGGCGGGATCCTGCCACGTAGAGACTGCCCGTTGAGATTGCAGCCAGGCTGAGATTTCACGCAGGGCATCACTAAAGCGTCGTTCTTCGATCGCCTGCACAATGGTGCCTGGCACGACGGATAAAGGCTCATTTTTCAGATGTTCTACCTGCTGGAAAATAATTTCCTCATCTTCCAGTTCAATAGCGCTTTTGACGATTTCCAGTCGTTTAATGATCTTATTCATGACAGTCGTTGCCTGGCCTGGCTCAAAAACGAGTGACTAAAACACAGCCGGTTCACCCGTTTGAAAATGTTAGAAAAACAGTAAAGCGCATTCTGTGGCCTGCGATGCCTTTTCGTCCAGAATAATTCACTGTAATTATGAAAAACCGGAAGTCGCGCGCACCTGTTTGCATCTTCAAACCTCTGTTTCATGTTTTTTATTATCGGGTAATTATTCTTGATTCAAAAAAGATAATGCGTATAGTTCTCATTCTCTTTTGTTATTAACTCTCTGTATTACTTCTGGTAAGGATCCCGACAATGAAAAAAACAACCTCCGCGCTGGCATTGCTGATTGCTGCGGCGTTAAGCGGTTGTGCGGCGCACTCCACGCCAGCCAGCAACGTCAGCGTTACGGAAAAAACAGCACAACCTGCCGTTACCGATGTGCAGCAACGCGCGCTGGCGGATGGGTTATATGAAATGGCGCTTAGCCCGGCAGGGGATGCGTTGTACGTTGCCAGCGCCGAAGGATTTAAAGATGTGCAGGGCGGCGTGGTTTACAAGTTGGATCCGAAAACGCTCAAAACGCTTGGATTGAGTCATACCGATATGAAAAACTTTGGTATGGCTATCTCGCCGGACGGTAAAACGGTGTATGTCACCAACTCACTGGACGGTGGCCTGAGCGCGCTGAATACCGCTGACGGCAAGGTGAAAAATCGCGTATTGTTCCCGGAACGTAACCCAGAAGGTTTCCCGTATGGTGCCCGTCAGGTGCTGTTGCATAACGGTTTGCTCTATATTGGCGCCGTGGCGGATCCGGCGGTGATTTGGGTGGTTGATGCCGAAACCCTGAAGCTGAAAACCCGCATTAAAAACACGGGTAAATGGATGACCGGACTGCATTATTCAGCGGTGACGCAGCGAATTTATGCAGCTAACGGCGGCGGTGAAATTCTCGTCATCAACCCGCGTAATCAGCGTGTTGAGAAACGCTGGCAGCCGCTGGGTGAACAACCTGCGCTGCTGCTGAATATGGCGGAGGACGCACAAACGGGCCGTCTGTTTGTCACCGACAACTCAAAAGCGAAAACCACTCTGGTTCTGGATATTCATACGGGTAACCTGCTGAAAAAACTGGATGTGGGTGATTCGCTGGCGGTGAAATTCAACGCAAAACGCAACGAAATCTATATTACGCAGCGTGATTCAGGGAAATTGCTCAGCCTGAATGCGACCGATTACAGCGTGAAGAAAAGTTGGGATTTACCCCCTAACCCAAACAGCCTGCTGCTCTCGGCGGATGGACAAACGCTGTTTGTGACGGTGAAGCAAAAATTTAATAAAGACCACTCCACCTCTGCGCCAGATAACGTGGTACGTATTGACCTGAATAAACAATAACAACTCGCCTTCTTTCTATTGTTTTTCTGCAGAGCCTCGGTGCGTTGGGCAAGGAAGCCCGGCGTATCCAATCGATTGCGCCTTGCGACAACCAGGTTGAAATGTTAAAAGAAGCCCCTTCAATAAAAACGACACAGGGGAAGGGCGTGAAAAACGCGTCAACTGCATCTGACACCAGCGTGTCTGATGCCGCGTCGACGAACGAGCCGACGCTTCAACGAGGGTTGCAAAACCGCCATATTCAGTTAATTGCGCTGGGCGGTGCAATTGGTACGGGCCTGTTTTTGGGCATTGGTCCGGCTATTCAGATGGCGGGACCTGCGGTGTTACTGGGTTACGGCGTTGCCGGGATCATCGCTTTTCTGATTATGCGTCAACTGGGCGAAATGGTAGTGGAAGAACCCGTTTCCGGATCCTTCGCTCATTTTGCCTATAAATATTGGGGACCGTTCGCGGGTTTTCTGTCCGGCTGGAACTACTGGGTGATGTTTGTGCTGGTCGGTATGGCGGAACTTACAGCGGCCGGGATCTATATGCAGTACTGGTTGCCCGATGTCCCAACCTGGATTTGGGCCGCGGCATTTTTCGTGATCATCAATGCCGTCAACCTGGTCAACGTACGTCTGTATGGCGAAACGGAATTCTGGTTCGCGCTGATTAAAGTGCTGGCCATTATCGGCATGATTGGTTTTGGCGTGTGGATGCTGTTTTCCGGTAACGGCGGGGAACATGCAAGCATCGATAACCTGTGGCGTTACAACGGCTTTTTTGCTACCGGCTGGAACGGATTAATTCTGTCGCTGGCGGTGATTATGTTCTCCTTTGGCGGACTGGAGCTTATCGGGATTACTGCCGCAGAAGCGCAGGACCCGCAGAAAAGCATTCCAAAGGCGGTAAACCAGGTGGTGTACCGTATTCTGCTGTTTTACATCGGTTCTCTGGTGGTGCTGTTAGCGCTCTACCCGTGGGTAGAGGTGAAATCCAACAGCAGCCCGTTCGTGATGATTTTCCATAATCTTGACAGCAACGTGGTGGCTTCTGCGCTGAACTTTGTCATTCTTGTGGCTTCGCTGTCGGTGTATAACAGTGGTGTTTACTCTAACAGTCGTATGCTATTTGGTCTCTCGGTTCAGGGGAACGCGCCGAAGTTCTTAACCCGCGTCAGCCGTCGTGGCGTACCGGTGAACTCACTGATCCTCTCCGGCGCTATTACGTCACTGGTGGTCCTGATCAACTATGTTCTGCCGCAAAAGGCCTTTAGCCTGCTGATGGCGCTGGTGGTGGCGACGTTACTGCTGAACTGGATTATGATCTGCCTGGCGCATCTGCGGTTCCGGGCGGCGATGCGGCGTAAGGGACGTGACACGCAGTTTAAAGCACTGCTGTACCCGGCAGGGAACTACCTGTGTATTGCTTTCCTTGGCATGATTCTGGTGCTGATGTGTACGATGGATGAAATGCGCCTGTCAGCTATCCTGCTGCCGGTATGGATCCTGTTCCTGTTTGTTGCCTTCAAACTGTTGCGTCGTAAACCTCGCTAAGCTATGGCCGATCTCATATTAATAATGGGATCGGCCATTTTCTCTCTGTCCGGTTTATCGCTGAAACGCGCCAGACAGTGCGCGAATATCGTTTCCGGTAGGCGACTGATGAATGCGTAAACCAAACTCTTCGACCACGGCAAAGATATGGTCGAAGATATCAGCCTGAATACTTTCATATTCCAGCCAGACTACCGTATTAGTAAAGGCATAAATTTCGATCGGTAAACCGTGATCGTCCGGCGCAAGCTGGCGTACCATTAACGTCATATCTTTGCGAATACGTGGATGATGACGCAAATATTCGTTCAGATAAGCGCGGAAGGTGCCAATATTCGTCATCTGGCGGTGATTCAATACCGATTCAGGCGCATCTAATTGCTGATTCCACTCGTCAATTTCCTGGTGACGTGTTGTTAAATACGGTTTCAGCAGGTGGGCTTTATGCAGACGCTGGCGCTCATCCTCATCAAGAAAATGGATGCTGGTGGCATCGATGCTGATGCTGCGTTTTATTCTCCGCCCACCGGAAGCCGACATTCCACTCCAGTTTTTAAAAGAGTCTGAGACCAGTGACCAGGTTGGGATAGTGGTGATGGTGTTATCCCAGTTGCGCACTTTCACGGTGGTTAAGCCAATATCAATAACCGCGCCATCGGCACCATATTTCGGCATTTCCAGCCAGTCACCCAACTTCAACATATCGTTGGCTGAAAGTTGTATTCCGGCAACCAGTCCGAGGATTGGATCTTTAAACACCAGCATTAACACGGCGGCCATGGCGCCCAGACCGCTTATCAGTATTGCCGGTGACTGACCAATCAGCAGGGAAATCATCAATATTCCGACGAGAATTGCGCTGATGAGTTTGATGCCCTGGAATATGCCTTTTAGCGGTAATTGCGATGCGGCAGGGAGTTTTTGCGACAGATTGAGAATAACGTCCAGCAGGGAAAACAGGGACAGCAGGGCGTACATCATGATCCACAACTGAGCGCAGGTCACTAATATTTCTGCTGCTTCGCTGCCTTTCTGTAGCCAGAGTGCGGCCTGTATATTGACAATGATACCCTGCAGGGTGAATGCCAGCCGGTGAAATAACTTGTTCTGCGTGATGATTTGTAGCCACAGGCGGGAGCTGGCGCTGGCACGCTTTTCAAATGCGCGTAATACCACCCAGTGCAAAATAACGTGAACAATAATGGCGGTGATAAAAATAATGCCAAAAATCATCACCAATGAGGTGGTGTGATTTATTTCAATGCCGAGTTCTTCTACCTGAGATATCAATTCCTGCATAACGTCTCCTTAATAAACAGCGGTCTATGATGACCGCTGTGCGGAGCTTATGCAAATGCGGAGGATTAGACTTCCGTCAGCGTCGTTTCCAGCGGCAGACGAGATTTCGGCAGTGCGGCGTTGAAATCTTCTACGCTGTGATGACCCACCGGAACCACCACTACGCTGGTGAAACCTTTCTCTTTCAGGCCAAATTCTGCATCCATGACCGCTGAATCAAAGCCTTCGATCGGCACAGCATCCAGGCCCATAGCCGCAACGCCCAGCAGGAAGTTACCGACGTTGAGGTACACCTGTTTTGCCATCCAGTGGTTGTCATCCTTCAGCTCTTTGCGATGCATGTCGGCAAAGAAGGTACGGCCTTTATGGTTTGCGGCTTTAGCTTCAGGCGTAGCGAAACGACCATCGCTCTCTTCTTGATCCACCACGCGCTCCAGCCACGCATCGTCCATCGCCGTTTTGGCGCAGAACACCACAACGTGGGAAGCATCCAGCATTTTGCGTTCGTTGAATACAAAACCGCCGGCTGCGGATTTAGCTACACGCGCTTTACCTTCGTCAGTGCTGGCGACAATAAAGTGCCATGGCTGAGAGTTGGTACTGGACGGGCTAAACTGCAGCAGCGTTTTTAATTTTTTGGCCTGCTCAGCGGTCAGTTTTTTATTCGGATCGAATGCCTTAGTGGAGTAACGTTTTAAGGCGACAGAAACAATATCCATAACTACTCCTGGTGATTTTTCATACCCTGCGGGTGCGTTTTGTTTCAGCAGGGTACAGGGTTAGCGGGAAAAAGATAAGACAGGAAAATGCAAAAACACTTATCGGGGTTAACGATAAATCAACCTGGACGTAGACGTTTTTGATCCCGCTTCGCCAGACCGTCTACGACGCGGTGCCATGAATCATTCACCAGCTCTGCCAGTAATGATTCGGTAATGTCGTCGCCAGGGTAGACCGAGATCCAGTGTTTTTTATTCATGTGATAGCCGGGTTTAATGCTGGGGTAGATCTGCTGGTTTAACAGTGACTTCTGCGGGTCTGATTTTAGGTTAACCAGCGGGCGTCCGCGAAGCTCAGTGACCAGCATAAAAATTTTGCCGCCGACTTTGAAGACGTCGTATTCCGGGCCGAATGGCCAGCAGTGTTCGGTAAAAGGCTGTTCGAGCGCCAGGCGCTTCGCACAGGCATGCAGGGTCTGGCCGTCCATTATTTTTCCTCGCGGGTCAGTGCGCGCCACATGGCTTCAAACCCCATCGAAATATAGTCTTTTGCGCGAGCAGCGTCGCGGGCGGCGAACTCCATGGTGGTCTCCGCCAGAGAAAGAAACAACGCGTCGCCAAAGGCGCGATACTCGTCAGACATAAACTCGGGTCGTACGGAGCGATGACAAAGATCGCGTAATTCCGGGAACATATCGTCAGCCTGTTGTTCTGTTTCTTTGCTGATTTTCTCGCTGACGGCCAACTGGCGAATCGTGCGATGCCCGCAGGTGTGGTTCAGACCCCAGCTAATGTAGCTGTTCCAGATGTAGTGAGTCATGGTTTTGGCATCGGTCACTGAGCGATCCAGATTTGCCATCATCGACTGACAAAGATCTTGCTTCAAAAAGAGGTAAAGCTCGTTGATCAAATCATCTTTGGTCGCGAAATAGCGAAACAAGGTTCCCTCCGCAACCCCTGCATTGCGGGCTATCACGGCGGTAGAGGCCGCAATACCTGATTGTGCAAATGCTGTGGTTGCAGCTTCCAGTAATGCCAGTTTTTTGTCTTCACTCTTCGGACGAGCCACTACACTTTACCCTTAAGTCTGTAAAAAACATGATTGAATCACGGCCTTTGCTGCACCGCAACGGCGAATGTCAAAGATTGAAAATCATCTTGACGGCGAACTTTCGATTTCTATAATGAGTGCTTACTCACTCATAATCAAGAGTCAGTCGCGCAAACCAGCGGAAAGGGGGCGCGTTTAAGGTCAGGATATGAAGCGTCTCACAGTTTGTGTGGTTGTTATTATGCTTATTGCCGCAGCTGCAAGTTTACCGTTTGTACTCAATGCCGGGTTTGGTCAGGCACCGCAAGGGGCACAACTGAGTCAGGTTGAACAGTCACCACACTATCGTGATGGACAGTTTCATAACCAGGTGCCGACACCGGGCTATACCGGCAACAAAGGTATGCTGGCGGCCTGGTGGGAGTTTCTGGTCGCTAAGCGTGAAAATGCGCGTCCGGCGCAGCCGTTACCGCTGGTGGCGACCGATCTCGCCGGGCTTGCGCCGCTGCAGGATACGCTGGTCTGGCTCGGCCACTCCTCGTGGTATTTACAGCTGGCGGGTCAGCGTATCCTGATTGATCCGGTGTTTAGCAATTATGCCGCACCGTTTTCATTCCTGAATAAAGCCTTCGCCGGAGATTATCCGTGGAGTGCGCAGACGATGCCGGAGATCGATCTGCTCATCATCTCGCACGATCACTATGACCATCTGGATCTCGCCACTATCAAGGCGCTAATGCCGAAAATTAAGCGGGTGATTACGCCGCTCGGCGTCGGATCGCATCTGCGTTACTGGGGGATGCGCAGCGAGATAATCGAAGAGCGCGACTGGAATCAGTCTGTCAGAGTGACGGATTCGCTGATCGTTCATGTGCTGCCTGCTCGTCATTTCTCGGGACGCGGTATCAAGCGCAACCAAACGCTATGGGCGAGCTTCATGTTCGAAACGCCGGAGCAGAACGTTTATTACAGTGGCGATTCCGGCTATGGACCGCATTTCAAAGCCATTGGCGAGCAGTTTGGCTCGGTTGACCTGGCGATTATGGAGAACGGTCAGTATGACCAGGACTGGAAGTTTATTCACATGATGCCGGAAGAGACGGCACAGGCCGCGGCAGATTTGCATGCGAAAGCCGTGTTGCCAGGGCATGCCGGCCGTTTCGTTCTGGCGAAACATACCTGGGATGATCCTTACAAACGACTGGCGCTTGCCAGCCGTCATCAGGATTACCGCCTGCTGACGCCCATGCTGGGTGAACCGGTAGTACTGTCCGAACCGGACCAACCGTTTACGGCCTGGTGGCAACAGGCGACTCAATGAATACAGGGGAGAGCATGATGACGATTTCTGCTCAGGTAATTGATACGATTGTTGAATGGATTGATGATAATTTGAATCAGCCATTGCGCATTGATGATATTGCGCGCCATGCGGGATATTCCAAATGGCACCTGCAGCGTCTCTTTATGCAGTACAAAGGTGAAAGCCTCGGGCGTTACATCCGTGAGCGTAAGCTGCTGCTGGCGGCGCGCGATCTACGCGATACCGACCAGAAAGTGTACGACATTTGTTTGAAGTACGGATTTGATTCGCAGCAGACCTTTACGCGTATTTTCACCCGAACGTTCAGCCAGCCGCCGGGTGCTTATCGCAAAGAAAATCATAGCCGAACGCATTAACAGCTAAGGGTTCTCGCGGGCCTAATCCGCCAGCGAGAACCAGCGCCGCCAGATGAAGCGCAACAGCAAATACTCAAGCATCCCCAGCAGTAAAAACCACAGGCAATACAGCAAAGTATAAAACTGGTTGAGATCCATCAGATGAAAGGTGGTGACGACCTTTTGCGCCAACAGCAGGCCAAGCGAGGGGGCGGGTAGCAGCAGGCAGGACAAAAAAGCCAGCAGCAGGATCCCTGCGACGGTCATCAGTGATTCAAGCGGATGTTTCATAGCATTGTTAAACTTGAGTTAAAAAGCCATTGTCCGGGATCTCTGCGGGCAACGCAAATTCCCACGCTTATAACCCTGCCCAAATCTCACAATGCTTTTTCACCAGACCACTCAACGACCCGCCGTCGGCGACGAAATCACGCATATTTTGTGCTTCATCATGACCATTTTTAACCTGCAGGCCTATAGCTTCAATCGCGCTGGTCGCGCCCACTTTATCTGCAGAGGTAGCGATATTCTCCAGTAGCCGCAATGTGTCATCTGACAAGCGGCAGCCGTCGCCGGTGTTGACGTCGGTGACGATTCCCGCCATACCAAAGCGGCAAGCCTGGAAACGGTTGAATTTATACAGCAGGTAATCACGCTCCTGGTGTTTGAACGGGCGTTTGGTGAGTAACCAGTGGGCGGTAGCCTGAATAAGCCCTGCCATATTGACTGCATGATCAAGGGTCAGCGGCGTATCCATTACCCGAACCTCTACTGTGCCAAAGTGCGGGCTGGGGCGGATATCCCAGTGTAAATCTTTAATGCTGTCAATCATGCTGGTGTAAGCCAGCCGACGGAATAGCCCCTCGAATTCCTGCCAGTTATTCACCCATGGCATCGGGCCATTATCGGGAAATCCGGAGAATATATTTAGTCGCGCGCAGGCAAACCGCGTGTCGGACGTCTGCATATAAGGTGAGGCGGCGGAGAGCGCAATAAAATGGGGAACAAACCGCGACAGCCCGTGCAGGAGATAAATGGCATCATCGCCGTTTGCGCAGCCGATATGCACATGCTGGCCGAACACTGTCGCCTGCTGGATAAGATAGCCAAAATTTTCCAGGTTGCGTCGATAGCGTTCGTCATCGCACACTTCCTGACGTTGCCATTTTTGAAATGGATGCGTACCACCACCACAGATGGCGAGGTGATGCTTTGCAGCAACCCGCGAGATTACCTGCTGCATGGCGGATAATTCAGCACTCGCCTGGTCGATATCGCGACAAACCCCGGTCGCCATCTCCAGCATACTTTCCGTTATATCGTGCTTTACTTCTCCGGCGGTAAGCAGCGGCTTTACGGCGTCAATCAACCGGGAAGAATCCTGGCTCAGGTCGTAGCCCGGAGGATTGACTACCTGCATTTCCAGCTCAATGCCTAACGTGAAAGGGTCAGAAACATGAAAATCGGGTAGTGGCATAGGGTTCTCTTCAGCGTTGATTGAATCCTTAGAGTATAGAAGCGCTGCTGATTTTCTGTTCGTTGTCAAAATCTTCTGGCGACGCTTTGAAGGCGAAATGGCCGGTGTTATAACTATTTTTTACTTCGCAAAAGGGGTTGAAAGTTGCCGGAACTAAATCTTTATGGACAGACCGTCGGCGATGTTGTGCCGGGCTGGAATGGCGCCGCCGTGCTGCCACGGGAAACGCTTACAGGGCAATATTGTCGACTGGTTCCTCTGGATGCCGACAGCCATGCTGCCGATCTGTTTGATGCCTATGCGCAGGCACCGGACGATCGCGACTGGACCTGGCTTGCCAGCTCTCGCCCCACAAGCGTTGAGGCCGCAGCTTGCTGGGTTCAGGGGAAAGCTGCTGATGCATCTCTGGTTCCCTATGCCGTCATTGAGCAGCGTTTCGGACGTGCCGTCGGACTGGTGTGTTTTATGGCGATCGAACGCGAGCACGGTTCGGTCGAAATTGGTCATGTGACCTGGTCACCGCGCATGAAAAATACGGTACTCGGCACCGAAAGTATCTGGCTGCTGCTGCGCCAGGCGTTTGCGTTGGGCTATCGTCGCGTGGAGTGGAAATGTGATTCCCTGAACACGGCTTCCCGTCGGGCGGCTGAGCGCCTTGGGTTTATCTTCGAAGGACGCTTTCGCCAGAAGATTGTGCGCAAGGGGCGTAATCGCGACAGCGACTGGTTATCGATGATTGACGGCGAATGGCCCCAGTGTGACGCCGTGTTACAGCGCTGGCTGGCTGCCGACAACTTTGATGAAAACGGCCGGCAACGAAAAACGCTGGCTGCCTGTAGCGGAGAATAAATTAATGCCCGCAGCTAACCATGGCTGCGGGCGTAATGCTGTTTACCAACAGATAAATCCACCATCCACAACCAGGTCTACACCGGTGCAAAATGAAGCAGCATCGCTGGCCAGAAAGAGTGCCGGGCCCGCCATCTCTTCCACTTTTGCCATGCGCTGAATCGGCGTCTGGCTTTCAAACTCCCGCGTCTGATGAACCATTTCCGGTCGAGTGTTCATCGGCGTGGCGGTATATCCAGGGCTGATAGAATTCACGCGGATCCCTTTTCCAATCCACTCCATCGCCAGGCTTTTTGACAGATGAATGACTCCAGCCTTAGCGCTATTGTAATGGGCTTGTTCAAGACCTCGGTTAACAATAATTCCGGACATGGATGCGATGTTAATAATCGAGCCACCACCGGATTCCAGCATCAGTTCCGCTTCGGCTTTACAGGAATTCCACACGCCAGTGAGGTTAATGTCGATAACGCGTTGCCACTGCTCGCTTTCCATTTCCAGTGCTGGGTTGGCGTTGGCAATGCCTGCGGCATTGACCGCAATATCCAGACGACCAAAGCGTTCCTTCGCCAGGGCTACCGCGGCGCGAAGGTCGCTAAGCTGACGGACATCACCCGTATAGAGCGCAGCCTGGGCGCCAATAGAGGTAATAGTATCAACGGTCGCGTTCAGCCCGCCGTCTTCGCGCAAATCAAAACAGACTACGTGTGCGCCCGCGCTGGCGAGTGCGCAGGCGATAGTCTGACCGATGCCGCTGCCTGCGCCAGTAACAAAAGCGACGCGCCCCTCAAGATTAAACAGTTGTTGAGCAAAATCTTTTGCAATCATAGTGATGACTCTCTTAACAGATACCCTGGCGGGCATTAAGACATAATCAGGCCGCCATCGATGTTGATGGTTTGTCCGGTGAGATAACGCGCATCGTCAGAGGCGAGAAAAGCGACCAGCCCGGCGACATCTTCAGGTTTGCCCGCGCGTTTCATTGGGATGCCTTTAACCCATTCCGCCATCAGTTCACCTTTGCCATAGCGTTTTTCATCTGTACTGAGAATCTCGCCCCAGACACGATCGTTGTAATCCCACATTTCGCTTTCGATTATCCCCGGGCAAAAGGCGTTGACGGTGATATTCCATGGCGCTAACTCATGGGCCAAACTTTGCGTAATGCCAATTACGCCCATCTTGCTGGCGGCGTAGTGTGGGGTATAGATGAAACCCTGACGTCCCTGACCGGAAGAGGTATTAATCAGGCAGCCCTGGTTTTGCTTAACCATATATTTTGCGGCTTCCCGGCAGCAGAGCCATACGCCAGTGGTATTTACGGCGAGGACTTTTTCGAAATCTGCTTTCGGCATGCGGTCGAAATAGTCGATGGTGATAACACCCGCGTTTTGAATTGAGACATCAATGGTGCCAAAGCGCGCTGCGGCCTGCTCGTACAGAGATTGCACCTGCGCTTCATTGGTGACATCCACCTGCAAAGATAAAATATCTGCCTGATAGCGCTGACGAAGCTGTTCCGCTGTTTCGTGGACGCGCTCTGCATTAGATACCATCACCAGATTTGCGCCGTCGCGGGCAAAACGTTCGGCGATACCTGCGCCAATCCCTCGACAAGCACCAGTGATGACAATTGTCTTACCATGAAAATCACGTTGCATATTTTTATCCCCTGTATGGGCCGGGCAAAAGATGCCCGGCGGAATGTTGCTGCTTAACTGGATACGGTATTTACTGAGGGTGCTGCCGCCAGCTTTTCGTCGTGGCGACGCATCAGAATGACTTTGTTCTGCAGCTTTTGCTGGAACTGATCGACAACAACGGCGGTGACGATAACCACACCTTTGATGACCATTTGCCAGAAGTCGCTGACGCCCATCATCACCATGCCATCGGCGAGGAAGACAATTACGAAGGCACCGATAATGGAGCCGGAGACACGTCCACGTCCTCCCGCGAGGGCAGTTCCACCCAGCACAGTTGCGCCAATGGCATCCATCTCAAACATGTTGCCGGTCATCGGATGTGCGGTTTGCAGTTGTGAAGCCACAATCAGCCCAACAAAAGCGGCACACAGACCGGAGAAGGCGTAGACAAAGATCTTCGCTTTTACGATAGGGACACCCGCCAGACGTGCGGCGGATTCGTTCCCTCCAATCGCGTAGATGCCGAGGCCTAACGGGGTTTGTGTGGTTTCCCAGGAGCCCAGCCGCCAGGAGGCAATACTCAGCCAGGAAGGGGAGCAAAACCCCCCCCAAA
>OJIU01000156.1_pt1 | contig 36919 bp, 34 predicted proteins | sample 1595961 | NCBI WGS metagenome assembly OJIU01 (sample SAMEA4350144, study PRJEB24818) | metagenome | biome: human; feature: gut; material: faeces | place: Denmark | collected 2013-09
GTGCAGGCACCATTGACGAGCTGCCCCCGTAAGTGAAGGCGGCCACTTTCCAGTATTACCGTATGTGCAAACACGGGCATTACGCACAGCATTCCCGCCAGCGCCACGCCTTTCCCTATCATCTGCCGCATCCTTCATCATCCCCGGAAATTGCCTCATCCAGTGAGGCGAACGTCATCCTTGCGCAAATCAAAACGGCTTATTCGTACTTCATGATGAACGTCGCGTCGGCATTTGCCTGACCCGGCGTAGCGCTGGTGGCAGTGGCTTTGTAACGCGCAGAGAAACGCAGGGTGTTGGTCCCTTCTACCAGAGCCTGAGCGGTAGAGAAGGTGGCACCATCTGGCTTCAGCGCGGTGGACGTATTGTCCAGAATTTCGATACCTACACCGCCAGCAGTAGTGGTGTTATTCCCTGAAGAAACAGCCAACAGAGCCGAGTTGGTGGCATCTGCCTGACCAGAGAAAGCAACGGCTGCGGTTGCAGCAACTTTCGGATCACAGTCGTTCAGCACGATGGAAAACGGAATTTGTGCCGTTGTATCACCTACTGCGGCAAAACTGGCAGTACGATACTGGCCTAAGGTAACAACCTGATCGGATGACTGAGTACTGACTGCACAGGCTGCATTGACCAGTTCACCTTCAAAATGCACAGTACCGCCGCTCACGCTTACCGGATCGGCTGCAACCGCAGCACCTGCGACTAACATCAGGCTGGCAATAACAGAAGAGGTCATTAATTTACGTTTCATGGATTTCCCTTGAATTACACACATCCGGCTCCGGCGTCCTGCGGGATCCGTTTGACTCATTATCGACATTAAATGTCAGGCTAATTATCTCTGCATCCTGTAAAGATATATCTCGCAAGAGAATTAGCTAACCGTTTACCCCAACTCTCCTGAGTATTTGATTCACTAATTTATCTTCGCGAATATGACTATTCGTCACAGCGATAAATTAAACATTTCAATTAATGAAAAATACCTGCAATTCCTTTTAATGGCCCTGGCTAATTCTTAATAGGCCCCAGGAAAAATCTGGGTGAAAATGAGGTAAAATCACCCAAAATTAAGCGTAACAGACTGGTTTGCGACGCATTACCCATGAAAAGACCAGGGTGATGAGTTGTTTCATTCACGTTAACTTTAATTAGCATGCTCATTAATTACCCGTAAGGCTTTAGCCTCTGACCTGACCCCTTTCGCCGGCAGTAACGCCTCCTATCGCACGTAAAAACGCAAACGAAAACTGACATCACGTCCCGCTTCTGACAAAATAGCGGCATCCCCTTCGGTTTAACGTAACAGACGGAATCCTCTCTCTGATGGCAGCAAAGATTATTGACGGTAAAACGATTGCGCAGCAGGTGCGCTCTGAGGTTGCTCAAAAAGTTCAGGCGCGTTTAGCGGCTGGATTACGCGCCCCAGGCCTGGCTGTTGTGCTGGTAGGTAGCAACCCGGCTTCGCAGATTTATGTTGCGAGTAAACGCAAAGCCTGTGACGAGGTGGGGTTTGTCTCCCGCTCCTATGACCTGCCTGAAACCACCAGCGAAGCGGAGCTTCTTGAGCTGATCGATACGCTCAATGCAGATACCACCATCGACGGTATCCTGGTACAGCTGCCGTTACCTGCGGGTATCGACAACGTTAAAGTGCTGGAGCGTATTGCGCCGGATAAAGACGTTGACGGTTTCCACCCGTATAACGTCGGTCGCCTGTGCCAGCGTGCGCCACGCCTGCGTCCGTGTACCCCACGCGGCATTGTAACCCTGCTTGAACGTTACAACATCGACACCTACGGTCTGAATGCGGTCGTCATTGGCGCGTCGAATATTGTTGGTCGCCCGATGAGCATGGAGCTGCTGCTGGCAGGCTGCACCACCACCGTCACCCACCGGTTCACCAAAGATCTGCGCCGCCATGTTGAACATGCTGACCTGCTGATTGTTGCCGTCGGCAAACCTGGCTTTATACCCGGCGAGTGGATCAAAGAAGGTGCGATTGTGATTGATGTCGGCATCAACCGTCTGGAGAATGGTAAAGTTGTTGGCGATGTGGTCTTTGAAGATGCTGCCGCACGCGCGTCATATATCACGCCGGTACCCGGCGGCGTAGGCCCAATGACGGTCGCCACACTTATCGAAAACACGCTGCAGGCGTGTGTTGAATATCATGATGTAAAGGACGTTTAAAATGGCCACATTTTCACTGGGTAAACACCCACACGTTGAACTCTGCGATTTGCTGAAGCTGGAAGGCTGGAGCGAAAGCGGTGCTCAGGCAAAAATTGCTATTGGCGAAGGGTTAGTGAAGGTCGATGGCGCTGTTGAAACGCGTAAACGCTGCAAAATCGTTGCCGGTCAGACCGTCAGCTTTGAAGGCCACAGCATTAACGTCGTAGAGTGATCCCGGTGCCGGATAAGGTCATTCCTTGTCCGGCCACCTCCCCTCTCTTTTTCAGATAATGACTTCACCGCCGCTTCACAGTGAACTGTTAGCATGTTGTTTTTCCACATGAAGCGATCATCATGCCAACTATCGTTACGCACGCTGCCGTTCCGCTCTGTTTAGGGTTAGGTCTCGGACTTAAAGTCATCCCCCCGCGATTACTGCTTACTGGTGTCTTTCTGGCGATGCTGCCGGACGCCGACGTACTGTCTTTTAAACTTGGCGTCGCCTACGGCAACGTGTTTGGTCACCGTGGTTTTACCCACTCCCTGCTGTTTGCTTTTGTCGTGCCGCTGCTTTGCGTAGTGATTGGCCGACGATGGTTTAAGGCGGGATTGATTCGCTGCTGGTTATTCCTGACGGTATCACTGCTGTCGCACAGTCTGCTGGATTCTGTCACCACCGGCGGCAAAGGCGTTGGCTGGCTGTGGCCGTGGTCGGATGAACGCTTCTTCGCGCCGTGGCAGGTGATTAAAGTCGCCCCGTTTGCGCTATCACGCTACGCGACCCCTTACGGGCACCAGGTGATTATTTCGGAATTATTATGGGTGTGGCTACCGGGTAGTATTTTTGTATTATGTGTATGGCTACTTAAAAAATCATATTAAAAGGAATCAATATGCACAAAAAGACACTCACTGTCGCACTGATGTGTTTCGCATTTTCTCATGTCAGCCACAGTGAAGAAATGTCGGCATCAGGCTGGTACGCAGCATCATCTGCCGTTGTCAGCGTGGGCAGTTCTGCGTTGGTTAGCGGAATTATTCTCTCTCCGGTACTGCTCCCGCTAAACTTAATAATCGGCTCTGTTACTGAAAATAAAAAACAAAAAACTGCGCACATAACAGCGAAAGCCCCAGATAACAAAGAGGTAAAAATGGAGGTGCCGCTGAATGTCGTTCAAGAAGGCAAACTTAAGGCGGGGGATAAAATCACGCTGGAAAAAACGCAGGAAGGGACCGGCGCTTATTTGAAAAAAGAGGGGAAAGTTCTTGCCCATATGGTGAATCATGATGATGCAGGTCTTTCCAGCAACCAGACGGTCCCCGTGAAATGAAGCCATTCATTTTTGCCTTCTGGCTCATCGTTTGCTCACTCAACGCTTATGCAGACAGCACAAACTGCGGCCAGAAAACCCACACACCGGAAAGCATTGCGGCAACAATGGATCAGGCGCTAAAGCTCAAACAACAGCTCAACAGCCAACCCGAATCGCTCGTCATTCTTGTGCGTCAGGGACAAGATATGTCGAGTCGACATTTGACCTGGTCACATGCCGGCTATGCCATGCGCCAGCCAGACGGTAATTGGCGGGTTTACCATAATCTGAACACCTGCGAAACCGCCGAGTCAGCACTCTATATACAAGGTCTGTACGAGTTTCTGGCCGATGATTTGGTGAGTCAACAAATCGCAATTTTACGCCCACAAACAGACATCGCCTCTGCACTAAAAACGCTCCTGCAAAGTTCAATTAAGCTTAATCTCTTCCACAGCCCCCGCTACAACCTGATTGCCTGGCCCTTTTCCGGCCCCTATCAGAATTCGAACGGCTGGCTGCTTGAGGTTTTTGCCCGCGCAAATGATAGCAATATCTGGTCACGTGATGACGCTCGCCGCTGGCTGCAGCATCAGGATTACCAACCCTCTATCGTTAGCGCCAGTACTTTTGAACGATTAGGCGCTAAGCTATTCGCCACCAACGTTTTCACCGACGATCAGCCGAAGGAATTGTTGCAAGAGGGAAAGGTAGGACTAAACAGTGGGGACAGTGTGATTCGCTTTATCGCTCATTACAGCCGAGCAATACCTGAATGTGAGCATCAGAATTTAGGAGCATCGGTATGCGTTTATCTTTCGCCTGAAGCCAAAAAGTAAAAAGGCCGTTCAAACAGAACGGCCTGTAAAAATAATTACTTACGACGCCAGGTTGTGCCCTGCGGGCCGTCTTCCAGCACGATGCCCATCTCGTTGAGACGGTCACGCGCGGCGTCGGCTGCCGCCCAGTCTTTGGCTTTACGGGCGTCCAGACGCTGTTGGATTAACGCTTCAATTTCAGCAACTTCACCGTCATCCGCCTGCGCACCGCTTTGCAGGAACGCTTCTGGATCCTGTTCCAGCAGTCCCAGCACGCTGGAAAGCTTACGCAGATGCGCAGCCATGCCGTTCGCCGCCGCCATATCTTCACCCTTCAGACGGTTAACCTCACGCGCCATATCAAACAGTACTGAGTAGGCTTCCGGCGTATTGAAGTCATCGTCCATCGCTTCAATAAAGCGCGCCTCAAAGGCTTCGCCACCAGCAGGAGCAACGGATTTGTCGGTGCCGCGCAGCGCGGTATACAGACGCTCCAGCGCAGAACGCGCCTGCTTCAGGTTCTCTTCGCTGTAGTTTAACTGGCTACGGTAATGACCCGACATCAGGAAGTAGCGAATGGTTTCGGCGTCGTAGTATTTAAGTACGTCGCGCACGGTAAAGAAGTTGCCCAGCGATTTGGACATTTTCTCGCGGTCAACCATTACCATCCCGGAGTGCATCCAGTAATTGACGTATTCACCGTCATGCGCGCAGGTGGACTGAGCGATTTCGTTTTCATGGTGCGGGAACATCAGGTCTGAACCGCCGCCATGAATATCGAAATGGTTGCCCAGCTGTTTGCAGTTCATTGCCGAACACTCAATGTGCCAACCCGGACGGCCTGCGCCCCACGGAGACGGCCAGCTCGGCTCGCCTTCTTTGGACATTTTCCACAGCACGAAGTCCATAGGGTTGTGCTTCACATCAACCACGTCAACGCGCGCACCCGCCTGCAACTGTTCCAGATCCTGACGTGATAGTTGACCGTAATTCGGGTCAGTCGGCACGTCGAACATCACGTCGCCGTTATCAGCCACGTAAGCGTGACCTTTGGCAATCAGCTGTTCAGTGATTTCAATAATCTCAGCGATATGGTGTGTAGCGCGCGGCTCCAGGTCCGGGCGCAGAATATTCAGCGCGTCGAAATCGCTATGCATTTCCGCGATCATTCTGTCGACTAACGCCACAAAGCTTTCGCCATTTTCATTCGCGCGTTTGATGATTTTGTCATCAATATCGGTAATGTTGCGCACATACTTCAGCTTATAGCCGAGGAAGCGCAGATAGCGCGCGACGACGTCGAAAGAAACAAAGGTACGTCCGTGACCAATATGACAGAGATCGTAAACGGTAATACCACACACGTACATGCCGACTTCCCCGGCATGAATAGGTTTGAATTCCTCTTTTTGGCGCGTCAGTGTATTAAAGATTTTTAACATCGAAGATTCCGTGTAGACGTGTGTGGATAGTAAAGTCTGTATAATACCCATAATTTAGACCGGAAGCAGCACACTTTGCGAGGTGATCGCAGCTTGCGGTTATGCTATAACACACCCCTAACTCTGACCCTTGATGGGGTCGAAGCACCAATCTATCGGAACAGGATGCAAAAATGGTTACTTTCCACACTAATCACGGCGATATCGTAATCAAAACGTTTGATGATAAAGCGCCTGAAACAGTTAAAAACTTCCTGGACTACTGCCGCGAAGGTTTTTACAACAACACCATTTTCCACCGTGTTATTAACGGTTTCATGATCCAGGGCGGTGGTTTCGAGCCAGGCATGAAGCAAAAAGCCACGAAAGAAGCGATCAAAAACGAAGCGAACAACGGTTTGAAAAACACCCGTGGTACGCTGGCGATGGCGCGTACTCAGGCTCCGCACTCCGCAACCGCACAGTTCTTCATCAACGTTGCAGACAACGACTTCCTGAACTTCTCCGGCGAAAGCATGCAGGGTTGGGGTTACTGCGTGTTCGCTGAAGTTGTTGAAGGCATGGACGTGGTTGATAAAATCAAAGGCGTTTCCACCGGTCGCAGCGGTATGCACCAGGATGTGCCTAAAGAAGACGTCATCATCGAAAACGTGACCGTCAGCGAGTAATCGTGACGACACTGTTTATTGCAGATCTTCACCTCTGCACAGAAGAACCGGCGATCACCGCCGGTTTTCTGCGTTTTTTAGCCGGCGATGCGCGAAAGGCCGATGCGCTGTACATTCTCGGTGACCTGTTTGAAGCCTGGATTGGCGACGACGATCCTAATCCGCTGCATCATGAAATGGCCGCGGCGATAAAATCGCTGGCGGATTCCGGCGTTCCCTGCTTTTTTATTCACGGCAACCGTGATTTTCTGCTCGGCAAACGTTTTGCCCGTGAGAGCGGCATGACCTTGCTTCCCGAAGAAAAAGTGCTCGACCTGTATGGCCGCAGGGTGCTGATCATGCATGGCGACACCTTATGCACCGACGACGCGGGCTATCAGGCATTTCGCGCCAAAGTGCATCAACCCTGGTTACAGAAACTGTTCCTCGCCCTGCCGCTGTTCGTTCGCCAGCGAATCGCTGCGAAAATGCGCGCCAACAGCAAAGCGGCCAACAGCAGCAAGTCGCTGGAGATCATGGATGTGAATCAGCAGGCCGTTATCGCTGAGATGGAAAAACATCAGGTTCAGTGGTTAATTCACGGCCATACCCACCGCCCGGCGGTCCACGAACTTACTGCCAATGAGCAACCTGCTTTCCGCGTGGTATTAGGCGCATGGCACAGCGAAGGTTCGATGATCAAAGTCACACCACACGACGTTGAACTGATCGCATTTCCGTTTTAATTCTGCAGATACCCAGTTCCTCTTTACACAAAACTATTCGAGTTGCATCGAGGCGGCAAATCTGTGAATCCCCTGGAGCTTACAAAAGTAAGTGACTGGGGTGAGCAGATGCAGCCAACAAAGAGGCAGCTTGAAGAGTGAAGTGTAAAGCGCGCAATCGTTTTCCTTGACGGTGAATTATGCTATTCTCTGGGGCCTCAAAAGTCGAGTGTAGTGCACCACAGGAGTTTTCAGACGCATGTCTTCCCGCAATAATCCGGCGCGTGTCGCCATCGTGATGGGGTCCAAAAGCGACTGGGCTACCATGCAGTTCGCCGCCGAAATCTTCGAAATGCTGGACGTTCCACACCATGTTGAGGTCGTCTCTGCTCACCGTACCCCAGACAAACTGTTCAGTTTCGCCGAAGGCGCTGAAGAGAACGGCTATCAGGTGATTATTGCCGGGGCCGGTGGTGCTGCACATCTGCCAGGCATGATTGCGGCGAAAACGTTGGTGCCTGTTTTAGGCGTTCCGGTACAAAGCGCAGCGTTGAGCGGCGTAGATAGCCTTTATTCCATCGTTCAAATGCCTCGCGGTATTCCGGTGGGCACGCTGGCGATCGGCAAAGCGGGCGCGGCCAATGCGGCCCTGCTGGCCGCGCAAATTCTGGCAACACACGACAAAGCCTTACACCAGCGTCTGAACGACTGGCGCAAAGCGCAAACCGATGAGGTGCTGGAGAACCCGGACCCGCGAGGTGTCGCATGAAGCAGGTCTGCGTACTCGGTAACGGTCAGCTAGGACGCATGCTGCGTCAGGCCGGCGAGCCGCTGGGCATTGCGGTCTGGCCCGTCGGGCTGGACGCTGAACCGGCTGCGGTTCCTTTTCAACAAAGCGTGATCACCGCTGAGATTGAGCGCTGGCCGGAAACGGCGCTAACCCGCGAACTGGCGCGTCATCCGGCGTTTGTTAACCGCGACGTGTTCCCGATTATTGCTGACCGTCTGACGCAAAAACAGCTTTTTGACAAACTCAACCTGGCGACCGCGCCATGGCAGCTGCTGGCGGATCAAAGCGAATGGTCTGCGGTGTTTGACAAACTCGGCGAGCTGGCAATCGTAAAACGTCGCGTCGGCGGCTACGACGGTCGTGGACAGTGGCGTTTGCGCGCAAATGAAACTGAACAACTGCCGGAAGACTGCTACGGCGAATGCATCGTTGAGCGGGGAATCAACTTCTCTGGTGAAGTCTCCCTGGTTGGCGCTCGTGCGCACGACGGCAGCACCGTCTTCTATCCGCTGACCCATAACCTGCACCAGGACGGCATTCTGCGCACCAGCGTAGTCTTCCCGCAGGCTAACGCCAGACAGCAGGAACAGGCCGAAGCGATGCTCTCTGCCATCATGCAGGAGCTGGGCTATGTCGGCGTGATGGCAATGGAGTGTTTCATCACCCCAGAGGGTCTGCTGATTAACGAACTGGCTCCCCGTGTGCACAATAGCGGGCACTGGACGCAAAACGGCGCCAGCATCAGCCAGTTTGAGCTGCACCTGCGCGCCATTACCGGCCTGCCGCTGCCGACGCCGGTGGTGAACAATCCTTCGGTGATGGTAAACCTGATCGGCAGCGACCTGAACTACGACTGGCTGAAGCTGCCGCTGGTACACCTGCATTGGTATGACAAAGAAGTGCGTGAAGGGCGTAAGGTGGGTCACCTGAACCTGAGCGACAGCGATACCGCGCGCCTTAGCGCCACGCTGGAAGCGCTTATTCCCCTGCTGCCGCCGGAATATGCCAGCGGTATCATCTGGGCGCAGTCAAAGCTGAAATAAGTTGATACGGGGGCGTACATACACACGCCCCCGTTTTTTACAGACGGATACAGGTTCCGGCTTTGCCCGCCAGCGTATCTTCAATACGTGACAGCGCGCCAATCCATGCCGGTTTTCCACGTCGTTTCACATATCCGCTGACGGCGGTCACTTTTGGTCCCATCGAACCATCGGCTTTAGCAAACGGTGCCAGTTCATCAGGGGAGGCCTGACGAATCGCGCGCTGCTCCGGCGTCCCCCAGTTTTCGTAGACCGCATCGGCATCGGTAAGAATAACCAGACCGTCGGCGTCGATCTGTTCAGCCAGCAACGCTGCCGCCAGGTCCTTATCGATGACCGCTTCAGCCCCTAATCCCTCGCCAGTGACGGGGACGCCGCCGCCCCCGCTACAAATCACCACATGCCCTTCTTTGAGCAAGAGCTTAATGGCATCACTTTCTACGATCTGGCGAGGCTCAGGCGAGGCGACAACACGCCGCAGGTATTTGCCGTCACGCTTCATATGCCAGCCGTAGGTGGCTTCCAGTTGCGTTTGTTCTTCGGGCGAATACACCGGGCCGATAAATTTTTCCGGTGACATAAACGCAGGATCGTCCTCGGATACCACAATACGGGTTAACACTGTGGTCACCGGCGGCATCTCCGGTTCTGCGGTCAGGCTCTGGGCCAACATATAACCAATCATGCCCTGCGTCTCGGCCACCAGCACATCCAACGGGTAAGGTTCAACCTCCTTCCAGGCAAGATTCTGTAACGACAGCAGGCCAACCTGCGGTCCGTTGCCATGAACGATAGCCAGGCGGTATGAACGCGCCAGACGCGCCAGGGCGGGTACAGCACTGGCAATATTACGGTATTGATTTTCTGCCGTCAGCGCCTCGCCGCGCTGCAATAATGCGTTGCCACCGAGAGCAACAACCAGCGTTTTCATTCCCTATCCTTCTATGATTTGTTGTCCAATCCAGAACCCTAACAGGGTGTCTGCGCCGGAGGTGTGCCCAAGCGCCAGCAGCGAATTTATCGCCGCATCCAGCCTTTCCTGGCGACGCAGAGCATGGGTGAAGTGGAGTAGAGGTGAAGCAAAGTACCCTAGCGCCGCGTAGCGCAAGTAACTCACGCTAACCACTGTCGTCGCCTGTTCAAGGTTGCCGGAGTAATCAAAGAAACGGTGCCCGGAGTACTTATTCAGCGCGCCGAAATACCATGCGGCCAACAGCATACCGGTCAACGTGTCATCATGGCTGGGCGTTAAACCAGGTCCTTTGCCTAACCACTGTCGCCAGTCTGTCGACAAGCCGGCAAGCGCCGAGAAGAAGCAGTGGCGAAACTGGCGCAGCTCGGGGCACAAAGGCAGGCTTGCCGCCAGCATTAACGGTCCGAATAATCCCGTTTCCTCGCCGCGATCCATCCAGGCCGGTGCAAGGCGCGGGGCATGGGGGCGATAGGTTATTTGCAATGAACAACGACGCTGCGGCTGGCGTAGCAGATACGGCCCCAACACAATCCCCCCGGGGACAGCCAGAGGGATGTCACTACCACTTAACGCCGCACGCAGCGCATCAAAGTCATGCGAACGGATCACCCATCCCCCAGGGCTAAAGCCGCTTCCCTGGCGATGCAGCGTTAACAGTGCGCCCCCTTCGGCCACAAGGTTAATCGAGCGCCGCCAGACGCCAGACAATTGCCATGACTGGCGAAAATCCGCAGACTGCTGACTGCCCATCAGAGGACGGATGATCATCATGCGCGGCTCTCTTAGCTAATGCCCATACTTTCAGCCAGCGCTTCCAGAGCCAGCTCAAAGCAGGCCAACGGCGCACGGACCGTACCCGCGCCAATCTGGCCAATACCGGCCTCTTTATGGGCGATACCGGTATTGATCAGCGGCGTAATCCCCGTTTCAACCACGCGACGGATATCGAGCCCCAGGCAGGCCCCCTGGAAGTCCCAGCCGGGGATCTGCAACTGCATATTGCGTTCCAGATAGATTTCAGCCATCTCCTCGGAAACGGACTTCGCGGCCTCCATCCCGCCTGCACCGACAAAACGCGTTACGCCTGGTGCGGCGATCATTGCCGCGCCGCCGATACCAAAAGTTTCGGTGATGGCGCTATCGCCCATATCCGGATTAGCCTGCTCCTGCGAAAAACCGGTAAAGAACAGCCCCTGCGGTGTGTTAACAGGCGCAGTAAACCAGCGATCGCCAAGTCCGCTCACGCGAATACCGAACATATCGCCATTACGGGTCATTGCGGTCACAATACTGCCGGAACGCACCATTGCTCCGGCATCCATTGCCGCTTTGCAGTAAGCCATCGCCAGGTTAAGGAAGAACTGGTCGGTCACACTGAGGAAATCCATCACCTCAGCAATCTGCTGCTTATCCTGTTCCAAACGGGCAATTTGCGGCGCCAGCGTACGCATCAACAGGGCTGAAGAGGCAATGTTGCGCTGATGGAACTCATCGCCCATCGTTATGCCCTGCGCCATCATGGCGGTCAGGTCAATACCCTGCTCCAGGGTGCTCAGCGCTGCGCTTAAGACCGGCATCAGAACATCACGCATCCAACGTAAACGCTGCTGGACATCCTCACCATACGCGCCGAAACGCATCACCTTGCCGATACCTTCGTTTAGGTTGCAGTAAGCCCGGTTCCCTTCTGTGATGTTTTCTACTACCAGCATCGGCATGCTGGCAGAAGTGATCCCGCCCATCGGCCCCACCGCATTAACATGATGGCAAGGTACAAAATTGACTTTTCCCTGCTCCAGTAATGCCAGTGCGCTCATTTCATCATTGGCCCACCCTTCAAAAAGACATGCACCAATGCAGGCCCCTTTCATCGGGCCGGTCATCTCTTGCCAACGCATTGGCGGTCCCGCATGAAGCAGCGTTTTTCCTTCATTAAGTTCGCTGATTAACGAGGACGCGGGTTGCACATCCAGCCAGTGCGGACGCGCACGACGAATTTCTTCGATTACTGCAGCATTGGCTTGCGCCACTGATGTAAACATGGGAACCCCTTATTGCAAACGTTCTAATAAACGAGCCAGTTTTTTATTACCGCCAGCGACAGGCGCCCACTGGTAATGCACCACCGGCTTTTCTGCCGCCTGTAAATCCAGCGCAAAACTGCGTAACCCGGCATTAATAACCGCTACTTTTTCCAGTAGCGAAGGTGCGGATTGATGAGATAACGGTTGAGATGGTCGAATCAGTTCGGCGGCAAGCAGTGTTGCCTCAGGCAGCGAACTCACCACGGCAATTCCGGCATCTTCCAGCGTAGCGATTTGCAATGAACGACACTGCGGGTCACCTTCTGTACCAGTCACCGTCGCAATCGCAAACAATGGTTGGTCGATGTCTCGGGCAACACATGCCTTCTGCCAGGCCTGAACCAGTGACGCAGCAGGATCTGCCGTCGCCCCGTAGCCAATCACGACATCCACCAGCAGCACCCGCACTTGTGGTTGTGAACCCAGATCCGTAATAAGTTGATTACGTAACGCAGGGTCGATCATCGGATGCGGTCGCCCAACGGTGTAAAAATCATCCCCCAGATCGATAATCTGGTGCCCGGCGGCATCCAGCATCATGCCGTGATGATGCTGTGCATCCGCAGCAACGTTCAGGTGCGCGGCCAGCAGCCCCGCGGCTTCGGCAGCCAGCGTACCTCCGGTATAGAGCCCCCGAATCAGGCCATCTCCCGAAGCAGTAAGCGCACTGCGTCGCGCCGTGACTCGCGCCAGCAAACAAGCGAGACGAGCCGCATCATCTAGCGTCGATGCAAACCAGACGTTCTCATCGCGGGGCGCTGTGCAGGTGTAACCTAAAAACAGGGCTACCACAGGTTTGCCCGTGGCTTTCATCGCCGTGACGATATGCTGGCGAACAGCCTCTGCCGGTGGTTTTGACACAAAGGCCAGCACCTGGCTTTTATCATCTGCGCCGAGCATATCCAGCGCGGTAAGCGCACTAATGCCACCCACCTCGGCGCTCAGGTCGCGACCGCCCAGACCGATGGCGTGAGTGATGCCTTCCCCGGCCAGCGCTATCTGTGAACAGAGCTCCTGGATCCCTGTGCCGGATGCGCCTATCACACCAATGTTGCCTTCCGGCATCACGTTGGCAAAAGCCAGCGGCGTACCGGCGATCATGGCAGTTCCGCAATCCGGTCCCATCACCAGCAGACCTTTATCTTGTGCGCGACGCTTCAGATTGATTTCATCTTCCAGCGTGACGTTGTCGGAGAACATCATGACGTTCAGGTTGCGATCCAGCGCCTGGTTCGCCAGCTCTGCTGCGTATTCGCCAGCAACAGAAATTAACGTCATATTCGCTTCAGGTAGTTTCTGACACGCGCTCTCCCAGCGTCTGACCTGCAGGAGCGTTTGGCTCCCCCCGGTTGCCTGCACCAACTGCTGCAACGACTCATCCAGTTGCTGCAAAATGGCCTGGGTAATACTTTCATCCGCCGTTTCAGTACGAATAGCCACGCAAATATCATTCGGCGTTGCCTGATTAAAATCGTCATGCCAAAACCCGGTCGTTTCCAGCAACGATTTATTCGCTGGCGTTCCCATCATGACCGAAACATCATCTACATTTTCGGACTCACTCAGCTTGCGTGAAATAATCATTAAACTGACAGAGTCCTGAAAACACCCTTTTTTAATAAAGGCGTGAATCATAACAACCCCTTAATAATTGCACCCATGGCAATTGCACGAGTAGTGTTAATGTGGAGCTCAAGGTATATATCCGACATCACAAATAGAGTGATTAAAATCACATACAATTTATTAGCAAAAGAATTTTAATAACCACCACAGGATTACATGCTATTTTTTAACGGAATTTTTTATTTAAAAAGAAATGGCAAATCAGCACTGATTATCAAATAAATTCTAACTATATTTTTTTGCGTGTCTGGATCACATAATCCATTTATATTCCCGGTATGTTAACGGCAGTCATGCTTCACACCGTCGTTAAAAAGGAAGACAGATGAAAATCAGTCGGGAAAAACTCCACCAGCTTATCGAGAATAAGCTTTGCAAGGCCGGACTAAAACGTGAGCACGCCGCAACGGTTGCCGAGGTATTGGTTTATGCAGATGCCAGAGGTATTCACTCTCATGGCGCCGTACGCGTTGAATACTATGCCGAGCGCATTTCAAAAGGCGGCACTAACCGCGAACCCACATTTCGTTTTGAAGATACCGGTCCCTGCACAGCGATTTTGCACGCCGATAATGCCGCCGGGCAAGTCGCAGCAAAGATGGGTATGGAGCATGCAATTGAAATTGCTAAAAAAAATGGTGTCGCCGTTGTCGGCATTAGCCGAATGGGACACAGCGGAGCCATTTCTTACTTTGTGCGAAAAGCCGCTCGCGCAGGCCTGATTGGCCTCTCCGTATGCCAGTCCGACCCAATGGTCGTACCGTTCGGCGGCGCGGATATTTACTACGGCACTAATCCGCTAGCCTTCGCCGCACCAGGGGAAGGAGACGATATCATAACCTTTGATATGGCGACGACGGTGCAGGCCTGGGGAAAAGTTCTGGATGCCCGCTCGCGCAACGAAGCGATCCCAAACACCTGGGCTGTCGATAAAAATGGCTCGCCGACCACCGATCCTTTTGCAGTCAATGCGTTGCTTCCCGCCGCCGGACCAAAAGGCTATGGTCTGATGATGATGATCGATGTGTTATCCGGCATTCTGCTGGGATTACCGTTTGGTCGTCAGGTCAGTTCAATGTATGAAGATTTACATACTGGACGTAATTTAGGCCAACTGCATATAGTGATTAATCCTGAGTTTTTCTCCTCCAGCCAATTATTTCGTCAGCATCTCAGTCAAACCATGCAAGAGTTAAATGCTGTTACTCCTGCACCTGGTTTTAAACAGGTTTATTACCCCGGACAGGATCAAGATATTAATCAACGCAATGCTGCGGCCCATGGTGTCGACATTGTTGACGAGATTTATCAATACCTGATTTCCGATGCCCTCTATATCAAGTCATACGAAACAAAGAATCCCTTTGCACAATAATTATTGAAACAGGAATTTCAGATGATCAACCATTTTCGTCACGCAATAGAAGAAACCCTTCCCTGGCTCTCTTCCTTTGGCGCAGATCCTTCCGGTGGGATGACGCGCCTGCTGTATTCGCCAGAATGGCTTGAAACACAACAGCAATTTAAAAAGCGTATGGATGCCAGCGGCCTTGAAACGCGCTTTGATGAAGTGGGCAATTTATACGGTCGCCTGCGCGGTAGCGAATCCCCGGAACAGGTAATTTTAAGCGGCTCGCATATCGATACCGTCGTCAACGGCGGCAATCTTGACGGTCAGTTTGGTGTGTTGGCGGCTTGGTTAGCGATTGACTGGCTTAAGACCACCTACGGCGCACCGCTGAAAACAGTCGAAGTGGTCTCGATGGCAGAAGAAGAAGGCAGCCGTTTCCCGTTTGTCTTCTGGGGCAGTAAGAACATTTTTGGGCTGGCGAATCCCGATGATGTCCGCAACATCCAGGACGCCAAAGGCACGCGTTTTGTTGATGCGATGAACGCCTGCGGCTTTACTCTCCCCACCAAACCGCTTCACGCTCGCACTGACATTAAAGCCTTTGTTGAATTGCACATCGAGCAAGGGTGCGTACTTGAAAGCAATGGTCAGTCTATCGGGGTTGTCAGCGCGATTGTCGGACAGCGTCGCTATACGGTAACGCTGAATGGAGAATCCAACCATGCGGGTACAACGCCGCTAAGCTACCGTCGCGACACTGTTTACGCCTTCAGCCGCATCTGCAGCCAGTCCATTGAGAAAGCGAAAAAGCATGGCGATCCCCTGGTGCTGACCTTTGGCAAAGTTGAGCCGCAGCCAAACACCGTTAACGTAGTGCCAGGAAAAACGATCTTCACGATCGATTGCCGTCATACCGACGCCGAAGTGCTGCGTAATTTTACCCAGCAACTGGAAAATGATATGCGCGCCATCTGTGATGAAATGGATATTGGCATTGATATCGATTTATGGATGGACGAAACGCCGGTCCCGATGGACACAAAACTGGTCGCCACTCTCACTGAACTGTGTGAAAAAGAACAACTGAACTACCGGGTGATGCACAGCGGCGCGGGCCACGATGCGCAAATTTTCGCTCCTCGTGTGCCAACCTGCATGATTTTCATGCCCAGCATTAACGGTATCAGCCACAACCCTGCTGAACGTACAAATATTAACGACCTTGCCGAAGGGGTCAAAACTCTGGCATTAATGCTTCATCAACTTGCCTGGCAGAAATAAGGAGTCAACAATGGGATATTTGAATAACGTCACGGGTTACCGCGATGATTTACTGGCTAACCGCGCAATTGTAAAACACGGTAACTTCGCCCTCTTAACCCCCGATGGACTGGTTAAAAACATCATTCCGGGTTTTGAAAACTGTGACGTCACCATCCTCTCAACGCCAAAACTGGGCGCGTCGTTTGTTGATTATCTGGTGACGCTGCACCAGAACGGTGGCAACCAGAGCGGTTTCGGCGGCGAAGGGATTGAAACGTTCTTATATGTTATTTCTGGTAACATTGAGGCGAAAGCGGAAGGTCAAACGTTCACTTTAACTCAGGGTGGATACCTGTATTGCCCGCCAGGCGAACTGCTCACTTTCAGCAATACTCAGGCAGAAGACAGCCAGTTGTTTTTATACAAACGTCGTTACACGCCAGTAGCGGGCCATGCGCCGTGGCTGGTGTCCGGTAACGCCAACCAATTAGAACGTATTCATTATGAAGGTATGGATGACGTGATCCTGCTGGATTTCCTGCCTAAAGAATTGGGCTTCGATATGAATATGCACATCCTGTCGTTCGAGCCGGGTGCCAGCCACGGTTATATCGAAACACACGTGCAGGAACACGGTGCTTATATTCTTTCAGGCCAGGGAGTATATAACCTCGACAATCAGTGGATCCCGGTGAAAAAAGGCGACTACATTTTTATGGGGGCTTATTCCCTGCAGGCCGGATACGGCGTAGGTCGTGGAGAAGCATTCAGCTACATCTATTCCAAAGATTGCAACCGGGATGTGGAGATCTAACGGCGTACAGCCCGCCTGATAATTTTTTATTTAGCTATGTTGGGTTTTGCCACGGTTTATACCGTGGCTTTTTTTGCTTAACGCTGATTTAACGTCTGGCCCAGTTTCATCGCACAAGCGATATTACGCGCGCAGTGATAGAGATTGGTTTCGCCGCTCGCCAGCACTTCCGCCAACGGGGCGAGCCGCGGCAAAATACTGAATACCGCATCAATACCATGGTCATGAATCACCTCCACGCCTTCCCCCAACACCCCTGCGATACCAATAACGGGAACATGATGCTGCATGGCCACCGACGCTACGCCAATTGGCGCTTTACCGCCGACCGTTTGTGAATCAATACGCCCTTCACCGGTAATAACCAGCGCCGCGTCTTTGATTGATTGCTCCAGCTTTACTGCCTGCAGCACAATCTCAATGCCTGGTTTCAGGTTGGCCTGCAGGAAGATAATCGCAGCAATCCCCATTCCTCCAGCCGCCCCACCGCCAACGACCTGAGCAACATTCTCACCGGTCAGCGTTTGTAGCACACGGGCATAGTTGAGTAACCCTTCCTCCAGCATTTCAACCATTTCAGGCGTGGCCCCTTTCTGCGGGCCGAATACTCTTGCAGCGCCGCGCGGACCAACCAAAGGGTTATCCACGTCACAGGCAACGTCAATGCGACATGCTTCCAGCCGCGGATCACACTGTTGCATATCGATGCTCGCAAGACGAGACAAGCTGCCGCCTCCCGCATTTAATGACATACCTTGCGCATCAAGAAAACGCACGCCAAGCGCCTGAGCCATCCCCATACCGCCATCAACCGTGGCACTCCCGCCAATACCAAGAATAATATGACGAATACCGGCATCCAGCGCATGCCGAATCAGCTCACCAGTGCCGTAACTTGAGGCCAGGAGAGGATTGCGCGCTTGCGGTTCGACCAGCATCAGCCCACTCGCCGCCGCCATTTCAATAATGGCGGTCTTTCCGTCACCGGTCAGGCCATAAAATCCCGTGACCTTTTCCCCCATTGGCCCACAGACTTCCACAGAGATGACTTTTCCCCCTGTTGCCGCCACCATCGCATCCACGGTCCCTTCTCCGCCATCAGCAACCGGCAAACAAATATATTCCGCCTCCGGGAATATGGCTGAAAATCCGGCTTTAATTGCCTGGCAGCATTGGTCAGCGCTTAAGCTCTCTTTAAACGAATCTGGCGCAATTACAATTTTCATCATCAATCCTTTTTAATCATGCTATTTAATGCGTTCCCATGGAATAAGATTTTCCATAAGCACCGCCAGTAAAATTCCCACCAGCAAGCCATTACTCAGTAATGGTCGAATAGTCAGCGGAAGATCTTGTAAATACACCGGAGGCAACCCCATCAAAAAAATGCCGACAAACAGCGGGAGCGCCAGTCGATAAATATTCCGCGCGGTAAAGGTGATTTGTTGGCTAAATACCAGACCGGAATAGAGCAGCGGAAGATAAGAAACCAGCATCACGGCACTGCTGATTGCCAGCGGTATGGCGCAAAATAAGCGGGTTAACGGCGTCACTATCGCCACGAATAAACATAATACGCTGCCGTAAATAAATGATGTTCGCGAGCTGTCGCCGGTCTGCGTTAACAGGCCGATAGAAGAAACAAAAGGTGAAAATGGAATCACGGCTAAAGGCACTGTCACCAGCGTCATAAAGCCGGAAATGATAAAGCATCGGCGGTAACGCGAGCTGCTGGAGCCTTGCTGCGCATAAAATACGTCCGTGCCACGTACCGCGCCATAGGTATTACTAATATTCACCAGACCGGTGATAACGGCCGTCAGAATAATACCCGGTAACAGTCTGCCATGGCTGCCTAACGGGAACCACTGCCAGCTTAATTCGCTGGACGGCAGGGATGCTGATGGAAAACACAATCGCCAAAGTCCCCACCCCACTACCGCCCCTACCAACAGGGCATAGCGTGAGATCCGCTGTGGTAAAAAGATGATCATCGCAAGGATGAAGCACATTACGGCAACAGCCAGGCTAAAGGGTGCAAGTTGAATTTTGACGCTGGTATCAGCAATGCCAAAGGGCAAACCCAGCATGCCCTTAAAAAAGATGGTGGTCAGTTGCGCACCGAGCAGCAGCATAAAAAAGACCATGACTGTCGGGGTAAAAAGCCGGGCTAATCGATGTCCTAAGCCACTAAAACCGATAATCATCGTCAGAACAGCGGAAATTACAATCCCGACAGACAGGCTGGTGGCGATATCATTAAGCGGGGTTCCGCGCGACGCCTCAGCCAGAGTAATCGTCAAAATGGTTCCCCACCATAAACCGGTTGGCCCTTCCATAATAGCGCGACGATGGCCACAAATTACCTGAGCAAGACAGGCCAGCGACGTCGTTAAAAAAGCGTACTGCGTAAGCATTAGCAGATTGCTGGCAGGGAGATGAAAAGCAGAAACCAGCGTTGGCGGGACCACGACCGTATTACAAAAAATAAAGAAAAACCACTGAAAGCCGGATAACAAACTTTCGCGGTTAATAACAGGAAGCATATTCATACCTTAAAATAGAGAATGCCCGCCAGCATGACGGGCATTAAGTCACATCACATTATTGTTGATGTTTAAGGATAAATTGACCTTTTGGCGATACAGGGAAACCCTGTTCGATGTCATAGATAACATCACCACGCAGAATAGTTTTCATAATGCGTGCGCCAATCGTCCGGCCAACATACGGGCTGACTTTGTGGCGATATTCCAGGTCTTCATTTTTCAAAACGTATTTGCTGTCAGGTTGAATAAAGACGAAGTCAGCATCTTTACCCGGTGCAATACGTCCTTTCTGCGTCAGACCAAAAATATCTGCGGCGTTGGTTGCCATCAATTTAGCGAACTTCGGCAGCGACATACCGCGTTTTTGCACAGCCTCATCAAACATAACGTCCACGCAGCTTTGCAGCCCGGCAATGCCGCCCCACGCCTGCATGATATTGCCAGCCTTCATTTCCGGAGGGCATGGAGAGTGGTCGGAAACCAGGCAGTCAATCTCGCCGTTGAACAGTTTTTCCCACATACCCCGCTGGTTTTGCAGATCGCGGATCGGTGGAGAACATTTCGCCAGGGTCCCAATCTCTTCAAACTGATCGGTATCCAGCACGAAATAATGTGGACAGGATTCGCAGGTCACATCCTGGCCTTCCTGACGGGCGCGGGTTACTTCCTCCACGCCTTCCGGACTGCTGATATGACAGATGTGCAGACGACAACCGGCGACTTTTGCCAGATACAACACGCGACGAATCGCTTCCACCTCGGTAAATACCGGACGTGAGGCCACATAGTCATGCGCCGTTACACGCCCTTCGCGTTTAGCTTCCTCACCAAGTTCGTCGCAGATGAGCGCGTTTTCGCAATGGACCAGTACCGTCTGTCCCATTTCCGCTAGCTTCTGGACACCTTTGTAGAACTGCCAGTCGTTAACATCACGGAAATCATTATCGATACCGCGGTCACCGCAGGTGGCAACAAAGCATTTAAAGCCGACGACACCAACTTCATCAAGCTCGTGCAAACGGTCGAGGTTGTAAGAGACGAGGCCGCCAAGCTGTGCGGCATCGATGGTTAACTTGCCTTTAGCCGCATCAAATTTCAGCTCAATGGTTTCACGATCCACTGTCGCTGGCAGCTGGTTGAGAGGCATTTCGATCATTGTGGTGATGCCACCTTTTGCCGCGGCACGCGTCCCCGTCTCATACCCTTCCCAATGTGTACGACCCGGCTCAGAGATATGGGTATGCGCATCAACCATGCCGGGTGAAACCACCAGACCCGACGCATCCATTACCTGCTTCGCCTCCCCCAGGTTCTCGCCAATGGCGGCGATTTTTCCAGCCTGGACGGCAATATCAACAATCCGAGCTTCATTTTCTAAAATAACAGTACCGTTTTTAATAATTAAATCAAAAGACATAACGAACTCCTAGTATGGATACAGATAGTTTTTATAAACAACGCACTTTTAATAAAATGCGCTTACTGATTTCATCACATCTGGCCTGTAACTTTTTGTACGCCGGCTGACTGCGCACCCGTTCTTTTTTTCAGTAAGGCATATGCCACAAAAGCGACAATAACCCCAACAAACCACGACACTCGCGATAACGGCTCGAGGAATGGAATGAACTTACCACCCAGTGAAAGAATTACGGCGACTAACGTTACAGAGAATGCAGTCAGATTGAACCCATTATCGTAATATTGATAATCACCGCTGGCGGTATATAATTCATCAAGATTAATTTTGCCACGCATAACGATAAAGTAGTGAGCTAACATAACTCCAATAACAGGGCCGAGCATCCCACCAATGATATCCAGAAACAGATAAATACTGCTCTGATTTTCCATTAATTTCCACGGACAGATCAGCAAACTAATAATACTGGCGATCAATACACCTTTTTTATATGTTAATTTAGTAGGAGCAATAGCGGCAATCTGATAACCCGCAGGGATAATATTACCCGTAGCGTTTGTTGAGATTGTTGTCATCAGGATAACTAAAACCGCGAAGAACGAGGCAAACAGGCTGTCCCAACGCTGTACAATATCCAACACATTCCATGTATCCACGCCGTAGTGAATACTGGCACCGGCGATAATGCACACGCTGGCAATGGCAAATAGCACGTATGCGACAATAAGTCCCAGCGTCTGACCCAATGCTTGTTCACGGAATGAGTGGGCATTTTGCGTGAAGTCTGATGCGCTCACTGCCGGAGCGGCCCATACCGCGACGACCGCATTAATGACAACCAGGAACAGGAATCCGCTATTGCCTGCCTTTTGCACTCCGCCAGGAATGTAGTCCAGGATCGGTCCAATTCCTACCAGGGATATCGCCCAGATAGCCATACCGCCGAATACAATATAAATACAGGGGTTGAGGATTGCGGTAAATTTATTTAATACTTTACCACCGCCAAAACCAATACCGACGTTGATAAGCCAAAAAATAAGAAATGTAATTAATCCCGGCAGAGACAACCCTAATAACGTAAAGTCACCGCCCAGCGTTAAAAATCCGGGCCATATCTTGCCAATCAGAATAAGAAATGCCAACGATCCGGCATAACATTGCAGACCAAACCACATAATTGCTGCAATCCCCCCTCTCAATAATCCAGGGAAGAGTGCTCCACGTACACCATACGAGCCACGCAGAATCATTGCAAAAGGTACACCGTATTTACTTCCGGCGGCACCATTCATAACCATAACTAACGCAATAAACAATGCGCTAATAATAATAGCCAGCATGATGCTGAATGTGGAAAGTCCTAGTATAAAGAACCCGCCAACCATAACGTAATTAGGTACGTTATGCACAGAACCCATCCATAATGTAAAATAGTTGAATGTTTTCCAGTTCCGTTGTTCGGCCGTTTTTGGTAATAAGTCGTCACTATAACCACGTTGTTGGTATAGTTCTCTTTGATGTTCCATAAATCCCTCTCGTCACGTATCGGATAACGTTGTAATGGGTTTAGCTATGCGGAACAAAAACAATAAAGAAAGTAATGCAAATAATTTTTATTATGTCTTTATGCTGAAGCAATAATCGGTGTTGCTTTCTTGTTATATAACGTAACGCCGGCAAAAATAAGCGTTCCGGTTACCACCAGACAAGCTGAGATGACAAAGCTTATCTCTTTTGAACCCGTCAAATCAGAAATAAATCCGGTTAATGTTGGCGCAATAACCGCTGAGCTCATACCAAAGAAGTTAAACAGGCTAAATGCTCTGCCCAGCGTTTTTGAGGACGCCTGCTCAGAGACAAAGGAGATCAAAATCGGATCCACCGCCATCTTGCCGAGCAAACCGTACAGAGTCAGGCTGACCATCAGCATCGTGGTATTCGGCGATAACACCGTAAACACCAGCATTGCGGCGGCCATGATTTCCAGACCAAGAATAACTTTGACTTTGCTGTTGCGAAACCTATCGGACAGATGGCTAAAAAACAATGCGCCAGGGACACCCACCACGGCGACTAACGCCGAAGCCGCCCCAATCGCGCCGCCATCGAATTCTCTTTCAGTCTGCAGGTAAGACGGAAGCCAGGTCACAATCAGGTAATAACCATAGCAAGTACAGAAGTAGAGAAAGTACACGCTACATAACAGACCTGAAAACAGCGGTGGGCTCTTATCTTCTGTCGTCGCTAACGTCTGTATTTTCTCGCCTGATACAGGTGTTTCACTTTTAGTCTTTCCGCGAATAACCAGTGTAAACACGCATAGCATTACAACCAGCACGGCGGCAACAAGGAACAGAACGTTTTGCCAGGCCATACTCATGCTTTTTACCAGCACGCTGGAACCGATTAAGCCGATCCCCATCCCAATCGCTGAACCGCTATTAATAATGGCGTTTGCCAATGCGCGACGAGCCTGAGGGACATTTGCCGAAGAGAGTGAATATGCTGAGCTAAAGAAAGAGGCACAACCCGCCCCCGCCATTAGTGAACCAGCGTAGATCATCGCCAATCCAGTGGCTTTAGCGATACTGAGCGTACCAATGATAAAGAGCGTAAACCCACACATCAGCATAATTTTCTGGCCAAACTTATCGACCAAAATTCCACAAGGAATTTGCATACTGCAATAGGCGAAGAAATAAAAGCTGGCAATGGCGCCTATTTCAGCATTGCTGACATTTCCCAGGGATGCCTGAATCTCAGGATAAATAGGGGTTAACACGGTGCGATAAATCCATATCGCCACCCAACCCAGACTCATTACAACGACAATCTTCTGCCAGTATTCAATACCGGATTTATTCTTTTCACTCATGACTGCACCTTTCCAAAGTGTGTCTGGTTTTGAAGTATCGCTGCAAAGAGCGCAGCGATACCTACGGTCATGACAATTTATGATTTGCCATTAATTCCAGCGCCTGAACCATTGCTGAGTGATCTAACTGGCTACCGCCATTCGCAGCACAAGTATTAAATAATTCCTGACAGGTTGCCGTATTTGGTAAACTCAATGAAAGTGCCTTTGCGCTTTGTAATGCAAGATTGAGATCTTTTTGATGCAATGCAATCTTGAAACCAGGCTCAAAGGTGCGCTTGATCATGCGCTCACCATGTACTTCCAGAATACGAGAAGAGGCGAACCCACCCATTAACGCCTGGCGTACGCGAACTGGATCCGCTCCTGCTTTTGAGGCAAATACCAGCGCTTCAGAAACAGCTTCAATATTTAAGGCAACGATAATTTGGTTGGCCACTTTACAGGTTTGACCATCACCATTACCGCCCACCAGGGTGATATTTTTACCCAGAATATCAAACAGCGGTTTGACCCGTACAAATACCTCTGGCTCACCGCCAACCATAATGGACAAGGTACCTTCGCGAGCGCCAATTTCCCCACCAGAGACGGGCGCATCCAGATAGTCCCCGCCCAGTTCATTAACCTGCTTAGCAAAACGTTTAGTTTCGATAGGAGAGATAGAACTCATATCGACAATTGTTTTTCCCTGCAATGCGGTTTTAGCGCAACCGTGTTCGCCGAAAAGCACTTCTTCAACCTGCGGCGTGTCCGGAACCATTATAAATATAATATCAGCAAAATCAGTAACCTGACGTGCAGTTTCAACATTTACTGCGCCCAATGACAGCAATTCTTCCGCTACAGGGCCAATGGTCGTCACATGTAGCTGATGTCCGGCGCGAGCCAGATTGATCGCCATTGGCGATCCCATAATACCCAGGCCAATAAATCCCAGTTTCATTTTTAACCTCATATATGTCTGTCGGTTTTCCCGAATTCAGGCAACACGATCCCCTGCCAACAAAGTGGAAAAAATAGCGATGCCTGAAATTCCTTACAAATTATCGATATTGATTAATCCACGATAATCCCGCTTCGGTGGTGGTCAGTGGCTTATATTCACAACCAATCCAACCGTCATAACCTGATTTATCGATAAACTTAAAAATAAAGTCATAATTAATTTCCCCTGTGCCCGGCTCTCCGCGACGAGGGTTATCTGCAATTTGCAAATGACCTATTTTATTTGCCCACGTGGTCATGGTTTGGGTTAATTCTCCCTCCATGCGCTGCATGTGATAAATGTCATACTGAATTTTGATATTATTGCAGCCGACGCTGTCAATTAACGCCAGCGCCTGATGAGTTCCGGTAAGATGGAAACCCGGCATATCAAAATGATTGATCGGCTCAATCAGCAATAAAATATCTTCTTGCGCTAACATATTTGCCGCATAGCGCAGATTTTCCACCAGCGTCTGCTGGATCTGTTCGGCGGAAAACCCCGCTGGCGTTTTACCCACCAGGCAGTTGATTTTCTTATTGCCAAGCGCCTTCGCATAGCGAATAGCTGCCGCCACGCCCTCGCGAAACTCTTCTTCGCGCCCCGGAATACAGGCGATACCGCGTTCACCCGCCGCCCAGTCTCCGGCAGGGAGATTATGCAACGTATGTTCCAGTTGGTTGGTCTGCAGCTTTTCCTTTAATACGTCAATGTCGTAATCGTAGGGAAACATAAACTCTACGCCACGAAATCCCGATTGTGCCGCTTTATCGAAGCGTTCAAGAAAACTATATTCCAGAAACAGCATGGAAAGATTGGCTGAGAAACGTAACATCTTTCACCTCATCTATTCGTATTTCATAAAACAGGTTTCGGTTGGCGCATCGGTAGCACCGTCTGCAATCTCTTCAAACTCGGTCACATTATCCAGTTCACTGCCCATAGAGATGTTCGTCACACGTTCAAGGATCACTTCGACGACAACCGGAACGCTATACTGCGCCATCAGGGCTTTGGCTTGTTCAAATGCCGGAGCAAGATCTTCAGGTTTGAATACGCGAATGGCTTTACAGCCCAATCCCTCTGCCACTTTGACGTGATCGACCCCATAGCCGTTTACTTCGCTGGAGTTGATGTTTTCGAATGCCAGTTGCACGCAGTAATCCATATCAAACGCGCGCTGCGACTGACGAATCAATCCCAGATAGGCGTTGTTGACCAGCACATGGATGTAAGGAATGTTGAATTGCGCGCCTACGGCCAATTCTTCAATCAGGAACTGGAAGTCAAAATCCCCCGAAATCCCGACGACATTGCGTTTTGGATCGGCAACACAAACCCCTAATGCCGCTGGCAGTGTCCAACCGAGAGGGCCTGCCTGGCCACAGTTGATCCAATGACGATCTTTAAATACGTGCAGCATTTGCGCGGCGGCAATTTGCGATAACCCGATGGTGGTGACGTAGCAAACGTCGCGACCAAAGGCTTTATTCATCTCTTCATATACGCGCTGCGGCTTAACCGGGACATTGTCGAAGTGGGTTTTACGCAGTAACGTCCGCTTACGCTGTTGGCATTCATCAACCCAGGTATTCCGGCAAGGCAAACGTCCGGATTTCTGCATCTCCTGAGCAACGTCAATCAGCAAAGTCAGCGCGGCTTTGGCGTCGGAAACGATGCCTAAATCCGGGCAAAGAACGCGACCAATTTGTGTCGGCTCAATGTCGATATGAATGATTTTGCGACCTTCGGTATATTTCGCGACGGATCCTGTGTGTCGGTTCGCAAAACGGTTACCAATACCAAACACCATATCGGAGGCCAGTAGCGTGGCGTTTCCGTAACGATGCGCCGTTTGTAACCCCACCATTCCTGCCATTAATTCATGATCGTCCGGGATACATCCCCAGCCCATTAACGTAGGAATTACCGGTACGTGGGTTAATTCAGCAAAGCGTTGCAGCAGTTCGCTGGCATCCGCATTAATCACCCCGCCCCCAGCCACGATGACCGGACGCTCAGCCTGAATCAGCATTTCCAGCGCTTTCTCAATCTGTTTGCGGCTGGCCGAAGGCTTGTATACCGGCAGCGGTTCATACATGTCTGGATCGAATTCGATTTCTTCAACCTGAATATCAAAAGGCAAATCGATCAACACCGGACCAGGACGACCAGAGCGCATTACATGGAATGCCTGCTGTAACACCCGAGGAAGCAGTGCCGCTTCACGCACTGTTACCGCCATTTTGCTGACCGGTTTGGCAATAGACTCAATATCAACAGCCTGAAAATCTTCCTTATGCAGGCGGGCACGAGGAGCCTGGCCGGTGATGCATAAAATTGGAATAGAGTCGGCAGAGGCGGAATACAGTGCAGTGATCATGTCAGTGCCTGCCGGGCCAGAGGTGCCAAGGCAGACGCCAATGTTACCTGCCGTTGCACGCGTATAACCTTCCGCCATATGGGAAGCGCCTTCAACGTGACGAGCCAGAATGTGACGGATGCCTCCATGCTTACGCATTGCGGAGTAGAACGGGTTTATAGCCGCTCCTGGAACCCCAAATGCGGTGGTGATGCCTTCTTTTTCCAGCACATACATTGCCGCGTCAACGGCTCTCATTTTTGCCATTTTCTTTCTACCTCTATTTATTGGAAAGATTTTCCAACTTCAAAAAAATCCAAAAAAGTCCCGCTCCTCTGAGCGGGTTGCGACTTAAGCTACGGGGGCTTTTAAGCCAAGCGCCGTACTGATATCTCGTGCAGTATCCCGTACCAGCTCCCCCTGACTGATAAAACGTTCTTCCGTCAGTCTGGATGCGGGCCCAGAAATAGAGATGGCAGCAACTACACTGCCTGTATCGTCATAGATAGCCGAAGCGATGCAATTCAAGCCAATAACATGCTCTTCGTGATCGATGATATAGCCATTCTCACGCGCCAATTGCAGATTGCGCAGCAGAGTAGGAAAATCCACCAACGTGGTCGGCGTAAACTGCTGTAAACCCGTTTTCACGACGATGTCCATTAACTCTTCTTCTATCAACGGATAAAGCAGCGCCTTACCCGCACCGGAAGCATGGAGCGGCATGCGACTGCCTAAAGGTGCGCACATTCTGACCATCGATTTGCACTCCTTCTGGCCAATTAACACCGCTTCGGTGCCATTGCGAATCGCAACGTTAACCGTTTCGCCTGACAACAGCATTAATCGGTGCATAAACGGTCCGGCTACCGACAGGACATCGCGATTATGAATATACGCGGAGCCCACATTGAAGACGCCTAACCCGATGTGCCACCAACCTAACTGGCTGTCCTGATAGACAAAATCAGCCCCTTGTAAAACCTTCAACAGGCGAAAAGTCGTGGAGAGCGGTAAATCCAGACTGCCGGAAATATCGCTAACTGACGAACTGCCTCCACTTCTTTCGAGATACTGTAAAATTGCTATACCCCTCTCAAGCGCCTGAGCGCCTTTTTGCGCAACCGGCTCCGCCTGTCCAGGCCTGCCGCGCCGTCTTACTTCCGTCACCACTACATTTACTCCGGCCCAAAATATGAGCATAAACAATGAAGAATATGCTCATATTAAGCAAGAAGGCCGATAGCGTCACGCAAAACAGAGCTCATGTGCCGGGATACTTTCAACATCGCAATTATCGCTGCCACCGCGATCGACGGTCAGAAAATTGGTTACGGTTTGCCAGGCAAATAGTGGATGATGCCAGACATTTCGATGGTAATTCACGCCCTGTAGGCCATTGGAGATAAAGGCTTTTAAGGTGGAAAGATCAGGTTTGTCCTCGCCGAGCGCGACAATCACCACAAATGCTTCACCATTCATAGGCATAAATGCCTGGGTGCCCAGCGGGTGGCGCTCCAGCTCATGTACAACAATCGGCATCGCCGCCGGTTGCGCGCGGTTGATACTAATGAGGGTCCTGTCCTGCTCAAGGATCTCCACATTAGCCAGGTCGTGATAACGCTCAACGAGCCCATCATTGATATGAAAAAAATCACGTTTATGGATTTCTATAACATCGCCATAGGCGCTGAACGTTTGCTGATTTAACGGTAATACCTCTAGTTTCATCATCGTTTCCTTGTAGCTGAATTCTGCAGAACCGCAGTCAGAACATTTAGCGGCTTCAATACCATGCAATCTAAAACCTTCGTGAATTAACATCAACACAAAAATTGGAAAAATTTTCCAAAACTAGATTTAGACCACAATTTGAACAAGGCCATTATGCAAAAATACTTATAAATCAGAGAACAAGAAATCAGGCTTGCAGAAGATCATTAAGGGGAGTGGCTGACGATGTTTGATCCGGAAACACTGCGTACCTTTATCGGCGTCGCCGAAACGGGGAGTTTCTCCAGGGCGGCGGATCGCTTGTGTAAAACCACGGCCACCATCAGCTACCGTATTAAGCTTCGGGCACAAACCCCCGCCTTCCCGCTTTTTTTTCGCCCCCCCGGAACCTTGCCGTAACCCGCCGCAGGGTCTCACCTTCTTTCCCAGGCAAAAGACTGGCTCGCATGGCTGGACAGCATGCCCAGCGAATTACAGCAAGTGAACGACGGCGTAGAGCGCCAGGTGAACATTGTGGTCAATAACCTGCTTTACAGCCCAGAAGCCGTTGCTCGCCTGTTATCCTGGCTTAACGAACGCTATCCCTTTACTCAGTTTCACTTTTCCCGGCAGATTTATATGGGCGTGTGGGATTCTCTGCTGTATGAAGGATTCTCTCTGGCTATCGGTGTAACCGGCACGGAACCGATGGCAAACACCTTTACTCTCGATCCTTTGGGTTCTGTTCAGTGGCGATTTGTGATGTCGGCGGATCACCCACTGGCAGACGTCAGTGGTCCATTAACGGAAGCGCAGTTGCGCCGTTTTCCGGCAATCAACATTGAAGATAGCGCGCGGACCCTGACCAAACGGGTCGCATGGCGTCTTCCCGGTCAAAAAGAGATTATCGTCCCGGATATGGAAACCAAGCTTGCAGCGCATCTTGCGGGCGTGGGTATTGGCTTCGTTCCACAGCCGCTCTGCCAACCGTTACTGGATAACGGCCAACTGGTCAGTAGCATAATACCCACCATGCGCCCCCCTTCTCCTTTAAGCCTCGCATGGCATAAGTTTGGCGCAGGTAAGGCTGTGGAAGATATTGTGGCGTTATTTACGCAGCGAAAACCTGAAATCGCCGGATTTTTAGCAATTTTCAACAATGCACGCGATTGAAAATCAAGTCATCCTCTCATTTGGCGCGTAAAATAGTACGCAGGATGATTTGAGGTTTCGTTTTTTACTATGCAAGACACACGAACAGCACAGGACTATCGCGCAATTCTGCTCGCCGGTACGCCTATAATCGATGTACGCGCCCCCGTCGAATTTCAACAAGGCGCGATGCCGGGCGCAGTCAATCTCCCCTTAATGAACGATGACGAACGTGCCGCCGTGGGTACCTGTTATAAACGTCAGGGGCCTGAGGCCGCCCTCGCGCTCGGCCATCAACTGGTTTCGGGAGCAACCCGCCAGCAGAGAATACGTGCCTGGCAGGATGCCTGTCGTCAAAATCCTGCGGGCTACCTATGCTGCGCACGCGGCGGTCAGCGTTCGCATATTGTGCAGCAGTGGCTGCACGAGTCCGGCATTGACTACCCGCTGATACAAGGTGGTTATAAAGCATTGCGTCAGGCAGCGATTCAACTGACTGAAGAACTGGTGCAAAAACCGATCGTCTTAATCGGCGGCTGTACCGGGAACGGCAAAACGCAGTTGGTACAACGGCAGCCGAACGGTGTGGATCTTGAAGGACTGGCTCACCATCGCGGCTCCTCGTTTGGACGTACCGTGGAACCGCAACTTAGCCAGGCAAGCTTTGAAAACCTGCTGGCGGTCGAAATGCTCAAAACGAACAGCCGTCAGGATCTACGTCTGTGGGTACTGGAAGATGAAGGCCGCATGATCGGGGCTAATCATCTGCCCGAATGCCTGCGAGAGCGTATGACCCAGGCATCTATAGCGGTGGTTGACGATCCTTTTGAGCGTCGTCTGAAGCGACTGCGCGAAGAGTATTTCGTGCGAATGCACCACGATTTTACCCATGCTTATGGCGAGAGCCAGGGCTGGCAGGAGTACAGTGACTATCTGCACCACGGCCTGTTTGCTATCCGCCGTCGCCTGGGTTTACAACGTTTTGCCGAGTTGACCGCCCTGCTCGACGTGGCTCTGCGCGAACAGCAGGCGACGGGCAGCACCGACGCCCATATGGGCTGGCTGGTGCCGTTGCTCAACGAGTATTACGACCCGATGTATCGCTATCAACTGGAAAAGAAAGCCGCGAAAATCGTCTTTCGCGGCACCTGGCAGGATGTTGCCGACTGGCTTAACGCACAGTGATCAGTGTCTGTCGCGCTTATCTGCGCGTTTTGCCAGCCAGTCGCCCAGCACCTGAACGACCTGCACCAGAATAATCAGCGCCACCACGGTAACGACCATGACCTGGGTTTCGTAGCGGTAATAACCAAAGCGAATCGCCAGGTCGCCGACTCCACCGCCGCCAACGATACCGGCCATCGCGGAGTAACCGATCAGACTCACCAGCGTTATCGTCAGCCCACGCAGCAGACCCGCGCTCGCCTCCGGTAACAGAACGGTGCAGATGATGCGCATCGGGCTGGCACCAAACGCTTCCGCCGCCTCGATAATGCCTTTATCGACTTCACGTAGCGCACTGTCGACCAGACGGGCATAGAAGGCGATTGCCGCCACAGAGAGCGGGACCGACGCCGCAATCGGGCCAATGGTATTGCCAAGTAAAAACTGGGTTAGCGGCAACAGTAGCACCAGCAGGATCACAAACGGCACCGAACGAATGATATTCACCAGCACGGAGCTGAGCAGATACACAAAACGGTTTTGCCAGAATAAATGCCGGTCGGTGACAAAAATAAGAAAACCGAGCGGCAGACCGCCAATAATTGCCAGCACCGTAGAGATGCTTAGCATCTGGAAGGTTTCATTAAACGCCAGCGTCAAATCAGGCAATAAATCATCCACGAATCACCTCCACCTGTGCAGTACGTTGACGAATATGTTCCACGGCGACTTCCACCGCTGAAGGGTTATGCGGCGCGGTCAGTTGCACCACCAAAATCCCCAGCGCGCGTTCGCCAATATATTCAATTTTGCCGTGCAGAATGTTCACCGCCACGCCAAATTTAACCGCGACTTCTGACAACACCGGCTGTTCCGCCGAATCGCCAATGAACAGAATTTTTAGCAACTGGCCGGGCAGATGCTGGCGCAGACGTTCAGGTAGCGTCAGATTGAGGGTATGCGACACCAGTTGCTGCGTGAAAGCGTGCTGTGGGTGAGCAAAAACGTCAAACACCTCACCGGACTCCACCACCTTGCCGCCTGACATCACCGCCACGCGATCGCAAATCGATTTGATCACGTTCATCTCGTGAGTGATCAGTACGATCGTGATCCCCAACTGTTGATTGATCTGCTTAAGCAACGCCAGAATCGTGGCCGAGGTTTCCAGATCCAGCGCGGAGGTAGGTTCATCACACAGCAGTACATCCGGGTGATTGGCAATCGCGCGGGCAATACCCACACGCTGCTTTTGCCCGCCGCTGAGCTGAACCGGAAAGCGGTTTGCCTTGTCAGACAGCCCCACCAGCGCCAGGATTTCGCTAACGCGCGGGCCAATTTTACTGCGCTCCCATCCGGCAGCCTTCAGGCTAAAGGCGACGTTTTGCGCCACGGTACGGGTATGCATCAGATTAAAATGTTGAAAAATCATCCCGATACGTTGACGAGCTTTACGTAGATGCGCGCCTTCCAGCGCGGAAATTTCTACGCCGTTCACCTTCACGCTTCCCTGACTCGGTCGCGTTAAGGCGTTCAGGGTGCGCAGCAGCGTACTTTTCCCCGCGCCGCTGGTCCCGACAATGCCAAATATCTCACCTGCGCCGATGCGCAAGCTGACGTCATCAACCGCCCGGGTTGACGGTCCACGGCCTGCGCTAAAATCCACGCATACCTTTTCTATTTCAATCATAGCCACCTCAGAAATGCGAAAAGGGCAGTCGCCGCTGCCCCTGTTAACCCTTGTGCGCAGCAATTATTGGGCTGCCGACATCCATTCCGGTTTCTGGAAGGCGCTGTAGATGTTTTGCGGATCATCGATCACCGCGCGATACGCCGGAGATTTCACCGCCTCCACAATATCTTTCGCAAACGGTTTATCCGCATCTTCACTGCGTACCGCGATGATATTTTTCAGATTTTCATCCAGATGCTCTTGCTTGATGGCGCTGGCGAGATCCAGTTTTGCCGCCACGGCAAAGTTACCGTTGACCAGCGCGCCGGTCACGCCGTCCAGCGTACGCGGCAGCTGTGCGGCTTCCAGCGGTTTAAACACCAGTCCTTTCGGGTTGCTGGCGATATCGCGCTCGGAGGCCTTCGTTGGATCGATATTGTCTTTGATGGTGATAAGGCCGATAGACTGCAGGAAACGCAGACCGCGAGCCAGGTTGGTGGGATCGTTGGACAGCGTGATCACATCCCCTTTTTTCAACTCATCCAGGCTTTTGATTTTATGTGAGTAAAAACCCATCCCGGCCGTCGGGACCACAATCAGCTTGCTCAGCTTAAGTCCTTTATCGGCGGTGAATTTGTCAAAGTAGAGTGAATGCTGGAACAGGTTGGCATCGATGCTGCCGTTGGATAGCGCCATGTTCGGTTGCACGTAGTCACTGAATTCGCGCACCACGACCTTATAGCCTTTCTCTTTCAGCGTAGGGGCAATGGCCTGTTTCACCATATCACCGTACGGCCCAGGCGCGACGCCAAACACGATGGTATGCGGATCGCTGTTCGCATGAGCAAATTGTAATCCGCAGGCCAGCAATAGCGCTCCGGTCGCGACGCGTAAACTCTGACGCAATCCCATAATCTCTCCATTTTAACGTTGTGGTGTCATGTCTCACGCCGTTCTTGCGGCGTTGTTCTTGTTGGCCCGTTAACAGGCTGATTGTTAACATGACACAGATCACAACCTGCTGTCCTTGAAATTATTTCATGATGTTGCGAAATGTGTTTTCAAATGAGAGAAGGCATGAAAAAGCCGGATGTCGGCACAAGTGCCTTATCCGGCCTACAAATAACGTGATCACCCTGCTCCCGTAGGCCCGATAAGCGCAAGCGCATCGGGCGTTCCGTTTGACAGGCGTTCGATTAGAAGTCGTAACGCAGACGAACCAGGTTCATATCGCCCAGATTGTCGGTGCTGGAGGTGAATACGTGTTCGTAATCAACACGGAAACCGTAATCCAGCTGGAAGCTGATACCCACACCGTTGTCAGTACGCAGGTAGTTACGGCCATTCACATACTCAATACGGTCTCCCATAAAGTAGGGCTGAACAGATTTCAGCGCATACTGACCAACCGGGAAGGTGTAACCCGCGAAGTATTCCAGACCCCAGGCATCACCGGCAAAGTAGTCATTAACAGACACTTTTTTGGTGGTCATGAAGTTTTGATACCAACCGCCGCCCATCGAGAAGGTCCAGTTGTCCGGTTTCCAACTCAACGCGGTACCAACGATGTTTTGATCGTAGGTTTTGCTGGTGTCGCCACGCATTTCCGCACGGGTGTAGTTCCACGCCGTACCCCAGGTCAGGTCATCGGTGATGTGATAATCCACACCCAACGAGCCGCCGCCTTTACGTTTGTAGCGCAGACCGTTGTTCGGGTTGTAATCATCGCTGAACAGATAAGAGGCGTAGAGATCGACATCGCCAACCGTTTTCTTATACTTCAGTGATTTACGCGTACGATAGGAACCGTCATAGTCGCCATTGATGCCGTTACCTGGCGCCTGACCGATCATGTCGTAGTCCCAGATATCCGTTTTCGCACCAACCACATCATAGTAAATGCTGTTCTGTTGACCGAAGGTCAGCGTACCCCAGGTCGCGCTCTTCAGACCGGTGTACAGCATACGACGCGTGGTATCGTTGGCGCCGTTAGCGTAGTGGTTGTCCCAGTTGAACATCGCCGGGAAGTTAACGCCCAGCTCGTAGTAGCTCACCCAACTGATGTCATCAAACAGATAGTAGTCAGCAGCGAAGCGGAAACGCGTCCCGCCGTCGAAGCCATTACGTTTGTAGCCATTCTTACCATCGTCACCGGCCATATTCTGGAACTGCGGACGAATACTCCCGCCGACGGTGAAGTTAAGACGGCTCAGCGGGTCGCCCGCCTGCGGATCTTGTTTCAGGACCGTGATTTCCGCCTGGGAGGCGAAGGTCGTTAATGCCACTGCTGCGCCGATCGATACCGCCAGCGCCGTTTTTTTTATAGTCATTATTTGTACCTTGATAGATAGCCTGCCAATTATTCAGCATACAAATATTAACGTTTATTAATACACTCGTGTTGTCGGGTTTTTATTGTTCTGTGCTGTTAAATATCAAGGAGTTGTCAATTTGTGCTACATAGATAAAAAAACGCACCGATTAAAAAAACCGGTGCGTAATCATCACGGATATGAATCAACTACTGAACTGACGGAACAGCGCTTTGCCTTTTAGCAGACGAGAACCGAGCCACCCGCCGCATAAAGAAAGCAGCAATGCCCCACAAAGTGGCAACACGACCCACAGTCGCCAGTCTGGCTCCCACGGGAAATCAAACACTTTGGTTTGCAGCACCGCCAATGCGGTTTCCGCACCGATGGCTGCCACCAATCCGGCTACCATCCCGAGCATGGCGAACTCGCACCACAGCGTGGTACGCAGCAATTTCTTGCCTGCTCCCAACGTGCGCCAGACCACCAGTTCCTGATGACGCTGGCGCATACCGACCTGGACCTGCGCTAATAGCAGCAACATGCCGCAGGCGGTAACCAGCACCACCATCACCTCCAGCGCTCTACTTACCTGCTCCAGCACCTGGCCCACCTGTTTGAGGATGGCGCCAATATCCAGCAGGCTGATGGTCGGAAATTCACGGTTAAGCTGCGTCAGCATGCCGTTGCCATTCTCCCAGCGAAAGCTGGTTAACCAGCTTTGCGGCTGAGCGTCCAGCGCGCCGGAGGGGAAGATAAAGAAGAAATTAGGTCGCAGGCTTTCCCAGTCTACTTTGCGCAGACTGCTGACTTTGGCGCTGAAATCCTGAGTATCGCCCATAAAGGTCACCCGATCGCCAAGCCTGACGTTCAGCCGTTTCGCCAGCCCCTCTTCCATCGACACTTCGCCCGCTTTTGGCGGCCAGCTTCCGGCGGTTATCGGGTTATGATCCGGTCGGGTATCCTGCCAGGTCAGGTTAAGCTCGCGGTTCAGCGCCTCATCCTGGTTGCCTTCGGTTGGCTTCTCATTGATCGCCGTCAGACGCGCCCGCACAATCGGATAGAACGATTCCGGGATCACCTGATGCTCAGACAGGAAAGCCTTCAGCGGAACCACCTGCTCGGTGGCAATATTGATCAGAAAATAGTTCGGGCTTTCCGGCGGCATTTGCTGCTGCCAGCGGTCGAGCAGATCGCCGCGCAGCACCAGCAGCAGCGCAAGCAGCATAAAGGAAAGTGAAAAGGCCGACAGCTGACTGAGCGTTGACCACGGCTGGCGCAACAGTCGACTGACCGCCAAACGCAGCGGCAGCGAGGTGAGCGTCAGACCGCGCAGCACGTTGAGCAGCATCCAGCCGAGTACCCCGCACAACAACGCCAGCACTACCGCGCCAGCCAGCACCGCCCACAGCAGCGGGCTTCCGCCCATCAGTCCGGCCAGCAGTGCAATCACAACTAACAATACCACCGGCAAATAAAACTTCAGCGGCCATACGTTTGCTACCACGTCACGGCGCAGCACCCGCAGCGGCTGCGTCGCCAGCAGCAAACGGTAAGGGCGTAACCCCACCAGCAGCGAAATAACCGTCATGGTGCCGAGCGCCCACAGCCACGGCCAGAGGCTGGCTGGCGGTAGTTC
>OJIU01000165.1_pt1 | contig 35095 bp, 34 predicted proteins | sample 1595961 | NCBI WGS metagenome assembly OJIU01 (sample SAMEA4350144, study PRJEB24818) | metagenome | biome: human; feature: gut; material: faeces | place: Denmark | collected 2013-09
CCGGCCCCACCAGGACCCCCACCACCCTCTTCGGCGGCAGCGTCAGATGGGTAGAAGAGACAGCCCTTGCAGCTTGCCGCGGTAGCGCTGGGCGGCGCGGGGATGGCCGCGGTCTGCTTTGCGGCGGCGTGGCCGCTGGGCCTCGGCGAAGAGCTGCGGGCCGTGGCGGCAGGGGAGAGGCGGCATAAGAAAAATGTCCAAAAAGTGAAATAGCTGGACACGGGGGAGAGAATCGAGTATAATACTAAAGATATTATGGGGTGATAGGCCCTTGAAATGAAAAACGGCAGCTGACATCTTCGGATGCCGGCCCCCGATGCAAAAGAGGATATGCTGTGAAGGAAAAGAAAACAAATCTGCTGCAGGTACTGGCCCGCCGGGCTCTGCTGGTGGCGCTGGACGGAGCTATCGTAGCCTTCAGCTTTTATTTCGCCCTGCTGCTGCGCGCAGACGGTGCTGTCGAGGCCTCCTGGTGGCCCCACAACCGCGCCCTGCTCTACGCGAATCTGCCCTGGATCGTGGCGGTCTACCTGCTCAGCTTTCTGGCCGGGCGGCTCTACACCATCCTTTGGAAGTACGCCGGGGAGCGTGACCTCATCCGTCTGGCCGGGATGATCGCCGTCCCGACGGGCATCGTCTATCTGGTCAACCGATGCTTCATCCACGGTGTGCTCTTCAACTCGGCCAACGCCATGGCGGCGGTGCTCATTTTCCTGTTCATCGGCGGGAGCCGTCTGGCCTGGCGGCTCTTCCTGAACCACCCGCTGGGCGAGCGGCTGCGCGGCAACACCAGCAAGGACCCCAACCGCCCCGTCATGATCGTGGGTGCGGGCGAGGCCGGTGCGTGGGCCATCAATGTCTGCAAGACCAACACCGGCTACGGCCATGTCATCGTAGCCGTGGACGATGACCCCAACAAGCTGGGCCAGACCATCCACGGTGTCCCGGTGCGCGGCACACTGGAAGAAATTCCCGACCTGTGTACCCGCTACAACATCCATACCATCATCGTGGCGATCCCGACCCTGAAGGGAAACCGCCTGAACCACGTCATCGACCTCTGCGTCTCCACCCACTGCGCCGTGCAGATGCTCAGCGACCCCCAGCTGGTGGGTGCAGGCACCCCTCAGCAGGGTGCGTTCCGTGAGCTGAACACCGCCGATTTCCTCTCCCGTGAGGAAGTCACGCTGGACACGGAGAAAATTTCCGGCTACCTCACCGGCAAGACCGTTCTGGTGACGGGCGGCGGCGGTAGCATCGGCAGTGAGCTCTGCCGTCAGGTCATGCGCTTCAAGCCCGCAAAACTGCTTATCTTCGATATTTATGAGAACTGCGCCTATGAACTGCTGATGGAACTGCAGCAGAAGTATGGCCGTGATGTGCCGGTCACGGTGCTGGTCGGCTCCATCCGGGACAAGGCCCGTCTGGACGAGGTGTTTGAGACGTACCACCCGACGGTGGTGTTCCATGCCGCCGCCCACAAGCACGTCCCGCTGATGGAGATCAGCCCCGCCGAGGCCGTCAAGAACAATGTCTTTGGCACCAAGAATCTGCTCACCAGTGCCAGCGAACACGGCGTGGAGCGGCTGGTGCAGCTCTCCACCGATAAGGCCGTCAACCCCACCAGCGTCATGGGCTGCACCAAGCGCCTGTGTGAGATGCTCATCCAGACCTTCGCGGGCAACACCGACATGAAGTGCGTCGCCGTCCGCTTCGGCAATGTGCTGGGCAGCCACGGCAGCGTCATCCCGCTGTTTGAGGCGCAGATCAAAAAGGGCGGCCCCGTCACCCTCACCGATGCCAACATCGAGCGCTACTTTATGACCATCCCGGAGGCGGCACAGCTGGTGCTGCAGGCCGGTGCGCTGGCCGAGAGCGGCAGCATCTATGTGCTGGACATGGGCGAGCCGGTCAAGATCATGGACCTTGCAAAACAGCTCATCCGCTTCTACGGCTATGAGCCGGGCGTGAACATGGATATTAAGATCGTGGGTCTGCGCCCCGGCGAAAAACTCTACGAAGAGCTGATGATGGACGAGGAGCAGGACAAGATGCGCCGCACCGTCCACAATAAGATCTTCGTGGCTCCGCCCCGGAACATCGACCTGGGCGAGTTCTACCAGCAGCTTCAGGAGCTGGCCGTCGCCGCCGAGCACAACGACGACAGCGTGGTGGTGCAGTTGGCCCAAATGGTGCCTACCTTTACCCCCACCCGCGAGAATCTCAAGCTGTAAAACCGCTGGCTGCACGGCACCTTTGCCGTGTAAAAATATATGAGAGGGATGTACAATCATGGAAAAGAAACCGTTTTTGACTGAGTCGATGGCTCAGGACATCATTCAGGACGTACCCACCCCCTTCCACGTCTATGACGAGAAGGGCATTCGCGAGAACGCCCGCCGCATCAACAAGGCATTCAGCTGGAACAAGGGCTTCCGCGAGTATTTTGCGGTCAAGGCTCTGCCGAACCCCGTCATCCTCCAGATCCTGAAGGAAGAGGGCTGCGGCGTGGACTGCTCCTCTCTGACTGAGCTGATGCTCAGCGAAGTGTGCGGCTTCAGCGGCAGCGACATCATGTTCTCCTCCAACCAGACCCCTGTGGAGGACATGAAGAAGGCTTACGAGCTGGGCGCTTATATCAACCTCGACGACGCCACGATGGTGGACTTCCTCGACCGGGTGGCCGGTGTGCCGGAGAACATCTTCTGCCGCTACAATCCGGGCGGCACCTTCCAGCTGGGCGAGAGCAAAGAGGGCTTCCAGGTCATGGACAAGCCCGGCGACGCCAAGTACGGCATGACCGAGGAGCAGATGATCGACAGCTATAAGAAGCTGGCCGCAAAGGGTGCCAAAAACTTTGGCATCCATGCCTTCCTCGCCTCCAACACCATCTCTGACGCCTATTATCCTGAGCTGGCAGGCATCCTCTTCCAGCTGGCTGTCCGCGTCCAGAAGGCCACCGGCGTGCATATCGCCTACATCAACCTGTCCGGCGGCGTCGGCATCCCGTACCGCCCCGAGCAGACTGAAAACGACATCATGGCCATCGGCGAGGGCGTCCGCAAGAAGTTTGAAGAAATTCTGGTCCCCGCCGGCATGGGCGATGTCTCCATCTTCACCGAGATGGGCCGCTTCACCACCGGCCCCTACGGTGCTCTGGTGGCTACTGCCATCCACGAGAAGCACATCTATAAGGAATACATCGGTCTGGATGCCTGCGCGGCCAACCTGATGCGCCCCGCCATGTACGGCGCTTACCACCACATCACCGTGCTGGGCAAGGAAGACGCACCCCACGACCACAAGTACGATGTGGTCGGCGGTCTGTGCGAGAACAACGACAAGTTTGCCATCGACCGTATGCTGCCCAAAATCGACATCGGCGACATCGTGTATATCCACGACACCGGTGCGCACGGCTCTGCCATGGGCTACAACTACAACGGCAAGCTGCGCAGCGCCGAGGTCCTGCTCTGCGAAGACGGCTCTCACCGCCTCATCCGCCGTGCCGAGACTCCCCGCGACTACTTTGCAACGCTGGACTTCCTGCCCTTCATGAAGCCGCTGCTGGGCGAGTACAACGACGACTGAGCGCGCTTCTGACTCCATCAAACCAGAATAAAGCGAGGAACGACGCAGATGTTTTTTGGATTCCAACTCACCTGTGGCCTGATGCTGGTCTTTTACGGCTATTCGGTCATGAAAAATCCACGGGTCTGGGGCGACCAGGGCCGTCAGGCCGTCAAGGCCGAAAATTTCCCCGAGTACTGCCGCCAGAACGGCCTGTTTTTCCTGAAAGCTGGCTTCATCATGGCGCTCATTGGTGCGCTGGACGCGCTGGTAACGCTTTCGGGTCTGCTGTACGTCCTGCTGTACCTGTTCGGGCTGGCGTTTGCGTTCTACCCGCTGACCCGCTGGTGCAAGGAGAACGAGGGCTTCTCGTGGCCCTGGCCCCGCGTCGAGAGCGAGAAAAGGCGCATCAAGAAACTGCGCCGGCAGCAGGAGGCCGAAAAGGCGGAACGAGAAGAAAAGTAAACAGCAAAAATAAGAGGCCGCTGTAAAAGCAACCTCTCAGTCTCACTTCGTTCGACAGCTCCCCTACCGAGGGGAGCCTCTGGCGAAGAGATTGGGCTTTCTGCCATGCCAAAGCCTCCCCTCGATAGGGGAAGGTGGCACGGCGAAGCCGTGACGGAGAGGTTGAACACAGCGGCCTCTTTTTGTTTTCTTAAATCAAACCATTTTCTTTGCAGTAGTGGTAAATACCATCCTCTGCACAGGTGCCGCAGACCTCGCTGGCGATGGCTTTCAAATCGGCAGAGGCGTTGCCCATGGCAACGCTGTGACCGACAGCCTGAAACATTTCTATATCGTTGTTGCCGTCACCGAAAGCCATTGCATCCTCGGGCGTCAGGCCGTAATAGGCCAGAACCTTCTGGATACCGGCTCCTTTTCCGCCGGAGATGGGGATGATGTCCACCGCCCTGTTCCACCAGGCGGCGATTTTTGCACCGCTCGTGCCTTTGAGGATGGCGGGCCAGTCGCTTTCGCGGCAGCCCATCAGCAGCTGGAAAACTTCACCTCGGGAGACTTCATCGAACTGATCGGAAATGACCGGCGCTCGTCCGCCGATGGCATAATAAGTCGTCAAATCGTCATCTGTCCCGTTGGAGAGCAGCTGCGTCCGTCCTGCAACCGACACCGGACGACCAAGTGCTGCGGCGTTTTGGATCAGCGTCTGCACATCCTGCGGCGGGATGGGGCTGACAAAAATATCTCCGCGACGGTCGTAGCAGTAGGAGCCGTTGTAGGTGAGAAAGACATCGAACTCCACGCCGTCGAATTTCGGCACAATGAGCGGAGAACGCCCGGTGGCGACGGCCAGCAGGATGCCGTTTTGCTGTAAGCGGCGCAGAGCGTCCAGTGTCCGCTCAGTAATACGCTTTTTCTCCATGTCGATGAGGGTGCCGTCGATGTCGAAAAAGAGGATGCGGGGCTTGTGCATGGTGCTGTACCTCCAATGCAAAAAGAGGGGAGAGACTTACCTGCGGGTCTTGCGGTCAGGATGCATCAACAGCCTCCTGACTGCTCTTGTCCAGCCCATCGAACTGCTTTACGATCTGCGGGTCTTTCAGCTTGATGACCTTGCCGGAGAGGTAGTGGAGGGTATTTTCCTCGGGAATGTCGAGAAAGCTGATGCGGACGGCGCAGAGGGCCTGCGTCTTGGTGCCGGTGCGCTCATTCATCTTGCGGTTGCCGTACTTGATGTCGCCCAGCACCGGCTTGCCCAGATAGGCCAGATGGGCGCGTATCTGGTGAGTGCGGCCGGTGATGAGGCCGATGCGGCAGAGGGCGAAGGGGCCGGCCGTCCGCAGCACGTCCACATCGGTGATGATCTGCTTGCGGCGCTCGTCCTGGGACTGGTGGGCGTGGATGCTCACCTTATTGTTCTTCTCGTCGTGCTCCCACCATGCAGTGAAGCGCCCGCTCTGGGGGATGCCCACCGTGATGGTGTAGTATTCCTTCTTGAGCAGGTCGGTGCGGATGATCTCGTTCATGTCCCGGAGGGCGGTGTAGCTCTTGGCCGCGATGACGAGGCCCTCAGTGCCGCGGTCGAGGCGGTTGCAGATGCCGGGCTTGAAGCGGTTCTCGCCCTGGGGGTCGTACTCGCCCTTCTGGGCCAGATACTGGGTAAAGGCGTCCACAAGGTTTGCGTCGCCGGTGCGGTCGCTGTGGCAGAGCAGGTGGGTGGGCTTATAGAGGACGGCAATGTTCTCGTCCTCGTAGATGACCGTCACCTTAGGCTGGTTCTGCTGCTTTTTGGGGGCGGGCTTGCGGGTCGGCTTTGCACCCTCAGGCGGGAAGAATTCGTCGTTGATGTAGAGCTCAATGAGGTCGCCGGCTTTGAGGCGGTCTTCGGGTACACCCTTTTTGCCGTTGACTTTGATGCGCTTGTTGCGGAAGCTCTTGTATAAAAGGCTGGTAGGGAAGTCGCGGGTCACGCTCTGGACAAAGCGGGAGAGGCGGACACCCTCGTCGTTGGCGGTGGCAGTGTATTGTTTCATGTTCGTTTTCCTTATATAAAAAGTATCTGATACACCTATAATAATCTACCCTCCCCATGAAGTCAACGCAGAATATTTTCTGTCGGCTCTTGTCTTTTGCCGAAAATGGGGTACTATAAAAGAAACGACTACAAACAAAGGAGCACAGCTATGGCAGGACAGAACATAAGCCACGAGGGCCACCGGCAGCGGATGCGCGCCCGTGTGGAGCAGTACGGGCTGGAAAGCCTCGCACCCCACGAGGCACTGGAATATCTGCTCTACATCACCAACGCCCGCCGGGATACCAACGGCATCGCCCACGCGCTGCTGGAGCGGTTCGGCAGCTTTGCCGGTGTGCTGGAAGCCAGTGAAGAAGAACTCTGCCGTGTGCCGGGCGTCGGCCCGGCCAGCGCCCGGATGCTGCATCTCCTGCCCGAGGTGAGCCGGTACTACGAGCACAGCCGCACCAGCACCGAAGGTGCATTGACGACTACCGAGCGGCTGGCGGCTTACCTGAAACCCCGCTTTGCCGGGGCAAAACAGGAGAAAGCCCTGCTCCTTTCGCTGGACAGCCGCAGCCGGGTAAAGAGCGTGTACTGGCTCAAGGAGGGGAACAGCCGGATGGTGAGCCTCGAGGTGAAGGACGTCGTCTCGGCGGCGCTCCGGGGCGGGACAGAAAGCGTTGTGCTCTGCCACAACCACCCCAACGGTGTGCCGCTGCCCTCCCGCGAAGACCTCGCCGCCACCGAGAACATCGTCCGTGCGCTGGGGCTGGTCAAGATACGCCTGCGCGACCACATCATCCTCGCCGAAAACGACTACTTCTCCATGCGGGAGTCCAACCGCCTGCCGTTCTACGACTTCGAGACCGGCGCAATGTTACGCCCCTATGGAAGAGAATGATTTACATTATAAAATAATTGTGGTATAATGGCTGCAAGAGATACAACTAATCGTAGTTTTGAAAAAGGAGGGCTTTTTGTGGCAGAGGAAAAATTTCATCTGGTGTCGTCCTACGCCCCCACGGGCGACCAGCCGCAGGCCATCGCACAGCTGGTAGAGGGGGTAGAGCGGGGCGACCGCTGCCAGACCCTGTTGGGCGTCACCGGCAGCGGCAAGACCTTCACGATGGCGAACGTCATCGCCCAGTGCAACCGCCCGACGCTGGTGCTGGCCCACAACAAGACGCTGGCCGCCCAGCTCTGCACCGAGTTCCGCTCGTTTTTCCCGGACAACGCCGTGGAATATTTCGTCTCCTACTACGACTACTACCAGCCGGAGGCCTATATCCCCAGCACCGATACCTATATCGAAAAGGACAGCGCCATCAACGACGAGATAGACCGCCTGCGCCACTCGGCCACGGCGGCGCTCTCGGAGCGGCGGGACGTCATCATCGTCGCGTCGGTGTCCTGCATCTACTCGCTGGGCGACCCCATCGACTATCGCAGCATGGTCATCAGCCTGCGGCCCGGGATGCAGATGGAGCGGGACGAGCTGTGCGAAAAGCTGGTGACGCTGCAATATGAGCGCAACGATGTCAATTTCATCCGCAATAAGTTCCGCGTCCACGGCGACATCGTGGACATCTATCTGGCCTATATGAGCGAGCTGGCCATCCGGGTGGAGTTCTTCGGCGACGAGATCGACCGCATCACCGAGTTCAACCCCCTCACGGGTGCCAAGCAGAACGTGGTCAAGCACGTTGCCATCTTCCCGGCCAGCCACTACATCGTCAGCGCCGACAAAAAGGCTGCCGCCATTGAAAAGATTCGCGCCGAGTGCGACGCGCAGGTGAAGCAGTTCACCTCGGAAGGCAAGCTCATCGAGGCCCAGCGCATCCAGCAGCGGACGAACTACGACATTGAGATGCTGACGGAAGTGGGTATCTGCAAGGGCATCGAGAACTATTCTGCCGTTCTGTCGGGCCGTGCGCCGGGCAGTATGCCCACGACTCTGCTTGACTATTTCCCGGACGACTTCCTGCTCTTCGTAGACGAGAGCCATGTCACCCTGCCGCAGGTGCGGGCCATGTACGGTGGCGACTACGCCCGCAAAAAGACGCTGGTGGAGTACGGTTTCCGCCTGCCGTCGGCCTTCGACAACCGCCCCCTCAAGTTCGAGGAAGTGGAATCCAAGCTCAACCAGATGATATTCGTCTCGGCCACCCCCGGCGAGTACGAGCGGAAGAACAGCACCCAGGTGGCCCAGCAGGTCATCCGGCCCACGGGTCTGCTGGATCCGCTCATCTCGGTGCGCCCCGTAGAGGGGCAGGTGACGGACCTTCTGGGCGAGATAAACGCTCGCATCGAGCGGCATGAGCGCGTCCTGGTCACGACGCTGACCAAGAAAATGGCCGAAGACCTGACGGATTACTTCACCGAGCAGGGGATAAAGGTCAAGTATATGCACCACGAGGTGGACACCTTCGAACGGATGGAGACCATCAAAGACCTCCGCCTCGGCACCATCGATGTTGTGGTGGGCATCAACCTGCTGCGTGAGGGCCTCGACCTGCCCGAGGTCAGCCTTGTGGCCATCCTCGACGCCGACAAAGAGGGCTTCCTCCGCAGCGAGACGAGCCTCATTCAGACCATCGGCCGCGCCGCCCGCAACGCCGAAGGTCTGGTCATTATGTACGCCGACGAGGTGACGGACAGCATGGACCGCGCCATCACCGAGACAGAGCGCCGCCGCGCCATCCAGACGGCCTACAACGCTGAGCACGGCATCGTCCCGAAGACCATCGTCAAGGCCATCCCGGATTCGATTGAGATCAGCGACAAGGCTGAGAATGCCAGGATGAACACCCGGCGGATGGGCAAGCTCGAGCGCGAAGCCGCCATTGACCGCCTGACCCGGGAGATGAAGGAAGCCGCCAAGCTGCTGGAATTTGAGCATGCGGCCTTCCTGCGCGACCAGATCGACCGCCTGCGCCGGGGCGAGAACCCCACCGTGGATTCCTCGGCAGAGACGGAGCGGAAGCAGAACCATGCACAGACACAGAGAAGAGGGAGAAAGTACCTTGGCAAACGATAAAATAGTCATCAAGGGTGCGCGGGAGCACAACCTGAAAAACGTGAATCTGACCCTCCCGCGTGAAAAATTCATCGTTATGACCGGCCTTTCCGGTTCGGGCAAGTCGAGCCTTGCCTTCGACACCATCTACGCCGACGGCCAGCGCCGCTATGTCGAGAGCCTGTCCAGCTACGCCCGGATGTTCCTTGGCCGGATGGACAAGCCCGATGTGGACGAGATCACCGGCCTGTCTCCGGCCATTTCCATCGACCAGAAGACCACCAGCCACAACCCCCGCTCCACCGTGGGTACCGTGACGGAAATTTACGATTATCTGCGTCTTTTGTACGCCCGTGTAGGCGTGCCGCACTGCCCGGTGTGTGGGCGGGTCATCAGCCAGCAGAGCGTGGATGAGATGGTGGACGCTGTGCTCAAGCTGGAAGAGGGGACGAAGTTCCAGGTCCTCGCGCCTGTCGTCCGCCAGCGCAAAGGCACCCAGCAGAAAGAGCTGGACGCCGCCCGCCGCGCCGGTTACGCCCGTGTAAAAATCGACGGTAACATGTACGACCTCGACGAGGAGATCGCGCTGGAAAAGAACATCAAGCACACCGTGGAGATCGTCGTTGACCGTCTTGCCATGCGCAAGGGCATCCGCGGCCGTCTGGCTGACTCGCTGGAAACGGCCCTTGCCCTCACCGGCGGCGTGGCTGAGGTGGATGTCATCGGCGGCGAGTGCATGACCTTCAGCCAGAATTTCGCCTGCCCAGAGCACGGCATCTCCATCAGTGACTTGTCACCCCGGCTCTTCTCCTTCAATAACCCTCTGGGTGCCTGCGAGAAGTGTACCGGCCTCGGCACCTTCATGCGGGTGGACGAAGAGCGCATCCTGCCCAACCGGGACCTCTCGATTCGGGAGGGGGCTGTCAAGGCCAGCGGCTGGTACTACGCCGAAGGCTCTGTAGCCGAGATGTATTATCTGGGTCTGGGCAAAAAGTACGGCTTTACGCTGGATACGCCCATCAAAGAGATGAGCACCGAGGCCGTCAACGCCCTGCTCTACGGCACCAACGAAGAAAAAATCGAGATGCACCGCACGAATGAGTTCGGCAGCGGCGTCTATTATAATACCTTTGAGGGCATCGTCGAAAACCTCGAGCGCCGCTTCCGCGAGACGAACAGCGAGTGGATGAAGGAGGAGATCGGCAGCTTCATGTCGGGCGTCGAGTGTCCCGACTGCCATGGCAAGCGCCTGAAACCGGTGGTGCTGGCTGTGACCATCGGCGGCAAAAACATCAGCGATTTCTGCGAAATGTCGATTCGGGACGAGCTGAAATTCATCGCCGACAATGAGCCGAACCTGACCGAAAAGCAGAAGCAGATCGGCGGCCAGATCATGAAGGAGATCAAGAACCGCCTGCAGTTTTTGCAGAGCGTGGGCCTCGATTACCTCACGCTGGCCCGGTCGGCAGGCACCCTGTCCGGCGGCGAGAGCCAGCGCATCCGTCTGACCACCCAAATCGGAAGCGCTCTGTCGGGTGTGCTGTACGTGCTGGATGAGCCGTCCATCGGCCTGCACCAGCGCGACAACGATAAACTCATCGCAACGCTGAAAAATCTCCGTGACCTCGGCAATACGGTCATCGTGGTCGAGCACGACGAGGATACCATGCGCAGCGCCGATTATATCGTGGACGTCGGCCCGGGCGCAGGCGTCCACGGCGGCGAGATCGTGGCCGCAGGCTCCGTCAAGGACATCTGCAAGGCCAAGCGCAGCATCACCGGCGACTATCTGTCGGGCCGTAAGCGCATCGAGGTGCCGCAGACCCGCCGCCCCGGCAAAGGCAATTTCCTCACGGTGAAGGGTGCGCGCGAAAACAATCTGCGCAACATCGACGTAAAATTTCCGCTGGGCGAGTTCGTCTGCGTGACGGGCATCTCCGGCTCGGGCAAGTCGAGCCTCATCAACGAGATTTTGTATAAGACCCTCGCCTGTGAGCTGAACGGCGCCCGCTCCCGCGCTGGCAAGTGCGATGGGGTAGAGGGCCTCGAGTTCGTAGATAAGGTCATCGGCATCGACCAGCAGCCCATCGGCCGCACGCCCCGCTCCAACCCCGCCACCTATACCGGCGTGTTCAACGACATCCGCACCGTCTTTTCCCAGACGCAGGACGCCAAAATGCGGGGCTACGGCCCGGGACGGTTCAGCTTCAACGTCCGGGGCGGCCGCTGTGAGGCCTGCGAGGGCAACGGCATCCTCCAAATCGAGATGCACTTCCTGCCGGACGTCTACGTTCCCTGCGAGGTCTGCAAGGGCGCCCGCTACAACCGCGAAACGCTGGAAGTCAAGTATAAGGAAAAGACCATCTCTGACGTGCTGAACATGACCGTGGAAGAGGCGGTCGTCTTCTTCGCCAACCAGCCGAAGATCGCCCGCAAGCTGCAGACGCTGCTGGACGTGGGCCTGGGCTATGTCACGCTGGGGCAGAGCGCCACGACCCTTTCGGGCGGCGAGGCGCAGCGCGTCAAGCTGGCCAATGAGCTGGCCCGCCGCAGCACGGGTAAGACCGTGTATATCCTTGACGAGCCGACTACCGGCCTCCACATGGCTGATGTCCACCGCCTCATCGAGGTGCTGCAGAAGCTGGTGGATGCAGGCAACACCGTCATCGTCATCGAACACAACCTCGACCTCATCAAGTGCGCCGACCACATCATCGACCTCGGCCCCGAGGGCGGCAGTGCCGGCGGCCTCATCGTCGCCGAGGGTACGCCGGAGCAGGTGGCCGAGGTGCCGGGCAGCTTTACCGGCCAGTACCTCAAGCCCCTGCTGGAAAAGGACGCGAAACTCCGCGCAGAGGGCAAATAAAGCAGTATAAAACAGAGCCGCAGTCTCCCAAAAGACTGCGGCTCTGTTGTTTGCAAAAGTTCCAGATATAACAAAAAGCTCTTCAGTCGAGAGGCTGAAGAGCTCTGGTCCAGCAGAGCTGGCGGGGCAAGGCCCCTCCATCTTGCTTGCGCAAGACCGTTCTGTTGCTCAAAAGCCCCACTGGGGCTTTCGTTGCTTCGCAAATGCAAACTTTTTCCTCCCCGGTGGATACTTAAAATTTTTCAGCAAGTGGCAGATACAGCAAACACAACGGGCGGCTCTGGTAACAGAGCTGCCCGTTGTGTTTGGTTATGAAAAGGAGAACTTAGATCTCATACCACTTGATCTCGTTGGCATCCAGATGCAGAGCAAAGCTGCTGCCCTCTGTGGTGTAAACGGTGGTGTCCTGCGGCTCGTACGTGTTGTTCACCACACAATACTTGCCGTTCTTGACGTAGGCGTGAACTTCTACATTATAATTGGAGCTGAACCATGTATGCAGTTCCTCCTCGCTGTGGGCACTCCACAGGATAGCGCGGTACAGGGTGCGGCTGTTGGCAAAGCTGTACGGCACGCCGCTGATGTACACAGCGCGGCCCTTGCCGAAGTCGTGTGCCGCCATCTGCACTTCTTTGTTTCGCTGCACCAGCACTTCGGTGCCTTCCAGCGCATAAATATTCTTCTTGCCCTCGCCAAAGTCGATGGGCCGGTCGGCATCCTGCAGAATGAAATGGTCCGGGTGTTCTTCCCAGTTGTACTTGTCGTAGTTGAGGGTGAAGCCGTTTTCTTCCTCCACGCCCAGCACGCTGGCAAGCTGGAGAATGTGGCCCTGATACGGGTGACCGGAAGGCTCACCCACGCCGATAAAGCCGCCGCCGTTCCAGACGAACTTGCGGATAGCGGAGGAGATCTCCGGGTCTTCCCACCAGATGCCGCCGGTGTGTGCGGTGTCGGCATCGCCGACATTGATAATGACATCCAACGAATCCAGCAGATGCGGGTCGTTCTTGATATCCTCAAAGCTGATAAACTTCACATCAAAGGGCGCACCGGACAGCATCTCAATGACACCGGCATAGCTATAGTTCTGCTTGTAATAGAGGGCGTGATGCACCATGTGACAGCCCCAAGCCCGCATTTTACCCCAACAGTTCAGCACGGCCACCCGCTTGACACAGTAGGGTGTGGTGTCCTTGATGTTCTCGTACAGTTCGCGGAACTCGTTGCAGACGCTCTCCACGTAGTCCACGAACTCCGGGAACTGCAAGGCCAGTTTCAGATAGCCGCCATAGCCGATGCGGTCGATGGGCTTGCGCAGGATAGCGCGGCGGGCTGTAACCCAGTTCTCCTTGGCTTCCCGCACCGGGTCGCCGCCCTCGTGGAAGGTGTCGGGGAAGAAGTACGGCAGGAAACGGCCCTCGGTGTACTTCACGCCCTCAATGTCAGAGATCAGGCGCAGGGTGGAGCCGTTGCCCACGCTGCCCACTACGGCATCCAGTCCGATGGTCTTGAACTCCGGCATGAAAGGTTCGGTGCCGATCCAGTGATCGCCGAGGAACATCATGGCTTCGCACCCGCACGCGTGGGTGATGTCCACCATCTCCTTGGCAAGCTTTGCCACCTCGCGGCGCTGGAAGGCCTGAAAATCCCGGAATTCCCTGCTGGGCACCCGGTACTGGTTGTTATAGTAGCCCTGATCGATGATGTACTCCGGGCGGAACTTGTAGCCCACTTCCTGCTCAAACTGGTTGAGGATATAAGGGCTGACCGAAGCAGAGTATCCATACCAGTCCACGAACTTCTCCCGCTTCAGCTCGTCGAAGATCAGGGTGAACTGGTGGAAGAAGGTGGTGTAGCGGATGACGTTCACATAGGGATGCTCTGCAATGAACTTGCGCAGGCGCTCCATGGAATACTTGTGGGTCTTGGGCTGACGCACGTCAAAGGTGATCTGGTGCTCAAAATTCGTCCAGCCGTTGGTGGTAGCGTTGTACATATGCACCGGGTCCCAGATGAGGTAAGCCAGAAAACTGACGGTATACTCATGGAACGGTACGGCCTGTACGGTCACACTGCCGTCGGCGTAGCTCCACTGCTCCGGCGGCACAGGCTGACCGGTGGTTCGATCCATGACCTCCCACCAGCGGGTGATGTCGTCGTTGGTGTTCACCTGCATCAGCTCCGGGCTGATGCCCTTCATCAGCGGGATGGTCACGGTGTCGCCGGGGGCGGTGTAAAAGCCGGTCATGATGTAGCACTGCTGCACCTCATCCGGGTTTGCCTTTGCCCATGCGTTGTCCTTGCGGGTGGTATAGTAGGTGGAGTAGATCTTGGCGTCCGCATCCTTGAGCTGCTGCGGGAAGTCGGTGCCGTCGCAGTCGCGGATGGCATCAGCACCCCACTTTTTTAAGATCTCCAGCGTTTCGGGCACAACGTCCAGGTCTGTGGGAATGGTCACGCGCCCGGACTTTCTTGTTTCGTCCATAGGGATTCTCCTTTACCTCTCTCTTATCCTTAATCCTGATAGGTCGCATTATAAATGGCCAGAACAGCCAGCAGCAGCGCTACGCCCACCAGCATGATGCCAAGCCCTGCCAGCTGCCCGGTCATTTTCCAGCCGGACACCACCAGCACCAGTGCCAGTACGAACAGCACCAGCATCAGGATCATGCGCAGGGCGGGATGGCTTTTCCAATATGCTTTCATCGTCTGTCACCTTAACCTTTCAGGCCGCCCACGGTCATGCCCTGCGTCAGCTGCCGCTGCACGCAGATGTACAAAATCAGGGTGGGCAGCATCACCAGCACAAGGCCTGCGTACATGGTACCGTACTGGGCGGCGCTCTGCTGCGCCTGCATCAGGTTCAAAAGACCTACCGGCAGGGTGCGGGGTGCCTTGGTGGAGCTCATCAGGGTCATGGAGATGATATACTCGTTCCAGAAGGACAGGAAGTTGAACAGGATAATGGTGATGATGGAGGGCTTTGCCATGGGGAAGATGATGCGGGTCATGGTGGAAAAATAGCTTGCACCGTCGATATAGGCGGCCTCCTCAAAATCGTGGGGCAGGGTGGCAAAGTAGCCCGACAGCAGGTAGATGGTAAAGGGCAGCGCGGTAGCGGCGTATACCACCGCCAGCACCACCAGATTGTTCAGCAGAAAGCTGCTGCCGAAATGGCCTTTCAGCCACACATCGCTGTCCCGCAGCATCAAAAAGATGGGCACCACGATGTAGTTCACATTGATGAACAGGCCCGCCATGAACAGGGTGTTCAGTACCTTGCACCCCTTGAAGCGGAAGCGGGACAGGCAGTAGGCGGCGGGCAGGGCAACGACCAGCAGCAGTGCCAGCGCCAGCGCGGTGACGATGACCGAGTTGAGCATATATTCGCCCATTTTCGCGCCGTTCCATGCGTTGACAAAGTTCTGCCAGTAGAACCCGGCGGGCAGTGCCCAAGGGTTGCCGTAGAACTCTGCATTCTGCTTGATGGAGGCCATGAACACCCATGCCACCGGCACGATGATGGTAACGGCCAGCAGAACCAGCACAAAATAGATGAAAAACTTGTACAGACCTTCCGCAGAGCGGGAAGATTTTTCGGTGGTATTCTGCATCTTCTTCCCTCCTTAAAATTCCAGCGTATCGCGGCTTGTGACCTTGTTGACACAGGCGGACAGGGCAAACGAGAACAGGAAGATTACCACGCCGATGGCCATACTGTAACCATACAGGCCAGCGTCTTTCTGGCTGTACATATAGCTCAGCGCCACATCCGATGCGCCGTTGGGCCCGCCGCTGGTCATGGCCTTGACGAAGAGGAAGGCCATGTTGATGGTGGAGATGATAAAGAAGGTGAGGGTGGTGCGGATATTCGTCCAGATGAGGGGGATGGTGATCTGGAAGAACTGGGTCAGCCGCCCGGCACCGTCCAGATTGGCGCTCTCGTACAGGCTGATGGGCACGGCAGACATGGAGGCCATGTACATGACCATGTAGTAGCCGATGGCCTGCCACACCATGGCAATGATGATGGAGGGGATGACCAGTTTTTCGCCCTTCCACAGGATGGGGTCGCTCATGCTGCGGAACAGGCCGATGATGCTGTTCAGCATGCCGTTTTCCGGCTTATAGATGGCAGAGAAGATGCCGGAGATGACGACCACCGACAGGATGTTGGGGATGTAGAAGATGATGCGGAAAAAGTTCTGGCCTTTGATTTTCTCCCGGGTGAGGATGGCGGCAAATACCAGTGCAAAGGCGAAGGTGATCAGGGTGACCGTTACCACCAGCAGAATCATATTCTGCATGGAGCGGATGAACTGGGCGTCCTGCAGCAGATGCTGGAAGTTTTTAAGCCCCACAAAGGTCTCGTTGGGAGAATAGGCACCCCGCTCATACAAACTCATGCGGAACACGTTGAGGGTGGGCAGGATCATAAAGAGGAAAAACAGGATGGTAGCCGGTGCCACACAGAGGAATACGAACCGTTTGCGGCTTTTATCCGTTCTCATAGGGGATTGACCGCTCCTTTCTTGATGGTGCTGTACAGCCCAAAAAAGCGGAGGCGGTAAAAACCGCCCCCGCTGGGCAGGGCTTGATTACTCGATGATGTTGGCGCGCATCTGGTCGCTGGCGGACTTGATGCCATCGATCCACTGCTGCTCGGTCATGCTGCCGGACACCAGAGAGTTGACAGGGTCGAAGAACACGGTGCGCACTTCCACGCCGGGGATGGCACTGAAGGCTGCAAAGTTGCCCATGGCGGCCTTTGCGCCGTTGTCGTAGATGGAGTAGAACATCTTGTTGTCGCCTTCCAGACTGTCGGCGATGCCCAGCACAGGCTGGATAGCGCCGCTCTCGGCAAACAGCTTGCAGGCTTCGTCGCTGTACAGGTAAGCCACGAACTGCTTGGCGGCATCCTGATGCTCAGCACCGGCGGGGATCCATGCCTGCTCGAACCAGGTGTAGCTGTAACTATCGCCGCCGGCCTTGACAGCGGGCAGGGCGGTCATGCCCCACTCAAAGCCGTCTGCACGGGGAGCCTCGGCCATCTCGCCCACGATCCAGGTGCCGTTGGGCATGAACAGGGCCTTGTTGTCCAGCACCAGCTGCTGGTTCTGGGTAAAGTCCTGATCGTTGGCCTGTGCGGGGGTGATGGGGTTGGTGTAGGAAGCCAGCTTTGCCACGATATCAAAGCAGGTCTTTGCCTCGGGGGTGTCCCAGATGCCCTCGGTGTAGTGGGTGGCCTTGTCGAAGAACTCCGGGCCGCCGGCAGCGTACATCAGCGCATAGAAGAAGGCGTCGAAGTAGCCGGTGGTGGGGTAGGTGAACAGGTAGGTGCCCTCAGCGGCAGCCTTGTCGCCCAGTGCCCACATCTCGTCCCAGGTCTTGGGTACGTCCCAGCCCTTTTCCTTCAGGAAACCGGCGTTGTAGAACAGGCCGCAGGGGCTGTAGAACATGGGAGCCAGATAGGTTTTGCCGTCGCCGTAGGGGTTGGTCAGGGAGGTGTCGGTAAAGCCGCCGGCGATCTTCTCGCTCACCTTCTTGCTCTCGCCGGGCACGGTCATGCTCAGCACATCGGTGATGTCGGCGATCAGATTGCCCTTGATGAACTGCTCGGTCAGGGCAGCTTCACGGCCGGTGGCCAGATGGACCACGTCGGGGTAGTCGCCGCCCTGCATGGAGGGGCCGATGACGTCCTCCAGCTTTTTGTCGGTGGTCAGGTCCACCTTGATGCCGGTCTGGGCGGTAAAGGCCTCGGCGACCTTTTTCCACATCTCAGCGCCGTAGCCGGTCTCGATGGCAGCAACCTTGATGGTGACGTCCGCAGCCACTGCGGAAGAAGTGGCGGCAGAAGATGCCGTGCTGGACGCGGTGGAGCTGGCAGCACCACCACAGGCAGCCAGGCTCAGCGCAGCGGCACCCACGCCAGCCGCTTTCAGAAAATTGCGACGAGAAATGCGTTTCATAGTGTATCCTCCATCATAAAATTCCGTTCAAAACACAGCCGGGGCAAACAGGCTTCGTCCGAGAGGGCTGTGGTTTTTTCTGGTTCCAATATAGAGGTTTTTACGGTTCGTAACAAGGTCTTTGTTGTTTCGTTTTTTAGAAATATTGCTTTTCAGGAAATTCTTTCGGCAAAAGCACTAAAATTGGCCGGAGTGTTTTGGAGTATTTCCCCATCTGTAACCGATTTGACATATTTTTGCATGCCATCAAGGGCAAAAGTATTGATCCTATCCAAAAATCAGGGCTTGCATTTTTTCTTCATTGCCTCTATAATAAGAAAAAATGTACGAAACAATGCATCGTTTTCAGGCTTGTATTTTTAGTATCTTGCTTTTATTTTTATGTTTTTTGTTCTTCGCCTCAAAAGGAGCCATTTATGAGTACCGAGCGATTTGATATCCGCCATGCTCCCGCTCCACGGGAATCCTTCCGGCTGCTGTACATCAGCAAAAGCAAATTTGGCGGTGATTGGAACAGCACTGCCCACACCCATTCCTGCACAGAGCTGTTCTACTGTCTGAGCGGAGAAGGTCAGTTTTATTTAAGCGGTCAGCTTTATCCGGTCAAACCGGATGATATGATCATCGTCAATCCGCAGGTAGAGCATACCGAGTTGAGCCTGAATGCTTCACCGCTGGAATACATTGTATTGGGCGTTGCTGGCATCGAGATCTTATTTGGAAAATCAGATTCTTCCTACGCCATATTCAACTGCCGGAAAAATCGGGAGCGGATGGTGACGCTGCTCCATATGCTGCTGGCCGAAGCAGACCGCAGTCTGGACGGCTGCGAAACGGTCTGTCAGGATCTGCTGGAAGTGCTGCTCATCTGGCTGGTGCGGTGTACCACGCTTTCTTTGCAGGTAGAGGAAACGCCCCGCTCCGACAGCCGGGAGTGTGTGGAGATCAAGCGGTATCTGGACAGCAACTACCGCGAAGATATCTCGCTGGATATCCTTGCTGAAATCGCCCACATCAACAAATACTATCTGGCCCATACCTTCCAAAAAGAGTATGGCATCTCTCCGATCACCTATCTGAACCGTCGCCGCATTGAGGAAAGCAAATATATGCTGGGCAACACCGGTTACAGTCTGGCGCAGATCAGCGAGTTGATGGGCTTTTCCTCTCCCAGCTATTTTTCCCAATGCTTCCGCAAGGCGGAAGGCTTGACCCCCAATGAATACCGCCGTCAGGTGCGGCAGGGACAACGCCCTGCTCTGTCAAAACGGCATGAAGCATAACGCGCGGAATTTATGATGAGATCCGTTACCCTTTCTCTGCTCCGGTCTGCTGCAAATGCCTTTGATTTTGGCGGGCCTGATGGAGAATGCCTGCGGCGTGACCCGGCATCTGCGGGCGAAAATTCTTGCCCCTTTGGGACTGCTTCTTGTTGGGGCGTGCCTGCCCCAAACCCTGCCGAGTAACAATAAAGTTCATAATTGTTCCATGGACTGAGTATAACACATCCTTCGACGATACACTACTCCTCTTTTTGCAAAAATCCAATTATCTTCGGTGACCTGTCGTGAGATGCAATTATTTCATGTCGTTTCACCAATCACTTGACTTGGTTTGAAAAAACACAGAGCATATGATACAATAGAACAAATAATGTTGTCTACCGAGAAAGGAAGTGTCTTTCCATGAAAAAAATCCATAAGTTCTTTTCTAAAGATTTGCTCCATATTCTTGGTGCTGTTGGGATTTTTGTTGCTTTTCTGATTTCTATCGCCTATAAGCAAGTTGGAATCGGGGCACTCATAGCTGCGTGGCTTATTGCTATGGCAATTATCGGGGTAGCATGGATTACAGACATCCGCAAAGCAGACCTGCTGAAAAACGGAAAGATTGTTTCCGGAAAAGTTAATGCAGTAAAAAGGGTTCACATAAAATTCCACATGAGTACCTATCACCTTGCTGATGAAGATGTAATTTATCCTTGGGTGATTCGGTACCAATACAAGATTGGAAAAGACACTTATTATGGACAGTCCCATTGGTTTTGGTTCAACCCTCTCGTGAGCAAGGGAACACCTATAAAGGTGACTATTGACCCTCAAAACCCAGAAAGAAGCATTGTTGCTGCATGGGAAAGTTAATAGATTGTTTCTTTCCTCTATGATGACGGAAATTTCAAAGGAGCGTAATCTCCTTTGGCACACGACTTTGGAACAAAGTCTAGTGTGTTACACCTCGATAGAGGTGTGCCGCTCCCAGACACAAAAAGTCCCATGGCCAACACCTCGGCGGTGTGGTCATGGGACTTAATGCTTTTTAGGCCTAGCGGAGTGAACAGTAACCAATCCTGACCGGCAGTTGCCGTGTTGGTTCTCAAAAACTGTTTTACGAACACCCAGTATCGGGGAACTCCCTGTTGTACATATCGCTATCGCATGTGGTCTTAATCGCAAGTTTTACAAGCAGTGCAATTTTCAACGACCGATTTGCGATATGCAATTCACGGTTGTTGCCAACGAATCAAATCGTGAATTGCGATGGCAGGGTGCGTCCTATTCAGGGGCGCACCCTGTTTTTTTTTTTTTTTTACTATGCTTCATCATTTTCTGCACGCAGCATCCGGTATCCGACACCAACATGGGTCTGGATCAGATGCGGCGCATCCGGGCATCGTTCCAATTTTTTGCGCAGGGATGCCATGTAAACTCGCAAGGATGCAATGTCATTTTCCTGCGTACTGCCCCATACTTTCTGCGTGAGGGAGGTATGCGTCAGCACTTTGCCCACATTATGCGCCAGCACACACAGCAGCTTGTACTCGATGGGGGTCAAATGCAATTCATTCTCGCTCAGCCAGACGCAGCCTGCCGAGAAGTCGATCTTCAAAGAACCATTGACAAAAACCGGGCTATTTATGCCGTCAGAAGCCAGCAGATTCAATCGGCGCTGCGTTACACGCAGTCTTGCCAGCAGCTCATCCACGGAAAACGGCTTTGTCAGATAATCGTCTGCGCCGTTGTCCAGTGCCTCGATCTTATCAGAATCCTCGCTCCGGGCACTCAGGACGATGATGGGCAGGTTCGACCATGTGCGGACGCTGCGGATGACCTCGATGCCGTCTATATCGGGCAGCCCGAGATCCAGCAGCATGATGTCCGGGTTGTGGCTGGTAGTCATCATGATCGCCGTTTCCCCATTGGAAGCAGTCAGATATTTATAGCCGTGGGTCTTCAGGGTCGTTGTGATCAGACACCGTACAGGAACATCATCCTCTACGACCAGAATGGTCGGCTTATTCATGAATATTCACCTCACTTTGCGGCAATGCAAAGGAAAAGACACTGCCATTGGGAATGTTGTCACACAGGGTCAATGTTCCGCCGTGAGCCGTCAGGATCGCTCGGCAGAGGGGCAAGCCCAGTCCAAGGCTGCGGTGGCTGTCTGCGATGCGGCTCTGCCCGGTATAAAACATCTCGAACACCTGTGCTTTTGTGCGATCCGGAATGCCGGGGCCGTTATCTGCAACGTCCACTACGACCTGATGGTCTTTCCGGTAAGCCGAAATCCGAATGACCGAGCCTACGGGGGTGTATTTGATGGCGTTATCCACCAGATTGACAATGACCTGCATGATCAGCCGTGCATCCACATTGACCAAAAGGATCTCGTCCCCACACTGTGTTGTGATGGTGTGTTCGCAGCTTTTCCGGTTGACATGATGCAGTGCTTCTTCGATCATTTCGTCCATCAGCTGCGGCGAGATCTGCAGATTCATCCGCCCATCTTCAATGCGGGTGATGGAAAGCAGATTTTCCACCAGACCGATCAGCCATTGCGCATCGTCAAAAATATCGGTGCAGATCTTGTTCCGGGTCTCTGTATCCAGCGTTTCTCCGTTGGAAAGCAGATTGCTGGCATTGCCGGAAATGGAGGTCAGCGGGGTGCGCAGGTCATGGGAGATCGTGCGCAGCAGGTTTGCCCGCAGCTCTTCATTTTTTGCCTGCACGGTTGCCTGCTCTTTTTCCAGTGCGTTTCTGCGGTTTTCGATGGCCAGCGCACCTTCGCCCAGAATGGAGAGCAGCACACTGTTTTCAAAGGCATCCAGCGGTTTTTCGGACAGGTCGATCCCAACCACTCCAAACACGCCGCCTCCGGTCCGAAGCGCAAGATAAAGTCCCTTTGCGTCCGGGCAGCTATCCGTGCCTGCACCGGAACGCTTTTTGTTGGCAAACGTCCAATTTGCTGCATCCCGTTCTTCCGGTGCAGAAAAGATGTTTTGCGCCGTTTCATCGTCAACCCCAAAAACCTGTTCTGAACCAAGAACTCCGTTTTGTTCCGGGTAGACGATCAGGCTCCGGTTCAGCAGTTTTATCAGCTGGGAAGCTGTCAGCGAAAAGATTTCTTCTTCACTTTTGGCTTTCTGCAAAAGCTGGTTTGTGTCAAAGAGTATTTTTGTACGGAACGCCGCCTGCGCAGACATTTTTGCATGGTCCTTCAGCCGTGTCGTCAACGTACAGGTAATGATTGCAGAGGTCAGCATCAGGGCAAATGTGACCTGATAACCGGGGTCATACGCATGGAATGTCAGACGCGGTTCCGTCAAGAAAAAATTGTACAGCGCAACACTGGCAATGGAGCCCAGCACACCGCAGGTGTAACCGCTGGTACACAATGCGGTGAACAGCACCCCCAGCATATAGAGCATAATAATGTTATAGCGTGCAAAGTCCAGCTGCAGGAAAAAGAAGCCGATGAGCGTGATGCAGCTCAGTATGCCTGCGGTGATCAGCAGATCACGGACAGAGGGTAGAAGCGGCCGGGTGAACAGCTTCCGTCCTGAACCGTAGCCGTTCTCCGCAGAAGCATCCGGGATGATATAAATATCCAGATTGGGTGCAGTCAGCGTCAATTTTTCAGTCAGTGACGGTCCACTCCAGAAATGGCGGCGATGTACGCTGGAGCGCCCCAACACGATTTTTGTAATGCCGGAGATGCGGGCAAACTCTGCGATCTGCTGCGGAATGTCATCCCCGTAGATCGTAGAAATGTCGGCACCTGCCTGCTCTGCCATACGAATGTGCTGCTGCAAGCGCCGACGGTCTTCTTTTCCCATCTGATCCGAATCCGGAGTCCGGACATACAGAGCTGTAAAGGTCCCGCCGAACGCCTTTGCCATCGTTGCCGCCGTCCGCACGATCTTTGCATTGGAGGGAGAGGACGACAGACACGCCAGAATATGTTCAGTGGGTGGGTCGTTCTGATTCATAAAGATCACCTGCCTTGCCCACAGTATAGCACAATTTGATGGTCACGACCACCAGCCACGTCTTTTTCCTTCCTGTCGAATGATCTCCTCCCGCATGTGATCCAGCGCATCTGCTGCCCGGAAACCACTCAACATGACTCCAAGAACCATCAATAACAAAGCGACATCCATATGATCCGTCCTATCTTTTCAGAGCCGGAAACACTTCTGGATCGATGCGTATTTTCCCAAAACCAGCATACTTTCATCCCGGCACAGCTGCGTATCCGGCGTGATGTTCATATCGAGCTTTCCGTCTTTTTTCAGTGCAAGAATATTGATGTTATACTTTTTTCGGATATTGATCTCACCGATCGTGCGATCCATCCATTCCGGCGGAATGGTCACTTCCATGATGGCGTGGTCGTCCTGCAGCTCGATATAATCGAGAATGTGTTCGGAGCTGTATCGGATCGCTGCCCACTTTGCCAGCTGCTTTTCCGGGTAGACCACTTCATCCGCACCGTTGCGCAGCAGAAACTTGGCTTGTACATCCCGCTCTGCACGCGAGACCACAAGCTTTGCGCCCAGCTCCTTGAGCAGCGATGTTGTTTCCAGTGAGCTTTGAAAATTGCCGCCGATGGTTACGATGCACACATCAAAATTGCCGACACCAAGGGAGCGCAGAAAGTATTCGCTGGTGCTGTCACCGATCTGTGCATTCGTCACATAGGAAAGCACGGCGTTCACACGGTCTTCGTTGCTGTCGATGGCCATGACCTGATGACCCAGCTCATTCAGTTCCTGCGCAATATGGCGGCCAAAACGGCCAAGCCCGATCAAAAGAATCGATTTCATACCTGTCTCCTTTATCCGATCGCGATCTTCTCCTGTGGCAGACGAGAGTGGGCAGGGCTGCTGCCAAATGCCGCATAGATCAACGTCAATCCGCCAACACGTCCCAAAAACATCAGTGCGATCAGCACCCCCTGCGAAAGGATCCCCAGTTGCGGCGTGATGCCCAATGTCAGACCTACCGTTGCCACAGCCGAAGCGGTCTCATACAGACAGACCGACATCGGCAGCTGCTCAGCCGCAGCAATGACAAAGGCTCCGAGGAAGAATAGCGTCAAATACATCCCTGCGATCGTGGCAGCATTCTTGACCGCGGAGCCATCTATGCGCCGCCCGAAAAATTCGGCATCATCTCTGCGGCGGAAGGTCGCCCACATATTGGCCAGCAGAACGGCAAATGTTGTGGTTTTCATGCCGCCTGCCGTAGAGCTGGGCGAACCGCCCAACAGCATCAGAACCACCATCAATGCCTGTGAAGTGCTGTCCATCGCAGCAAGATCAGCGGTGTTAAAACCGGCAGTACGGGGTGTAACGGATTGGAACATCGACAATAAAATGCGCTGCCGGGCAGAGCCTGCCGTGAACTCGAAGCAATAAAAGTACAGCGTTGGCAGTACCAGAAGAAATGCCGTTGTGACAAGGATCACCTTGCTCTGCATCCGGTAACGGTGAAGATCAAGGCGGTATGTACAAATGTCCTCCCATGTCAGAAAGCCAAGGCCGCCAAAGACGATCAGTGCAGCGATCACTGTGGTAAGCAATGGGTCACCTGCATACCGTGTCAGCGAAACAAATTTTGCCCCTTCTGTTCCCAGCAGGTCAAAGCCGGCATTGCAGAACGCCGAAATGGAATGAAACAGTGCATACCAGATCCCGCGCAAACCATAATCGGCGCAAAACGTCGGCAGCAGCAGTGCGGCACCGGCCAATTCAAACAGGGCGGTGATCCGCAGAATAAAGCCTGTCAGCCGCACGATGCCGCCCATCTGCGGGGCAGCCGTAGCTTCCTGCATCGTGCTGCGCTGCTTGAGGGAGATCTTTCGCCCGGAAAGCAGCGCAAAGGCAGCGCCCACCGTAATGACGCCCAATCCTCCGATCTGGATCAGAAGAAGGATCACGCTCTGCCCGAATGCCGACCAGTAGCTGCCGGTATCCTGAACCACAAGCCCGGTCACACAAAGGGCAGAGGTGGAGGTAAACAGTGCCTCATGGAACGGTGTGACGCACCGCTGCTGTGCAGCGATCGGAAGCATCAGAAGCAACGCGCCCACCAGATCAACTGCCGCAAAACCTGCAATAATGACCTGAAAAGAAGAAAAACGATGCCGCCTGTAACGAGGATATTGAATCATAAAAGCTCCTTTACCTATCCGTGTGCATAAAGATTAGCATGGAATAGATAAAAGAGCCGTAAAGAAAATTGTAGAAGTATAAAGATTCCATTAAAATTGATCGGGAAACACTAAAAAACGCCGGACATCACCAGCTCAGAAAAGCGATAATGTCCAGCATTCATTAGAAAACAAATAATCCGAACCCATCTCCTATCGGAAACAAGTTCGGATTATTTCTGTTTGGTCCGAGTGGCGAGAATCGAACTCACGGCCTCTTGAACCCCATTGTGCTCCACTTGCGGACACATTGGTCAAAACAGCACACACTATACGCTATATCACCAATTTTCGAATTCATTTTTTCATTCTATTTCGTTTGATGTCAAGACGTTTCATTCCTTTTGTGGTCAAATTGTGGTCAAACGAACCTGACAAATGACCTTTCTCCCCCGGCTAAGTTACATCGCGCAATTTCGATTTTCATCAATCGAAGTTGCGCTTTTTGTTTGCACGAATTATCTATAAGGAGGATTTGTCAACCATGTCAATAAATCATCGTTGTTTTTTCATCCTTGACAGAATCGTATGACCCTTGACTACTTTTACGGACAGGCCGGAGAGCTGTTTTCGTTCTACCGCATTCCCAAGGCTCTTTTTCAGGAGCAGCGGTTTCAAGATCTGTCAACCGATGCCAAAACTCTGTACGGCATCCTGCTTGACCGCATGAGCCTTTCTGTTAAAAATGAATGGTTTGACAAAAAAGGTCGCGTGTTCATCATCTTCACGATTGAGGATGTCAAGAGGACTTTGCGTTGCGCAGACAACAAAGCGACCAGACTACTCCGGGAACTTGAAAAATTTGGTTTGATTGAACGAAAACGTCGAGGACAAGGAAAGCCATGTTTGGTGTATGTGAAAAACTTTTCGTCAGAATCTTCAAAGGAGAGTGTCAAGAATCGTGATAATGACGATTCTTGTGGCTCTAAAATTGCTTGTCAAGACCCGGTAAAATCACGAGGTATTAAGAAGAAAGAGAATAAAACAGAGATGAATAATATGAATCTTATCCTTTCCGACGAATCGGAGAAGATGAAGAATCGCGAACTGCTCGAAGAATATTTTTCATGCTCTTTGGAGATGGACCTTCTGCTCCGGCTTTGCCCGGACGATGAGGATACCATCTATCAGATCGTAGATTTGCTGGTTGACACCTGCGCTACCAACCGCAAGCTGCTGCACATTGCCGGGGATGATAAGCCCGCCGAGGTGGTACGCAGTCGCTTTATGAAGCTGAACGCTGACCATATCCACTTTGTGCTGAAGTGCCTTGCAGAGAACAGCAGCCCGATCCGAAACATGAAACAATACCTGCTTGCTTCTCTGTATAATGCACCCACCACGATGCAGCTTTTCTATCAGAACCAAACCAACCACGACTTAGCGAATCGGAGGTGATGAAAATTTCAAAGAAAGCAACCACGATAGCCATCGTCAACCAGAAAGGCGGCACCGGCAAGACTACTACCTGTGAAAATTTGGGCATCGGGCTGGCAATGGAGGGCAAAAAAGTCCTGTTGGTGGACGCTGACCCGCAGGGCAGTCTGACCATTAGCATGGGCTGGCAGCAGCCCGATGAACTGCCCACCACCCTTTCCACCCTGATGCAGAAAGCCATGAACGACCAGAGCATTCCGCCCGGTGAAGGCATCCTGCACCATGCAGAGGGCGTTGACCTGATCCCTGCTAACATCGAACTGGCAGGGCTGGAAGTTTCCCTTGTCAATTGCATGAACCGGGAAAAGATGCTCAAGCAGGTGCTGGACAGTGCAAAGCACGAATACGACTTTATTCTGCTGGACTGCACTCCTTCTCTTGGGATGCTAACCGTGAATGCACTGGCGGCAGCAGATACTACCCTGATTCCTGTGCAGGCGCAGTACCTGTCTGCAAAGGGCCTGGAACAGCTTTTGCAGACCGTACAGAAGGTCCGACGGCAGATCAACCCGAAATTAAAAATTGAGGGCATTCTGCTGACCATGACCGACAGCCGCACCAACTACGGACAGCAGATCGACAACCTGATTCGAGGTGCCTACGGCAGCAAGATCAAGGTGTTTGACCAGACCATTCCCCGGTCTGTCCGTGCTGCGGAGATCAGCGCCGTAGGCAAGAGCATTTTCCAGCACGACCCCAAAGGCAAGGTGGCAGAAGCCTATAAATCTCTGACTGGGGAGGTGATGGCGAATGCCGAAAGGCAGCTTAAACGTGTCGCTGAAAGGGGCAGATGACATTTTCTCCACCGAAGAATCCCGGCAGGAAGAACAGCGCGAGCAGGTGCAGCAGATTCCGATTGGAGAGCTGTTTCCATTCAAGAACCATCCCTTCAAGGTTCTGGACGATGATTCTATGAGCGATACCGTGGAAAGTGTCAAGCAGTATGGTGTGCTTGCGCCGCTGATTGCCCGTCCCAGACCAGAGGGCGGCTATGAGATCATCTCCGGGCACCGCCGCCAACACGCTGCGGAACTGGCAGGGCTGGAAACGCTGCCGGTCATTGTCCAGGATATGTCGGACGATGCTGCTGTGATCCTTATGGTGGACAGCAATTTGCAGCGTGAGCATATTCTGCCCAGTGAACGCGCATTTGCCTACAAAATGAAGCTGGACGCAATAAAAAATCAAGGTGTTAGGTCGGATTTAACTTCGCCGCAAGTTGCGTCGAAGTTCAGAAGTGATGATGAAGTCGCAAAAGGTCAAGGCATTAGTGGCGATACCGTTCGACGTTTTATCCGGCTGACCAACCTTATCCCCGAACTACTGGACATGGTGGATAACAAAACCGTGTCCTTCAACCCCGCTGTGGAGCTTTCCTATCTTTCTCCCGAACAGCAGCAAGAAGTAATCCGGGCAATGGATGATACCCAGAACTTTCCGTCTGTTTCGCAGGCAAAGCGCATCAAGAAGCTGGCGCAGGATGGAACCTTTACAACAGAAACGGTCGTTGCCATTATGGGAGAAGCCAAGAAAGACGAGCTGGATAAGGTCGTTATCAAAAATGACACCCTGAAAAAGTATTTTCCCCGCAGCTACACGCCCAAACAGATGGAAGATACCATCATCAAGCTGCTGGAACAGTGGCAAAAAAAGCATCAGCGCAGTGAAGAACGCTGACAGGATATGAATTTGGAAAGACCCGGTTGGGTCTTTTTCTTTTGCAAACAAAAGGAGAAACGCCTATGAAAAACAACGCTACCTGTACCATCCGCTCCGAGAAAATCACCATTGACGTGCGTATCTGCGCTGCACTGGCGGCAAACCGGGGCGGCGAGGTCTACCTCGCAGCCATTGCCCCGGATATGGAGCTGACCGTCATCACGCTGGATGAGGCTCCCGGCATCCTGCCCTGCTTTGAGGAGGATAATGCTTGCCTGAACCTCCCTGATACCTCACTGCTGCTCTGCTACAATCCGGCGCAAGTGCTGGCGCAAGTGCTGAAGATAGGCGGCAAGCACTATCTGACCGGCCCGGTGATTCTGGTCCGCACCAACATGGACGGCGAGGTCATCTCGCTGACCATTGATGAGGTCTACCTGTTCCAGAAGTATCTGGCAAGCCACAGCATCACCCTGATGGCAGACGACCAGAAGTTGCCCTGCATCTGCATCGACTGAGGTGTGCCATGCTGAACTTTTTTATCGGATTCGCATTTTTTGAAGCGGGTGCTATTTTCGGATTCTTCGTGGCGGCTCTGATGCAGGCGGCACGGAGCGGTGAGATCAGACTGAACGGAAAGGAGGATTCGCATGGCTGAAAACACCTTGTCGGTGCTGAAAATTGCGCCGGGACAGTATCCACAGCAGGTCGAGATCGATAACGACCTGAAGGCTTTGCAGCAGGCGGTGGGCGGTTCCATCGGCGCAAGCTATCCCTTTGCCGACCCGGTTGCCATCGTTTATAACGATGACGGCAAGCTCATGGGACTGCCCCTGAACCGTGCCCTTCGGGATGAAAACGGAGAAATGTACGATGCCGTTGCCGGAACCTTTCTGGTTGTGGGGCTGGGCGAGGAGGATTTTGCATCCCTGACCCCGGAACTGGCGCAGAAGTATGAGCAGCTTTTTCATCAGCCGGAAGCCTTTCTGAAGCTGGGCAACCGTCTGCTGGTGCTGCCGGTGCCTGATGAACCTCCCACAGAAAAGCCCCGCACCAAGCCCCCGGCAGAGCATGAACGCTAAAAGCATCCTGCTGCACGGGAGGTGATGGCAGTGCAGGAAGAAATTGAACAGAAGTCATTCAACATTATGATCTCCACCACAAAGCTGTCCGCCCGGACCGTTCTGCGGGCGGTAAAGGCAGCTTTTCGGCTGTACCAGTCCAAAGCATCCCAAGGCAAGCAGAGCGTCCGCACCCTGTTGCGGCAAAACCGGGGCGTGTCCAGCGTGGAGATCAGCAAGACCGGCATCCGTGGTCTGGAACGCTATGCCAAAAAGTACGGCATCGACTACGCCATCCGCAAGGACAGCTCTGAGGTGCCGCCCCGGTATCTGGTCTTTTTCAAAGCCCCGGACGCAGAAGCCTTCCATTCGGCGTTCAAAGAGTATTCGGCATCTCTGCTGAACAAAGACAAACGCCCCTCGGTGCTGGCACGATTGCAGGAACTGGTGCAGGCGGCGGCAGAACTCCCCGGCAAAGTCCGGCATAAGGAACAGGAGCGTGGACTGTGACCACGAAAAAGCTGACAAAGCTGCTGGCGCTATATCTGCCCTATATTCTGTTGGGGCTGGTGGCAACAAACTTCGGTGAAGCATGGCGGCTTGCCGAGGGCAAGGAACTGGGCGATAAGATCATGTCCATGATGGGCACCGTTCCGCTGGCATTTGCAAACCCGCTGCCTAGCCTGCATCCGCTTGATATTCTGGTGGGCTTGTGCTGCGGCGCAGGGCTGCGACTGGCGGTCTATCTGCGTGGCAAAAATGCCAAGAAGTACCGCCACGGCGTGGAGTACGGCTCTGCCCGGTGGGGCACCGCCAAGGATATTGAGCCGTTCATGGCACCCAAGTTTGCCGATAACATCATCCTGACCAAAACAGAACGGCTGATGATGAGCAACCGCCCGCCTGACCCCAAGAACGCTCGGAACAAAAACGTGTTGGTGGTGGGCGGCTCCGGCAGCGGCAAAACCCGGTTCTGGCTCAAGCCCAACCTTTTACAATGTCACAGTTCCTATGTGGTCACTGACCCGAAAGGTAGTATCGTGGTCGAGTGCGGGAACGCACTTCTGAAAAACGGCTACAAGGTCAGGATTCTGAACACCATCAACTTCAAAAAGTCCATGCATTATAACCCCTTTGCCTATGTTCACAGCGAAAAGGACATTCTGAAACTGGTCACGACCCTGATGACCAACACCAAGGGTGAAGGCAGCGGCGGGGACCCATTTTGGGAGAAAAGCGAGCGGCTTTTGCTGACCGCTCTGATCGCCTATCTGCATTATGAAGCCCCGGTGGAGGAGCAAAATTTCGCCACCCTGCTGGAAATGCTTAACACCATGCAGGTGCTAGAGGACGACGAGGAATACCAGAATCCGGTGGATCTGCTGTTTGAAGAACTCGCAAAAAAGAAGCCCAACAGCTTTGCCGGGCGGCAGTACAAACTTTATAAGCTGGCTGCCGGAAAGACCGCAAAATCCATCCTGATCTCCTGCGGCGCAAGGCTCGCCCCCTTCGACATTCAGGAACTGCGTGACCTCACCATGTATGATGAGCTGCAACTGGACACGCTGGGCGATAAGAAGACGGCGCTGTTCCTCATCATGTCGGACACGGATTCCACCTTCAACTTTCTGATTTCAATGGTCTACACCCAGCTTTTCAATCTGCTGTGCGATAAAGCAGACGATGTGTACGGCGGCAAACTGCCCATCCATGTGCGCTGCCTGATCGACGAGTGCGCCAACATCGGGCAGATTCCCAATCTGGAAAAGCTGGTGGCCACCATCCGCAGCCGTGAGATCTCCGCCTGCCTTGTTTTGCAGGCGAGAAGCCAGTTGAAAGCCATCTACAAGGACAATGCGGATACCATCGTAGGCAACATGGACAGCCAGATATTTCTGGGCGGCTCCGAACCCACCACCCTGAAAGACCTGTCTGAAATGCTGGGCAAGGAAACCATCGACGCATTCAACACCTCGGACACCCGTGGCAACAGCCCCAGTTACGGCACTACGTTCCAAAAGATGGGGCACGAATTATTGAGCCGGGACGAGCTGGCGGTGCTGGACGGCGGCAAGTGCATTTTGCAGTTGCGTGGTGTTAGACCTTTTCTTTCTGACAAATACGACCTGACCCAGCACCCTAACTATAAGCTGACCTCCGACTACGACCCAAAAAACACCTTCGATATTGAAAAATATCTGAACCGAAAAGAAAAAATCCACCCCGCTGATGAGTTCATCGTGGTGGACGCTGATTCGCTCCCGCCTGCCTGACTCGGTAGGCGGTTTTAATTTATCCCGGTCAGAAAAGTGCACCAGAAAATCAACCTTGCTGCGGTTATGCAGTGTAAAACAATAAGATTTCGGGTGTGTACAAATGATCGAAAACGCTTTATAATAAAGGAGAAAAGACTATGGAATTCTTCAACTCTGCTATCGAAGTTCTTCAGACTCTGGTCGTGGCTCTGGGTGCCGGTCTCGGCGTTTGGGGTGCCATCAACCTGCTGGAAGGTTATGGTAACGACAACCCCGGCTCCAAGTCTCAGGGCATGAAGCAGCTCATGGCTGGCGGCGGCGTTGCGCTGGTCGGCATTACCCTGATTCCCCTGCTGAGCGGCCTGTTCGGTTAAGAACGGCGGGCGGCGGTTGCCGCCCGGTACATATTATAATAAGGAAATCCATAGTAACCATCTCACATACAGAAGGTGACGCAGATGAGCGAGATTTTATTGTATCATGGCAGTAAAGAAGAAGTTGTCTATCCCGAAATCCGTATCACACGGTATACAAAGGACTTTTCTTGGGGATTCTACTGCACGAACAACTATCAGCAAGCCTACCGCTGGGCAGACCGCCGTTCTGCCGACGGCCTTGTGAACGTCTACCGCTATGTAGAAAATCCCGACCTGAAAATCCTGCGTTTCCCTGAAATGTCGGACGAATGGCTGGATTTCATTGCAAAATGTCGTGCAGGCGAAACCCATCCCTACGATATTGTGGAGGGACCCATGGCAGACGACACCATTTGGGATTACGTCAACGGATTTACGTCCGGGCAGATCAGCCGTGAAGCATTTTGGGCCTTGGCGAAATTCAAGCATCCAACACACCAGATCAGCTTTCACACCGTAAACGCTTTGCACTGCCTGACCTTTGAGAGGAGTGAACCCATCCATGACCGAAAAGCAGAAAAATGATGTTCTCTATGTTTGCAGCCTGATTGAGACCATTGCCCGCAAGACCAAAAATCATCGGCAGGATGTGATCCGTCACTTTACAAAAGCCGACATCGAACGGCAGCTCCGGCTGGCAGAAGTAAACCATTGCCTGTCCTTTGAGCAGGTTTCGGATGAGCTGATTGAAGATCTCAACATCCCGGAGGGGGATTTTGATACCGCCGCAGAGTGCCGCTACACGGTTCCTTCTGCAACCTCCATCGGAATGCTGTACCAGGGGCTGGTGCTGTCCACCATGAAGGATGATGATGCAGCACAGGCAATTCTGGATGTTTTTTCGTCGTTTATCACGGATGAGATCTCCGATTTCAATTCCAACGTATACTACACCAATCCTGATTATCTCCGCTGCTCCTATCTGGAGGGCAAAATGCTTGCATAACTGAATTATTGTCCTATGCCGATTGCCAAAAAGCAGTCGGCATTTTTGTTTTCATCGGCTTCTGAGGCGATTATTCCATACAGCGGCTTGAGCAGCAGCGGAAAGCCCTCTGCGGTTTGCAGTTTTATTGAATGTCCGTGCCCCAAGCCGTGTTTTTTATCCACCCATCAGTGAAAGGCGGTGTCTTATGCAGTTTTTGACCCACATTATTTTTCTCCTGAACCTTCTCAAGACCCTTATCAACCACTTCAGCTAAGGACGGTGACTGCTGAATGGAAACCGTTCTTAAAGCCATTGCCGACTGGATCAAAGGCATCCTGACGGCAGGCATTATGTCCAATCTTTCCGGCCTGTTCGACGATGTGAACACGCAGGTCGGCAATATCGCCCAGCAGGTGGGCACCAAACCCTCCAGCTTTGAGCCGCGCGTTTTTGCGATGATCGAAGCTCTTTCTCGGAATGTGGTGCTGCCCATTGCAGGCATCATCCTGACCTTCATCGCCTGTTACGAGTTGATTGAAATGATCACCCAGCACAACAACATGGCGCAGTTTGAGCCTGCCCTCATCATGCGCTGGATCTTCAAAACGGCGGTGTCGGTCTGGCTCATCAGCAACACCTTCGATATTGTGATGGCGGTGTTCGACATCACCCAGAAGGTAGTGTCCGATTCCAGCGGCATCATTGCCGGAAACACCCGTGTCAACGACATTGGCCTGTCGATGTTGGAAGCCAGCCTGATGCAGATGGACGTAGGCCCCCTGTTCGGGCTATTCCTGCAAAGTTTCTTCATCGGCATCACTATGCGGATATTGAGCATTATCATTTTTGTGATCGTCTACGGGCGTATGATTGAAATCTACTGCATGGTGAGCCTTGCGCCCATCCCCATGGCAACATGGGGCAACCACGAGCAGTCGCACATGGGGCAGAACTACCTGAAATGCCTGTTTGCGCTGGGCTTTCAAGGCTTTCTCATCCTCATCTGCGTGGCGATTTACGCCGTACTGATCCAGAGCGTGGCGATTTCCGGGGATGCCATCAACTCCATTTGGAGCATTGTGGGCTACACCGTTTTGCTCTGTTTCAGCCTGTTTAAGACCAGCTCCGTGACAAAATCCGTCCTCGGAGCGCATTAAAGGAGGTGCTTTATTGGCTGCGTATATTTCCGTTCCCCGTGACCTGACGAAAGTAAAATCGAAGGTCGCGTTCAACCTGACGAAACGGCAACTGCTTTGTTTCGGCACGGCGGCACTGATTGGAGTGCCGCTGTTTTTCGTTCTCCGGGATTCCGGCGGCAACACAGCCGCCACCCTTGGCATGATGGCCGTTATGCTGCCTGCATTTTTTCTGGGTATGTACGAGAAAAATGGTCAGCCGCTGGAAAAACTGCTGTCGCACTATGTTCAGGCGCGATTCTTGCGCCCGAAGATTCGACCTTATAAGACCAACAACTACTACGCGATTTTGATGAGAGGAGGGTCAGCCAATGCCGTTTTGGAAAAAGACCGATAAGGGCGGCAAGAAAAAGCCGCCGAAGTCTGCTGTTCCCCGGACAGCACAGCAGTCCATCCCCATGCAGCGGATGTTTGAGGATGGCACCTGCCGGGTGAAGCCCAACTACTACACCCGCACCATCCAGTATCAGGACATCAATTACCAGCTCGCCCAGCAAGAGGATAAGACGACGATTTTCGAGGAATGGTGCAGTTTTCTGAACTTCTTCGATTCCAGCATCAAATTTGAACTGTCTTTTGTGAACATGGCAACCGACAGCACCGAGTTTGAAAAGAGCATCCGCATTCCGTTCCAGAAAGATGGCTTCGATGATGTTCGTGCCGAGTACAGCCAGATGCTGCGCCAGCAGCTTGCCAAGGGCAATAATGGTCTGACCAAGACCAAATTCATCACCTTCGGTGTGGAGGGTGAAAGC
>OJIU01000172.1_pt1 | contig 32999 bp, 33 predicted proteins | sample 1595961 | NCBI WGS metagenome assembly OJIU01 (sample SAMEA4350144, study PRJEB24818) | metagenome | biome: human; feature: gut; material: faeces | place: Denmark | collected 2013-09
GTCGCAGATAGCTGATCATATCCGGCAGGATATTCACCGACAGCGTATGCAGGCTGACCATCACCAGCGTGTTATCCGTTGCTGGCGTCATCGCCGATAATTCGTGGCGCGCCTCTGTTAACGTACTGAGGACGTGTCGGGCATAGGGTTCAAAGCGTTCACCATAGCGCGTCAGCGTAACGGGAGTCGTGGTCCTGTCAAACAGCGGCACCCCCAGCACCTCTTCCAGCGCCTTTATACGCCGACTGAGTGCTGGTTGAGTAATATGCCGCTGCGCCGCCGCCAGGGAGTAGTTTCCATGCTGGCTCAATGCCAGAAAGTCCTCCAGCCACTTACAATCCACGTTGAATTCTCCACCATGCCATAACCGCATCCTCCAATAACAAATCGGTAATAGTCATAATTATAGTAATGGCTTTATGGTGACCATCATAACAACAATATTCCGTTTCACCTGCCGACTCTCACCCTCGACGTTTGACAGGACCGATATGTTTACTTTATTGACCAATGCCCGTGTTTTTTCTCCTGAGGATTTAGGCCTCTGCTCCCTGCTCATTCATGCCGACCGAATTGTGGCGGTAGAAAAAGATATTTCTCTGTTTGATGGCGTCGACGAGGTTATCGATTGTCGGGGCAAATGGGTTATACCAGGCATCATCGATCAGCATGTGCATCTTACCGGTGGCGGTGGCGAAGCCGGGTTTGCCAGCCGAACGCCAGCCGTCAAGCTGCGCGATCTGATTCAGGCAGGCATTACCACGGTTGTTGGCGTATTAGGCACCGATGCCATTTCTCGTTCGCCCAAAGATCTCTACGCCAAAATGCAGTCTCTCAATCTTGAGGGATTGCGCGCGTTTATGCATACGGGAGCCTACGCCGTTCCCAGCCCAACCATTACGCGATCCATCCGCGATGATATGGCCTTCATTCCGGCGATCCTTGGCGTAAAAATAGCCCTCGCCGATCACCGTGGTTCTTACCCCTCTTTCCAGGAATTGCTGCGAACAGTCAGCGATATCCGCGTGTCTTCCCTGCTGGCAGGGAAAAAAGGGTTGCTGCATGTCCACCTGGGGAATCTACCGGAAGGGATGTCGCCGCTTTTTGAGCTGTGTGATGCAGGCATTCCGATCCACCACATTTCACCGACCCACGTTGCGAGAACAGAGTCCTTGTTCGAACAGGCAATTGCTTTCGCTCATCGTGGGGGCCATATCGACGTTACGTCTGGTGGTAGTCGCTTTATGCCTCAGGAGCAGGCGATCCTCCACGCCCTGGAAGCCCAGGTTCCGGCCGATCGCATCACGATAAGCTCTGATGGTAATGGCAGCGTTCCGCGCTTTAACGCTCAGGGGATTGTGGAAGGCCTAAGCGCGGCACCGGTCGCAGGTAACCTTAATCTGCTTCCTCGCCTGATTGATGTTGGTATTCCGGCGCCACAGGCAATTGCGATGTTGACGGCAAACGTGGCGCGCTCGTTGGGTATTTCCGGCGGCGTGCTCTGCGCCGGGGAACGTGCCGATATCTGTGTACTCAATGATGACCTCTCGCTGGCCCATCTGTTTGCTGCGGGTAAGCCGTTGCTGCGAGATGGCGAATGCCTGGTTACCGGCAACTTCGAGTAAGGGGGCCAAAATGTCATTATTACTGGCGCTACTCGCCATCATTTTTGCCGGACGTCTGATCCTCAAAAAATATCACCCCCAATCGGTACTGTTATTGACCGGGATTGTGCTGTTGCTTATCGCACATTTTAGCGGGATGACCTCACTCAGTGGCCTGGTGAAAAAGAGCACCGGCTTTGGCCCCTTCGACGTCTTTGAGTTTATTCGCGATACCCTGAGCGTGCGTCTCGGCGGCCTCGGACTGCAAATTATGCTGATTGGTGGTTTCGCCACGTATATGTCGGCCATTGGCGCAAGCCAGGTGCTGGTTCGGGTGACGTCTCGCCCTTTGCAACGCCTGAACTCACCGTATCTGCTGCTGGGGCTGGCGCTGTTGCTGGGGCAATTCCTGTCGCTGTTTATCAGCAGCGCCACCGGGTTAGGTCTGCTGTTAATGGCGACGCTGTACCCGCTGCTAACCCGCCTTGGCTGTAGCCGTGCCGCCGTTGCCGCCGTTATCGCCAGCACCTGTGCGGTTGAATTCGGCCCGGGTTCTGGTAACTCGGTTCTCGCCGCTAAAACCGCAGGTATCGAGGTGGTGAACTATTTCGTGCAGGATCAATTGCCGATCGTCGTGCCCGTCATTCTGTTCATCGCCCTGCTGCATATTGTTGTGCAACGCTTTTTCGACCGTCGGGAAAGTGGTGACAATGTGGCTCAGCAGATGCAGACATTAACGTCTACCGATGAAGCCGACGCACCTATCGCCTGGCTGTTTTTACCCATGCTGCCGCTGGTGTTGATGCTGGTGTGCAGTGATTTAGTATTCAGTTCACTCAAGATTACGCTGGATACCGCCGTACTGATAAGCCTTGCCATTACCCTGGTATGTGAATACTGCCGTCATCGTAAGGCGCGCGAGGTGATGGCTGGCGTACAAAAAGTCTTCGACAGCATGGGTAGCGTTTTTGCCACCGTCGTGACGTTGATTATCGCCGGTGAAGTCTTTTCAGCCGGACTGAAAGCCATTGGCGCCGTTGACGCGCTGCTGTCGCTTTCCGGTGAATTTGGCCTCAGCGCCGCCTCGATTATCTTGCTGATGACGCTTATCACCTTTGCAATTTCAGCACTAATGGGCTCCGGGAACGCGGCCTTTTTCTCCTTCGCCCCAATGGTGCCGGACATCAGTCGTCATATCGGAAGCGATATCGCAGTCATGATGCTGCCTATCCAGATCTCGGCGGGTATTGGTCGTACGTTATCGCCCATTGCCGGCGTCATCATTGCTATCGCGGGAATTGCAGGCGTTTCGCCTGTGGATATTGTTAAGCGCACCGCGATTCCGATGCTGGGCGGTTGGTTACTGATGATTGCGCTGACCTTTGCCCGGTCTGGGCATCTGCTGGCGGTTCTGCCGTGGCTGGCAGTCCTTGTACTACTGATGGTCGGCGGTTACGTCTGGCAGCGCCGACGTAAACAGCCGCTTGCCGTACAGTAAAAAAAAAGCCGGAGTCTCAGACTCCGGCTTTCACTGTCTGAGGTGATTACACCGCTTTCACGGCATCGGCAATACGGTGAGCGAATTCAGTCACCTGCGCTTCATCTTCACCTTCAACCATCACGCGAATTAACGGTTCGGTACCAGACTTACGCAGCAGAACGCGTCCACGGTTACCCAGCGCCGCTTCAACCTCAGCCATCACCGCTTTCACGTTTTCATGTTCCAGCGGATCGCCGCTACCTGCGGTATAACGTACGTTAACCAACAGCTGTGGGAACATTTTCATGCCGCTGCACAGGTCGTGCAAACTCATATGATTACGCACCATCGCCGCCAGTACCTGCAGACCTGCCACGATGCCGTCACCGGTGGTGGTTTTGTCCAGCAGGATCACATGGCCTGAGTTTTCAGCACCGATACGCCAGCCTTTTTCCTGCATTTTTTCCAGTACGTAGCGGTCGCCGACTTTCGCACGGGCAAACGGAATACCCAGCTGTTTCAACGCCAGTTCGAGGCCCATGTTGCTCATCAACGTGCCTACCGCGCCACCGCGCAGCTGCCCCTGACGCAGGGCTTCACGGGCGATGATGTACATGATCTGATCGCCATCGACCTTATTGCCTTCGTGGTCAACCATAATGACGCGATCGCCGTCGCCGTCCAGCGCAATACCCAGATCGGCTTTTTCTGCGATTACGCGGGCCTGCAGGGCACGGACGTCTGTGGCGCCGACTTCTTCATTGATGTTCACGCCGTTTGGCTCACAGCCAATGGCAATCACGTTTGCGCCCAGCTCACGCAGTACATTTGGCGCAATGTGGTAGGTCGCGCCGTTAGCACAATCCACTACGATTTTAAGCTCGCTCAGGCTTAACTCATTCGGGAAAGTGCCTTTGCAAAACTCGATATAGCGACCGGCAGCATCAACGATACGGGTAGCCTTACCCAGTTCCGCCGAGTCCACGCAGGTAATCGCTTTTTCCATTTCGGCTTCGATAGCTTCTTCAACCGCATCCGGCAGTTTGGTCCCGTCGATGGAGAAGAATTTAATCCCATTGTCATAGTACGGGTTGTGCGAGGCGGAGATAACAATCCCAGCTTCAGCGCGGAAGGCGCGCGTCAGATACGCAACGGCGGGTGTTGGCATTGGGCCCGTAAAAGAAGCCGACAATCCGGCGGCAGCCAGACCCGCTTCCAGCGCGGACTCCAGCATATAGCCGGAAATACGCGTATCTTTACCAATAATAATTTTACGTGAACCATGACGTGCCAGCACTTTACCTGCCGCCCAACCCAGCTTGAGCACAAAATCAGGGGTAATTGGGGCGTCGCCTACGCGACCACGGATCCCATCGGTGCCAAAATATTTACGATTACTCATAGCGTTTATTTTCCTTTGCAGACAATGTGGCTTCCACCACACGCATCGCTTCTACGGTTTCTTTGACGTCATGGACACGAACGATCTGCGCCCCCTGCATTGCGGCAATGACCGCACACGCAAGGCTACCGCTCAGGCGTTCGGATGGCCCCACATTCAGCAACTGACCAACCATTGATTTTCGTGACATTCCAACCAGCAGCGGCAGATCAAAATGATGAAACTCAGCCAGGCGCGCCAGTAATGTGTAGTTGTGGGTGAGATTTTTACCGAATCCGAATCCCGGGTCGAGCAACAATTTATCTTTTGTGATTCCGGCCCGCTCGCAGCGTGCTATTTGCTCAACAAAGTAACGATTTACCTCAGCGAACACATCCTCGTACTTTGGCGCTTCCTGCATGGTTTTCGGCTGCCCCTGCATATGCATCAGACAAACCGGCAATCCAGTTTCTGCTGCAGCCTCCAGCGCCCCAGGCTCCGAGAGTGAGCGAATGTCATTAATGATATGTGCGCCGACTCTCGCGCATTCGCGAATCACTTCTGGTTTTGAGGTATCGACCGAAATCCACACTTCAAAGCGCTGAGCAATCGCCTCCACCACCGGGATCACTCGCTGCAACTCTTCTTCCACGCTCACATCGGCCGCGCCTGGGCGCGTGGATTCACCACCCACATCAATGATAGTCGCCCCGGCGTTAATCATCAGGTTTGCGTGTTTTACCGCCTCAACCAGAGAGTTGTGCGCCCCGCCATCGGAAAAAGAGTCTGGCGTGACGTTCAAAATCCCCATGACGTGTGGATGGGAAAGATCGAGTGTTGCCCCCTGAGCGTGTAATTGCATATTTTTTCTATCCGCTATGGTTTTGTACAATTGTAATAAGGACATCGTGCCAGTTGAACTGTTTTATAGATCCTCGAGGTCACATCATTAAACACTCCCTGGCGTTGAATATCATCAGGGTCTTCCTCACCCCTCTCATCCTGCGGTGATGACAAATAATCAAGAATAGAACGCTGCAACGTAAACGTCCTTTTTGACAATAAACGAAGATCATCCGCTAAATTATGCATTCTTCTCTCCGCTATCTGTAATTTCGCCACATCAATAGAAACTTTTCCAGTACTGAAAATTTCCGTGTAGAGTTGTTCGCGAGACTCACAAAAATCTTTTACAACTGCCAGTTTTTGTCTGTCCGTCTCATCAGGATATGCCTGTGTCAATTCAGCAACCAGCAGCAAGCACTGAGTAAAATCATGCTGTAAACGTTGTTGAATCCAAAGATTATCAATGTTTTGATTGAATTCTACTTTACTACAAGCTTTTAGATCAGGAGATGCGTTATTAAGCTGCGTCTCAATACACTCGTTCAGCGTAGTCATTCCCGTCATCTCCGCCGCAGTATCGCCAAATCCGACATTTTCCAAAATATCGAGAACTTTAACCGCCGTAACCTGGGCATGTCCTCCGGGTATCGTAAAATGGGTATAAACTGCCACAGCCGCCGCAAGCGAACATCCTGAGAAGGTGCAGAAAATTATACTTCTCATCATGCCGTTGGGTTGCCAAACGTGAATGATAAAAACTACCAGCGCTCCGGAGATAAACCCAAATACCAATCCCCCTCCATGCGCCATATTATCCACAGAAGCGAACGCACCAGCACCAAAAGTCAATCCGAGGCTTACCAACAGATTCTTAATCGGAACCCCCTGGTCACCAGGTACTATGATAACGTGAGCCAACAACGCTCCGGCCAGTCCCAGAATAGCGCCGGATGCACCACAACTTACGGTCAATGAATCCGAGTAATACACCGCACTGGCTAAACCACCAGCAATTCCCGAAAAAAGGTAGACAGTAAGAAAGACTAGTCTGGGGAGTCGGGTCTCAAGCACGCTGCCTATAGACCACAACGCCAGCATATTCATCAAAAGGTGAATTCTCCCCGCGTGTAAGAATTGACTACTCAGGAGCCGCCAATACTCTCCAGAAAAAGTCAGTGCGGAAATATTGCCACCCCAGTCGATCAGAAATGATGTTTGTACTAAAGAATTTGAAAATCGAGTGTCGAAATAGGCTGGAATGAAAAAAACCACAACATTAATCACTACAAGCAACAGTGTCACTCTTGCATGCAGGAGCGTTTTCCACAAATCATTCCGTAAATTCATTCGTTCATCCTTGATGGTATTCGTCTGATAATTGTTCGTTATGACGATAACATGTAATGGAGAACTCAAATTCCGAAAAGCAGGTGGGCTCGCAGTCTGGAGGGCATATCATTGTGTGAAATAAAAAAAAGAGCCGCAGCGTTATCCCCTGCAGCTCTTTAGAAGCCTTGCGGCTATCAGGCTAGTCCAGAAGGATAAGCCTGATAGTGGTTTTATTTGTCGCCCAATTGCTCTGACATGGTGCCAGAGTCCGGCGCACGCGGTTCATCAACCGGACGCGGCGCGCTCGGCTTGCCGGTGCTGCCAGAGTTGTTGTTAGAAGAACCCGGTTCTTCCCAACCCGCAGGTGGACGCACGTCGCGGCGAGCCATCAGATCGTCAATCTGCGGCGCATCGATGGTCTCATATTTCATGAGCGCATCTTTCATCGAGTGCAGAATGTCCATGTTTTCGTTCAGCAGACGACGTGCACGGTCATAGTTACGCTCAATCAGCAGTTTAACTTCCTGATCAATAATGCGAGCCGTTTCGTCGGACATATGTTTAGCTTTCGCCACAGAACGTCCCAGGAACACTTCGCCTTCTTCTTCAGCGTACAGCAACGGACCGAGTTTCTCGGAGAAGCCCCACTGAGTAACCATGTTGCGCGCCAGGTTAGTCGCGACTTTAATGTCATTCGACGCACCGGTAGAAACATGTTCAACACCGTAGATGATCTCTTCAGCCAGACGACCGCCGTACAGCGTGGAGATCTGACTTTCCAGTTTCTGACGGCTGGCGCTGATTGCGTCGCCTTCAGGCAGGAAGAAGGTCACACCCAGCGCACGACCGCGTGGGATAATCGTCACTTTATGCACCGGATCGTGTTCCGGCACCAGGCGACCGATAATCGCGTGGCCTGCTTCGTGGTACGCGGTAGATTCTTTCTGCGCTTCCGTCATCACCATGGAGCGACGTTCCGCACCCATCATGATTTTGTCTTTCGCCTTCTCAAACTCAACCATCGATACCACGCGCTTGTTGCCGCGAGCAGCAAACAGCGCCGCTTCGTTCACCAGGTTCGCGAGATCCGCACCGGAGAAGCCAGGCGTACCACGTGCAATGATTGCCGCATCGATATCCGGAGACAGCGGTACGCGACGCATATGCACTTTCAGGATCTGTTCACGACCGCGAACGTCCGGCAGGCCAACCACAACCTGGCGGTCAAAACGGCCTGGACGCAACAGCGCAGGGTCAAGAACGTCCGGACGGTTAGTTGCTGCGATAACGATAATACCTTCGTTACCTTCAAAGCCGTCCATCTCAACCAGCATCTGGTTCAGCGTTTGCTCACGTTCATCGTGACCACCACCCAGACCAGCGCCACGCTGGCGGCCTACGGCGTCGATTTCATCGATGAAGATGATGCACGGTGCCGCTTTCTTGGCTTGTTCGAACATGTCACGCACACGAGATGCACCAACACCTACGAACATTTCCACGAAATCAGAACCGGAAATTGTGAAGAAAGGAACCTTCGCTTCACCTGCAATAGCTTTCGCCAACAGGGTCTTACCCGTACCCGGAGGACCGACCATCAGGACGCCTTTCGGGATTTTACCGCCCAGCTTCTGGAAACGGCTCGGTTCGCGAAGATACTCAACCAGTTCAGCAACTTCTTCTTTTGCTTCGTCGCAACCGGCGACGTCAGCAAAAGTGGTTTTGATCTGATCTTCCGTCAGCATGCGCGCTTTGCTCTTACCGAACGACATGGCACCTTTGCCACCACCGCCCTGCATTTGACGCATGAAGAAGATCCAGACACCAATCAGCAGCAGCATTGGGAACCAGGAAATGAAGATAGAAGCCAGCAGGCTCGGCTCTTCAGGCGGCTCGCCAACAACCTTGACGTTTTTGGTCAGCAGGTTATCAAGCAGCTTCGGATCGTTAACCGGAATGTAGGTCGTGTAACGGTTACTATCTTTCTTGGTAACGTTAATCTCACGTCCGTTGATCTTCGCTTCACGAACCTGGTCCTGATTGACCTCTTGCAGGAAGGTAGAGTAATCAACCTTACGGCCATTAGACTCGCTGGGCCCAAAGCTCTGGAATACTGACATCAGCACAACGGCAATGACCAGCCAGAGAATTAGGTTTTTCGCCATGTCACTCAAGGGATTAACCTCATATTACAACTGTGTTAAAAACAGCGTCAGGATACTCTATATCCAGTTTCTTTCAAACTTTCGTTTGAAATCTACCGGTTATGGTTTACGCCCGGTCGCTACAATATACACTTCACGCGAACGGGCGCGAGAAGAGTCCGGCTTACGAACTTTGACCTTCGTAAACAGGGAGCGAATCTCTCTTAGATACTCATCGAAGCCTTCGCCCTGGAACACCTTCACTACAAAACTACCACCTGGCGCTAATACATCACGAGCCATTCCAAGCGCCAGCTCTACCAGATACATGGCCCGGGGAATATCCACCGCCGGTGTTCCACACATATTTGGCGCCATATCAGACATGACAACTTGTACTTTACTGTCACCTACGCGCTCAAGTAACGCTTTCAGGACTAATTCATCACGAAAGTCGCCCTGAAGGAAGTCCACACCAACGATTGGATCCATAGGTAAAAGATCGCAAGCGATAATGCGGCCAGTGTTGCCGATCTGCGTAACCGCATATTGCGACCAACCACCGGGTGCAGCACCGAGATCAACAATCGTCATCCCCGGTTTAAAAATTTTGTCACTTTGCTGTATTTCATCAAGTTTAAACCAGGCACGGGAACGCAACCCCTTTTTCTGCGCCTGTTGAACATATTTATCGCTAAAGTGTTCCTGAAGCCAGCGACTCGAGCTGGCAGAACGCTTTTTACCTGTCATTTCACATTCCCAAAGGGCAGTTCATCGTAACCAATGGTGTAAATTTCTACACAGCTATTTGGTGATATATGGGAGATGGCGGTAGAATGACCCGTTTTCAATCCCAACGTAAGCAAAAATATACGATGAATCTGAGTACTAAACAAAAACAGCACCTGAAAGGTCTGGCACATCCGCTCAAGCCTGTAGTTATGCTTGGCAATAATGGTTTGACCGAAGGGGTACTGGCCGAGATTGAACAAGCGTTAGAGCACCATGAACTTATCAAGGTGAAAATCGCCTCGGAAGATCGCGATACTAAAACCTTGATCGTGGAAGCTATCGTACGCGAAACCGGCGCCTGTAATGTACAGGTCATCGGCAAAACGCTGGTACTGTATCGCCCGACTAAAGAACGTAAAATCTCGCTGCCGCGCTAAGAATATCCCAAAGTTGCACACGAAGTTTGTGTAAAACGCGGGATTTTCCGCTAGCAGGAGAGCAAAATGCCACGCTCTCTTCGTTGATAAAAGGCCGCTATGCGGCCTTTTTCCTTTCTTTACAATGTATCAACATCTTAACCAAGATGCGAATTACAGGTATTCTACCTTCGTTACTTCATATTCCACTTCGCCGCCCGGCGTTTTAATAACCACCACATCATCCTGCTCTTTACCGATCAGGCCACGAGCGATAGGCGAATTCACCGAAATCAGGTTCTGTTTAAAATCGGCTTCATCATCACCGACAATACGCCAGGTCTGCTCTTCGTCGTTATCGAGATTCAGCACGGTCACCGTCGAGCCGAAAACTACACGACCATTGTTTGGCATTTTAGTGACGTCGATAACCTGCGCGTTGGACAGTTTAGCTTCAATATCTTTAATGCGTCCTTCGCAGAAACCCTGCTGTTCGCGCGCCGCGTGGTACTCCGCATTTTCTTTCAGGTCACCATGCTCGCGCGCATCTGCGATAGCGGCAATAATTTCAGGACGGCGCACAGATTTCAGAAAATCCAGCTCTTCGCGCAGTTTTTCAGCACCACGTAAGGTCATCGGGATAGCTTGCATTTGTTATACCTCTTGAACATTCCTGTAGGGGGTGGTTGCTCTCACCCCGGCTGCTAAGCCCACTCTGGCATACGCCATGCCAGAGTCAGAAGCAAAAAAATACCGACCCGGGGCTCAGGGTCCCAGGTCAGCTACAATTCTCTATTTGATGATCATTTTACCCTGGAGTTCCCTATGGGTCATCGTTTACTTTTTGGGGCGTTGCGCCGTAGTATGACGGCCTGTTTCCAGGTTGTTAGCGCGAGATTATGCGATTTTCCAGATTTACCATCGGATTGACTGCCAGTATAGCGTTCAGCGTTCAGGCTGCGAACGTCGACGAGTATATCAATCAGCTCCCTGCCGGGGCCAACCTCGCCCTTATGGTACAGAAGGTTGGCGCACCTGCACCCGCTATTGATTTTCATAGCCAGCAGATGGCGCTGCCGGCCAGTACCCAGAAAGTGATCACCGCGCTGGCGGCATTGATTCAGCTCGGGCCTGACTTTCGTTTTACCACCACGCTTGAGACTAAAGGCAACGTGGAAGGCGGAGTATTGAAAGGTGACTTAGTGGCGCGATTTGGTGCCGATCCGACGCTAAAACGCCAGGATATTCGCAATATGGTGGCGACCCTGAAAAAATCAGGCGTGACACAAATTGCCGGAAATGTTCTGATCGACACCTCTATTTTTGCCAGTCATGATAAAGCGCCAGGTTGGCCCTGGAACGACATGACGCAGTGTTTTAGCGCACCGCCCGCAGCGGCCATTGTCGATCGTAACTGTTTCTCAGTGTCACTTTACAGCGCGCAAAAACCCAACGATCTCGCTTTTATCCGCGTGGCCTCTTACTACCCGGTCACCATGTTCAGCCAGGTGCGTACTCTCGCGCGTGGCTCTGCCGAAGCGCAATATTGTGAACTGGATGTGGTTCCCGGCGATCTCAACCGCTATACGCTGACCGGATGCCTGCCCCAACGTGCCGATCCCCTGCCGCTGGCGTTCGCCATTCAGGATGGCGCCAGCTATGCCGGAGCGATTATTAAAGATGAGCTAAAACAAGCAGGTATAACTTACAGCGGTACTCTGCTGCGCCAGACGCTGGTGAACGAGCCGGGAACCATAGTCGCCAGTAAGCAGTCGGCACCGCTGCATGATCTGCTTAAGATTATGCTGAAAAAATCGGACAATATGATTGCCGATACCGTTTTCCGTATGATTGGCCATGCGCGATTTAACGTGCCAGGCACATGGCGAGCAGGTTCTGATGCTGTGCGCCAGATTTTGCGTCAGCAGGCAGGCGTTGATATCGGCAACACCATTATTGCCGACGGTTCTGGTCTCTCCCGCCATAACCTGATTGCCCCGGCGACCATGATGCAGGTGCTGCAATACATCGCTCAGCACGATAACGAGCTGAACTTTATCACTATGCTGCCGCTGGCGGGCCACGACGGCTCCCTGCAATACCGTGCGGGTCTGCATCAGGCTGGTGTGGATGGCAAAGTATCGGCGAAGACAGGCTCGCTGCAGGGGGTCTATAACCTTGCTGGCTTCATCACCACGGCAAGCGGCCAACGCATGGCATTTGTGCAGTATTTGTCTGGTTATGCGGTAGAGCCGGCTGACCAGCGTAATCGCCGTATTCCTCTGGTACGCTTCGAGAGCCGGTTGTACAAGGATATTTATCAGAACAATTAGATGGGGTGTTTGATTGCCGGATGGCGGCACTAACGTGCCTTATCCAGCCTACAGAGAGACCTGGAAACAACAACCCCGGCAACATGGCCGGGGTTTTTAATGCGATTAACGCTTGTAGATGAACTCAACGCCTTCGTCGTCTTCTTCATCCCAATCGTCATCCCAGTCATCTTCCGCTTCGTCTTCGACTTCAGCGAGTTGCTGGCGGTGATAATCATCCCACATAAACTCAACTTTCTCTGGCTGCTTCGCTTCTTCAGCCTGAACAATCGGGTTCTCGATGATAAAGGTCATCACATCCCAGCAGAGATCTTTCACGCCCAACTGGCTGGCGGCGGAAATCAGATAATATTTACCTTCCCAACCCAACGCTTCGGCGATCGCTTTCGCTTTCTCTTCCGCTTCAGCCTTGTCCAGCAAATCAATTTTGTTGAACACTAACCAGCGCGGTTTAGATGCCAGATCCTGACTGTATTTTTCCAGTTCGCCAATGATGATACGGGCGTTTTCTACCGGATCGGAACCGTCAATCGGATCGATATCAATGAGGTGCAGCAGCACGCGGCAGCGTTCCAGGTGTTTCAGGAAGCGGATACCCAGGCCTGCGCCTTCAGCCGCGCCTTCAATCAGTCCCGGAATGTCGGCAACCACGAAGCTCTTTTCGTTGTCCATACGCACCACACCCAGGCTCGGTACCAGGGTGGTAAACGGATAATCAGCGACTTTCGGCTTCGCCGCGGACACTGCACGAATAAACGTCGATTTACCGGCGTTTGGCATGCCCAGCATACCCACGTCCGCCAGCAGCATCAGCTCCAGCATCAGATCGCGCTTATCGCCCGGCGTACCCATCGTTTTCTGACGCGGAGTACGGTTGACCGAGGATTTGAAACGGGTGTTACCCAGACCGTGCCAGCCGCCTTTAGCGACCATCAGACGCTGACCGTGCTTGGTCATGTCGCCCATGGTTTCGCCCGTGCCCTGATCGATAACACGCGTACCGACAGGCACTTTAATCGTGACGTCTTTACCACGCTTGCCGGTGCAATCACGGCTTGCGCCATTCTGACCACGTTCCGCACGGAATGATTTTTCAAAACGGTAATCGATCAGCGTGTTCAGGTTTTCGTCGGCTTCCAGCCAAACGTCACCACCATCACCACCGTCACCACCGTCCGGACCGCCTTTTGGGATGTACTTTTCGCGGCGGAAGCTGACGCAACCATTACCGCCATCACCTGCAACGACCAGAATCGATGCTTCATCAACAAACTTCATTTTACTCTCCGTAAATCATTCGCCTGAGCGGGGTTGCGAAACCACCGTTTCATGCTTACGTAAACCGCCCCAAATTCGATGACCAATGGCGGAATACATCGCGCCCGCAACCACGATAAACGCACCGAGATAACCTAATAGGTTTAGCATCGGTCTGGCGAAGAAATCGGGCCAGGCCAGTGATAATAAATCTGAAAATAACAACGTAAACAGCGGTGTGAGCGTGATAATGGCGCTCACCTGCGCCGCCTGCCAACGCGCCATCGCTTCCGCGAGAGCGCCATATCCTACCAGCGTATTCAGGCCGCAGAATACAAGGCATGCCAACTGCCAGTCGCTGAGCTGCGTGATGACACTGGGTTTTGCCAGCGGCAACAACGCAATAGTACATAAAGTGTACAGTAAAAACAGGATCTGCGGTGATGCCAGTCGGCGCAATAACACCTTTTGCGCGACCCCATAGCTCACCCAGACCATCGCCGCACCGACACCAAAGATAACGCCCCAGGTGTAATCGGTGAGTCGGGTAAAAATTTCGATCAGACTGGTATTAAAAAACAGGACCAGACCGCTCAGAAGCATAACGGCGCCAATAACCTGCGTGCCGCGCATCTTTTCTTTCAGGATAAAGACGCTGGCTACCATCATACCAACCGGTGACAGCTGACCGATAACCTGCGAAGCCGTTGGGCTCAAGTATTGCAAGGATGAACTAAACAGAATGAAGTTACCGAACAGCCCACCGGTAGCGATAGCCAACAGTATCAACCAACGCGCTTTGCGAAAAATACGCAACGGAGGGAGCTTTTTTTTAACCGCAAGAATAGCGCCAAGGCCAATACTTGCCATTAAAAAACGGTAGAACACCACGGTAGGAGGCTCCATCACCTCCAGCACTTGCTTCATTGCTATTGGCAAAGCGCCCCAACATACTGCCGTTGTGAGTGCTAACAGAATACCAATGCCTGCCTGCTGCTTCATGCCGTATTCCCTGCAAGGGCTCGTTTCCGGGTTGTCACGGCGCGACGAGCGTATTTACCGGCCGTCGAATGTAAAAAGCCCCGCAACGTGTTGCGGGGCTTTTATCCGTTACCGGGACGCGAAAAACTTATTCAGCAACGATGCTGATGAACTTACGGTTTTTCGGGCCTTTCACTTCAAATTTCACTTTACCGTCTGCTTTAGCAAACAGAGTGTGGTCTTTGCCGCAACCAACGTTGGAGCCAGCGTGGAATTTAGTACCACGTTGACGAACGATGATGCTACCAGCCAGAACTGTTTCACCGCCGAAGCGTTTTACGCCCAGACGTTTAGCTTCTGAATCGCGACCGTTACGAGTCGAGCCGCCAGCCTTTTTATGTGCCATTTAATCTGCTCCCCTTAACTTAAGCGCTGATGCCAGTGATTTTCACATCAGTGAACCACTGACGATGGCCCTGCTGCTTACGGTAGTGTTTACGACGACGAAACTTAACAATTTTAACTTTCTCGCCACGACCGTGAGCAACAACTTCAGCTTTGATAACGCCGCCATCAACGAAAGGAACGCCGATTTTGACTTCTTCACCGTTTGCGATCATCAGAACTTCAGCGAATTCAATAGATTCGCCAGTTGCGATGTCCAGCTTTTCCAGGCGAACGGTCTGACCTTCGCTTACTCGGTGTTGTTTACCACCACTTTGGAAAACCGCGTACATAAAAAACTCCGCTTCCGCGCACACCTTTTTGATGATTCAGAGTGCGCTATAAATATTCACAATAGGGCGCGAATATTACGCAAAACGCGAGCCTTTGACAAGTGCTACCGTCAATACATGAAGAAAAAAAACACAACACGTACGGTAACGTTTATCTGCGGCGTTTTTTCAGTACAATCAGCATATATTTATAACCCTAAACCCGACGTTACCTTCTCATACAGTAAGGTAATCGGGGCGAGAAGCCCGGCTTTTGCGATGAATTTAGAAAAAATCAATGAGTTAACCGCGCAAGATATGGCGGGGGTCAATGCGACAATCCTTGAACAGCTCAATTCCGACGTTCAGTTGATCAATCAACTGGGGTACTACATCGTTAGCGGCGGCGGCAAACGCATTCGCCCAATGATCGCCGTACTCGCAGCGCGTGCCGTTGGTTACCAGGATAATGCGCACGTTACGATTGCGGCTCTCATCGAGTTTATCCACACCGCGACCCTGTTGCACGACGATGTTGTGGATGAGTCCGACATGCGCCGCGGGAAAGCCACGGCGAATGCAGCCTTTGGCAATGCGGCCAGCGTGCTGGTCGGCGATTTTATCTATACCCGCGCTTTTCAAATGATGACCAGCCTCGGTTCGCTGAAAGTACTGGAAGTCATGTCGAAAGCGGTCAACGTCATCGCCGAAGGTGAAGTCTTGCAGTTGATGAACGTCAACGATCCGGACATCACCGAAGAAAACTATATGCGCGTTATCTACAGTAAGACCGCGCGTTTGTTTGAAGCGGCGGCCCAATGTTCTGGCATTCTGGCAGGTTGCAGCGAAGAACAAGAGAAAGGGTTGCAGGATTATGGCCGTTATCTCGGTACCGCTTTCCAGTTAATTGACGATTTGCTGGATTACAGCGCTGATGGCGAGCAACTGGGTAAAAACGTCGGCGATGACCTCAACGAAGGTAAACCAACGCTGCCGCTGCTGCATGCCATGCGCCACGGCTCGCCGGAGCAAGCGCAAATGATCCGCCAGGCCATTGAGCAAGGTAATGGGCGTCACCTTCTGGAGCCAGTTCTGGATGCAATGAACGCCTGTGGTTCCCTGGAGTGGACTCGCCAACGTGCAGAAGAAGAGGCTGATAAGGCCATCGCTGCGCTGCAGGTGCTGCCTGATACGCCATGGCGAGAAGCGCTGATTGGTCTGGCGCATATCGCCGTACAGCGCGACCGTTAATTCCTTTCAGCGTCCTCCCTCATCCCGTGCTCTGCGCGGGATGTTCTTATAAGCTCCAATAATAACTTTCAAATTTCCCACAAACAAGCCATAACCTTGGCATATTCTGAATATACTCACACTTTACGTGAACATTTTAGAACATTCGTTCTCCGGGCGTTATAGTGTCGCCACAACCTATCGTGGAACCGTACGTCGTTAACCAAAGGAGAGATGAGTGTATGGAAAGCAAGCTGATTGACTGGCATCCGGCCGATATCATCGCCGGACTGCGCAAGAAAGGGACCTCAATGGCCGCTGAATCACGCAAAAATGGATTAAGTTCATCAACGCTGGCCAATGCGTTAACCCGACCATGGCCAAAAGGGGAATTGATTATCGCCCGGGCGCTGGGAACCGATCCCTGGGTGATTTGGCCGTCACGCTACCATGACGCAAAAACGCATGAATTCATCGACAGAACACGAATGATGCGAGGACGCAGAGAGAAACAGAGTTCTGAATGAACACCGATGAGGAGTACCCCCCAGCCCACAGAACTGGGGGTTACAAGCGATGTTGACGGTTACTCGCCTTTCACGCGCTCAATGTTTGCGCCCAGCGCGCGCAGTTTATCTTCGATGCGCTCATAGCCGCGATCGATGTGATAAATACGATCGACTACCGTCGTACCTTCAGCAATACACCCTGCCAGCACCAGGCTTGCGGATGCGCGCAGATCGGTCGCCATAACCTGTGCGCCAGAGAGCGTTTCCACACCGTGACAAATCACGGTATTGCTTTCGATTTCTGCATGAGCGCCCATACGGCTCAGCTCAGGCACATGCATAAAGCGGTTCTCAAACACGGTTTCCGTGATGAAGCCCGTCCCTTCTGCCACCAGGTTCAGCAGCGTGAACTGGGCCTGCATATCGGTCGGGAACGCCGGGTGCGGCGCAGTGCGCACATTGACCGCTTTCGGACGTTTGCCGTGCATGTCGAGGCTAATCCAGTCGTCGCCGACTTCGATATCCGCACCCGCATCACGCAGCTTCGCCAGAACGGCATCCAGCGTATCTGGCTGTGCATTACGGCAGATAATTTTACCGCGAGAAATTGCCGCTGCGACCAGGAAAGTACCGGTTTCGATACGGTCTGGCAGAACGCGATAGACACCGCCGCCGAGGCGCTCAACGCCTTCGATGGTAATACGATCGGTACCCTGCCCCGTGATTTTTGCGCCCAGCGCAATCAGGAAGTTCGCGGTATCCACGATCTCCGGCTCGCGCGCGGCGTTTTCGATGATGGTAGTGCCTTCGGCAAGCGTTGCTGCGCACATGATAGTGACCGTCGCGCCGACGCTCACTTTGTCCATGACGATATGCGCACCTTTCAGACGGCCATCAACGGACGCCTTCACATAGCCTTCTTCCAGCTTAATTGTCGCGCCTAACTGCTCCAGACCGGTAATGTGCAGGTCAACCGGACGCGCGCCAATGGTACAGCCACCCGGCAGTGAAACCTGGCCCTGACCAAAGCGGGCAACCAGCGGCCCGAGCGCCCAGATGGACGCACGCATGGTTTTCACCAGATCGTACGGCGCACAGAAAACGTTCACGTCACGCGCATCAATGTGCACGGAACCATTACGCTCAACTTTCGCACCCAGCTGGCTCAGCAGCTTCATTGAGGTGTCAACGTCCTTCAGTTTCGGGACGTTTTGGATCTCCACAGGTTCTTCAGCCAGCAGCGCCGCGAAAAGGATCGGCAGTGCGGCGTTTTTAGCGCCTGAAATTGTGACTTCGCCCTGGAGCTTGGTTGGCCCCTGAACACGAAATTTATCCATTATTCTGTTCTCTGTTAAGAATTTATCTTCGCTACCGGCACGTCACCCGTAGCTCAAAAACCGTTAAGTTTGCGATCGCGTGCCCATTCCGCTGGGGTAAACGCCTTAATCGACACGGCATGAATGCGGTTGTCCGCAATGTACTCCATCAACGGGCCATAGACCGATTGCTGCTTCTTGACCCGGCTCATGCCTTCAAACATCTCACCCACGGCAATAACCTGAAAGTGACTGCCGTCGCCAGAAACGTGGACTTCCTGGAGGGAGAGTGCATTCATCAGCACGCTCTGAATTTCATTATTTTCCATGGGATCTTCATTCGTCAGATAGTGAAAACAGCCCAACATCTTAGAGCAAAGTGGCGCTGTCATAAATAAGCAAAAAGCCCCGCTGATAAATCAGACAAGGCTTTAGTGGCAGATACCCCGCAAAGGGGTTGCCGGATAGCATTACAAGACCTTATCCGGCTTACAAAAATTAACGCGGAAGAACGTCGTCAGGCAAATTGTAAAGCTGCGCCAGCGTATACACTTTATCGTTAACGCCAGCGAGCGAAACGCTGTTCCCCTGCTGCTTGCCCTGGTTAATCAGGTGCAGCAGTAATGCCAGACCACCGGTGTCCACCCGGGATACCTGGTTCAGGTCGATGCAGGATACCCCTTTCATCGCCTCAACTCGCGCATCCCATAATGGGTTTAACACGTCCTGATCCAGTTCTCCCACCAGCACCAGCTTGTCGCCTTCACGCGTCCAGGTGAGTGACTGCGTCATTATTTTTTCTCTTCCAGGGTGATTTTCTGCTGAGAAATAGATTTCAGCTGTGCCGTCAGGCCATCAATACCTTTCGTACGCAGCAGGTCGCTCCACTCATTCTGTTTAGTGGTGATCATACTTACGCCTTCGGCAATCATGTCATACGCCTGCCAGTTACCGGTCTGGGAGTTTTTACGCCACTGGAAATCCAGACGTACCGGAGGACGACCGTTTGGATCGATGATGGTTACGCGGATAGGCACGATGGTCGCATCACCCAGCGGCTGCTCAGGGGCAATCTGATAGGTCTGCCCGTGGTACATCGCCAGCGCCTGACCGTAAGCCTGCTTCAGATATTCACGGAAGGCAGCGAAATAAGCGTCACGCTGAGCCGGTGTCGCATCTTTGTAGTAACGGCCGAGCACCAGCGCACCGGCATACTTAACCTGCACATAAGGCAGCAGTTCCTGATCGACCACCTGACGCAGATAATCCGGATTGGAACGGATTTTGGGTTGCTCGTTCTTCAGACGGTCAAAGGTCTTCTGCGCCGCCTCATTCATCAGTTTGTACGGGTTCGTCTGGTCGGCTGCGGTTGCCGCGCTAAGTGGGGCAATCACCAGCATAGCCACCATCATCAATCGTTTAAACATACGTCGATTCTCCTGAGATTATTTCGTTGCGCCCGCAGGCGTAGTGGCTTCATTATTGCCTTCCGTTGCGGCTGGCGCATCGCCAGAATTCTTATTGTCATCACCTTTACTGTTGCTGTTGTAAAGGAACTGACCAATCATGTCTTCCAGCACCATCGCGGATTTCGTGTCCTGAATCGTACCGCCATCTTTGAGGATAGACGTTCCCAGCTCAGGATCTTCAAAACCCACATTCAGCGCCAGATACTGTTCGCCCAGCAGACCGGACGTACGGATGCTCAGAGAACTGGTGTCAGGAATATGGTTAAAACGCGATTCGATTTCCAGCGTCACGCGCGGCAGGTACGTTTTCGGATCTAACGAGATGTCCGATACGCGTCCAACTACCACCCCGCCAATCCGCACCGGAGAACGCTCTCTCAGGCCACCGATATTATCAAAGGTCGCATAAATCGTATAAGTCGGCTCAGTACGCATTGAGGTAACGTTCGCCGCCTTCAGGCAGACAAACAGCGCAGCCAGCAGCGCAACCAGCAGGAATAACCCGACCCAAATTTCATTTTTTTTCGTTTGCATGAACTCAATTCCCAAACATCAGTGCGGTCAGCACAAAATCCAGCCCCAGAACGGCAAGAGAGGCGTGCACTACGGTGCGTGTCGTTGCCCGGCTAATCCCGGCAGAGGTCGGGATCGCATCATAACCATTGAACAATGCAATCCAGGTGACCGTAATGGCGAACACCACGCTCTTAATCAGACAGTTAACCAGATCCAGACGCCAGTCGACGGCATTTTGCATCGCCGACCAGAAAAAGCCGGCATCAATACCTTTCCAGCTTACGCCAACCAGCGAACCACCCCAGATCCCCACCGCAACGAATATAATCGTCAGCAGCGGCAAAGAAATGACACCGGCCCAAAAACGCGGGGAGATAACCCGGCGCAGAGGATCGACGGCCATCATTTCCAGGCTGGAAAGCTGTTCGGTCGCCCGCATCAAGCCAATCTCTGCGGTTAAGGCCGACCCCGCCCGCCCGGCAAACAGCAGCGCCGCAACAACCGGTCCTAGCTCACGTAACAATGACAGTGCCACCAGCATACCGAGGCTGGTTTCCGCGCTGTAGGTCGTCAGCACCAGGTACCCCTGCAACCCCAGCACCATACCGATGAACACGCCAGAAACTATAATGATCAGCATCGATAAGACACCGACATTATAGAGCTGGCGTATCAGCAGCGGCGCATGTTTGCGAAACTCCGGCTTGCCGACAACCGCATTGAACAACATTAATCCGGCTCGCCCGAACGTCCTGAGGGTTTTTATTCCCCGATGTCCGAGTGATGCCAGCGCATTTAACAACATGGGTGGCTTAACTCCCTGTTTTGAGTAAATCGATGTGGTAGTCGCCCGCCGGATAACGGAACGGAACCGGCCCATCGGCAATACCATCGAGGAACTGACGCACTCGCGGATCGGCATTTTCTTGCAGCGCCTGAGCACTACCGTAGGCCACTATTTTTTTATCCGCCATAATATAGGCGTAATCCGCAATACTCAGCACCTCTGGCACGTCATGGGAAACTACCACGCAGGTGACGCCCAGCGCGCTGTTCAGTTCTGAAATCAGCTTCACCAGCACGCCCATGGTGATGGGATCCTGGCCGACGAACGGTTCATCAAACATGATGAGGTCTGGCTCCAGCGCGATAGCACGAGCTAACGCGGCGCGACGCGCCATCCCACCGGATAATTCAGAAGGCATTAATTTAGCCGCGCCCCGCAGGCCCACGGCCTCAAGCTTCATCATTACCGTGCTTTTCAGTAGCGGCGCAGGCAGCGTTGTATGCTCACGCAACGGGTATGCGACGTTGTCAAACACGTTCATGTCGGTAAACAGCGCACCGGACTGAAACAGCATGCTCATGCGCTTACGCACGGTAAATAAACGCGAACGGGACATGGCGGGGACGTTTTCGCCGTCAAACAGGATCTCGCCCTTATCCGGGGAGATTTGTCCGCCAATCAGACGCAACAGCGTTGTCTTGCCAATGCCTGATGGCCCCATGATCGCCGTTACCTTACCGCGCGGCACCGTCAGGGAAATATTATCAAAGATGCAGCGGTCGCCTCGGGAAAAGCTGACATCGCGCATATCGACTAGATTCGCCACAGACTGACCCATTGATTCATCCTTTACTATTGCCTCGTTAATCGAAGAGTTTGGCGCTCAATTTAGCCCTGAACCCAACATATTTACAGATTATTGCCTGTCCTGGTTAGCGAAAGCTGGCATTTGTTTTACTTTTTAGCCGCATAAAGTCAAAATTAAGAATTCGTTACGGCTTCCAGAAATCCTTCAAGTGGACCGGCGAGTATACCTGAAGAAAGGACGTTAGATGCTTTTAGCGACGGCGCTGTTTATAATTGGTTTACTTCTGGGGGTCTACGGTGCCGACCGGCTGGGGTTCGCCGCTACCCTTTTATGTCGAAACTTCGGTATTCCCCCCATTATCATCGGGATGACCGTGGTCAGCATGGGGACATCGTTACCCGAGATAATTGTCTCGGTTGCCGCATCAATAAATGGACAACTCGATTTAGCCGTCGGTACCGCCATCGGCTCTAACATTACCAACATCCTGCTTATTTTAGGCCTGTCGGCGCTGATTCATCCTTTTACCGTGCATTCTGATGTTCTGCGTCGTGAATTACCGCTAATGTTGCTGGTAAGTATTTTAGCCGCATCTGTCCTGTATGACGGGCAGTTGAGCCGCAGCGATGGATTCTTTCTTCTGCTTCTGGCCGTGCTATGGCTGCTATTCATTGTTAAAATCGCCCGCCTGGCCGAGCGACAAGGCAACGACAGCCTGACCCGCGAGCAGATTGCGGAGTTACCGCGCGAAGGCGGGTTACCGGTCGCATTTTTGTGGTTGGGCATTGCACTGATTATTATGCCAATGGCAACACGTATGGTGGTAGATAACGCAACCGTACTGGCGAACTACTTCGCCATGAGCGAACTCACCATCGGGCTAACGGTGGTCGCCATTGGTACCAGCCTGCCGGAGCTGGCAACGGCGATTGCGGGTCTGCGTAAAGGTGAGAACGATATTGCCGTCGGTAACATCATCGGCGCGAACATTTTTAATATTGTTATCGTCCTCGGGCTACCGGCGCTAATTACGCCGGGTGAAGTCAACCCGATGGCCTTCACCCGTGACTATAGCGTCATGCTGCTGGTGAGCGTAATTTTTGCACTACTCTGCTGGCGACGCCCGCGCCAGATTGGTCGCGGCGCGGGTGCGCTACTGACCGGCGGTTTTATCATATGGCTGGCGATGTTGTATTGGTTATCGCCACTTCTCGTTGGATAACTGGAAACGCATTATGTCGCACTTAGAGTTGCAACCGGGTTTTGACTTTCAGCAAGCAGGCAAGGAAGTCCTGGCAATTGAACGTGAAGGCCTGGCGGAGCTTGATCAGTACATCAACCAAAATTTTACTCTCGCATGCGAAAAAATATTCAGCTGCCCGGGCAAAGTCGTGGTGATGGGGATGGGGAAATCAGGACATATAGGACGGAAGATGGCGGCCACATTTGCCAGCACCGGTACCCCCTCATTTTTCGTACATCCTGGCGAAGCCGCACATGGCGATCTGGGTATGGTCTCGCCGCAGGATGTGGTTATCGCCATCTCTAACTCCGGTGAATCCAATGAGATAGCAGCGTTGATCCCGGTATTAAAACGTCTTCATGTACCGCTTATCTGCATGACCGGTCGTCCGGAAAGCAGCATGGCGCGTGCGGCAGATGTGCATCTGTGTGTTAAAGTGCCCAAGGAAGCTTGTCCGTTAGGCCTGGCGCCGACCAGCAGCACAACCGCCACGCTGGTAATGGGCGATGCGCTTGCCGTGGCATTATTAAAAGCGCGTGGTTTTACCGCGGAAGATTTTGCATTATCTCATCCCGGCGGCGCACTGGGCCGTAAGCTTTTGCTGCGCGTTAACGATATTATGCATACGGGAGATGAGATCCCGCATGTGACTAAAAGCGCCAGCCTGCGTGACGCCTTACTTGAGATCACGCGTAAAAATCTCGGCATGACCGTCATTTGCGATGATGCCATGAAGATTGACGGTATTTTCACCGATGGCGATTTACGTCGCGTCTTCGATATGGGCGTTGATGTACGCCAGTTAGGCATTGCCGATGTGATGACCCCTGGAGGCATTCGCGTGCGTCCGGGTATTCTTGCCGTCGATGCCCTGAACTTAATGCAGTCCCGCCATATCACCTCGGTAATGGTTGCTGATGGCGACCAGTTACTCGGTGTGTTACATATGCATGATCTGCTGCGTGCAGGTGTAGTGTAAGAAACTCAAGGATAACGAAAATGAGTAAAGCAGGTGCGTCGCTTGCGACCTGTTATGGACCCGTCAGCGCAGACGTTATCACCCGGGCAGAGAACATCCGTTTGCTGATCCTGGATGTGGATGGCGTACTGTCTGATGGTCTGATTTATATGGGCAACAACGGTGAAGAGCTGAAGGCTTTTAACGTCCGCGATGGTTACGGAATTCGCTGTGCGCTCACTTCCGGTATCGAGGTTGCCATTATTACCGGACGAAAGGCTAAACTTGTAGAAGATCGCTGTGCCACATTGGGGATCACGCATTTGTATCAGGGGCAGTCAGACAAACTGGTCGCCTTTAACGATCTCCTTAGCAAACTGGCAGTCGCGCCTGAAAATGTCGCGTACGTTGGTGATGACCTGATCGACTGGCCGGTGATGGCGCAAGTGGGATTAAGCGTGGCGGTGGCGGATGCGCATCCTCTGCTGATCCCGCGCGCCGATTACGTTACCCGCATCGATGGGGGACGTGGCGCGGTGCGTGAAGTCTGCGATTTATTACTCCTGGCGCAGGGCAAACTGGACGAGGCCAAAGGGCAATCGATATGAGCAAAACCAGACGTTGGGTTATCATTCTACTGTCGCTGGCTGTCCTTGTGATGATTGGTATTAATCTGGCTGACAAAGACGACGCCGCTCAGGTCGTCGTCAATAACAACGAGCCAACCTATAAGAGCGAACATACTGATACCGTTGTGTATAGTCCAGAAGGCGCACTGAGCTATCACTTGATCGCGCAAAACGTTGAATATTATTCGGAACAAGCGGTTTCGTGGTTTACTCAACCAGTATTAACCACGTTTGATAAAGATAAAGTACCGACCTGGACGATCAAGGCTGATAAAGCCAAATTGACCAACGATCGGATGCTGTATTTGTACGGCCATGTTGAGGTCAACGCCCTGGTGCCCGACTCTCAACTACGCAGAATTACCACAGATAACGCGCAGATTAACCTGGTGACACAAGATGTCACTTCCGATGATCTCGTCACGTTATATGGCACAACATTTAACTCCAGCGGACTGAAGATGCGCGGCAACTTACGCAGCAAGAACGCCGAGCTGATTGAAAAGGTTAGAACCTCATATGAAATCCAAAACAAACAAACTCAGCCTTAATCTTGTGCTTGCCAGCTCACTTCTGGCCGCCAGCATCCCGGCATTGGCCGTTACCGGCGATACCGAGCAGCCGATTCACATTGAGTCGGACCAGCAGTCCCTGGATATGCAGGGCAACGTGGTGACGTTTACTGGTAACGTGATTGTGACTCAGGGCACCATTAAAATTAACGCCGATAAAGTCGTCGTAACCCGCCCTGGCGGTGAAGACGGTAAAGAAGTGATTGATGGTTACGGTGATCCCGCCACCTTCTACCAGATGCAGGACAACGGTAAGCCGGTGAAAGGCCGCGCCTCACACATGCACTATGAACTGGCGAAAGACTTCGTCGTTCTTACCGGTAAGGCTTACCTGGAACAGCTCGATAGCAACATCACGGGCGATAAGATCACCTATCTGGTAAAAGAGCAGAAAATGCAGGCCTTCAGCGATAAAGGCAAACGCGTCACCACCGTTCTGGTTCCGTCGCAGTTGCAGGACAAAAACAAGGCTCCGGCAGAGAAAAAAGGTAACTGATTCGTTATGGCAACATTAACTGCAAAGAACCTTGCAAAAGCCTATAAGGGCCGCCGTGTAGTGGAAGATGTCAGTCTGACCGTCAACTCCGGGGAGATTGTCGGTTTGCTCGGTCCTAACGGTGCGGGTAAGACAACGGCCTTTTACAGGGTAGTCGGCATTGTCCCGCGCGATGCGGGCAACATTATCATTGATGACGAAGACATCAGCCTGCTGCCTCTGCATGCGCGCGCACGTCGCGGCATCGGCTATTTGCCGCAGGAAGCGTCTATTTTCCGTCGCCTGAGCGTGTTTGATAACCTGATGGCGGTGCTGCAAATTCGCGACGATCTGACCAGCGAGCAGCGCGAAGATCGCGCTAACGAGCTGATGGAAGAATTCCACATCGAACACCTGCGCGACAGCTTAGGTCAGTCGCTCTCCGGTGGTGAACGACGCCGCGTGGAGATCGCCCGGGCACTGGCGGCTAATCCGAAATTTATCCTGCTGGATGAACCGTTTGCCGGTGTTGACCCGATTTCCGTTATTGATATCAAACGGATCATCGAACACCTGCGCGACAGCGGGCTTGGGGTGCTGATTACCGACCATAACGTTCGCGAAACGCTGGCAGTGTGTGAGCGCGCCTATATCGTGAGTCAGGGCCACCTGATCGCGCACGGCACGCCAACAGAAATACTGCAGGATGAGCACGTTAAGCGCGTATACCTTGGGGAAGACTTCAGACTCTGATAGGGTAGAAGACTTCACGTCACCGCAGGAGAGAACAACTCTGAACATGAAGCAAGGTTTGCAACTCAGGCTTAGCCAACAACTGGCGATGACGCCTCAGCTACAACAGGCTATCCGTCTGTTGCAGCTGTCCACGCTGGAACTTCAGCAAGAACTTCAGCAAGCGCTGGAAAGTAACCCACTGCTCGAGCAAACCGATCTTCACGACGAAATTGATACCCAGGAAAAACAGGACAGCGAATCCCTCGACACCGCAGATGCTCTCGAACAAAAAGAGATGCCAGAGGAACTACCGCTTGACGCCAGTTGGGATGAAATTTACACCGCCGGTACGCCTTCTGGCACCAGCGGAGATTACATCGACGACGAACTGCCTGTGTACCAGGGTGAGACCACGCAATCGCTGCAGGATTACCTGATGTGGCAAGTGGAGCTGACCCCGTTCTCGGATACCGATCGCGCCATTGCGACATCCATCGTTGATGCGGTAGACGAAACCGGTTATCTCACCGTAACCCTGGACGATATTCTCGAAAGCATGGGCGATGACGACGTCGGTATGGACGAAATCGAAGCCGTGCTTAAACGCGTTCAGCGTTTTGATCCCGTGGGCGTAGCGGCCAAAGATCTCCGCGACTGCTTACTGATTCAACTTTCACAGTTTGATAAAGCCACGCCGTGGCTGGAAGAAGCGCGCCTGATCATCAGCGATCATCTCGATCTGTTAGCCAATCATGACTTCCGCACGCTGATGCGCGTGACCCGGCTGAAAGAAGATGTGCTGAAAGAAGCCGTCAACCTCATCCAGTCGCTCGATCCCCGCCCAGGACAGTCGATCCAAACCGGCGAACCGGAATACGTCATCCCGGATGTGCTGGTGCGTAAGCATAACGATCGCTGGGTGGTCGAACTCAACGGCGACAGTATTCCACGGCTGCAGATTAACCAGCATTACGCCGCCATGTGCAACAGCGCGCGCAACGATGCTGACAGCCAGTTTATTCGTAGCAATCTGCAGGATGCGAAGTGGCTGATTAAAAGCCTGGAAAGTCGCAATGATACGCTGCTGCGCGTCAGTCGCTGCATCGTTGAACAGCAGCAAGCCTTCTTTGAGCAAGGCGAAGAGTTTATGAAACCGATGGTGCTGGCGGATATCGCCCAGGCCGTCGAGATGCACGAATCGACCATTTCCCGAGTGACCACGCAAAAGTATCTGCACAGTCCGCGCGGCATTTTTGAATTGAAGTATTTCTTTTCCAGTCACGTTAACACTGAAGGCGGAGGCGAAGCCTCGTCCACAGCTATCCGTGCGCTGGTGAAGAAATTAATTGCTGCGGAAAACCCCGCGAAACCGCTGAGTGACAGCAAGTTAACCTCTATGCTGTCAGAACAGGGAATCATGGTGGCACGCCGCACCGTTGCGAAGTACCGAGAGTCTTTATCCATTCCGCCGTCTAACCAGCGCAAACAGCTGGTCTGACCCAACCGATAAGGAAGACACTATGCAGCTCAACATCACTGGAAACAACGTCGAAATCACGGAAGCCCTGCGCGATTTTGTGAATACAAAATTCGCCAAGCTTGAACAATATTTCGACCGGATTAATCAGGTCTATATTGTGTTGAAAGTGGAGAAGGTTACACATATCTCGGACGCAACACTGCATGTGAACGGTGGCGAAATTCATGCCAGCGCGGAAGGTCAGGATATGTACGCCGCCATTGACGGTTTAATTGATAAACTGGCTCGGCAGTTAACAAAACATAAAGATAAACTGAAACAGCACTAACTTGTCCGAGCAGTTAGCGGGTGCAGGACGGCCTGTTGTGTAGCACAACAGGCCATTTGTACAGTTAGCGCTTAGGTGAAATTATGACAAATAACGATACGACTCTACAACTGAGCAATGTTCTTAACCAGGAATGTACACGCGCGGCCGTTCACTGCCAAAGCAAAAAACGCGCACTGGAAATCATCAGTGAACTGGCGGCAAAACAGCTCAGCTTGCCCTCTCAGGTGGTATTTGAAGCCATTCTGACGCGTGAAAAAATGGGCAGTACCGGCATCGGTAATGGTATTGCTATTCCGCACGGAAAGCTGGAAGAAGACACGATGCGCGCAGTTGGCGTGTTTGTGCAACTTGAAACGCCTATTGCTTTCGACGCCATTGATAATCAACCCGTCGATCTGCTTTTTGCTCTACTGGTTCCGGCAGACCAAACCAAGACGCATTTGCATACGTTGTCACTGGTCGCCAAACGTCTGGCAGATAAAACCATCTGCCGCCGCCTGCGCGCCGCACAGAGTGACCAGGAGTTGTATCAAATCATCACGGACACCGAAGGTGGACAGGATGAGGCATAACAACCCAATGGCATCCTTTTTTGTCGTTGTGAGGAGAAACAGTACATGGTACTGATGATCGTCAGCGGTCGTTCGGGGTCAGGTAAATCTGTCGCCCTGCGTGCGCTGGAAGATATGGGTTTTTACTGCGTGGATAACCTTCCCGTAGTGCTGTTGCCCGATCTGGCTCGTACTCTGGCCGATCGCCAGATTTCTGCGGCCGTCAGCATTGATGTGCGCAACATGCCTGAGTCCCCGGAAATTTTCGAGCAGGCGATGAACAACCTGCCTGAAGGCTTCTCACCGCAGTTGCTGTTCCTTGACGCCGATCGCAACACCCTGATTCGCCGCTACAGCGACACCCGTCGCCTGCATCCGCTTTCCAGCAAGAACTTATCTCTGGAAAGTGCTATCGATAAGGAAAGCGATTTGCTGGAGCCCCTGCGCTCTCGCGCTGACCTGATCGTTGATACCTCCGAAATGTCCGTGCACGAACTGGCGGAAATGTTACGTACCCGACTGCTGGGCAAGCGTGAACGCGAATTGACGATGGTATTCGAATCCTTTGGTTTCAAACACGGTATCCCGATTGACGCGGATTACGTCTTTGACGTGCGCTTCCTGCCTAACCCGCACTGGGATCCGAAGCTGCGCCCGATGACCGGTCTTGACCGCCCCGTCGCAGCCTTCCTCGACAGGCACACAGAAGTACACAATTTTATCTACCAGACTCGCAGCTATCTTGAGCTATGGTTACCCATGCTGGAGACCAACAACCGCAGCTACCTCACCGTAGCCATCGGCTGTACCGGCGGGAAGCACCGTTCGGTGTATATTGCAGAGCAGCTGGCTGACTACTTCCGCTCACGCGGTAAAAACGTGCAGTCACGCCATCGCACGCTGGAAAAACGTAAATCATGACCGTGAAGCAAACCGTTGAAATCACGAATAAGCTGGGTATGCATGCCCGCCCAGCCATGAAACTGTTTGAATTGATGCAGGGCTTCGAAGCAGAAGTGTTGCTGCGTAATGATGAAGGAACGGAAGCTGAGGCCAACAGCGTTATCGCTCTGCTGATGCTGGATTCCGCCAAAGGGCGTCAGATAGAAGTTGAAGCCACGGGTCCACAGGAAGTTGAAGCCCTGGCAGCGGTAATTGCCCTGTTTAACTCAGGCTTTGACGAAGATTAATCGAGTACACAGAACGTAGCCAGTAGGCCGGATAAGGCGTTTACGCCGCATCCGGCAATAACTCAGCTAATACAACTTATGTTCCCGCATAAACGACTCACCGCCTAACTGGCGCATTTGGCGCATAATCCACGCCTGACGGCTACGTACATAACCAGAAGGCGCATTCGCCTTAAAACGCATAGGATTGGGTAACACCGCCGCCAGCAAGGCCGCTTCAGACAAACTCAGCCGGCTGGCTGGCTTATGGAAATAGTGCTGCGCAGCGGCCTCCACGCCAAAAATTCCATCGCCAAACTCCGCAACGTTCAGATAGACGGTCAGAATACGTTTCTTGCTCCAGACAGTTTCCATACCCAGCGTTAGCCCGGCTTCAAGGCCCTTACGCACCCAGCTACGTCCATCCCACAGAAAGAGGTTTTTCGCCGTCTGTTGCGATAACGTCGACGCCCCGCGAATACGGTTCTCATTACGTTCGTTGTGCGCCAGCGCTTTCTCTATGGCGGAGACATCAAATCCCCAGTGCTCGGGAAACTTCTGGTCCTCTGCGGCAATCACCGCCAGCCCCATCCACACAGAGATCTCATCCATGCTCACCCAGTCCGAGTGCGCCACATAACCGAAATCACCAGACAGCCATGCACCCAGTTGCCGCTCGACCATTACCGCCGAGAACGGCACCGGCATCACGCTGAAAAGTGCGATGCCCCCGCCCCAGAATACAGCGAGGACAACGACCGCCCGCAGAAAGATACGCCGCAGAAAAGCGGTAACGCCTTTTCTCATTCAGCCAGCACCAGTACACGCGATACCAGTTTATCGATACCACTCGCAGCCTGAGCGATATCCTGCGCCAGCATATAGGCAGGCGTAGTGACAATTTTGTTGTCTTCATCGACGACAATGTCATCAACCGGACAAGGCACATGCTCAGCGCCCATCTCTTCCAGCACCTCTGCCGTATCGATATCAGTACCGATGGTCAGACGCAGCGGAAAGTCAAAAATTTTAGGTAACATGGCGGGCGCAATGCACATAAATCCCAGTGGCTTACCCGCCTGATGCATAGCCAGCGCCAGCGCAGCTAAATCACTGTCAACCCGGCATTCACTGCCCTGACTGGCAAAATTGCTCAGATTTTTAGCCGCGCCAAACCCGCCAGGCACTATCAACGCGTCCAGTTCTGTTGAGACTGCCTGAGCCAGTGGGCGAATCTCGCCGCGTGTAATACGTGCGGCTTCAATCAGCACATTACGCGTTTCCTGCATCGGCTCGCCGGTCAGATGATTAATCACATCCGCTTGTTGTTTATCCGGTGCGAAACAGACAGCCTGAGCGCCGTTGCGGGCAATGGCCAGAAGCGTGAGAACCGTTTCATGGATCTCTGCGCCGTCATACACGCCGCATCCGCTGAGCACTACACCCACTTTTTTCATCGCGATACTCCTTTTCTAAGCTGGCTGAAACATATTAGTTATTATGATTTAAATGCTACGCTTCACACATTTAACTGATTCATGTAACAAATTATTTAAGATTTGCTATCTTAACTGCGTGCGGCCTGAAAATTAGGGCTGCGCCCTTGTAAATAATGATAATAATTTACGGCGCAGCCACGATTTCCCTGGTGTTGGCGCAGTATTCGCGCACCCCGGTTAAGCCGGGGTCATTTTTTTTCCACGCTCGCCACCCAGGCCTTCAATACCGCCACATCGTGCTGCCACTCCTGCTTCATCTCTTCAATCCATTCAGCAACATTATCTTCCCAGGCAGGAAGATCCGGCGACTGGATCTGCTGGCCTAACTGTTGCAGGTGGCGCAGCCCAACAGAACCTGCCGCGCCTTTAATTTTATGGCCTTCCTCAACAACGCCTTTTTTGTCCCGAGCGGTCAGATTTGACTCCAGCACGCTCAAATATCCCGGCATCATCTTCTCAAACACCGCCAGCCCGTCGGTAATTAACTTCGGTCCCACCAGCTCGAGGTATTGTTCCAACATAGGAATATCTAACAGCGCTTGCGATTTACTGCTTTCTTCAGATGTCACAGTGCTCTCCTCTTTGTTTCGGGTATCCCAGTATTTTTTAATCATGGCGGTTAACGCTGGAACCGACAGCGGCTTACTCAGCACGTCGTCCATTCCCGCGTCCAGATACTCTTTTTTATCTTTCAGGACGTTGGCGGTAAGCGCAACCAGCGGCGGCAGGTCCTCACGGGCATATTTTTGCGTCAGCTCGCGCGAGATATCCAGGCCGGTCATATCCGGTAGCTGAATATCCAGCAGCACCAGGTCATATTCGCCCGGCGTGAACATTTCCAGCGCGGCTTTCCCGGTCATGGCGACATCCACGCTGTTGCCCAGTTTTTCCAGCACTGAACGTGCGACAATAACGTTCAGTTCAATGTCTTCCACCAGCAGCACATTCAGGGCGGGCAGCGGCATGTCATCGTCTTCAAAAGCGTCTTCAATCTCTTCCGCTACCGCAGGCGCATGCACGGTCAGCGTAAAAATGGAACCTTTGCCAGCCTGGCTTGAGACCGTAATATCACCGCCCATATTTTTCGCCAGACGCTTCGATACGGCCAGTCCAATCCCGGTTCCCGTTGCCGGTTTGCCGCCGTTGCTGTCCTTAACCTGATAATACATGGCGAAGATTTTATCCTGCTCATCCTGCGGAATGCCGATCCCGGAATCTTCAACCTCGAAATGCAGCATGTTCCCCTGGTCATAGCGCGCGCGCACGGTCACCTGCCCCTGCTGGGTAAACTTCACGGCATTGCTGATAAGATTCCACAGAATCTGTCGCAAACGCGTGCCGTCGGTAATGACCTTATGCGGCAGCGGCAGCGTTGGTTCAAGCACAAAACGCAGCCCCTTTTGCTGCGCCTGCAGGCCAGAGAGGTTTTCCAGATCCGCCATAAAACTGGTGAAATCAACAGGCTGGTTATCGAGCTGGACTTTACGTCGCTCCATCTTATCC
>OJIU01000173.1_pt1 | contig 32989 bp, 26 predicted proteins | sample 1595961 | NCBI WGS metagenome assembly OJIU01 (sample SAMEA4350144, study PRJEB24818) | metagenome | biome: human; feature: gut; material: faeces | place: Denmark | collected 2013-09
GCATGGCGATGTGGTGATGATGACCCTGGAGTTGGCCGACGGGCGTATTCCGGTGATAGCCGGAACCGGCGCCAATGCGACCGCGGAAGCCATTAGTCTGACGCAGCGTTTCAACGACAGTGGTGTTGTCGGCTGCCTGACGGTGACGCCTTACTACAACCGCCCAACCCAGGAAGGTTTGTTCCAGCATTTCAAAGCCATCGCTGAACATACTGACCTGCCGCAAATTCTGTATAATGTGCCGTCCCGTACCGGCTGCGATATGCTGCCGGAAACCGTTGGTCGCCTGGCGAAAGTAAAAAATATTATCGCTATTAAAGAGGCCACGGGGAACTTAAGTCGCGTTCACCAGATCAAAGAGCTGGTTTCAGACGACTTCATTCTGCTCAGCGGTGATGACGCAACCGGACTGGATTTTATGCAGCTCGGTGGTCATGGCGTGATTTCCGTAACGTCTAACGTTGCGGCGCGTGACATGGCTGAAATGTGCAAACTGGCGGCAGCCGGACACTTTGCCGAGGCGCGGGTGATTAACCAGCGTCTGATGCCGTTACACAACAAACTATTTGTCGAACCCAATCCTATCCCAGTGAAATGGGCGTGTAAGGAGTTGGGACTTGTGGCGACCGATACGCTACGTCTGCCGATGACGCCAATCACGGACAATGCTCGTGAAATCGTCAAAGCGGCGCTTAAGCATGCCGGTTTGCTGTAAAGTTTAGGGAGATTTGATGGCTTACTCAGTACAAAAGTCGCGCCTGGCCAAGGTTGCGGGTGTTTCGCTTGTTATGTTGCTCGCGGCCTGTAGTTCTGACTCGCGTTATAAGCGCCAGGTGAGCGGTGATGAATCCTATCTGGAGGCCGCACCGCTTGCTGAGCTTCACGCTCCAGCCGGAATGATTCTGCCGGTTATGTCGGGTGACTATAACATCCCGGTAACCAACGGCAGCGGTGCCGTGGGTAAAGCGCTGGACATTCGCCCACCGGCTCAGCCGTTAGCACTGGTCACCGGCGCTCGCACTCAGATCGCGGGTGATACGTCGACGTTGCTGGTGGAAAATGGTCGTGGAAACACGTTGTGGCCACAGGTCGTTAGCGTCATTCAGTCTAAAAACTACACGATCACCAAACGTGATGATGCCAGTCAGACTTTGACCACCGATTGGGTTAACTGGAACCGTCTGGATGAAGACGAGCAGTACCGTGGACGTTATCAAATCTCGGTTAAACCGCAGGGCTATCAGCAAGCGGTAACGGTGAAACTGATTAACCTCGAGCAGGCGGGTAAACCCGTAGCCGATGCGGCATCAATGCAGCGTTACAGCGCTGAGATGATGAACGTTATCTCTGCTGGTCTGGATAAGAACGCCACCGACGCCGCGAATGCCGCGCAAAACCGCTCGGCAGCCACCATGGATGTTCAGAGCGCCGCCGATGACACCGGTTTACCGATGCTGGTGGTACGTGGACCGTTCAACGTGGTATGGCAGCGTCTGCCGGCAGCGCTTGAGAAAGTGGGGATGAAAGTGACCGACAGCACCCGCTCTCAGGGCAGCATCGCCGTCACCTACAAACCACTGTCCGATAGCAACTGGCAGGAGTTGGGCGCAAGCGATCCGGGTCTGGTATCCGGCGACTACAAACTGCAGGTCGGTGATTTAGACAACCGCAGTAGTTTGCAGTTTATCGATCCGAAGGGGCATACCCTGACGCAAAGCCAGAACGACGCGCTGGTCGCCGTCTTCCAGGCCGCGTTCAGTAAGTAAAAATAAAGGGCTGGATAACTCCAGCCCTTTTTTTCTGATATGATACGCAAACGTGTGCGTCGGCAGAAAAACGCAATATTTATCGTTAATTCACACCCAGGAGTAATAAAGATGCAAAAGCAAGCTGAGTTGTATCGTGGTAAAGCGAAGACCGTATACAGCACGGAAAACCCGGACCTGTTGGTGCTCGAATTCCGCAATGATACGTCAGCAGGGGATGGCGCGCGCATTGAACAGTTTGACCGTAAAGGCATGGTGAACAACAAGTTCAACCATTTCATTATGACTAAACTGCAAGAAGCGGGCATTCCTACCCAGATGGAGCGACTGCTTTCCGATACTGAATGTCTGGTGAAAAAACTGGAGATGGTACCGGTTGAATGTGTGGTACGTAACCGCGCGGCAGGCTCACTGGTTAAGCGTTTAGGCGTTGAGGAAGGTATTGAACTGAATCCGCCGCTGTTTGATCTGTTCCTGAAAAACGATGCTATGCACGATCCAATGATTAACGATTCCTATTGCGAAACTTTTGGTTGGGTGAGCAAAGAGAATCTGGCGCGTATGAAAGAGCTGACCTACAAAGCCAACGACGTGCTGAAAAAGATGTTTGATGATGCGGGTCTGATTCTGGTCGACTTCAAACTTGAGTTCGGTTTGTATAAAGGTGAAGTGGTTCTGGGCGATGAGTTTTCACCGGACGGCAGTCGTCTGTGGGACAAAGAAACGCTGGATAAAATGGACAAAGATCGCTTCCGCCAGAGCCTGGGCGGGTTGATCGAAGCCTATGAAGCCGTCGCGCATCGTCTGGGTGTGAAGTTAGACTAATCCTCCCTCTGAGCCGGCGATCGCTCTCCGGCTCATCAATCCCGCTGATTTTGATTACTGTTTCTTATGGTAATCCTGTTCCGAACCGCCTACGATCATCATCATAATGAATAAAAAGTTGAGGTGATTATGCGCTGGCAAGGGCGTCGTGAAAGTGACAATGTGGAAGACAGACGAAACAGCTCCGGCGGTGGCCCCTCTATGGGCGGCCCTGGTTTTCGTTTGCCCAGTGGTAAAGGCGGCATCATCCTGCTAATCGTGGTGCTTGTCGCAGGTTATTATGGCGTGGATCTCACCGGATTAATGACCGGTCAGCCTGTTTCCCAACAGCAATCATCACACTCCATCAGCCCAAATGATGATGAAGCAGCGAAATTTACCTCGGTAATTTTGGCCACCACGGAAGATACCTGGGGACAGCAGTTTGAAAAAATGGGGCGGACCTACCAACAACCGAAGCTGGTGATGTATCGCGGAGCAACGCGAACCGGCTGCGGCGCGGGCCAGTCCGTGATGGGACCGTTTTATTGCCCGGCAGATGGCACGGTATATATCGACCTCTCATTCTATGATGACATGAAAAACAAACTGGGCGCCGATGGTGATTTTGCTCAGGGTTATGTTATCGCCCATGAAGTGGGTCACCATGTGCAGAAACTGCTGGGTATTGAACCGAAAGTTCGCCAGATGCAGCAAAATGCCTCACAGGCTGAGGTAAATCGTCTTTCCGTGCGTATGGAACTGCAGGCGGACTGCTTTGCCGGCGTCTGGGGCCACAGTATGCAGCAGCAGGGCGTGCTGGAGTCCGGTGACCTGGAAGAAGCGCTGAACGCCGCTCAGGCCATTGGCGACGATCGCCTGCAGCAGCAGGGACAAGGACGCGTTGTGCCGGACAGCTTTACCCATGGTACTTCCGAGCAGCGTTTTACCTGGTTCAAACGCGGTTTTGACAGCGGCGATCCGGGACAATGTAATACTTTTGGTAAAGGCATTTAAGATACAGAGGCAGGGATGTCTGATATCACGGCGCTGAGCGCGTTAACCGAACAGATGAGCCGCGAAGGGATCCGTCGTCTGCTGATTATCAGCGGCGAAGGGAACTGGTGTCAGGAGCGGGCATTAGCGCTACGCAACATGTTAACCGGCGACTGGCTATGGGTAGGGGCGCAAGCCCCTGCTGAGCCGAACTGCACGCCGCAGGCGCTGCAAACGTTACTAGGGCGCGAGTTCCGTCATGCGGTTTTTGACGCAGGGCAGGGATTTGACGCTGCGGCATTTGCCGCCTTAAGCGGAACGCTGATTGCCGGAAGCTGGCTGGTTTTGCTGACTCCACCCTGGCATAGCTGGCAGACCTATCCGGACGCGGATTCACTGCGCTGGAGCGACTGCCCACACCCGATTCCAACGCCGCATTTTGTTGAACACGTCAAACGGGTGATTTCCCGTGATGGACAGGCTTTGCACTGGCAGCAGCATCAGCCTGCTTCATATCCCCGCTTTCCTGCTCGCCCCGACTGGCAAGCGGCAACCGGTGAACCTCAGCCTGAACAGGCGCTGATTTTAGCGCAGTTGCTGGAGATGCCTCCCGGCGTGGTTGCGGTCACTGCCGCACGTGGCCGGGGTAAATCCGCGCTGGCGGGGCAGCTGATTGCACGTATCAACGGGACAGCGATTGTTACCGCGCCTGCCAAAGCGGCAACGGATGTGCTGGCGCAATTTGCCGCAGAGCGTTACCGCTTCATGGCCCCGGATGCGCTGTTAAGCAGTTCTGCAACCGCAGACTGGCTGATTGTAGATGAAGCCGCCGCGATCCCCGCGCCGCTGCTGCACCAACTGGTGGCGCGTTTTCCTCGTACACTGTTAACCACCACCGTCCAGGGCTACGAGGGGACTGGCAGAGGCTTCTTGCTGAAATTCTGCGCCCGCTTCCCCACTCTTCGACGCTATGAGTTGCATCAACCCATACGCTGGGCGCAGGGATGTCCGCTGGAGCAAATCGTCAGCGATGCGCTGGTGTTTGATGATGAAACGTTCACGCATACCCCATTGGGGGATTTGCACTTCTCGGCGTTTGAGCAACGCGCCTGGCATACAAACCCGGCGCTGCCGTTAGCGGTATATCAACTGCTTTCCGGGGCGCATTATCGCACCTCGCCACTGGACCTGCGGCGGATGATGGATGCGCCGGGGCAGCATTTCCTTCAGGCTTCGGCTGCAGACTCGGTGGCGGGAGCCGTCTGGCTGGTCGATGAGGGGGGATTATCCGCAGAATTAAGCCAGGCCGTCTGGGCCGGATATCGCCGACCAAGAGGCAATCTGGTTGCACAGTCACTGGCGGCGCATGGCGGTGACCCGTTGGCGGCGACGCTTGTCGGGCGACGGGTTAGCCGAATTGCGGTTCATCCCTCGCGCCAGCGAGAAGGTATCGGACAGCAGTTGATTATGCAGGCCCTGCGTTATTCCATGCAGTGTGATTATCTGTCCGTCAGCTTTGGTTATACGGCTGAACTATGGCGTTTCTGGCAACGCTGCGGTTTTGTGCTGGTACGGATGGGCAATCATCGGGAAGCCAGCAGCGGCTGTTACACCGCTATGGCGATACTTCCCATCAGCGAAGCGGGTAAACGCCTTGCCCGGCGGGAACACCAGCGCCTGCGCAGGGATGCGGAAATCCTTGCGCAGTGGAATGGAGAGCACATTCCGCTGACCCCGCTGAAAGAGGCTACGCTTAATGAGGATGACTGGGCTGAGCTGGCTGGGTTTGCCTTCGCGCATCGACCATTGCTGACATCGCTGGGCTGTCTGAGTCGTCTGCTTGAGCACAGCGAACTGCCTCTTCCGGCGCTTCGCGGGCGTTTACAGGCTAAACACAGCGACGCCGAATTATGCCAACGGCTGAAGATCTCAGGTCGCAAAGCGCTGCTGGCGGTTCAGCGCGCTGAGGCCGCGCAGGCCTTAAAACAGCTGGACGCTGAACGTGAACAGCGGCTACATAATCGCATTATGCAATGGCAATTTTTTCACTAACTTCTTCAATTTCCTGGCATGGTCATTGCGGTTAAGCGGCGTAGAATGATTCTCATCAGTTAAGGAGATCGCCATGAAACATGACCATTTTGTTGTTCAAAGTCCCGATAAACCCGCTCAACAGCTACTGCTGCTGTTTCATGGCGTCGGCGATAACCCGGTTGCCATGGGTGAAATTGGCTCCTGGTTTGCGCCGCTGTTTCCGGATGCGTTAATCGTCAGCATTGGCGGGGCAGAGCCTTACGGTACGACTTCCGGACGTCAGTGGTTTTCGGTACAGGGCGTAACGGAAGAGAACCGTCAGGCGCGTATTGACGCGATTATGCCGGTGTTTATCGAAACCGTGCGCTACTGGCAGAAACAAAGCGGTGTTTCACCGCAGGCCACCGCGCTGATTGGTTTTTCTCAGGGTTCGATTATGTCGCTTGAGAGCATCAAAGCCGAGCCGGGGCTGGCGTCGCGGGTCATTGCCTTCAATGGTCGCTATGCCACCTTACCGGAGGTTGCAACTACCGCAACGACGGTGCATTTGATTCACGGTGGTGAAGACCGGGTGATAGAGCTCTCCCATGCCGTTGCCGCGCAGGAGGCATTAATTGCTGCGGGTGGGGATGTGACGCTGGATATCGTTGAAAATCTGGGGCACGCCATTGATGAACGCAGCATGCAGTTTGCGCTCGATCATTTGCGTTTTACCGTACCGAAGCACTACTTTGATGAAGCGCTGAGCGGTGGTAAGCCTCACGATGATGATGTGATTGAGATGATTTAACCTGTAGGCCGGATAAGGCGAAGCCGCCATCCGGCATGACAGTCAGTGATAGTGCCGGATAGCAATGTGATATGTGTTATCCGGCCTACAAATTATTTCTTCGGTTGATCCTTATTCGGCCAATCGTCGTCGTCGTCCCATTTATCGTTAAAGTCACGATGCGGGGGAAGTTCCGGCTTATTCGCAAGAAATTTCTTGTGGTCGACGCGCTTGAGATCTTTAATCACGTTCAGCAGTACGCCTACCAAAAACACCAACACCAGAATCCACCAGTACTTTGCCAGCCAATCCATGCTCATTTCCTCTTACAGGAACACTCATCAGGCGACGAGTTGTTCCATGATACGTTGATACATTCGGGCAAGCAGCTGCAGGTCAGCGGCATTAACACATTCATTAATTTTATGAATAGTGGCGTTGACCGGCCCAAGTTCTACTACCTGCGCCCCCATGCGGGCAATAAAACGCCCGTCGGACGTCCCGCCTGTAGTCAGTAACTGCGGTTTAATCTCATTATAGTGCTCAATGGCGTTCACCACCGCATCAACCAGTTTACCGCGTTCTGTCAGGAAAGGCTGACCGGAAAGCCACCAGCCGACGGTATAACGGAGCTGATGTTTCTCCAACAGCGCGTGAACCCGTGCTTTAATCATCTCATCGGTCAGCTCAGTGCTGAAGCGGAAGTTGAACTGGATAAACAGTTCGCCCGGGATAACGTTGTTGCTGCCGGTACCTGCCTGAATATTGGCAATCTGCATGCTGGTCGCTGGGAAGAATTCGTTACCCTGATCCCACTCAATCGCCACCAGTTCGTTGAGCATTGGCGCCGCGCGGTGTACCGGGTTATCGGCCAGATGCGGATAGGCTACGTGGCCCTGCACACCGTGAATGGTCAGGTTGCAGGTCAGTGAACCACGACGTCCATTTTTCACCACGTCGCCAACGATCTCCGTACTGGACGGCTCGCCAACCAGACAATAATCCAGTCGCTCATTACGCGCCATCAGCGCTTCAACTACCTTCACGGTGCCGTTTTTAGCGCTGGCTTCCTCGTCGGATGTTATCAAAAACGCCAGACGACCCTGATGGTTTGGATGCTGGGCAACAAAACGCTCTGCGGCCACGACCATCGCCGCCAGCGAACCTTTCATATCCGCTGCGCCACGCCCGAACAACATGCCATCGCGAATGGTCGGTTCGAACGGGGGGTTAATCCAACGATCAACATCGCCGGCAGGCACTACGTCAGTGTGACCGGCAAATGCCAGAGTCTCACCTTTACCGCGCCATGCCCAAAAATTCTGTGTGTCACCAAAATCCATACGCTCAACGGTAAAACCTACCGCGCGCAGGCGTTCAATCATTAACGCCTGGCACCCGGCATCATCCGGGCTCAGGGAAGGACGGCGAATAAGCTGCTGTGTCAGCTCAATAACCGGGCACGACATAGACTACACCTCATTAAAAAACAGGGTATAACTGGATTCACTGAAACCAAGCAGCATAGACTTACCCGGCGCGCAGAGCAATGGGCGTTTGATAATTGCTGGCATTTCAATCATCAACGCGGCGGCAGAGGAGGCATCTGTGATTTTACTGCGTGTAGCTTCATCCAGTTTACGCCAGGTGGTTCCACGCGTATTGAGCAATGGCTCCCAGCCTAATTCGTTAATAAAAGAGTGCAATAGCGCATTGTCCAGGCCGTCGACGCGATAATCATGAAAGCGGTATTCGACCCCATTGTCTTCGAGCCAGCGTCTGGCCTTTTTAATCGTGTCGCAATTCTTAATGCCGTAGAGGGTAATCATTTGAATCCTTATTGACATAAATTGAATATTTATTCTCGTATTCTATAACTATGAATAATACATATTGTCATCGAATCGTTATAGAAAAATATAACATTGTTGTTGAATGGTGAATAATGATTCCTGAAAGTTCCAAAACTCGCGGGAAACTGAAAATCAGAATTTGCCTGTTTGCATCAGCCTGTTTTTCCATCAGAATTGACAAAGTAGTAGATGATGTATGAATATTTCAAAATATTGCAGTAAGTCACATAAAATTTATGGGTTTAGCGCATAGTGATTACATATACCCCAGCACTGGAGGAAGTAATCACAACCATCGGTTAAATTGCCTTCTTTTAAAGATGATGATTTCGTAGAATGCCCATAATAATAAGAGAGGTTGTTATGATTGAACGTGAACTGGGGAACTGGAAAGACTTTATCGAAGTGATGCTTCGTAAATAATTTTCTGGAAGAAATTCATATCCTGCAAAGGATAAAAAAAGGCGACTCAACGTAAGTCGCCTTTTTTGTGTCCGATTATTCTGGGCGTGGCTTCAACGGGAAGCGTCTGCGCACCAGCACAAAGAACAGAGGAACGAAGTAAATCGCCAGGATAGTGGCTGAAATCATCCCGCCCATTACGCCCGTCCCCACCGCATGTTGACCGCCGGAACCTGCGCCACTGCTGATGGTCATCGGCAGCACCCCAAAGATAAACGCCAGCGACGTCATCAGAATTGGTCGTAAGCGTTGGCGACAGGCATGCAGGGTGGCGTCGAGCAAGTCGTGTCCTTTCTCGTTCATTTCATTGGCGAATTCAACAATCAATATCGCGTTCTTCGCCGAAAGGCCGATAACGGTGAGTAACCCGACCTGGAAGTACACGTCGTTTTCCAGGCCACGCATCCAGGTGGCGAGCAGCGCGCCAATGACCCCCAGCGGCACCACCAGCATGACGGAGAAGGGAACCGACCAGCTTTCGTACAGAGCCGCCAGACACAGGAATACCACCAACAGAGAAATGGCGTACAGGGCGGGAGCCTGAGAACCCGACAGCCGTTCCTGATAGGACATCGCAGTCCATTCGAGGCCGAATCCGGTCGGTAACTGGCGCACCAGCGATTCCATTATGTCCATTGCCGTACCGGTACTGACGCCCGGCGCGGCTTCGCCGACAATCTCGACGGCAGAGTAGCCGTTATAGCGTTCCAGACGCGGTGAACCCGTTTCCCAGCGCGACGTGGCAAAGGCCGAGAAAGGCACCATGCCGCCGCTATTGTTGCGGACATACCACAGGTTGATGTCGTCCGGAAGCATGCGATATTTTGCCGCCGCCTGCACGTAAACCTTCTTCACGCGCCCCCGGTCCATAAAGTCATTGACGTAGCTGGAGCCCCAGGCCGTTTGCAATGTGTCGTTGATATCATCAATGGAAACGCCCAGTGCCTGGGCTTTGCGCTGATCGATATCAATTTGCAACTGCGGGCTGTCGTCCAGACCATTATGACGAACGCGGGTCAGGGAGGCGTCTTTCCCGGCCAGTTCGATAAGCTTGTCTCGCGCGGCCATTAACGCATCATGGCCCGCACCGGCGTGATCCTGCAGCTCCATATCGAAACCGGCAGAGCTTCCGAGGCCGCTGATAGCTGGAGGGCTGCTGGCGAAGACGCGGGCTTCTTTAATCTTGTTAAAGGCTTTGGTCGCACGTTCAATGATGGCGAAAGAGGTTCCGGTCGTGGTGTCGCGCTCATCCCAGTCTTTTAAGCGGACAAACATACGCGCCACGTTTTGACCGTTCCCGCCAGGGCCGGAGCCGACCGTGGAAAAGACTGACGTAATGTTGTCTTTCTCATGGGTGAAGTAATACTTCTCCACCTCCTCAACCACTTTCAATGTTTGTTGCTGCGTGGAGCCGCTGGGCAACTGCACCGAGGTTGTAAACATGCCGCGGTCTTCCAGGGGCAGGAAGGAGGTTGGCAGGCGCAGGAAAAGGAAAACCATACCGCCGAGCAACAGGCCGTAGATCAGTATCCAGCGCAGGCTGCGGTGCAGGATCCTGGCGACGCCTTTTTCGTAGCGTTCGGCGTTGCGATTAAACATGCGGTTAAACCAGCCAAAGAAACCGGTTTGCCCGTGATGTTCGCCCTTATGCAGCGGTTTGAGCAGGGTGGCGCACAGGGCAGGGGTGAGGATCATCGCCACCAGAACAGACAGCACCATCGCGGAGACGATGGTTATCGAGAACTGGCGGTAAATAGCCCCGGTGGTGCCGCCGAAGAAGGCCATTGGGATAAACACCGCCGACAGTACCATCGCGATACCGACCAGCGCGCCCTGGATTTGCCCCATCGATTTCCGCGTCGCTTCCCGCGGCGAAAGGCCTTCCTCGCTCATTATACGCTCGACGTTTTCCACCACCACAATGGCGTCATCGACCAGCAGACCGATCGCCAGCACCATCGCAAACATCGTCAGGGTGTTAACGCTGTAGCCAAAGGCGTAGAGCACCGAGAAGGTGCCCATCAGGACCACGGGAACGGCGATGGTAGGAATCAGCGTGGCGCGGAAGTTTTGCAGGAACAGGTACATCACGAGGAATACCAGCGCGATCGCTTCCAGCAGCGTTTTCACCACGTCGATAATTGAGGCTTTGACAAAGGAGGTGGTTTCATACGCTACCTTGTACTCCAGCCCGTGCGGAAAATATTGCGAAAGCTCGTTCAGGCGGTCGATAACCAGCTCCGCCGTTGCCATTTCATTAGCGCCGGAGGCCAGTTTTACCCCCAGACCGGAAGCCGGGTTGCCGTTGAAGCGGCTGAGGTAGTCATACTTTTCCGCGCCCATTTCGACCGTCGCCACATCGCCCAGTTTAACTTCTGAGCCATCCTGGTTGACGCGTAGCGTAATCGCGCGGAATTCATCCGGAGTCTGCAGCAAAGACTGGGCGTTGATTGTTGCATTTAGCGCCTGCTTGTCCACCGAAGGTGTACCGCCAAGCTGTCCGACGGCAATCTGCGCATTCTGTGACTCGATAGCGTCGGTCACATCTTTGGCGGTCATTTGAAAGCTGTTGAGTTTGGCCGGGTCGAGCCAGATTCGCATGGAATATTGTGAACCGTAAGCATCAATATCGCCCACGCCGTTTATACGGCTGAGCGGATCCTGGATATTACTGGCGACGTAGTCAGCGATGTCCTGCTTATCCATTGAGCCATCGGTGGAGACGAAGGCGATGGTCAGAATATTGGTGTCCCCGGTCTTACGCACCGTGACTCCCTGATCCTGTACCGCCTGCGGAAGCTTACGCATTGCCGACTGTAGCTGGTTTTGCACCTGCTGGACGGCCTCGTCAGGATCGGTTCCGGCGACGAAGCTCAGCGTAACCGATGCCTGGCCTGTCCCACTGCTCTGCGACGACATATACATCAGGTTATCGAGACCGGTCATGTTCTGCTCGATAACCTGGGTGACGGTGTTTTCCAGCGTTTGTGCGGATGCGCCAGGGTAGTTCGCGGTTATCCGCACGTTTGGCGGCGCCAGATCGGGATATTGCTCAACGGGCAGCGAAAAAATAGCCAGGGCTCCTGTCAGGCACAACAGGATAGCTAACACCCAGGCAAAAATGGGGCGATCGATGAAAAAATTCGCCATTAAAAGGGGACCTCGTGTTTCTGCGTATCGTTATGGGTATGACTTGCTTCACTTTAGCGGCAAGGTACGGGTCAAACGTGGAGAAAAAAAGAAGATAATGTAAATTATCATGCCCGTTTACAGCATACCTTTTGTGCCAACGCCGTCAGGCCTGGATCCAGCCCCGACGGCACTTTGCGGTTCTTTACGTTAGTTCACCGTCGGATTCTGCCGAACGAAAACTGATACTCACCAGCGTACCCCCTCCGGAGGGTTGAGAGAAGGTCAGCGTGCCGCTCAATCTTTCCGCCCGCTCGCGCATAATATTTAACCCATAGTGCCCCGTAGGCTCATGCGGCTCGCCAATGCCGATGCCGTTATCGCGGATATAAACCGTATGGTTACCATCGGGTGCTGTTACGCAACTGACGGCAATTTCGGTTGCGTTGGCATGCTTAATCGCGTTCAACACCGCTTCACGGACGATCTGCAGCAGATGCACCTGCATTTGCGCGTCCAGCGCCAGCGTCGGCAATCGGCAATCCAGCGTCAGTTTAGCCGAGGTCTGATTTTGCAGCGTTTCCAGCATTTCATGCAGGGCTGAGGGAAGATCGGCCTGCTGTAAAGTCAGGCGGAAGGTGGTGAGCAGTTCGCGCAACTGGCGGTAGGCATCATTCAGCGCCTGGGAGAAATCCGCCATAATGCTTTGCGCCGGGGCGTTATCTTCCGGGATCGAGCGCTTCAATAGCGTGAGCTGAATACGTAAATAAGAGAGCACCTGCGCCAGCGAGTCGTGCAGCTCGCGTGCAATCGTCGCCCGCTCCTCCATTAACAACAACTGCTGAAAATGTTTTTGCGCCTGGTTGAAATACAACCCGCGTCCCAGCATTGAGGAGACGCTGTTGAGCAGCGGAGTAGAAGCGTTGACGTTGGGACTTTGCCAGTGCAGTTCCCCGTAAACGGTTTCCTGCATGGTGACCGGCAGGATCTGCATTGGTAACTCGGGACTTTTGGTCCCTTCGCTTATCCGCCAGTTATCGCCGACGGTGAGTTCCAGGAAATACGCGGCGTCATGCTCGCGGACAATCTGTAAAATATGGCGGAAACAGTGTACGTCAATCTGACTGGTATTAAGCGCCTGGGAGCACTGATATAACACCTCCAGACGGCGGTTGGCTTCGTGGAGATCGTGGGTCTTCTCAGCGACCGAAGCTTCCAGCGAGCGGTACAGTTTGTGTAATTCACTCGACATCTGGCTGAAGGTTTTACCCAGCAACCCAAGTTCGTTGGGCAAACCGGTATCCAGCGGCGGGATATCAAACTGACCGTGCTCAATGTGCTGGCTGGCCATTACCAGCTTATTCAGCGGACGCACCACCTGCTGGCGAATTCGCCGCAAAGTAAAGAAGACGAGGGTGAATATGCCGATCCCGCCCGCCAGTGAAATTCCAAAAACCAGCATCACTTTGCGTTCGGCATAATGCTGCAGCGCCAGCACGAAGAGATCGATTTGATCGACGTAGTTGTTGATGTTGGCCTGGTACCATTTTAAATCGCCATCAATCAGACGGGCGTTCATTTCCAGCCAGTTAGCATGCAGACGTCCATAGCGGATTTTTACCGCTTGTGGCACATACCACGCGTTCAGGTTCTGAAGCGCCGGTGAGTTTAGCGCCTGCTGAAAAAGCTGGCGGTGAGCGTTGAGCTGTGGGCTTTGGCTTTGTAGATCGTAACCCAGACGATAACTTTGCATGCGCAATGAGCCAGCAACGTTGATGGCTTCGGCATCGCGCAAGCTGCTGGTCAGCGTGAGCAACGCAATACCCGTTGAGAGAATCGACAACAGCACGATGTAGAAAAAAGCTTTAGCCAGACTGGCCGAGACCGGACGCTTTACCGTCACTTGTGCATCCTCACACAATACACGTCGCGCCTTAAAACAGCCTGAACGATGCGGTGTATTTGATAAATGTTAATAAAACGCCATGAAACTGGATGGTAACTGAAACACAATTTCATATGCGATGAAATAAATTGATCTGCCACAGGTTCTGGATAAATAGTTGTGCTTCCTGGGCAAATGAACATTGCCGCTTCCTTCCGTGTCGGTTAATAACACTCTTATAAAGAATAAGGTTTTTGCAACCAAAAAAGAAGGAAGCCATGAATCGTTTTATTATGGTCAATAGCCAGCAGTGCCTGGGATGCCATGCCTGTGAGGTCGCCTGCGTCATGGCTCACAACGACGAGCAGCATGTCCTGAGCCAGAGGCATTTCCAGCCCCGAATTACCGTCATTAAACATCAGCAGCAGCGTAGCGCGGTGACCTGTCACCACTGTGAAGATGCGCCCTGCGCCAGAAGTTGCCCGAACGGGGCAATCAGCCATGATAACGACAGCGTGCAGGTGAATTCGCAAAAGTGCATTGGCTGTAAATCGTGCGTTGTAGCCTGTCCTTTCGGCACGATGCAGATCGTACTCACTCCCGTAGCCAAAGGGAAGGTGAAAGCCACCGCGCACAAATGTGATTTGTGTCAGGGACGCGAACAGGGACCTGCCTGCGTCGAGAACTGTCCGGCACAGGCGTTACAGCTGGTGACGGAAAATTCGCTTACCGGCCTGTCAAAAGCGCGCAGGCTGCGTACCGCCAGTCTGGAAAGCCAGCCATGGCATGCCAGCGCTACCGATTTTGTTCCACATGTCATCACCAAACGTGAGCAAATGCAGGCGACGCCTGCGCGGGGCGAGCCGGATAAGCTGGCGATTGAGGCCCGTAAAACCAGCTTTGAAGAGATCTATTTGCCGTTTCGAACGGCGCAGGCGGAACGGGAAGCATCCCGCTGCCTGAAATGCGGCGACCACAGTATTTGCGAATGGACCTGCCCACTGCATAACCATATTCCTCAGTGGATTGAACTGGTCAAAGCCGGGAACATCGATGCGGCGGTTGAGCTTTCTCACCAGACTAACTGCCTGCCGGAAGTGACCGGGCGCGTGTGTCCACAGGACCGACTTTGCGAAGGAGCATGCACGGTACGTAGCGAACAGGGCGCGGTGACTATCGGTAATATTGAGCGTTACATCTCCGATCGTGCCCTGAGCAAAGGATGGCGACCGGACTTAAGCCACGTGCAGAAAGTGGACAAGCGGGTTGCTATCATCGGCGCAGGCCCGGCGGGTCTGGCCTGCGCCGATGTGCTGGCGCGCAGCGGTATCAGCGCCACCGTGTACGATCGCCATCCTGAAATCGGCGGTTTGCTGACGTTCGGCATTCCGGCCTTCAAGCTGGACAAATCGCTGCTGGCGCGCCGCCGTGAAATCTTCAGCGCCATGGGGATTCATTTCGAATTTAACTGTGAAGTAGGTAAGGATGTCGCGCTTGAAACGCTGCTGGAGGATTACGATGCCGTGTTCGTGGGCGTAGGAACCTATCGTTCCATGAAGGCGGATCTGCCGAATGAAGACGCGCCTGGCGTATATGATGCGCTGCCGTTCCTGATCGCCAACACTAAGCAGGTGATGGGGCTGGATGAGTTGCCTGAAGAACCGTTTATCGATACCGCCGGACTGAACGTGGTGGTTCTGGGCGGAGGCGATACGGCAATGGACTGCGTGCGTACCGCGCTGCGCCATGGCGCAAGCCAGGTGACCTGCGCCTATCGTCGTGATGAAGCCAATATGCCCGGTTCGAAAAAAGAGGTGAAGAACGCCCGGGAAGAAGGAGCAAACTTCGAGTTTAACGTCCAGCCGGTTGAGCTGGTGTTGCATGCCGATGGGCGAGTCAGCGGCGTGCGTTTCCTACGTACCCAGCTTGGTGAGCCGGACGCGAATGGGCGTCGACGTCCGGTGCCGATCGCCGGGAGTGAGTTTGTCATGCCCGCAGATGCGGTGATCATGGCGTTTGGCTTTCACCCGCACGGCATGCCATGGCTGGAGGCGCATGGCGTTAAGGTCGATAACTGGGGGCGCATTGCTGCCGATGTTGAAAGCGCATACCGATATCAAACCAGTAATCCGAAAATCTTTGCCGGTGGCGACGCGGTACGTGGTGCGGACCTGGTGGTGACGGCCATGGCGGAAGGACGGCATGCTGCCCAGGGGATAGTCGACTGGCTGGGCGTAAAATCAGTCAAATCTCATTAATCGGCGAGTAGGCCGGATAAAACGCGTTAGCGTTGCCATCCGGCAATGTGCCGCATGCATGCCTGATGGCGCTTTGATTATCAGGCCTACATTGTTCCAAGACAAACCCGGTTTCACGGCGTAGTATTATTTCTCACTTCTTGCTGTGGAGCCGGTATGTCGCAAAAAATTACCCTCATCAAAGATAAAGTCCTCTCCGATAACTACTTCATCCTGCGCAATATCACCTATGACCTGACCCGTAGCACTGGGGAGGTGATTCGTCATAAACGCGAGGTTTACGATCGCGGTAACGGTGCCACAATCCTGCTGTATAACCCGGAGAAGAAAACGGTGGTCTTAATTCGCCAGTTCCGCGTCGCCACCTGGGTCAACGGTAATGAAGATGGTCAACTGATTGAAACCTGCGCCGGGCTGTTGGATAACGACGAACCGGAAGCGTGCATTCGCAAAGAGGCCATTGAAGAGACCGGCTTTGAAGTGGGCGAAGTGCGCAAACTGTTTGAGTTATACATGTCGCCGGGCGGCGTGACGGAAATAATCCACTTCTTCATTGCACAATACAGTGACAGCCAGCGAGCAAACGCTGGTGGCGGTGTGGAAGATGAAGATATTGAAGTTCTGGAACTGCCGTTCACACAGGCGCTGGAAATGATTAAAACGGGTGAGATCCGTGACGGTAAAACGGTGCTTTTACTGAACTATTTGCAGTCGTCGCATCTAATGGATTAATGCGCGGAATTTATATTTCTTTACAAATTTTCGGCCAATCCGACGATTCTTATTGAGCCACATCAGTCGCGCAAGGAAGATACCGCTTAGGCTGTGTGTTTTGACTTCGGGGTTGTACCGTCCATGCGCTATCGCGTTATTTTGCTTTTCCTGCTCGGGTTGCTACCCGTCCGTTTGCTGTGGGCTGCACCCGCTCAGCAAGCGTTTTCTGACTGGCAGGTAACGTGCAATAACCAAAACTTTTGCGTGGCGCGCAATACCGGTGAACATCACGGCCTGGTCATGACCTTAAGCCGCAGCGCCGGGGCGCATACCGACGCCGTGTTGCGTATTGAACTGGGTGGGTTGGAAACATCCACTGTCAAAGAGAGCGATATTGCGCCGCGTCTGCTCCTGGATGGCGCGCCGCTCTCGCTTCGCGGCGAACACTGGCGTATTACTCCCCGGCAACTGATGACCGACGATCCGGCGACCATCAGCGCCTTTTTACAAACCGTACAGGACGCGAAGGCGATAACCCTGCAAAAAGGGTCGCAAACCCTGTCACTGGATGGGCTAAAAGCCGCGCTGCTGTTTATCGACGCCCAACAAAAACGGGTTGGTAGCGAAACCGCATGGATCGAAAAAGGCGACGAGCCTCCGCTTAGCGTTCCTCCGGCCCCCGCACTGAAAGGCGTGGCTGTCATTAACCCAACGCCAACACCCCTCACACAACAAGAGCGCAGTGAACTGCTGGACTACGGTAACTGGCGGATCAACGGTATTCGCTGCTCGATCGATCCGCTGCGGCGCGAGATGCGCGTTACGGCCCTGACGGATGATAAAGCGCTGCTGATGATTGGCTGTGAGGCCGGGGCGTATAACACCATCGATCTGGCGTGGGTGGTTTCACGCACTAACCCTATGACTTCACGCGCGGTACGCCTGAGCCTGCCTTTTAAAACGGATGCGGAAAGTCGCGATATGGAGTTGACCAACGCCACGTTTGACGAGAAGTCGCGGGAGCTGGTAACCCTCGCCAAAGGACGAGGGATGGCAGATTGCGGTATCCAGACCCGCTGGCGCTATGATGGACAGCGGTTTCGCCTGGTGCGCTACGCCCAGGAGCCTAGCTGTGATAACTGGCATGGGCCAGATGCCTGGCCCACGCTGTGGATCACGCGTTAAGCACTTTGTGCGCTTTGTCGACGATGTTATCCACCGTAAAGCCGAAGAATGGGAACAACTTGTCCGCCGGTGCTGACTCCCCATAACCCGTCATGCCGACAATCGCCCCTTTCAGTCCAACATATTTGTACCAGTAGTCGGCAATTCCAGCCTCTACCGCCACGCGCGCGCTGACGTTTGCCGGCAAGACCGACTCCCGGTACGCCTCATCCTGGGCGTCGAAGATATCGGTTGAGGGCAGAGAAACCACCCGCACGTTACGACCTTCGCCGGTCAGTTTTTCCGCCGCCAGCAGCGTGATTTCCATTTCTGAACCGGTAGCAATGAGAATAACATCCGGCTTACCACCGCCATCCTTCAGCACATAGCCACCGCGGGCGATTTGCTGTACCTGCTCAGGCGTGCGTTCAACCTGCGCCAGATTCTGCCTCGAGAGGATCAGCGCCGTGGGCCCGTCATGGCGTTCGACCGCCAGCTTCCAGCCTACCGCCGCCTCAACCTGATCGCACGGCCGCCAGGTGCTGAAATTAGGCGTCAGACGCAGGCTGGCGAGCTGTTCAACGGCCTGGTGCGTAGGACCATCTTCCCCCAGACCAATCGAGTCGTGGGTATAAACCATAATTTGTCTTGCTTTCATCAGCGCCGCCATGCGCGCAGCATTACGGGCGTATTCAACAAACATCAGGAACGTTGCGGTGTACGGTACGAAGCCCCCGTGGTGTGCGATACCGTTGGCAATCGCGGTCATGCCAAATTCCCGCACGCCGTAGTGAATGTAATTTCCTGCATGATCCTCTTTAAGAGAAGTGGAGCCTTTCCAGATGGTCAGATTGCTGGGCGCCAGATCCGCCGAGCCGCCAAGCAGCTCAGGTAATATCGGCCCGTAGGCGTTAAGGGTATTTTGCGAGGCCTTACGGGTGGCGATTTTGGCCGGATTGGCCTGCAGCTCGGTAATATATTTCTGCGTTGTTGCTTCCCACTCCTTCGGCAGTCCGCCGCTCATCCGACGGGTAAATTCAGCCGCCAGTTCCGGGTGTGCTTGCTGATACGCCGCGAATTTCTCATTCCAGCCCTGTTGCGCTTTTTCGCCTTTCTCGCGTGCGTCCCACGCCCGGTAAATCTCTTTGGGGATTTCAAAAGCAGGATGATGCCATCCCAGCTTCTGCCGGGTCAGCGCCACTTCTTCTTCGCCCAGCGCTGCGCCGTGCGCTTCCTCTTTCCCGGCTTTGTTCGGCGAACCAAAACCAATTACCGTGCGGCAGATAATCAGCGACGGCTTATCGGTAACAGACTGCGCTTCCTGAATCGCTTTTTTCACCGCCTCAGGGTCATGACCGTCAATCTCATGCACCACATGCCAGTGATAGGCCTCAAAGCGTTTCGCGGTATCGTCGGTAAACCAGCCGTCGGTTTCGCCATCAATCGAGATGCCGTTGTGATCGTAAAAGCCAATGAGTTTACCCAGTCCCAGGGTGCCCGCCAGCGAGCACGCTTCGTGAGAAATTCCCTCCATCAGACAGCCATCGCCCATGAATACGTAGGTAAAATGGCTGACAATTTCATGATCCGGCTGGTTAAACTGCGCTGCCAGCGTGCGTTCGGCAATTGCCATCCCGACTGCGTTGGCTAAACCCTGGCCCAGCGGGCCGGTGGTGGTTTCCACTCCCGGCGTGTAGCCAATTTCCGGGTGTCCTGGCGTCTTCGAATGGAGCTGGCGGAAATTCTTTAACTCGTCGAGCGGCAGGTCATAGCCGGAAAGATGCAGCAGGCTGTAAAGCAGCATTGAGGCGTGGCCATTGGACAAAATAAACCGGTCACGATCGTACCAGGTGGGATCGGTCGGGTTATGGCGCAGAAAATCGTTCCATAGCACTTCAGCGATATCGGCCATCCCCATTGGTGCTCCAGGGTGGCCGGAGTTAGCTTTTTGGACGGCATCCATACTTAGCGCACGAATGGCATTGGCAAGCTCTTTACGGGTCATAGGAAATACTCCTTGAAAAGTAAAGTGTTAGATGCGTGTTGTGATTCACACTTTTGGGAAAAATGCGGGCGTTGTCAGCAAAAAGCATAGCAGACAAGCATGGTATTGCTGGATTAAGCAGGTAACATGGCTGTTATAAATTGATAACAAATTCTTTCTTTGAATGGTGAGAGTTTGGGGACCTTCAAAGTTTGTGCCGTTGACTGGGGTGATAATGTGCGGCTCAGTAGAATGGTTACCCGCGCCACTTTTTTTGATAGATACGTGAAAGGAACAACAAGATGGATGACCAGTTAAAACAAAGCGCCCTCGATTTCCACGAGTTTCCGGTACCCGGTAAAATCCAGGTTTCTCCGACCAAGCCTCTGGCAACGCAGCGCGATCTGGCGCTGGCCTACTCGCCGGGCGTGGCTGCACCGTGTCTGGAAATTGAAAAAGACCCGCTGGCAGCCTACAAATATACCGCGCGCGGCAACCTGGTTGCGGTTATTTCCAACGGTACAGCGGTGCTGGGCCTCGGCAACATTGGCGCGCTGGCCGGTAAGCCGGTAATGGAAGGCAAAGGCGTTCTGTTTAAGAAATTCGCCGGGATTGATGTTTTCGACATCGAAGTGGATGAACTCGATCCGGATAAATTTATCAATGTGGTTGCGGCCCTGGAACCCACGTTTGGCGGCATCAACCTCGAAGATATTAAAGCGCCGGAGTGCTTCTACATTGAGCAAAAACTGCGCGAGCGCATGAATATTCCGGTCTTCCACGATGATCAGCACGGTACGGCAATCATCAGTACTGCCGCTATTCTGAATGGTCTGCGGGTGGTTGAGAAAAATATCTCTGACGTGCGCATGGTGGTGTCTGGCGCAGGCGCAGCGGCGATTGCCTGTATGAACCTGCTGGTGGCGCTCGGGATGCAGAAGCACAATATTGTGGTCTGCGACTCCAAAGGCGTGATTTACAAAGACCGCGAACCGAACATGGCGGAAACCAAAGCGGCTTATGCGGTGGTAGATGACGGTAAGCGTACTCTGGATGATGTGATTGACGGCGCAGATATTTTCCTCGGTTGCTCCGGTCCGAAAGTGCTGACCCAGGAAATGGTTAAGAAGATGGCGCGTGCGCCAATGATCCTGGCGCTCGCCAACCCGGAACCGGAAATCCTGCCGCCGCTGGCAAAAGAGGTGCGTTCCGACGCCATCATTTGCACCGGTCGTTCTGACTACCCGAACCAGGTTAACAACGTCCTGTGCTTCCCGTTCATCTTCCGCGGCGCGCTGGATGTCGGCGCTACCGCCATCAACGAAGAGATGAAACTGGCTGCGGTACATGCCATTGCTGAGTTGGCGCACGCCGAACAGAGCGAAGTGGTGGCCTCTGCTTATGGCGATCAGGACCTGAGCTTCGGCCCGGAATACATCATTCCGAAACCTTTCGACCCGCGTCTGATCGTCAAAATAGCCCCTGCGGTGGCGAAGGCGGCGATGGACTCCGGTGTGGCAACGCGTCCGATTGCCGACTTTGATGCGTACATCGATAAGCTGAGCGAATTCGTCTACAAAACCAACTTGTTTATGAAGCCGATTTTCTCCCTGGCACGCAAAGCGCCGAAGCGCGTGGTGCTGACGGAAGGGGAAGAGGCGCGTGTGCTGCATGCCACCCAGGAGCTGATCACGTTAGGTCTGGCGAAGCCGATCCTGATCGGTCGTCCGAGCGTTATCGAAATGCGTATCCAGAAACTGGGTTTGCAGATCAAAGCGGGCGTCGATTTTGAAATCGTCAACAACGAGTCCGATCCGCGCTTCAAAGAGTACTGGAGCGAGTACTATCAGATTATGAAACGCCGTGGGATTACCCAGGAGCAGGCGCAGCGCGCGGTGATTGCCAATACTACGGTGATCGGCGCGATCATGGTGCAGCGCGGCGAAGCGGATGCGATGATCTGCGGTACGATTGGCGACTACCATGAACACTTCAGCGTGGTGAAAGAGGTGTTTGGTCATCGCGATGGCGTGCATACTGCCGGGGCGATGAACGCCTTGCTGCTGCCAAGCGGTAACACCTTTATCGCCGATACCTACGTCAACGATGACCCTACGCCGGAGCAACTGGCTGAAATCGCCGTGATGGCGGCAGAAACCGTACGTCGCTTTGGTATCGAACCGAGGGTGGCGCTGCTGTCCCACTCCAACTTTGGTTCATCTGACTGTCCATCGGCCAGCAAAATGCGCGATGCGCTGGAGCTGATTAAGGCGCGTGCGCCAGAGTTGATGATTGACGGCGAAATGCACGGCGACGCCGCGCTGGTGGAAAGCATCCGTAATGACCGTATGCCGGACAGTCCGCTGAAAGGCTCAGCGAATATTCTGGTGATGCCGAATATGGAAGCTGCCCGTATTAGTTACAACTTACTACGCGTTTCCAGTTCTGAAGGCGTTACGGTTGGCCCCGTGCTGATGGGGGTTGCGAAACCGGTTCACGTATTAACGCCGATCGCCTCTGTTCGTCGTATCGTTAATATGGTGGCGCTGGCGGTCGTAGAAGCCCAAACGCAGCCGCTGTAATTTCACTTTAATTTATTTCCGGCGCGGGTTTCTCTCGCGCCTTTTTATTTTCCCTTTCTTAGTGATCCACTTCACCTTTTAAACCTGGTTGCCGAATTTTGTTATTTACTCTGACAAAAAATTGCCACGATGAGGGCAGTTTTAGAGGAGGCGGTGAGCAATGGAAAAAGAACGCATTATTCAGGAATTTGTGCCGGGGAAACAGGTCACGCTGGCGCATCTCATTGCGCACCCCGGCGAAGAACTGGCGAAAAAGATCGGCGTTCCCGAAGCGGGTGCCATCGGCATCATGACGCTGACGCCAGGTGAAACCGCGATGATTGCCGGTGATTTAGCCATGAAGGCGGCAGATGTACATATCGGCTTTCTCGATAGATTCAGCGGTGCGCTGGTTATCTACGGCTCAGTAGGCGCGGTAGAGGAAGCGTTATTACAGACGGTAAGCGGTCTGGGTCGGTTATTAAATTTCACTTTGTGCAATCTGACAAAAAGTTAATCAGAGGCGGCGATGAAACGTATTGCGTTTGTCGGTACGGTGGGGGCGGGGAAAACAACGCTCTTTAATGCGCTACAGGGGAATTATTCCCTCGCCAGAAAAACTCAGGCCGTGGAGTTTAATGAAAATGGCGATATCGACACGCCAGGGGAATATTTCAGCCATCCGCGCTGGTATCACGCCTTAATTACCACGCTGCAGGATGTCGATACGTTGATTTATATACACGCGGCAAATGATAAAGAAAGTCGCTTACCTGCCGGGCTGTTGGATATCGGCGCCAGTAAACGACAAATCGCCGTTATCAGCAAAACGGACATGCCGGATGCCGACGTCGCCGCAACGCGACAACTACTTCGCGGGATGGGGTTTCAGGAGCCGATTTTTGAGCTCAATAGCCATGACCCGCGCAGCGTGCAGCACCTGGTGGATTATCTGACTGAGCTCAGCCAAAAGGAGGAAAGGGCAGGTGAAAAAACTCATCACAGCTAACGATATTCGTGCGGCCCACGCACGCGGCGAACAGGAAATGTCGGTTGTTCTGCGCGCCAGCATCATCACCCCGGAGGCGCGCGAAGTTGCGGAGCTGCTGGGCGTCACCATCAGCGAATGCGATGAATCCGCGCCAACTGCAGCCGCTGCTGCACCGGCGGCGGTGGATGATGGCAAAACGGAAAGCCAACGTATTCGCGAAACCATCATAGCGCAGTTACCGGAAGGGCAGTTTACCGAAAGCCTGGTCGCCCAACTGATGGACAAAGTCATGAAGGAGAAACAGTCGCTGGAGCAAGGCGGAATGCAGCCGAGCTTTAACTCGGTAACCGGCAAAGGCGGTGTCAAAGTCATCGACGGCAGCAGCGTGAAGTTTGGTCGTTTTGACGGCGCACAGCCGCACTGCGTAGGTTTAACCGACCTGGTGACCGACCAGGATGGTAGCAGTATGGCAGCCGGGTTCATGCAGTGGGATAACGCTTTTTTCCCATGGACGCTGAACTACGACGAAATCGACATGATTCTGGAAGGCGAGCTGCACGTTCGTCACGAAGGCGAAACCATGATTGCTAAAGCCGGGGATGTGATGTTTATCCCGAAAGGTTCCAGCATCGAATTTGGCACGCCATCAACGGTGAAGTTTCTGTATGTGGCCTGGCCTGCGAACTGGCAGTCCTGCTAAGGCGGATGTATGAAGGATTTCATTACCGAAGCATGGCTCAGAGCGAATCATACGCTCAGCGAAGGGGCTGAAATTCATCTCCCCGCTGACGCTCGCCTGACGCCGTCTGCCCGGGAATTACTGGAAAGCCGACATCTGCGCATTAAGTTTATTGACGAGCAGGGTAGCTTGTTTATTGATGACGAAGAACAGCAGCCGCAGCCGGTGCATGGCTTAACCAGCAGCGATACGCATCCGCAGGCCAGTTGCGAACTGTGTCATCAACCGGTGGTGAAGAAACCAGACACGCTGACGCATCTGACGGCGGACAAGATGGTCGCCAAAAGCGATCCGCGCCTGGGATTTCGCGCCGCGCTGGACAGCACCATCGCGCTGGCCGTGTGGTTGCAGATAGAGCTGGCGCAACCGTGGCAGCCGTGGCTGGCGGATATCCGTTCGCGCCTGGGCAACATTATGCGCGCCGACGCTATGGATGAGCCGCTGGCAGCACAAGCTATCGTCGGTTTAAGTGACGAAGATTTACACCGGCTTTCGCATCAGCCGCTGCGCTATCTGGACCACGACCATCTGGTGCCTGAGGCCAGCCACGGACGTGATTGCGCGTTGCTTAATCTGCTACGTACTAAAGTCCGAGAAACGGAGACGGTGGCGGCCCAGGTTTTCATCACTCGTAGTTTTGAAGTTATGCGACCGGACATCATGCAGGCGCTCAACCGCCTTTCCAGTACGGTCTACGTGATGATGATTCTGAGCGTGGCGAAGCATCCGCTAACGGTTAGCCAAATTCAACAGCGACTGGGGGAGAAGCCATGATCATTGAACGTGCTCGTCAACTCGCCCAGCGCTCACCTGCACGGGTGGTGTTCCCGGATGCGCTGGATGTTCGGGTGCTGAAGGCGGCTAATTACCTGCACCAGCATGGTCTGGCACATCCCATTCTCGTCGCCAGCCCGTTTGCGCTGCGTCAGTTTGCCCTCAGTCATCGGGTGGCAATGGATGGCATTCAGGTTATCGATCCGCAAAGCAACCTGCCAATGCGCGAAGAATTTGCGCTGCGCTGGCTGGCCCGCGCGGGAGATAAAACGCCTGCGGATGCGCTGGAAAAACTCAACGATCCGCTGATGTTCGCCGCGGCAATGGTCAGCGCGGGCAAAGCAGACGTTTGTATTGCGGGCAATCTGTCATCGACGGCAAACGTGCTGCGCGCCGGGTTACGCATTATTGGGCTACAACCGGGCTGTAAAACGCTGTCGTCAATCTTCCTGATGCTGCCGCAGTACCTCGGGCCGTCATTAGGGTTTGCCGATTGCAGCGTCGTGCCGCAGCCCACCGCCGCACAGCTTGCGGATATTGCGATTGCCAGCGCGCAGACATGGCAGGCGATCACAGGTGAAGAGCCGCGCGTGGCCATGCTGTCGTTTTCAAGTAATGGCAGCGCTCGCCATCCCAACGTCGCTAACGTACAGCAGGCGACCGAGATCGTCCGTGAGCGTGCTCCACAGCTTATCGTGGATGGGGAACTGCAATTTGATGCCGCCTTTGTTCCGGAGGTCGCCGCGCAAAAAGCGCCCGCCAGTCCGTTAAAGGGCAATGCCAATGTGATGGTCTTCCCGTCGCTGGAGGCAGGCAATATTGGCTACAAAATCGCTCAGCGTCTGGGAGGGTATCGCGCAGTTGGTCCGTTGATTCAAGGGCTGGCCGCACCGCTTCATGACCTTTCTCGCGGCTGTAGCGTACAGGAAATTATCGAACTGGCGTTGGTGGCAGCAGTGCCGCGCCAGACTGACGTGAGTCGTGAAAACGCCTCGCACACACTGGTTAATACACAAAATCATTCGCGCAGCGTCGAGGCGGCAAGTGCGGGAACCTCAGGAGCTTACTTAAGTAAGTGACTGAGGTGAGCAAACGCAGCCAACAAAGAGGCTGTGTGAAGGATGAAGTGTATGTATAGGTCCCGTTCTGGACCCCTTAATGAGAGGAAAACACAATGGAAGCATTAGGAATGATTGAAACCCGGGGCCTGGTTGCACTGATTGAGGCTTCTGACGCAATGGTTAAAGCGGCACGCGTGAAACTGGTTGGCGTGAAGCAGATCGGTGGCGGTCTGGTCACTGCCATGGTCCGTGGCGACGTAGCGGCATGTAAAGCGGCAACGGATGCTGGTGCTGCAGCTGCACAGCGTATTGGTGAGCTGGTTTCCGTACACGTGATCCCGCGTCCACACGGCGATCTGGAAGAAGCGTTCCCGATCAGCTTTAAAGGCGACAGCAACGACATGTAAGTCGTCCATGTGACGCCACAGACTTCATTGCTGGCGTCACCCTCTCTCCTTTTCACATTACCTTCTGCGGAGGGTAGGGGGAGGTTTTACCTGAAATATGCCACGGAGGCGCGTATGAAACTGGCAATCGTCACAGGACAAATTGTTTGTACCGTACGCCATCAGGGGCTCGCGCACGACAAGTTGCTGATGGTGGAAATGATTGACGCCCAGGGAAATCCCGACGGGCAATGTGCTGTTGCGATCGACAGCATCGGGGCGGGAACCGGAGAGTGGGTGCTGCTGGTCAGCGGAAGCTCAGCCCGTCAGGCGCACCGGAATGAATCATCACCTGTCGATCTGTGCGTGATTGGCATTGTCGATGAAGTGGTGGCAGGTGGTCAGGTGATCTTCCATAAATAAGGCAGAAAATCATGAATCAACAGGATATTGAACAGGTAGTGAAAGCGGTGCTGCTGAAAATGAAAGACAGCAGCCAACCGGTCAGTGCCGTTCAAGAAATGGGCGTTTTTGCCTCCCTGGATGACGCAGTGGCGGCAGCAAAACTGGCCCAGCAGGGGCTGAAAAGCGTTGCCATGCGCCAACTGGCTATCACGGCTCTACGTGAGGCGGGCGAAAAGCACGCCAGAGAATTAGCGGAACTTGCCGTCACAGAAACCGGCATGGGACGCGTTGAAGATAAATTTGCCAAAAACGTGGCGCAGGCGCGCGGCACGCCGGGGGTGGAATGCCTGTCTCCACAGGTCCTGACCGGCGATAACGGCCTGACGCTGATTGAAAATGCGCCGTGGGGCGTGGTGGCCTCGGTGACGCCGTCCACCAACCCGGCCGCTACCGTCATTAACAATGCCATCAGCCTGATTGCTGCTGGCAACAGCGTGGTCTTCGCACCGCATCCGGCGGCGAAAAAAGTCTCTCAGCGCGCTATCACTCTGCTTAACCAGGCGGTGGTTTCCGCAGGCGGTCCGGCAAACCTGCTGGTTACCGTTGCCAACCCGGATATCGAAACCGCCCAACGTCTGTTTAAGTACCCAGGTATCGGCCTGCTGGTCGTGACCGGCGGTGAAGCCGTAGTGGATGCCGCGCGTAAGCACACCAACAAACGTCTGATTGCCGCCGGCGCAGGTAATCCGCCAGTGGTGGTTGATGAAACGGCCGACCTGGCGCGCGCGGCGCAGTCGATCGTTAAAGGCGCTTCGTTTGACAACAACATCATCTGCGCCGACGAAAAAGTGCTGATCGTGGTCGATAGCGTCGCTGATGAACTGATGCGTCTGATGGAAAGCCAGCATGCGGTGAAACTGACTGCGGCTCAGGCCGACCAGTTGCAGCCGGTGCTGCTGAAAAATATCGATGAGCGCGGTAAAGGCACGGTCAGTCGTGACTGGGTAGGCCGCGATGCAGGAAAAATCGCTGCGGCGATTGGTCTGAACGTACCGGATCAAACCCGGCTGTTATTCGTCGAAACCTCAGCGACGCATCCGTTTGCCGTCACCGAACTGATGATGCCGGTTCTGCCGGTTGTGCGAGTCGCCAACGTTGATGAAGCCATCGAACTGGCGGTCAAGCTTGAAGGCGGCTGCCACCATACGGCGGCGATGCACTCGCGCAATATTGACAACATGAACCGTATGGCAAACGCCATTGATACCAGCATTTTCGTCAAGAACGGACCGTGTATTGCCGGTCTTGGGCTCGGCGGCGAAGGCTGGACCACGATGACCATTACCACGCCAACCGGGGAAGGGGTGACCAGCGCGCGTACGTTTGTGCGTCTGCGTCGCTGCGTGTTGGTGGACGCCTTCAGAATTGTATAAGGAGTAAAAGAGATGGCGCACGACGAACAACGTTGGCTGACACCCAGGCTGCTCAAAGCGGCAACGCTATGTAACCAGACGCCTGCTGCGAGCGATTCACCGCTGTGGCTGGGCGTGGATTTGGGAACGTGTGATGTGGTGTCGATGGTTGTCGACAGCGACGGGCAGCCGGTTGCGGTTTGCCTGGACTGGGCCGATGTCGTGCGCGATGGCATCGTCTGGGATTTCTTCGGTGCGGTGACCATCGTTCGTCGCCATCTCGATACGCTCGAACAACAGCTGGGTTGCCGTTTTACCCATGCGGCAACCTCGTTTCCACCGGGAACGGACCCGCGAATTTCGATCAACGTGCTGGAGTCTGCCGGGCTTGAAGTAAGTCATGTGCTCGACGAACCGACCGCCGTGGCGGATCTGTTGCAGCTCGATAACGCTGGCGTGGTGGATATCGGTGGCGGCACCACCGGGATAGCCATTGTGAAGCAGGGCAAAGTGACTTATTCCGCTGATGAAGCGACCGGTGGGCACCATATTTCTCTGACGCTGGCCGGGAACCGCCGCATCCAGTTGGAGGAAGCCGAACAGTACAAGCGCAGCAACGGCAAAGAAATCTGGCCAGTGGTTAAGCCGGTCTACGAAAAGATGGCGGAGATCGTGGCTCACCATATAGCAGGACAGGGCGTCATTGACTTGTGGCTGGCCGGTGGCTCCTGTATGCAGCCGGGCGTTGATGAACTGTTTCGTAAGCGTTTCCCGGAACTGCAGGTGCATTTACCCCAGCACAGCCTGTTTATGACCCCGCTGGCGATTGCAAATAGCGGAAAAGAAAAAGCGGAAGGAATCTATGCAAGCTGAATTGCAGACCGCGCTCTTTCAGGCATTCGATACCCTGAATCTGCAACGCGTAAAAACGTTTAGCGTTCCACCGGTTACGTTATGTGGACTGGGAGCGCTCAGTACCTGCGGACAGGAAGCACAAACGCGCGGACTGACGCATATGTTCGTCATGGTTGACAGCTTCCTGCATCAGGCAGGGATGACCGCCGCACTGGAGCGTAGTCTGGCGATGAAGGGCGTGGCGATGACGCTGTGGCCATGTCCGGTGGGCGAACCGTGCATTACGGACGTCTGCGCAGCGGTCGCGCAATTGCGTGAATCGAAGTGCGATGGCGTAGTGGCCTTCGGCGGCGGTTCCGTACTGGATGCCGCAAAGGCAGTGGCGTTGCTGGTGACCAACCCCACCCAGCCGCTGGCTGACATGGACGAGCGCAGTGCGTTACGTCCGCGTTTGCCGCTGATTGCCGTACCAACTACCGCCGGAACGGGCTCAGAAACCACTAACGTCACGGTGATTATCGACGCCGCGACTGGACTCAAACAAGTGCTGGCCCACGCAACACTGATGCCGGATGTGGCGATCCTTGACGCCGCGCTGACGGAAGGTGTGCCCGCACACGTCACGGCGATGACCGGGATCGATGCGCTGACGCACGCTGTTGAAGCGTATAGCGCTCTGAACGCGACGCCGTTTACCGACAGCCTGGCGATTGGCGCGATTGCGATGATCGGTAAATCGCTGCCGAAGGCCGTCGGCTACGGTCAGGATCTGGCGGCGCGGGAAAGTATGCTGCTGGCTTCCTGTATGGCCGGGATGGCGTTTTCCAGTGCGGGGCTGGGTCTGTGTCACGCGATGGCGCACCAGCCGGGCGCTGCGCTGCACATCCCGCATGGACAGGCTAACGCCATGCTGCTGCCGACGGTAATGGGGTTCAACCGCCTGGTGTGTCGTGAGCGCTTCAGCCATATCGGACGGGCGTTAACCAACAAGAAGTCGGACGATCGCGATGCCATCAACGCTGTCAGCGAGCTGATTAGCGAAGTGGGCCAAACCAAACGACTCTCCGACGTGGGAGCAAAACCCGAGCATTACAGCGCATGGGCTCACGCCGCGCTGGAGGATATTTGTATTCGCAGTAACCCACGCACCGCCACGCAGGCACAGATTATCGACCTGTACGCGGCTGCCGGGTAATGCCTGTAGGCCGGATAAGGTGCTCGCACCGCCATCCGGCAATAACACGGCGTTAATGCCGGAGGCGACGTAAACGTCTTATCCGGCCTACAAATCACAAATGACAGGGAGTAGGGGCTATGGGAATTAACGAAATCATCATGTACATCATGATGTTCTTTATGCTGATTGCCGCCGTGGACAGGATCCTGTCGCAGTTCGGCGGTTCGGCGCGCTTCCTCGGTAAGTTCGGTAAGAGTATTGAGGGGTCGGGCGGCCAGTTTGAAGAAGGTTTTATGGCGATGGGCGCGCTGGGCCTGGCGATGGTCGGTATGACCGCGCTGGCGCCGGTACTGGCGCATGTGCTCGGGCCGGTGATTATTCCGCTGTACGAAATGCTTGGCGCGAACCCGTCGATGTTTGCCGGAACGCTGCTGGCGTGCGATATGGGCGGCTTCTTCCTGGCGAAAGAACTGGCGGGCGGCGACGTTGCGGCGTGGCTGTACTCAGGCCTGATCCTCGGGGCGATGATGGGGCCGACGCTGGTGTTCTCCATTCCGGTTGCGCTGGGGATTATTGAACCATCTGACCGTCGTTATCTGGCGCTGGGTGTGCTGGCCGGTATCGTCACCATTCCGATTGGTTGTATTGCGGGTGGTTTGATAGCGATGTACTCCGGCGTCGAAATCAACGGGCAGTCGGTGGAGTTCACCTTCGCGCTGATCCTGATGAATATGATCCCGGTGCTGATCGTGGCCGTGCTGGTGGCGTTGGGACTGAAATTCATCCCGGAAAAAATGATCAACGGTTTTCAGATCTTCGCGAAATTCCTCGTGGCGCTGATCACCATCGGCCTGGCGGCAGCGGTAATTAAGTTCCTGCTCGGCTGGGAGCTGATTCCGGGTCTTGATCCCATCTTCATGGCACCGGGCGACAAGCCGGGTGAAGTGATGCGCGCCATCGAAGTTATCGGGTCTATCTCTTGCGTACTGCTCGGTGCGTACCCAATGGTTCTGCTGCTGACCCGCTGGTTTGAAAAACCGCTGATGAGCGTCGGTAATCTGTTAAAAATCAATAATATTGCGGCTGCAGGCATGGTCGCGACGCTGGCGAACAACATCCCAATGTTCGGCATGATGAAGAATATGGATACCCGCGGCAAAGTGATCAACTGCGCCTTTGCGGTCTCCGCGGCCTTTGCATTGGGTGACCACTTAGGCTTCGCCGCTGCCAACATGAACGCGATGATCTTCCCGATGATTGTCGGCAAGTTGATTGGCGGCGTGACGGCGATTGGTGTGGCTATGCTGTTGGTACCGAAAGATGAAGATGTGCCAGCAGAAGTAGAAACCAACCCGGAGGCGCAATCGTGAATACTCGCCAGCTACTGAGCGTCGGTATCGATATCGGCACCACCACCACTCAGGTGATCTTCTCGCGCCTTGAGCTGGTTAACCGTGCGGCGGTGTCGCAGGTGCCGCGCTACGAATTCATCAAACGCGAAATTAGCTGGCAAAGCCCGGTTTTCTTTACCCCCGTTGATAAGCAGGGCGGGTTGAAAGAGGCCGAACTTAAGGCGCTGATCCTCGCCCAGTATCAGGCAGCGGGTATCAAGCCTGAGGCCGTCGATTCCGGTGCGATCATCATTACTGGAGAAAGTGCCAAAACCCGCAATGCGCGACCGGCGGTGATGGCGCTCTCCCAGTCGCTGGGGGACTTCGTGGTTGCCAGCGCCGGTCCGCATCTGGAATCGGTGATTGCCGGTCACGGCGCGGGGGCTCAAACCCTGTCAGAGCAGAAGTTGTGCCGCGTACTGAATATCGACATCGGTGGCGGTACGTCGAACTACGTCTTGTTCGATGCCGGAAAGGTCAGCGGTTCGGCTTGCCTGAACGTCGGCGGACGATTGCTGGAAACTGATGGCCAGGGGCGAGTGGTGCATGCGCATCAGCCGGGGCAAATGATTGTTGATGACGTATTTGGCCCTGGTACCGACGCTCGTTCGCTTAACGCCACGCAACTGGTTCAGGTGGCGCGACGGATGGCGGCGCTGATTGTGGAAGTGATTGACGGTACGCTTTCACCGCTGGCGCAGGCACTGATGCAAACCGGTCTGCTGCCTGCGGGCGTGAAACCGGAAGTGATTACGTTGTCCGGCGGGGTGGGCGAGTGCTACCGCAACCAACCTGCCGATCCGTTCTGTTTTTCCGACATCGGGCCGCTGCTCGCCACGGCGCTACATGAACATCCGCGCCTGCGTGAGATGAACGTGCAGTTTCCGGCGCAAACCGTGCGTGCCACGGTGATTGGCGCCGGGGCGCATACGCTGTCGCTTTCGGGCAGCACTATCTGGCTGGAAGGTGTGGCGCTTCCGCTGCGCAATCTGCCGGTGGCGATTCCGGTTGATGAGGCTGATTTGGTAGCCGCCTGGCAGCAAGCGCTGATGCAACTCGATCTGGATCCGCAAACGGACGCCTACGTGCTGGCGCTGCCCAGTTCGCTGCCGGTGCGCTACGCCGCGCTGTTAACGGTTATTGATGCGCTGCTGGCTTTTGTCGCGCGCTATCCGAATCCGCATCCCCTGCTGGTGGTAGCCGAGCAGGATTTTGGTAAAGCCCTGGGCATGCTGTTACGCCCACAGTTACAGCAACACCCGCTGGCGGTCATCGATGAGGTGGTTGTCCGGGCGGGGGACTATATCGACATTGGTACGCCTCTTTTTGGCGGATCGGTTGTGCCGGTGACGGTGAAATCACTCGCATTTCCTTCCTGAGGGAACGACTTATGAAACTAAAGACCACATTGTTCGGCAA
>OJIU01000188.1_pt1 | contig 30419 bp, 21 predicted proteins | sample 1595961 | NCBI WGS metagenome assembly OJIU01 (sample SAMEA4350144, study PRJEB24818) | metagenome | biome: human; feature: gut; material: faeces | place: Denmark | collected 2013-09
GATCGTGCAGCGTTCCAGCAAATGATTACTGACAGCGACAAGGGCGCATTCGATATGGTGATTTGCTGGAAAACAGACCGCTTCGCCCGGAACCGCTATGATTCTGCCGTGTACAAGAAACGCCTGCGTGACAACGGCGTTGAGATCGTTTATGCCGCAGAATCCAATATCGCCGGTGCGGAAGGTATCATCATTGAGGGCGTGATGGAAGCGCTGGCCGAATACTACTCTGCCGAGCTGGCCGAGAAGATGCGCCGCGGCATGAGAGAAAGTGCCCTCAAGGGGCAGGCCATCAGCCGATGCCGTGCCCTTGGCCTGAAAACGGACGAACACAAACGGTTTGTCATTGATGAAAAGACCGCTCCCACCGTCCGCTTCATCTTTGAGCATTACGCCGCCGGGGAATCCGCCACCTCTATTGTAGATAAGCTCAACGCCAAAGGTCTGCGTACCAGTCAGGGCAACCCCTTCAACAAGAGCAGCATTCCCCGGATCATCCAGAACGAAGCCTATCGCGGCGTGTACGTCAGCAAATCGTATGATGTGCGCATTGAAGGGGCCATTCCGGCCATTATCGACGACGAACTTTGGGAGAGGGCACAAACCATGTTGAAACTGAACCGTCAGCTCAAGGCAAAGAATGAACCGAAAGCGGACTATATCCTGTCCGGCAAGCTCTACTGCTCCTGCGGTTCCCTCATGCGCGGCATGAGCGGCCACAGCGCCACCGGCGAGGTCTACCGCTACTACACCTGTCCCAACAAGAACTGCCACCTGCGGAACATCCCGAAGGACGATCTGGAAGGAAAGGTCATGCAGTCCATCTCGGATCACCTCTTGCAGCCGGAAGCCATGGAAGCGCTGGCCGAAGCTATGGTCGAGGTGCAAAAGGCTGATGCGGAAAAAACAAACGCCGAGCGCGTAGCCATCGAACAGAGCCTTGCCGATGTCCGCCGCCGTAGTAAGAACATTCTGGACGCCATCGAAAACGGCACCGCCAATGCGCAGCTGTGCGCCCGTCTGGACGATCTGAGCGAACAGGAGCGCACTCTGAACTTCCAGCTCTCTGCTCTGGAAAAGGAGAAGCCGGTTGTATTCACCAAAGAACAGTACCTTTTCCTGCTGGAACAGTTCTTGATGGAGCCGTCCGAGCGCACACCGGAGTATGGTCGCCGTCTTGTTAACACTTTTGTAACAAGTATGGTAGTTAGCGACCGTGAACTGGTTATCAATTTTAATGTTTCGGACGAAACCGTTAACAAAAACAAAAAAACATCCCAGACAAACTTACAAAAAGAAAGTTCGTCTGGGATGCGTCTGGTCCGAGTGGCGAGAATCGAACTCACGGCCTCTTGAACCCCATTCAAGCGCGCTACCAAAACTGCGCTACACCCGGATATTTGTTGTGGCTCATCGCTCACAGCTCCATTAGTATACCCGCTGCAGGCCGTTTTGTCAAGCGCTTTTTTTATTTTTCTTGGATTTTTTCTGGATTTTTCGCTCATCGTCCAGAAGCTCTCGATGGTGCGTCCATTTCATTTTCGGTGACTGCCATTGCCACGGCAAAGACGCTGTGGGCGCCCGCATCCAGCAGTGCCTGCGCACAGGCTGCGGCGGTAGCGCCGGTGGTGATGACGTCATCCACCAGCAGCACCCGCTTCCCTTCCACGAGCTCCGGCTCCTGCGCCCGGAAGGCACCGGCCGCATTTTCCAGACGCTCGTCCAGCGAGAGTCCTGCCTGATGGCGTCCGGCCCGGACGCGGCAGAGCGCCTTTGGCAGCAGCGGGAGGCCCAGTGCATGGGCCAGAGGCTGCGCCATCCGTTCCGGCACATTGTAGCCGCGCCGACGGCTGGTGGCAGGCACCGGAACGATGCAGTCGTAACCGATGGCCGCACCGGAGACCAGACCCGGCACCGGCTCTGCAAAGTGCATCTCCACTTCTGCTCCGAACAGCCGGGCCGTCATCTCCACGCCAAGCTCCACCGCCGTCCAGCTTTCGCCTTCGTATTTGGCGCGGAGGATGGCGCTGCGGACGACGCCCTCGTACCGGTAGGGCGCAGCCGCCCCGTCCAGAGCGCCCAGATAGTGGCGGCTCGCGTCCAGCCGCATGACCGGGCCGCGGCGCAGCTCTTCCAGCCGCGGTGTACACACCCCACAGAACGGCAGCGTTCCCAGCACCCTGCGGCAGCAGGGACACCGCCTCGGGAAAAGCAGCTGGCGCATCTGCCGGGCAAGCCGCGCGGGGCAGCTGTAGTAGCCCGTCATCAGTCTTTCTTGACGGCGACGATGATACGCACCTTTTTGCCAGCCGCGCAGCCAAAGTTGTCGTACCAGCCGGTAAGGTAGTAATCATCGGAGTTGACGGAAGTGAGCTTAGTGTAGTAATACTGGCCCTTGTACCACAGGTAGACCTGCGTATCATCGTCCATTTCAAACCTTTCGCCCTTGGAGGAAAGGACGCTGGCCGCACCCACCTTGTCGATCTTCATGGGCATCAGCTGCACCATGTTGCGGACAGCGCCGGTCGTCTCCTGGCAGACCGCGATGCCGCCGGCCAGCACAGGATACTTGATGGAGGTGCTCAGACTGACCTGCTGGCCTCTGACGTAGCCGATATAGGTCGCACCGCTGCCGATGAAGTTGAATATCTGGCTGAAGGGAGTGCCGGTGATCTTGGCGATCTGCTGGAAGCCGAGGCCCAGAAGTGCGCCGGTGTTGCTGGTCAGGCGTTCCCACGCGGTGCTGAGGATGTCGCCGGAGATAACGCCCCACAGGATCTCTGTGGTGGTGGGTACCATGATGCTCTTCACCTGACTGACGACTGCATCGGTATCAATGGTGCCGTCGCCCGGCTGAGCCTCGATGGCGCTGAGAAGGGTGCTGTAGTTCGTGGCGATGTTCTTCACATCGTCCAGCACACCGTAGTGCCACAAGTCACCGGTCACGTCGTTCAGGATGAGCTTGTCGATCTGCCCCTGCGGGTTGGTGGTGTAGTAGCGGACATCGGAAGCCTTTAAGTTTACCCCCGATAGGCGGCTGGGACGAACCGTCCCAGCCACACCCCCTGTACTCGTATCAAGGATCTGCACGTCATCCGCCAGAGCCCTATCGCCCAGTGCGGTGGCGTTCTCGTTCACAGTGCCGCTGACGGAGCGCTGATTGATCTTTTCCACGCTCTCGCCTTCGGGGCTGACCCGCACTTCCACCAGCCAGCCGGTGGGAAAGTTCAGGCTTTTGTCTACGTTCACCTCGCGGGCAAGGCCGTCGGTACACAGGACCTTGACGGTCTGAAGCACATCGGCGCTGTTGTCCTCGTCGATGAGGTTGCGGGCGGACGACTGCACCACGCCGTAAAAGACCTCGTCGGCCTCCTCACCGGTGATGATGCCTGCGGCCACATTGTTCATGCCCAGCAGCAGAGTGACCACCTGGCCGACACCACCGCCGTTGAGGGAGGACACCTGGGAAGCAATGGCCGTGCTGCCCAGCGTGTAGGACGTGCCTGCCACCGTAATGGAAGCGGGGGCGCTGGCCGAGGGAGACACCTCGGTGATGCGGCCTGCGGCACGGCGGGTATAGACCCACAGGGTCTTGAGGCTCTCGCTGTAGTAGTAGACGTCGTATTTGTTCAGCTCTGCGGAGCCGGAGACCTTATCGTTGCGGTAGACGCTGGCAGGGACGAAGGGCAGCACCGTGCTCTCCGAAGCCACGAAGGGGCCTTTCAGGCTGCTGAGCAGGATGGTGGAGCCGTCCACCTGACCATTGCTTACGGTAAAGCCCAAGGTCGTGCCGTAGGCCGAACCGCTGGCGTTGTTGGCGGTGAGGGCATTGTAGAGCAGGACGGCGCAGTCCTCGTAGTTCATCGCTTCGCCCTGACGGCGGTCGAGGCCGGCACGCAGGCCGAGCTCGCCGGCCTTGTTGAGCTGGGCGTTGGGGAACGCGCCGCTCAGGTCGGTCATCTTATAGCCCATCAGCTTGAGCACTGCGGTGCAGGCTTCTTCCAGCGTGACGGCATTGTTCGGACGGAAGCTGCCGTCGGTGTAGCCGTTCATCCAGCCCTGCTGCACGGCGATGCGGACATAGGGCGCCCATGCCGAGGAGCCGGGCAGGTCGGTGTAGAGGGTCCCCACTGCCCCCTGGGAGGAGACGCTCTCCCGGTAGGTAGAGTAAGAGGTCAGCATTCTGGCAAATGCGCCGCGGGTCACGGCTGCATCCAGTGCGCCGGACTGCTCGGAATCCATGGCACCCAGCGTGATGGCAAACTGGACGGCGGTGTTGTTGCCCGCAGCCGATGCCGGCATCACCAGCATCGACACTGCGATGCTGACCGCCAGCAGAAATGCGAGAAGACGTTTTTTCATTGTGTTACTCCTTGTTGAGATCATCGCAAAGCCTCTCCCTTTGGGAGAGGTGGCGAGCGAATGCGAGACGGAGAGGGCAAGCCGCCTGACAAAAGAAGAGCATCCTTGCCCTCTCAGTCACCTTCGGTGACAGACTCCCCCTTGTGTCGCTTGCGCGACATCTTCCCCCGGCCGGGGGAAGTCTTTCCTCAAAGGGAGAGCCTTACGCATTTCGGAGAGGTTAATCATATCTGAGTGCGTCAATGGGGTTGAGCCGCGCGGCGCGTTTTGCGGGCAGATAGCCGAACAGCACTCCGATGAACACCGAGATGCCGAAAGCTGCCACGATGGAGTTGAAGGACGGACTGACCGTGATGTTCATGCCGTCGGTGAACATGGGAAGCACCTGATTGGCGATGGCCGACACGATGTAGCCGAGGACGATGCCCAGTGTGCCGCCAAAAGCCGAGGTGGTAGCCGCCTCGGTGACGAACTGGGCCAGGATGGTCCTTTCCTTCGCGCCCATGGCCTTGCGGATGCCGATCTCACGGGTGCGCTCGGTGACGGACACCAGCATGATGTTCATGATGCCGATGCCGCCCACCAGCAGCGAGATACTGGCGATGCCGGTGAGGATGACGATGACCATGTTGATCATCTTGTTCATCTCTTCCAGCCACTCGCTGGCGCTGTAGACGTAGTAAGCACTGTCGCTCTTGAAGATGTCATACAGTCCCTGCTCCACCGCAGCCTTGGCCTCGTTGGCCTGGCTCTCATCCACCATGATGGCGGAGTAGGAGTCCGGCGAGCTTTCGTTGGAAAGGCGCATGGCTGTGGTGTAGGGCAGGTAGACGCTGTCGTCGTCGCTGCCCTCCTGCTGGTCGGGGTTGGAGATCTTGGCCTTCAGCACGCCCACGATGCGGAACTTATAGGGGCCAAGCTTGATGGTCTGGCCCACCGCATTTCCGCCGTAGGCCGTGCGGTTGATGTAATCGCCGATGACGCAGATCTGCTTATTGTCTGCGATGTCCATATACTGGATGTTCCGGCCCTTGGCAAGGGTGTAGCCCTTCATCTCGATGTAGCTTTCATCCACGCCGTACATTCCGCTGTAGCGGTAGGTCGTAGTCCCCACCTTGGGGGTGTTGTCGCTGAAATCCAGCTGCGGCGAGACGGAGGAAAGCAGTTTGGGGTTCTTTTTGACGATGTCGTACAAATCATCCACCGTCGCAGTGCGGGAACCATAGCCCCATATCTGGATGGAGAGGGTGTTGGTTCCCAATGCGGAAAAGCTGTCCCGCATGCTTCTGGTCATGCCGTTGCCCAGACCGACGATGACGATGACCGCCATGACGCCGATGATGATGCCCAGCATGGTCAGAAACGTGCGCAGCTTATTGCTCCAGACGTTCTGCAGTGCCTGGCGGAAAGTCTCTAATACCATTATTTCGCTTCCTCCTGTGCCGCTTCGTCGGACAGAGCGGGCTGCACGACAGCCTCAGGCGCGTGGGCATCGCCGTCGTACACCACCTGGCCGTCCTCCAGACGGATGATACGCTCCGCCTGCACGGCGATGGAATTGTCGTGGGTGATGAGCACCACTGTATGGCCCTCGCTGTGGAGCTGTTGAAGCATCCCGATGACCTCGCGGCCGGTGTGGGAGTCCAGAGCGCCGGTGGGTTCGTCGGCGAGGATGACCGCCGGGTTGCGCACCAGAGCCCGTGCGATGGAAACGCGCTGCTGCTGGCCGCCGGAAAGCTGGTTTGGCAGGTTCTTGAGCTTGTCGCCCAGACCCACCTTTTCCAGCACATCCTTGGCCAGCTTGTGGCGCTCGGCGCGGGAGATGTTGGCGTAGACCAGCGGCACCTCCACGTTTTCCAGAAGGTTCAGCCGGGGCAGAAGGTTATACTGCTGGAAGATGAAGCCCAGCATCTCGTTGCGCACATCCGCCAGCTCGTCCCGGTTCATCTTGCCCACATCCCGGCCATTGAGCCGGTAGATGCCGTAGGTGGGGACGTCCAGACAGCCGATGATGTTCATGCAGGTAGACTTGCCCGAACCGGACTGGCCCACGATGGCCACGAACTCCCCCTTCTCGATCTTCATCGTGATGTGGTCGGCGGCCTTTACCAGCGTATCGCCCATCTGATAATACTTGCACACCTGCTCAAATTCGATCAGAGCGCTCATGAGGCACCTCCTTACCAGATACTGTCGCTGTGACTGTCGCTGTAATAGTCATCCGACGACACAGAGCTGGTGTCGTAGGCCACCGTGTCGTCCTCCTGCAGGCCGCTCTTGATCTCGGTGTAGCTGTCGTCGCTGACGCCGGTCTCGACCTTGACGTAGACATAGCCCTCCGGTGCGTCCATGTCTTCCACCGCATTGGCTGCGCTGGGAGACTTCTTGCTCACCAGCACATAGCCGCCGCGGATAACGGCAGCATTCGGCACGACGAGGGCGTTGTTGGCCTCGGCCACAACGATCTCAGCGTTGGCGTTCATGCCGGGGCGCAGGCCGTCGGTGTTGTCGATGCGGATGGTGATGGGGTAAGTCGTGGTGCCGCCGCTGGAGCTGCCCTTCATGGACACACGGGTGACTGTGCCGACATAGGTCTTGTCCGCCACAGCGTCAGCGGTGATCTGGACTTTCTGGCCCACGGACAGTGCGCCGATCTGCAGCTCATCCACATTGATGACCATCTCCAGATAGCTCAGGTCGTAGATGACGCAGAGGGTGCTACCGGAGGTCAGGGCGTCGCCCTGCTTGGCGTCCTTCTCAATGATGGTGCCGCTGATGGGCGAGGTGATGGTGTAGTTGGACATATTGTCCTGCTGGTTCTGCATCGAGATCTCGGCGCTGCGCAGGGACTCGGAAGCAGACTGGATGGATTCGGTCAGATCGTCGCCGGTCAGCTCGATGAGGATGTCGCCCTTGGAGACCGCGTCTCCCTCCTGCACATTGATGGCGGAAACGGTGCCGCCGGCCTGAGCGGTCAGGGTGCGCTCTGCCTGATAGGCAAAGGTGGCGGAGGCGATGGAGCTGACGCCGTTGACGCTGGCGGTAGCGGCCTGAGCGGTGGTCAGACCGCCGGCATTGTTGACCCGGATGGTGACGGTGCGCACCAGCAGGTTGCCGGTGCTCAGCTCGTCGGTGCCGGTGATGGCGGTGATGGTGCCTTTCAGCGTCTCAAAGGTGCCGTCCAGCACCACGTCGGCGCTCTGGCCCACCGAGAAGTTGGCGGCGTCGGCTGCCGGGAACAGCAGGTTCAGCAGCATCTTGGAGCTGTCGCGGATGACCGCCACCTCCTGGCCGCTGGTCACTTGGTCGCCCTTTGCGACCTTGAGACTGCTGACCGTGCCGTCCACCTCTGCGCGGACATACTGGAGGTCTACGGTCTTGTCGTAGCTGCGCTGGGCCTGCTGCAGGGCGATGCTGGCCTTTTCCAGATTGGTGGAGGCGTCCGAGCTGTCGATGGTGTAGAGCACATCGCCCTCTTCCACCTTATCGCCCTCTTCAAAGCCGCCGGTGAGGATCTTGCCGTCCACCAGAGACTTGACGGTATATGTATTGGCCGGGTTCAGCGTGCCGGTGCCGCTCAGGGAGTTGGAGACATCCTGACGGACGGGCGTCGTCTCGGCGTAGGTCACATCGCGGCTGGCAGCTTTATTCCCGCCGCCGCTTATAAGAAAGACAGCGCCCGCTGCCGCCGCGACGACCACCGGCACGAGCCATTTCCAGTTCTTTTTGGCGAATGCAGACGCGCCGGACTTGGCTTCTGCGGCTTCAGCAGCCTCAGCGGACGCATCCTTTTTCTTTTTCCAGATCATGCTTTTCCTCCTATGGTATGCAAAAGGGCAGCGTGACCCTATTGCACGAAAAATCCGTTATTGGTAGTGTATCGCATTTTTCTGAAATACACAAGCGTCCAAATTTCATTTCACCCTTTATTTACAAAATTATTTCCGGTTTTTATGCAAAAAAGACACCCGCAGTGTCCTTTGCAGAACATTGCGGGTGTCTCGGATGAGCTTGTCAGGATGCGGCTTCGGCCTCGCTCAGCGGAGCCAGCTGCACATACACCCCGGCAGGGACGCAGGCCGCCCATGCACCTTTCTCGCTCAGCCGGCCGAACTGCTCACAGACATGGTCCGGGCATTGGCTGTCCTGAAACGAGATGGTGCCGTCTTTTACCTGTAAATGAACGACATAGCCGCCCACATCGTACAGGTAATCGTAGTCCTTATCCAGCGGCAGCACCTCGGTGATGCCGCCGCCGAAGTCCACGACTGCTGCCAGCGGCTCCGCCTTGCTGCGCGGACGCAGCAGAAGGACCAGCAGGACAGCAGCCGTCAGGATGACGGCTGCGAAGAGGAGGTTCGCCTTCCAGCTCAGGCGTTTTGCGCCTTTTGCCGGTTGAGGCTGCTTGCGGGTGCTCATGCGGCGTAGTCGCTGGCAGCAGCACCGGCAATGCGGCCAAAGACGGTGAAGTCAGCAACAGCGTTGCCGCCCAGACGGTTTGCACCGTGGACGCCGCCAGTCACCTCACCTGCTGCGAACAGGCCGGGGATGACCTCGCCCTTCTCGTTCAGCACCTCGGTGTTGGCGTTGATCTTCAGGCCGCCCATGGTGTGGTGCACGCCGGCGGTGACCTTGATGGCGTAGTACGGAGCGGTATCCAGCTTGTTTGCGAAGCTGGTGCGGCCGAAGTCGGGGTCATTCTTGGCCTCAACGTAGCCGTTCCACTTCTCCATGGTCTCTGCGAAGGCAGCGGCATCGACGCCCATAGCCTTGCCCAGCTCCTCGTAGGTAGCGCCGGTGACGGTGTAGCCCTTCTTGATGTAGCCCTGGATGACGCTGGAAGCATCGACCATGGCCTGATCGACGACCAGCCAGCTGTAGCTGCCGGTCTGAGCGATCTCAGCGGCGGAGACGACGTCACGGGTGCCGACCTCGTCGATGAAGCGCTTGCCCTCCTCGTTGATGAGGATAGCGCCGTCGCCGCGCAGGCCCTCGGTGATGAGGGCAGCGGTGTTGGCCTCAACGGTGGGGTGGATCTGGATCTGGTCCATGTCCACGGTAGCAGCGCCGATGGCCTGTGCCATCTCGATGCCCTGGCCCTGGATGCCGGGGGCGTTGGTGGTCATAAAGCCCTTCAGCTCGGGCTTGTACTTGACGACCATATCGAGGTTTGCGCCGAAGCCGCCGGTAGCCAGAACGACTGCCTTGGCGTTGACGGTGACGGTCTCACCGGAAGCACCGGTGGCCTTGACGCCCACGGCAGCGCCGTTGGCATCGGTCAGGATCTCCGTTGCGGTGGTGTCCAGCATCATCTTGACGCCGGCCTTCTCGCAGTTCTCCTGCAGCAGGGGGATCATGTAGGAGCCGACGGAAACGGTCTTGCCCTCTGCGTTCACAGGGCGATGGATGCGCTTGACGGATGCACCGCCGAAGCTGGAGACGTTGTGCAGGGTGATGCCGTGCTCGTCCAGCCAGTCGATGGCGTCAGCGGAGTTTGCGCACAGGGTCTCGACCAGCTCGGGGTCGTTGATGCCCTTGCCGCCGATCATGGTATCCAGCTCCATCAGCTCGACAGAGTCGAAGTAGCCGGTGGGGTTGGCCTGATAGGCAGCCCACTGCTCAGAGACGGTCTTTGCCAGAGCGGTGATGGTCTCGTTGTCGGCGTACTTCTCGGCAGCAGTCTTCAGGGTCTTCTCGACGCCGGCAGACTCGCCGAACTCGTTCTCGTCCTGATAGACGGTCTTGGCGGCGTTCATGCCGCCGGTGGCGCGGACGGAGTTGCCGCCCACCATGGACTGGCTCTCGAGGATGACGACGCTCTTGCCCTCACCGGCAGCGGTGATGGCGGCAGTCATGCCTGCGCCGCCTGCACCGACGACGACGACATCTGCGTCAACGGTGGAGTCCTCGGCAACAGCGTCCTTCTCCACAGCGGTCTTGTAGTCATCGGGGTTCAGGCCGGCAGCGGTCAAGGCAGCTGCAGCAGCCTCCTTGATGGCGGTAGAGGTGGCGGTGGCGCCGGACACGCCATCCACGGCGATGCTGCCGCTCTCGGCGATCTTGCCGGGCATCTGGGCGATGGCCTCAGAGCCGACGCCCTGGGTCTCGTCCTTGCCCTCGGCGGTGCAGCCGGTGATGGCGCCGTCGGTCAGGGTCAGGGTGACGGAAACGTCGCCGCCGAAGCCCTTGGCAGTGCCGGTGAAGTCACCGGACACACCCGCGTCAGAACTGGTAGAGGCAGACTTTGCACCGCAGCCGTAGCCAAACAGGCTGACCGCGATGACCGCTGCCATAGCCAGTGCAGACACGCTCTTCTTGATCTGAGCTTTCTTCATGTTTTTCCTTTCTTGCTTGCTTCGTGGTTTGTGGTTGCGAACATCTATCAGCATAAAAAGGGGGACTGCCCTTTTACAAGCAGCCCCCTCTGCCGAACTTGGGAAAAGGATTTAGGCGTTGGCCTGTGCGGCAGCGACAGCGCAGGCGACCGTAGCGCCGACCATCGGGTTGTTGCCCATGCCGATGAGGCCCATCATCTCGACGTGTGCAGGCACAGAAGAGGAGCCTGCAAACTGAGCATCGCCGTGGACGCGGCCCAGAGAGTCGGTCAGGCCGTAGCTGGCGGGGCCGGCTGCGACGTTATCGGGGTGCAGGGTACGGCCCGTGCCGCCGCCGGAAGCGACGGAGAAGTACTTCTTGCCGTTCTCGATGGCCCACTTCTTATAGGTGCCGGCGACCAGATGCTGGAAGCGGACGGGGTTGGTGGAGTTGCCGGTGATGGAGCACTGGACGTCCTCCTTCTTCATGATGGCAACGCCCTCCATGACGTCGTTGGCGCCGTAGCACTTGACCGCTGCGCGCTCGCCCTCGGAGAAGGGGATCTCCTTGACGACGGTCAGGGTCTGGGTGGGGATGTCGTACTCGGTCTGCACATAGGTGAAGCCGTTGATACGGGAGATGATGTAAGCGGCGTCCTTGCCCAGGCCGTTCAGGATGACGCGCAGGGGGGTCTTGCGGACCTTGTTTGCGGTGCGGGCGATGCCGATGGCACCCTCAGCAGCGGCGAAGGACTCGTGACCTGCCAGGAAAGCGAAGCAGGTGGTGTCCTCGCTCAGCAGACGAGCGCCCAGGTTGCCGTGGCCCAGACCGACCTGACGCTGCTCAGCGACAGAACCGGGGATGGTGAAAGCTTCCAGACCTTCGCCGATGGCGGCTGCGCACTCGGCAGCATCGGTCAGGCCGCGCTTGACGGCGATGGCGGTACCCAGGGTGTAAGCCCAGACAGCGTTATCAAAGCAGATGGGCTGCACACCGCGGACGATCTTGTCGCAGTCGATGCCCTTAGCGAGGAGCATCTCGTTGCAGGCGTCCAGAGATTCGAGGCCGTTGGCCTTCAGGCATGCCTCGATTTTCGGCATGCGGCGATCCATAGATTCAAAAGTTGCCATGAGTTGTTCCTCCTCTCTTATTCCTCACGCGGGTCGATGTACTTGACAGCGCCTGCTTCCTTGCTGAAGCGGCCGTAAGTACCCACGTTCTTCTCGTAAGCCTCGTTGGGGGTCTTGCCGTGACGGATGTCCTCCATCATCTTGCCCAGCTTGACGAACTGATAGCCGATGACCTCGCCGTTGGCATCCACAGCCAGCTTGTTGATGTAGCCCTCGGTCAGCTCCAGATAACGGACGCCCTTCTCCTTGGTGGAGAAGATGGTGCCGGTCATGGAGCGCAGGCCCTTGCCCAGGTCATCCAGACCTGCGCCGATGGGCAGACCGTCCTCAGAGAAAGCGGTCTGGCTGCGGCCGTAGACGATCTGCAGGAACAGCTCGCGCATCGCCACATTGATGGCGTCGCAGACGAGGTCGGTGTTCAGAGCTTCCAGAATGGTCTTGCCGGGCAGGATCTCGCCTGCCATAGCAGCAGAGTGGGTCATGCCGGAGCAGCCGATGGTCTCCACCAGGGCCTCCTCGATGACGCCGTTCTTGATGTTCAGAGACAGCTTGCAGGTACCCTGCTGAGGTGCGCACCAGCCCACACCATGGGTGTAGCCGCTGATGTCCTTGACCTCATAGGCCTTGACCCATGCGCCCTCTTCGGGGATGGGGGCCGGACCATGCTTAGGACCTTTGGTGATCGGGCACATATTCTGTACTTGCTGCGAATAGGTCATAATCATACTCTCCTTTTGACAAATTGATGCCGTGCGGCAGAAGCTTCTCTCCCCTGCCGCCTTGCATTGACCGGGCCACGCCGCTCTCTTTTCAGCGCCTCTCCCGGTACTACCACGCACAGTTTTATTATAGAGGACGTTGGCCCAATTTGCAAGTCATTTCTGACAAATTTTTCGCAATCTTTTTGTCATTTTCGTTTTTCTGCGCAGGAGCGCAACTTCTCAATTCGGTTTTTTCTGCGGCTCCCGCCGCACCGGCGTGACAGCCCAGATGCAGGCGAAGCCCGCCGCCGCGCCCGCGATGGCGAGAATGTGCCGCCCCTGCTCGAATCCCCAGAAATCAGCGATGCAGGGGAACAAAAGGCTTCCCACGCTCTGGCCCAGCGCCAGAAAGCCGTAGTTCACCCCGGCGTGGGGCAGGCCGAACAGATCGGTGGAGAGGGCGGGCAGCACCGCCGCCAGCGCCGAGTAGCAGAATGTCAGCCCCGCATACACTGCCACGACGGCCCACCCCCGGGCAAAGAGGAACGCCACCGAAAGCCCCAGCGACACACCGAAGAGGATGAGGTCGGTGGGGCGGCGGCCAATCTTGTCGCTGAGCAGGGGCATCAGCAGCCGCCCGGCCGCACTGCCCACGCTGCCCAGCACCACGGCCCAGAGGGCGGCGCTCTCGTCCAGCCCCCGCTCCATCCCAAGCTTCAGGATGATGGGGCTGAACAGCAGCACCGCCGGGGTGGAAAAGCAGACCGCTCCGGCGCAGAGCCAGTACTGCCGCGTGCCAAGCATCTGCCGGGGCGAGAGGTCGAGGGGCGGCGCGGCCTTAGCCTTTCCCTGTCGGCTGGGCTGAGGCTTTTCGGGCGGCGGGTCGGTCAGCAATGCACTGCCCGCGAGGCAGACCGGCAGGGTCAGCGCCCCCAGCGCCCAGAACGCGCCCCGGATGCCCTGCACCGGCCCGAAGCCCCGCAGCGCCGTGCGGACGAAGACGGTCAGGAACGCTCCGCTCAACCCCACTGCGCCCCCGATGACGCCGGTGGCGAGACCCTTCCGGCCCTTGTACCACTTCTGGGCGCAGGACTGGATGGACGGATAGAGAAAGGCCGTGCCGAGCCCCGCCGGGATGCTGAACACCCCGAAAAAAGCACTCCCCTTCTCTGCCGGGAGAGCCGCCGCCGCGAAGAATCCGCCGCAGAGCAGGCCCGTCCCCCACAAAGCCGCAAAGCGTGGCCCCTGCTTATCCTGCAGAAAGCCGCCGATGACGCACCCGATGCCGAAAAATGCGATGAGCACTCCGAAGGCATAGCCTGCCCCCTGCTCGCTGAGGCCGTATTCCTCCATGACGGGTCTTTGAAACACGCCCCACGCGGCGGGCAGGCCTGTCAATACCTGGATGGCCGCGCCCGCCGCCAGGATGGCCCAGGGTCTTGTTTTCTGCATTTCGTGCATCACCTCAGAGAATAGTGTGTCCTTTTTGATTGACAAAAAGACGGTATCCTTTATAATTAGAAGCGTATCACAAAAATCATCTCTTTCGTCACGTTGCTTCTGTGCCTGAACCTCTCCGTCACGGCTCCGCCGTGCCACCTCCCCTATCGAGGGGAGGCTTTGGCATTTCGGAACACTTTATCTCTTCGCCAGAGGCTCCCCTAGTAGGGGAGCTGTCTGCGAAGCAGACTGAGAGGTTAGGCTCAGTATCTGCCATCCGCGACTGAGAGGGCTATACAGAAAGAGGACTATCTTATGAAAACTCAGGCCTTAAAAGGTATGCGCGACCTTCTGCCCAACGAGCAGACCCTGCGCGACTACATTCAGGGCAAAATTCTCGAGACTTACCGCGCATCCGGCTTCGAGCGCATCTCCACCCCCATGCTGGAGGATATGGAGAACCTCGACAAGTCCGACGGCGGCGACAACCTGAACCTCATCTTCAAGGTGCTCAAGCGCGGCGACAAGCTCACCGCCGCCCTGAACTCCGGCGACCCGAAAGAGCTCTCCGACATGGGCCTGCGCTATGATCTGACCCTGCCCCTGAGCCGCTTCTACGCCGCCAACAAGGACAAGCTCCCCCACCCCTTCAAGGTCATCCAGACCGACCGCGTCTTCCGCGCCGAGCGCCCCCAGAAGGGCCGTCTGCGCGAGTTCGTCCAGTGCGACATCGACATTCTGGGCGACGAGAGCCCCAACGCCGAGGTCGAGCTCATCGACGTGACCACCCGCGCCCTGCTGGGCATCGGCTTCGACGGCTTCACCGTCAACATCAACGACCGCCGTATCCTCCGCGGGATGCTGGAGAGCATGGGCTTTGCCGCTGATACGCTGGATTCCGTCTGCATCACCTTCGACAAGATGGATAAGATCGGTGCCGACGGCGTGAAGGCCGAGCTTCTCGAGAAGCAGCTGCCCGAGAGTGCGGTCAACGCACTGGCCGACTTCATCGCCGCCGGTGAGGTGACGCTGGACGCCGTGGCCGCCCGCTGCGCAGACCCGGCCATCGCCGACGACCTCAAGTACGTCCTCGCTGCTGCCAACGCCATGGCCGCCGGCCGCTATCAGGTGGCCTACTGCCCCAGCCTCGTGCGCGGTCAGGGCTACTACACCGGCATGGTGTTTGAGATCACCTGCCCGCAGTTCAGCGGCGCAGTCGCCGGCGGCGGCCGCTATGACAACATGGTGGGCAAGTTCCTCGGCACGGAGGTGCCGGCAGTCGGCTTCTCCATCGGCTTCGAGCGCGTCTGCGGCATCCTGCTCGAGCAGGGCTATCAGATCCCCGGCGCAAAGCAGAAGATCGCACTGCTCTACGGCAAGGACGCCGACTTCACCGCCGTCCTGAGCAGGGCCGCTGCCCTGCGCGATACCTACAACGTCACCGTCCTGCCTCAGGGCAAGAAGCTGGGCAAGCAGCTGGGCCAGCTGGAAGCAGCAGGCTTTGCCGGTGCCGCCTTTATGGACAAGGACGAGGTAAAGGTCTTTTCTGCTCAGTAAGGGCTGAACAAACCAAAAGCACTGCACTCCCCAAAAGCGGGCGGGTGCAGTGCTTTTTTTGCGTTTATGGCTGCCGGGTCAGCCGGTTTTTTTGGCGTTGGGGTACACCCGCTCCATCCGGGCGTTGTCAAAGTGCTCGTCGAGGAAGACGTCCAGCTGGTTCGCCGGGGCGATGCCGCTGGTGCGGGCGTCGTACCGGGCCAGCGCCAGTGCCGAAAGCCCCATGTTCACGGCCATGAACACCGTCAGCACCACGGTCATCCAGGGCAGGATGTGCTTTTTCAGGTTTGCCATCAGCCTTGCGACGAGGGGGTAGCCGTACCGGATCCAGACCACCGCCGCGATGCCCCAGAAGAAGCAGTAGAGCAGGTTGACACGGCCTCCCAGATTGAACTTGAAGCCGCTGTAGTCCCAGAAGATGACGCCGAACAGCAGCTCACCCACGGCGCTGCAGATATACTCATACGCGCCGCCCATCACGAAGCCAAACAGGAAGATGGAGCGGTCGCTCCGCTCCTCGCTGCCCCGCAGCAGGACCGCCGCCATGACCAGCGCCAGACCCCACACCACGCTGAAGGGTCCCCACACGAGGCTCGAGCGGCTCATCCAGACGCCCGCCGTCACCCGGCAGAACAGCGTCTCCACCACGTCGCCGAGGAAAGCCCCGATGACGAAGAGCCAGACGAGGTCGCCGAAGCTCAAGGCCTTTTCTTTCTGAGCAGTCGGCTCGGGCTGGACGATGGTCGGGTAAGCCCGCTGGATACGCTTTTCCACATGGGCGATGAGCCGCTGACGCAGCTTGTCCGAGTGCTTTTCCAGCTCGAGGTTGAGCTGTTCCAGCCTCGGATGGCTGGCGGCGTACCGGTTGACGGCCAGCGCTGCGCCCAGCTGGTCGAGGACGGCCAGCGTCATCGCCGCCCAGACGCCGACATGCAGCAGCCAGCCCGGCAGCAGGGCGCAGAGCCGCAGCAGCAGGACGTTGCCCCACAGCACGCTTGCCATGCCCAGCAGGCCCCAGAGCACCGAGTACTGCAGGCAGACGTAGCCGTCCAGATTGAACTTTTTATCCGAGTAGTCCCACCAGCGGCGGCGGTGCATCCTCTCGAGCAGCTTGGCCGTCACCCACTCCACCACGGTGGCGTTGGCCGCACAGCCGAGGAAGAGGGCCACCGGCGTCGAGCGCAGGTCGGCAAAGCCCACCGCCATCAGCACAGCCGCCGTGCCGTAGACGAAGCAGAACGGGCCGGACGCCACGCCGCGGTTGACGAAGGCGCGGCCCTTGATGGTCGCCACCACCGTCTCGGCTGCCCAGCCGAGGAACGAGTAGACCAGATAGAGGACGCAGAGGGTATAAAAATTCAGCTCCATTGCCTGTTTCCTTTCCCATATAAACGGTTATAGGGCTATTGTATGCAGTTTTGGCCGCGTCAGCGCTGACGGAGAGGCCGGACTACAGAGAACTTCTCTGAGACCCGCGCGTTATCTGATAAAGTGACGATTTTATATCGTCAAATCGTCTAAAATCTCACTTTATCAGGGTGATAAACTGAGGCTTGCTGATAAAGTGGGTCACTTTATCAATCAGGGTCACTTTATCAAGTTGATAAAGTGACGTTTAATCATTATAGTACGTTATTTTTTTGTCACTTTATCATATAATCTACCTCAGTAGAGCGTATCACTTCATCAAGCCCATCGTCCATGCCCGGACCAGCAGGCCCAGCAGGACGACGGCCAGCAGCACCACGGTGAGAGCGCGGCTCTGGGTGCGCTGACGCTTCCTGCGGCGGGCCGTGGTCTGCATATTCTGGCGGCTGCGGCTGTTCCGGCCAGAGGTATTCCGGCTGCGGCCGGATGTCCCCTTCGAGGTCGTGCGGCTTTCGCCGCTCTGGCGCTTGCGGGATGTGCTGCCGCTTTTCTGGGACTTCTGACGGCGGGGCGCTTCGTCCTCAGCCTTCTTCTGAGGCTCGATGGTCTCCGACGCGCCGCAGCGGGACAGAAAGTCCTCCGCCATCCGGTAATACTTCTCCAGGTCGCCGGTGGTCAGGGCCGTTCCCTCATAGCCCGCTTCCAGCTCCTCCACGGCCTCGTTGAACCGGATCGCCGCCTGTGCGGCTGCGGTCCTGTCGGAGGCGTGGGCGGCCTCGTTGCGGGCCATCCGCACCGCGTTGCAGGCGCGGCGGGCCGCTGCCGGGTGGGGCGTACTGCCCAGCAGGTCCAGAGGCCGGGCGGCGTCCTTTTCCGGGTCCAGCAGGATGCGCATACAGAGGGTGGTATCCAGCTGCTGCCAGCCGGTGCGGCCATTCAGCTCCGGCAGGCGCTCGTAGTAGTCGGGGCTCTCCTTCTGGCGCTGGGCCAGATGCTTCAGCAGGGCGTCCACGCTGTGAGCGCCGGGCTTTTCCTCCCAGTGCCAGCGCAGCAGCTTCCGGCTGATGTCGTCGCAGGCCGCTTTGATCTCGAACGCGGCCTGCAGATATTCTTCTGACATAACAATTCTCCTAGTTTTCAGCTTCCTCTAAAAGCCTCTCCCTTTGGGAGAGGTGTCACCGCAGGTGACGGAGAGGGCAAGCCAGTCAGGGCAGAGTCACCAGCACTGCGACAAGCAGCCCCTCGGTCAAGGCGATGCTATCGCTGCGCCTAAACCTCCCGGCAAACATCCTTGCCCTCTCAGGCGCTCCGCGCCAGCTCTCCCAAAGGGAGAGCCTTTTCGCAAGCAAAACAGCGGAGGAAGCCTCTGCCTCCTCCGCCGTACATCCTATTTTACATCATGAACTGAGAATACACGAAGCCGCACAGGGCGATGCCCGCACACACGATGGCGGTGATGGGCGGCACCCAGCGGATGAGCGTCTCAGCGATGCTGTCGCGGGGGTCTTCCTCTTCGCAGTCGTCCTCCTCGTCCAGCGGCCTTGCCTGCAGGCGGGACGGCGTGGCGGCGGGAGTCGAGGGTACCACACGGGTGCCGTACTTCTCCACCTCTTCGTCCGGCGCAAAGGATTTGGCCGGGCGCACCGGCTCCGGCTGGCGGGGCAAAACGCGGGTCGCCTCCTGCTCCGGGGCGCGGGACACCACGCGGGTCGCCTCCATCTCAGCGGCAGGCGCATAGCCCGGCGCAGGCTCCGCCGCCCGGGGCGGGATGATACGGGTGGCTTCCTCCTGCTCCGCACCCACGATGCGGGTAGGCTCCTCCGCAGGCGCGGCGGGGCGCACCGGCTGGGCCTCAGGCTCCGGCTCGGGCTGGCGCACCGGGGCTTCCGGCTGCAGCAGGGTGTTCAGCGCGTTCTGCAAAAGGATGCGGTCGCTGCCGCACTCGGAGCAGTAGACGGTGTCCTCTTCCTTCGGGTGGAAGGCACCACAGGCGCAGTACCAGCCGTTCTCGAAGACCTGGGGCATGAACTTCATGCCGGTGCGGTTCATCCGGGCTTCGAGGGCCTTCTGCATCTCGACGCTCAGGCGGCGGGGGGCCGGCAGGCGCACCCGCTTGATGCTCTCGAGGTGGACGACCTTCCTGCCGCTGTAGACATTGCGCAGGGTAACGTCCACACTGGTGATGGCCTTCTGGGTGACAAAGACGGCATCGTCCATGCCGAAGCTCTCGCCGGGCTTTGCGGTAAGGTCACGGTACTCGAACTCGTCCTCACAGAGGATGACGCCGTCCACGCCCTTGCACTTGAAGTGGATCTCCAGTGCCGTCAGGGTCACGCGGGAAATGTTCTTAAAGGTCAGACAGACCGCGTGTTCGCCGCTGACTTCGCCCTTGAGCAGCTCCACGCAGACGAACTGCACCGGGCTGCCCGGGGTGTAATAGTTGGCCCGTGTCCGCGCGACCGGTTCAAAATTTTCCTCCACAACACTCTCCCCTTTCTCTTGGTTTACTGGTTGGCTTCGCCTTCATCCGGCGTTTCGGGGGCCGGGGCTTCCTGCGGGGCGGCCTCCACTGCCTCAGCAGGTTCGGCAGGCTCCGCAGCCTCTGCGGTCTCGGCCTGTTCCACAGGCTGGACAGCGGGCTGAGCCTCGGCGGGCTTTGCGTCGGGGTCCTCACGCTGGGGCAGGGTCTCGCCTGCCATCACGGCGTTGAACTCCTTCTCGTTCAGCTTCTCGCGCTCCATCAGGGCCTGTGCCAGCGCATGGAGCTGGTCGATATGCTCCGTCAGGGTGCGGCGGCAGGTCTCGTAGGCCTCGTCGATGATGTCCCGCATCTCGCTGTCGATCTCGGCAGCGGTGGTCTCGCTGTAGCCCTTGCCCTGGCCGAGGTCGCGGCCCAGGAAGGTCTCCTCCTGAGAGGTGCCGTAGACCACAGGGCCAAGGCGCTCGGAGAAGCCGTACTTGGTGATCATCTGGCGGGCGATGTTCGTCGCCTGCTGCAGGTCGTTGGACGCACCGGTGGAGATGTCGTCCAGGATAAGCTGCTCGGCTACGCGGCCGCCCAGACTGGACACGATGTCCTCGAACATCTCGCCCTTGGTGACGTAGCTGCGGTCTTTCTCGGGCAGATACATGGTGTAGCCGCCGGCCTGACCGCGGGGGATGATGGTGATCTCATGCACACGGGGGTGGTGCTTGCAGTAGAAGCCCGCCACAGCGTGGCCCGCCTCGTGGTAGGCGGTGAGCTTTTTCTCTTCGGGGGTGACGACTCGGCTCTTCTTCTCGGGGCCGGCCATGACCTTCATGGAAGCCTCTTCGATGTCCTCCATCGTAATGGCCTTGCGGCTGCGGCGGGCAGCCAGCAGAGCGGCCTCGTTGACGAGGTTCTCGAGGTCAGCGCCCGCAAAACCTGCGGTGCGCTGTGCGATGACCTTGAGGGAGACATCCGGGGCGAGGGGCTTGTTCTTGGTGTGGACCTTCAGGATCTCCTCGCGGCCTTTGACGTCGGGCAGGCCGACGTAGACCTGACGGTCGAAGCGGCCCGGGCGGAGCAGGGCCTTATCGAGGATGTCGGCACGGTTGGTGGCCGCCATGACGATGACGCCATCGTTGGCCTCGAAGCCGTCCATCTCGACCAGCAGCTGGTTCAGGGTCTGCTCGCGCTCGTCGTGACCGCCGCCGAGACCGGCACCGCGCTGACGGCCCACAGCATCGATCTCATCAATGAAGATGATGCAGGGCATGGTCTTTTTTGCCTTGTCGAAGAGGTCGCGCACACGGGATGCGCCGACGCCGACGTACATCTCGACGAAGTCAGAGCCGGAGATGGAGTAGAACGGCACACCGGCCTCACCGGCGCAGGCGCGGGCCAGCAGGGTCTTGCCGGTACCCGGAGGGCCGACGAGCAGCACGCCGTGAGGGATGCGTGCGCCCAGAGAGTTGAACTTGTCGGGGCTCTTGAGGAACTCCACGACCTCTTTCAGCTCTTCCTTCTCTTCGTCTTCACCGGCCACATCGGCAAAGGTGGCGGTCTTCTTGTTCTCGTGCTCGTCCTTGACCTTGGCTTTGCCGACATTCATGATGCCGCCGCCACCGCCGACGCCGCCCCGCATCATCGAGAACAGCAAAAAGCCGGTGCAGCCCAGCATCCCCAGATAGAAGATGATCTCCATCCAGGGGATGGTCTCCTTGAGAGAGGTGTAGTCGTAGGTCATGGGCGCGTCGGGATTCGCCGCGTCGTAGGACTGGATATACTTGTCCACGTTCTCGATGAAAACGTAGGCGTAGGGCAGCTTATAGCGGACGGTGACGGTGCCGTCGTCCTCCTGCACTGCGCCGGTGGACTCCGACGAGGAGGAGAACATCCCGCTCAGCAGACCGCCGGTAGACTGCACCGTGCTCTGGGTGGAGGAGACGTCCGGCAGGGGCAGGTCGCCTTCCTTCAGGTTCAGGGTGATGACGCTGGTGTTGCGGTCCAGCGTGAAGGACGTGACCTGATTGTGCTCAAAGTAATGGACGACGGTGGAGTAGCTCATGGTCGAGCCGCCGGTGCTGCCCGACCCGCTGCCCATCACCGACCAGACCATCAGCACGGCGGCCAGCGCCAGTGCGAGGATGAGCGGATTGATACGAGGTCTCTTCGATTGCAAAAGGATCAACTCCAGTTCTGGTTTTATTTCTTACTTTTCGTAGACGCTGGGTTTGAGTACGCCGATGTAGGGCAGGTTGCGGTACTTCTCGTCGTAGTCGAGGCCGTAGCCCACCACGAACTCGTCCGGCACCGCGAAGCCCTCGTAGTCCGGGGCGATGTCAGCCTTGCGGCGGCTGGGCTTGTCGAGGATGGTGCAGATCTTCACCGAGTTCGGGTTGCGCATCTTAAGCATCGGCACGAGGTTCGACAGGGTGATGCCGGTGTCGAGGATGTCCTCCACGATGAGCACATCCCTGCCGGAGAGGTCGCCGTCCAGGTCCTTGATGATCTTGACGAGGCCGGTGCTGGTGGTGTTGCCGCCGCCGTAGCTGGACACCACCATGAAGTCGATGCTGCACGGGATGCTCACGGCGCGCATCAGGTCGGCCATAAAGACCACCGAGCCCTTGAGGATGGAGACGAGGACGAGGTTTCTGCCCTCATAGTCTTTGCTGATCTGAGCGCCCAGCTCAGCCACCTTCGCTTTCAGCTCCTCTTCCGAAACGAGGACCTTCAAAATATCGTCATGCATGCTCATGATTCGATTCCTCCAAAATTTTCTAGTTCCACCTGCAGCAGCTGCCCGGTGTCCGGCCCGGGGGCCAGCCCATCGGCAAAGCCCTCTCCGCAGACCCACAGCACCTGTCTGCCTGCCGCCAGCAGCGGCAGCGTGTCCCGTTCCCGGGGCGGGATGCCCGCCTCGTTCATCCATTTGCGCAGCTCCCGGTCTACCCCCCGCCCGGCCGGACGGAAGCGGTCGCCGGGCTGACGGCAGCGCAGCCGCAGAACAGGACATATCGGGTTTATTTTAGCATAATCTGCCTGATTTTTTAAGTCTTTTTTATGAACACCCTGTGTTTTTTCTTCAAAACAGGCCGAGACCACCCGGATATGCAGCGTTCTGCCGCCGGGCAGCGGATAATCGCCGCCCTCCGGCAGGGATACTTCAAATTTCGGACCGTCCGCTTTTTCGCCCTGCCGGCGGGTGTTTTGATCGGCTTCCTCCCGCCAGAGCACGCCGTCCCGGGCGCAGAAGCGGATGGCGTCGGTGAGCTGCACCGCGCCGCTGCCCTTTTCCACAAGGTCGGCCAGCAGGCGGATATATTTTTCCTCCGCGTCCCGCACCGGCTCCACAAGGCTGTGGAGGGCCATGTCGAGGATGAGCGGGTCAGTCTGCCGCAAAGGCGCTGACAGCCACACGGGCTGGCCGCTGCGCAGGGCGTATCCCGCCCCGCCGGGCAGGCCTTTTGCGTCCGCTGCCCGGGCCGAAGCCAGCAGCGCATCGGCCTGCCGGGCGAAGTATTCGTCCGCCCTGGCGGCTTTCTCACAGAAGCGGGCCAGATTGCGCTCGGCGGCGCTGTTGACCCCGCAGAGGGCGGGCAGTGCGCCGTGGCGCAGACGGTTGCGGGCGTAGTCGTCGGCGTCGTTGGTCTCGTCGGTGACCCAGCCTTCGCCGCAGGCGCGGCAGACGGCCTCGGTGTCGGCCCTCGTCAGGCAGAGCAGAGGCCGCAGATAGCCCGGGCGGCTGGGCCGGATGCCCGCCGCGCCGTGGAGGCCGGTGCCTCTGGCCAGCCGGAACAGCAGCGTCTCGGCCTGGTCACTCCCAGTATGGGCAGTTGCGACGGCATCTATCCCGTCGGCCAGCACCCGCTCAAAGCAGGCATACCGCAGGCGGCGCGCCCAGTCCTCCCCCGCCCGGGGCTTTCCTGCCTCGGCCTCCAGCTCAGCGGCATGGAACACCCGCAGCGGCAGGCCCAGCCGGGCGCAGACCTCCCGGACGAAGGCTTCGTCCCGGTCCGCCGTCTCCCCCCGCAGGCCGTGGTTGACGTGGCAGACCGTGAGGGCGATGCCCCTTTCCCCGGCCAGCGGGCGGATGAGGCAGAGCAGGGCCATGCTGTCGGCCCCGCCCGAAACAGCCAGCGCGAGATGCTTTTTGCCGTCCAGCAGCTTTTCCCGGGCGCAGAAGCCGCGCACCGTCTGTAAGATCTCTTCGTAGCTCATCAGCGTTTGAAGTCCACATCCATAAAGCGGGTGTGGGCGCCGTCCCAGCCCAGCGGCACCGTGCTGGTCTCGCCGTGACGGTTCTTTGCCACGATGCACTCGGCGGTGTCGGCGTCCACCTCCGCGCCGTCGGGGTTCTGGCTGGCGTAGTAGGAGTCGCGGTACAGGAAGAGGACGCAGTCGGCGTCCTGCTCGATGGAGCCGGAGTCTCGCAGGTCGGACAGCTGGGGGCGGTGGCTGGAGTTGTTGCCCTGCTTTTCCACCGCACGGGACAGCTGGCTCAGAGCGATGATGGGTACATTCATCTCTTTGGCCATGATCTTGAGGTTTCGGGTGATGGAGCTGATCTCCTGCACGCGGTTCTCGCTGCGCTGGCCGCTGGTCATCAGCTGCAGATAGTCGATGACGATGAGGCCCACGTTGGGGCGGGCGGGGTCCTGATTGACCCGGCGGATCTTCGCCTTCATCTCGGTGATGGTGATGCCCGAGGTGTCGTCCATATAAATCGGTGCGTCGTGGAGCTTTTCGGTGGCGAGGGCCAGATACTCCCAGTCCTCGGCCCGGAGCGCACCGGTGCGGAACGCCTGACTGTCGATGCCCGCTTCAGCGGAGAGGATGCGGTTGGTCAGCTGCTCCTTCGTCATTTCGAGGCTGAAGATGGCCACCGGCACCTTCTGCTGCATGGCCACGCGGGTAGCGATGTTCAGCGCGAAGCTGGTCTTGCCCATACCGGGGCGGGCAGCGAGGATGATGAGGTCGCCGCGGCCAAGGCCGGTAAGGACGGTGTCCAGCAGCCGGAAGCCGGTGGGGATGCCCTTATACTTGTCGGCGTCGGGGCCGCTGATCTTTTGCAGATTTGTCAGCGTCTCCACCATGCTGGAAGAAAGGGGCGTCAGGGCGCTGGAATCGCGGCCGGAGCGGATCTCATAGATGCGCTGCTCGGCGTTTTCCAGCAGCAGGTCGGCGTCGGGCTCGTCGCCCGCGTCCTGCAAAATGTCCTTTGCGACACCCATCAGCTGGCGCACCAGATACTTTTCCTGCACGATCTGCGCATACGCCTTGACGTTGGAGATGCTGGGGACCGTCTCGGCGAGGCCGGTCAGGTAGACTTTCGCCTCGTCGGCGCTGGGGAACACGCCGTCGGAGATGACGGCGTCCAGCAGGGTGACGAAGTCGATGGTCTGGTCGCTGGTAAAGAGGCGGAGCATCTCGGAGTAGATCTGAGCGTTCTGCCGGGTGTAGAACATCTCGGGCCGGATGATCTCGACAAGGTCGGTCAGGGTCTCGGGCTTCAGCAGCACCGCGCCCAGCACGCTCTGCTCTGCCTGCATATTGTAGGGCAGGTTGATGCCCACGCTCTCGAGGTTGAGTTCGTTATAATGTCGTTCGTTCGGCATGGTCGTTATCCTTCTGCTTTATTTATATAAATGCCGTAAAGCCAAAAAGCGCCCCCTGCCGAGAGGGGGCGCAGATAGCGGTCAAATCAGGCCTGCTCCACTTCTACCTGGACCTTGAAGGAAGCCACGACACCGACATGGAGACGGACTTTGCCGTTAAAGACGCCCGCGTCCTTGATGTCCTTGGTCTCCAGCTCGATCTTCTTCTTGTCGATGGGAGAACCGGCCAGCTGGGCCAGAGCCTCAGCGACTTCCTTGCCGGTGACCTTGCCGTGCAGACGGCCGGAGGCACCGCCCTTGGCCTTGATGACCACGGTCTTGCCCTCGAGCTTCGCGGCCACAGCCTGAGCGGCAGCCACGTTCTCAGCCTCGTGGAAGTCGGCAGCGGCCTCCTTGCCCCGGGCGATATTCACCGCGCTGGCGTCGGCCACAGCGGCCAGCTTGCGCGGGAACAGAAAGTTGCGGGCGTAGCCGTCGGAGACCTCGTGGATCTCGTCCTTCTTGCCGATGCCCTTGACGTCCTGCTTCAGAATCACTTTCATGATAGTATCCCTCACTTCTCACCGGAAAACCGGTGGATTTCTATGGCTAGTATACAGCAATCGGGCTGTTACGTCAACGCTTACGCCAGCTCCCTGCCCACGACGTCCAGCGCCGCCTCGATGACCTTATCCATGTCGTAGTACTTGTACTCGCCCAGACGTCCGCCGAAGATGACCCCCGGCTCGGCGTCGGCCAGCTTCCTGTACTCGGCGTAGAGCGCGCCGTTCTTCTCGTCGTTCACCGGGTAGTAGGGCTCATCGCCGGGCTTCCACTCGGCGCTGTACTCGCGGCTGATGACGGTCTTGGGCTGGGTGCCGAACTCAAAGTGCTTGTGCTCGATGATGCGGGTGTAGGGCGTCTCGGCGTCGGTGTAGTTGACGACGGCGTTGCCCTGATAGTTGTCGGTGTCCAGCGTCTCGGTCTCAAAGCGGACGCTGCGGTACTGCAATGCGCCCAGCTTGTAGCCGAAGTAGGCGTCCACCGGGCCGGTGTAGACGACCCTGTCGGCCAGCTTGTCCAGCTCTGCCTTCCCGGCCAGATAGTCCACGCCCAGGCGCACTTCCACGCCGTCCAGCATCTTCTCCACCATGGCGGTGTAGCCGCCGCACGGGATGCCCTGATACAGAGCGTTGAAGTAGTTGTCGTCGTAGGTAAAACGGACGGGCAGGCGCTTGATGATGAAAGCGGGCAGCTCGGTGCAGGGGCGGCCCCACTGCTTGCCGGTGTAGCCCTTGATGAGCTTTTCGTAGATGTCGGTGCCGACCAGGCTGATGGCCTGCTCCTCGAGGTTCTTCGGCTCCGTGATGCCGGCCTCGGCGCGCTGCTGCTCGATCTTCGCCTTCGCCTCGGCGGGGGTCACGACGCCCCACATCCTGTTGAAGGTGTTCATATTGAAGGGCAGGTTGTAGATCTCGCCGTGATAGTTGGCGACAGGGCTGTTGGTGTAGCGGTTGAACTCCGCGAACTGGTTGACGTACTGCCACACAGCCTTGTTGTTGGTGTGGAAGATGTGGGCGCCGTAGCGGTGGACGTTGATGCCCTCCACCTCTTCGGTGTAGATGTTGCCTGCGATATGAGCGCGCTTGTCGATGACGAGGCAGCGCTTGCCGGCCTTCTTGGCCTCATGGGCAAATACCGCGCCGTACAGGCCGGCGCCAACGATAAGATAATCGTACTGTTTCATCACTGTTTATCCTTTTTCTTCTGTTCGGATTCCGACTCGAGGCCGCTCTTCTTCTGGGCCTCCCGGTACTGGTCGATGGCCGTCTGGATGCGGCTGCGGACTGCCTCCGGGGTGATATGCTTGAGCTGGGCCGCTGCCATGGTCTGATGACCGCCGCCGCCCAGAGACTCCATGATGACCTGCACATTCACCGCGCCGAGGCTGCGGGCCGAGATGTTGACGCCGCCGCCCACCTGCACGGCCACGAAGCTGGCCTCCACGTTCTGGATGGTCAGCAGGTCGTTGGCCGCCTGGGCGATGGCCACCCGGGCCTCGGGAGCCACCTCGCCGCTGACGGTGATGGCGCAGCCCCGGTACATCTGGGCTTCCGATACCAGCGTGGCCTTGGTGGTGTACTCCACCATGCTCACGTCAAAGAGCTGACGCACGTGCTCCGTCTCCGCGCCGTAGCGGCGGAGGGCCGCGGCGGCCTCGAAGGTGCGCACACCGGTGTGGAGGGTGAAGTCACGGGTGTCCAGCATGATGCCGGAGAGCAGTCCCTCGGCCTCGATGCGGTTGGGCTTGTCGTCCCGGTCGCCCACATACTGCAGGAACTCCGTGACCAGCTCACTGGCCGAGGATGCATAGGGCTCGTGGCAGACGAGGTCGGCTTTTTCGATGAAGCCGACGCCCTTGCGGTGGTGGTCGATGACGGCCACCTTGCCGCATTTTTCCAGTATCTCGCGGCTCTCCACCAGACCCAGCTGGTATGTATCCACGACGATACAGAGCGTTCTCTGGGAAATGATGGGCAGAGCGCCCTTGGGGTCGATGAAGTCGTCCTCCTGCCCTGCCGCGATGAGGGCGTTGATGAGGCTGCCCGCCAAAGTGGCGTCACGGCGCACGGCGATGACTGCCGGCACATCGCAGATCTTGCAGATGCGCAGCACGCCCTCGGCAGAGCCGATGGCGTCCAGATCGCTCATCCGGTGGCCCATGATGACCACATGGTCCGCCTCTTTGATGAGCTTGACCAGCTGGTCGGCCACGATGCGGCTGCGCACCTTGCTGCGCTTTTCCACGCCGTGGCTGACGCCGCCGTAGAAGGTAAAGCCGTCCGGGGTCATCTCGGCGGCCTGGTCGCCGCCGCGCCCCTGCGCCATATCCAGCGCCTGAACGGCCATGTCCTGAGCCTCCCGCAGGGTCTTGGCCCCGCGTCCGACGCCGATGGAGATGGAGAGGTTCACGCTGGGGTCGAGGGCGCGGATCTTGTCCAGCACGTCGTAGCCGCGCTTGGCGAACTGCTCCAGCTGGCGCTCTTCCACCACAGCGATGTAGCGGCCGCTGGCCACCCGGCGCAGAAAGCCTGTGCCGCGGCCTATCATATCTTCCAGCACCCGGTTGATGCCTTCCAGCAGGCGGGCGCGCTCGCTGTCCAGCATATCGCTGAACACGTCGTCGTAGCCGTCCACGAGGAAGACCAGATAGCCCGGGCGGCTGGCCTTATATTCGGCCTCCACTTTGCGGAGGGCCGTTTCCTCATTCAGGACAAGAAGGGTCATGCTCTCGGCCTCGCCGGGGACGGTGGAGCTGTGAGCGCTCCACACGCCGTCGGCCAGATTGAGCAGCTGGCCGCTGACCTTGCGTGCCTCCTGCAGGTCGAGGCCGGGCAGCACTTTCTGCACCCGGGGGACCAGAAGGGCTTCGCCCTTCATCAGACGGGTGCGGAACTCGGTGTTGTACCACAGCACCGTCTCCCCCGAAAGGAGGGCGGCGGGCTGGCTCAGCGGCTCGAGGCTGAACTGCGTCTTCGATTTTTCGAAGCTGCCGCCGCAGACCCAGCGGGCCACCCAGCTGCGCACCCGGTAGCGGAACACTCCGAACAGGGCGAACCACAGCACCGCCAGCACCACCAGCACAGGCCAGATGGCCGGGCGCTGCACCAGAAGCACCAGCACCAGCAGGGCGCAGAGCACCGCCAGCGCAGCGGTCAGCATTTCAAGAGTCCATCTTGGTTTTTGTTTCATGAAGTGTTATGCCTCCTGCGGGCAGACTCAGACCTCCATCAGGATGGGGAGGATCATGGGGCTGCGCTTGGTGCGGCGGTAGATATAGCTGCTCAGGGCCTCGCGCACCCGGGTCTTGACGCTGTTCCAGTCGCGGACGTGCTCGTCCACGCAGCGGTCAAGAGCCGTCTCCACGATGCTCTGGGCGCCGTCCATCAGGCTCTCGTTCTCCCGCACATAGACGAAGCCGCGGCTCACGAGGTCGGGGCCGGCCAGAACTTTGCCGGTCTTGCTGTCCACGGTGGCCACGATGATGACGAGGCCGTCCTCAGACAGATGCTTGCGGTCCCGCAGGACGACGTTGCCCACATCGCCCACGCCGAGGCCGTCCACCATGACAGCGCCCGCCGTTACCGGCTCGCCCAGCTTCATCTCGTCCTGGCTGAGGATGATGTTGGAGCCGTTCTCGGCAATGAGGATGTTGCTGGTGGGGATGCCGAGGCTTGCCGCCGTGATGGCGTGCTTTTTCAGCTGCTTATATTCGCCGTGGACGGGCAGGAAATACTTGGGTCTGGTCAGGGTGAGCATCAGCTTCTGCTCTTCCTGACAGGCGTGGCCGGAGACGTGGACGTCGTACATCCCCTCATAGATGACCTCTGCGCCCAGCAGGAGCAGACCGTTGACGATCTTGGTCACGCTCTTCTCGTTGCCGGGGATGGGCTTGGCCGAGATGATGATGAAGTCGCCGGGGCCGACGCGCACCTGACGGTGGCTGCAGGAAGCCATCCGGCTCAGGGCGCTCAGAGGCTCGCCCTGACTGCCGGTGGTCACCAGCACCACCTGTTCCGGCGGATACTGGTTGATCTCATCGATGCTGATGAGGGTGCCTTCCGGGATGTGCATATAGCCCAGCTCCTGAGCCATGGCGGTATTGTTGACCATGCTGCGGCCGCTGAAGGCCACCTTGCGGCCATCCTCCACGGCGAGGTCGATGATCTGCTGGACGCGGTAGATGTTGGACGCGAAGGTCGCAATGATGATGCGCTTGTTCTGCGCCCGGGCGAACAGGCTGCGGACACCGTCGGCCACCTTCTGCTCGGTGGCGGTGAAGCCGGGACGCTCCGCGTTGGTGGAGTCGCTCAGCAGAGCCAGCACGCCCTTCTGGCCGTACTCAGACAGAGTGGCAAGGTCGGTGGGGCCGCAGGCCAGCGGGGTGTAGTCGATCTTGAAGTCGCCGGTCTGGATGATGGTGCCGGCCGGGCTGTCGATGGCGAAAGCCACCGCGTCCGGGATGGAGTGGTTCACATGGATGGGCTCCACGGTGAAGCAGCCCAGCTTGAGCTTCTGGCGGGGGGTGATCTCCACGAACTTGGTCTTGCCTGCAAGGCCGAACTCCTCCAGCTTGTTGCGGATGAGGCCGCAGGTCAGGCGGGTGCCGTAGATGGGCAGATCGAACTTCTGCAGCAGGTAGGGGATGCTGCCGATGTGGTCCTCATGGCCGTGGGTGATGAGCAGGCCCTTGATCTTATCCTTATTCTGCACCACAAAGGTGAAATCAGGGATGACCATATCGACGCCGAACATATCGTTATCCGGGAAGACGAGGCCGCAGTCCACGATGATCATATCGCCGCAGCACTCATAGACCGTCATATTCTTGCCCACTTCGCCGAGGCCGCCCAGCGGATAGATATGGATGGGCGTTGCAGCCTCTTTGGGCTGCTGGGGGCGGCGGGGCCGACGGGTGTAG
>OJIU01000197.1_pt1 | contig 29235 bp, 35 predicted proteins | sample 1595961 | NCBI WGS metagenome assembly OJIU01 (sample SAMEA4350144, study PRJEB24818) | metagenome | biome: human; feature: gut; material: faeces | place: Denmark | collected 2013-09
TGTGGGGGATGGCCAGATTTTAACCTTTCCGATGGTGTCAATTTTAATGGTTTAAACAACCCAGCCGAAATTGCAAAGTCTGAAAAGTCAGAACTCAACCCCAAAATAACATCTTTGTATTTATCAAAAAAAGACAATTTCTTCTCACTAGCCCTAGATGAATTAAATGCAACTTTAAGTAGCCAGCGAGAAAGCAAGCTATAATTATAATCGATATTAACTTTTTCTTTTAAAAAACACTCTGTAAAGAAACCAGAGCGCTCTAGCATATTTTTGACATAACCATCTAAATTACATAGAACTACGTTATTACAATGAAAACAAACATCTTTTATTTTAGCCTCACCACTTATCATTTTTTTTGATTTTTCTTGCCATCCTATAGTTTTCCCAGATGCTGTACTATATTGATATTCATAGATGAAAGACGGGAGTATATGTTCTCTAGTCATTTTCCCTTCCTGACCACAATATATGCAAGTGCTCATCTTATTCCTTTATCAAAGATATAATAACTAAAATTCGATTATAACAATTAAAAACTCGCGTTAGTAGTTGTTAACTTATCAATAAACAGTTTCTCAATTATTAGTCAGCATCATCAGAAGAAACCCCTCTCCAAAGATAATTTTATAAAATAATATAAATGTCCACGCCTGGCACGGAGTAGACTGGCTATCTAAGCTAAAGGTCTGCTGTGAGCGAGAAGCAGACGTTCGTAATTGAGTCTCTATAGATATTGCTAGTAATGCCGTGTGTCAATCAACTGGGAACAGGTCACTTCTTCGTTACCCCCGATCTGGATTACAGAACTGCTGAATCCCCCAACCATCACTTCGCTTGTTCAGCGGTGACGTAATCCTTGAAACCCTTAAAGTCTAGAGAGAGACGATCACCCGTTGTCTCAACTGCAAACTCTTGCTCAATCGGCGTGGCCAATTCACCGCCTAAAACACGCAAGCGAATGCGCATGTGTCCCGGACCTTCCGGCAAAACTGCAATGAGCTCCGAACTGGCCTGCTCCCCTGGCAATAGAGATCCTAAGCGAATGTGGCATTCCGGATTTTGGGCACCTTCGATTATCTCCAGCTTGTTATCTCTGTTAAACAATGGGCCGCTTTTAATGGCCCCGAAGTCGAGCGTATTTCGCGTTGGTTTTGGCTTTTCAGGCAAATCACTTTCTGCGATTACATGCACATGGGAATCTATTGTTTCAATGGTTAGTTCAACCTTAGCGTTGGACAACTGCACGCCAGACCGATTGAGAAGCACTAGTCTTAGCATAATAAGCGCTTTATTGATTCGCATGTATTCTGCGTACTCGCGGAAGAAATTCCTATTGTCCCTGTAAATGCCTGAGACACTAGGCATGTCAAAAGGCGCTAGTGGTTTTGAGGGCCTTTCAAAGTCTGGAAACTCCTCAGTGAAATGAAGGTAAGTGCGGGAAAAGTTGAGGGGAAGAGTGTCATTATCAGGTGTCCGCAGGGATAGTTCGATTTTCATCTCCGCACGACCATTGTCTTCATACCCCATCGCTATGGTTTCGACAGGTTCGGCTTCATCAGTGCTACTTCCTCTTCGGACATAAACGACATTGCTTTTGAGTTTTCCGTAAGCACTTGTGAGATAAAACGGGCGCTTCTGTTTGGGGATTGAAATGATGCCGATGGTCTTGCCTTCATACAGGTGTTCCTCATAGCTGAATGTAAGCTTCGGCTTCACCTTGCTGTTAACGAACTGCTGGATTCGAGAGTCATCAATGCTGTCATGGATTCCAACTACCTCCGCAGGATTGGGACGCTGATCTTTAAATCCCAATAGGATATATCCGGTGCCATCGCGCCAGGAGTTAGCTATAGCGAGAATATCTTTAAGCAGTTCTGATTTATCGTTCTCAGAGCCATTGGTAAAGCGGTACTGTGCAGATTTGAAGTCAATATCAGTACCCTCACTCTTATAGCGCAGCATATTTAATAAATTGTGCATTTTAGTTCTCATGCTTTGGTTTTATGAGCACATTATAAATAAATCGCCATCTGAGTGTTAGGCATGCAGTACAGCGCTGACCTGCTCCGTTGAGCCACACCAATTGTTATTAACAACGTCTGCAATTGGTACAGGGTGGACTATCGGATTAAGTTTGGCTCTGCGCCGTAGGATGGCTAGCTCAGGCCTGAGACAAAACACCTAACAGTACATGACTTGAAGACGACATATTTAGCATAGCTTCCTAATTAATAAAGATTCATGTTTTTCAGTAGTGCCACACTCGGCGTAGCTGTAAAAATAGACAGTAGAAATGATAATTATTTACACTTATTATTATTTATTTGGAGGGGATAACGCTATGAATAACAAGGTTTTGGGTGTGGCCATTATTGCTACCTTGTCTGCAGGTTTAGCTTTTAGTACTCATGCAGGTGAAACCGTAAGCAAAACAGAGGCTAAAACGCTGGTGAACGAAAATAACAAATTCAAAGTAGTGTATGATATTGATGATAAAGGAAAAGTTTTGAATATCAGAATCCCTGATGGAGTAGTTGATGCTGAAACCAAGCAAAAACTCACCAAGGAAATGGGAAGCTGGACATTCGAAGCCGGAAGCCCAAAGACCGATGTTACATCTATGGTTACTTTAAAAAAATCGTAGATCTACCTCCTTTAAAAAAGGCGGTCATTGCTGACCGCCTGATATATTAAATATTGAACAGTTGTTTGTTCATTTTCTCCATCATTCTTTCATTAATTAACGCTCCAGTCACCGTCATAAGAAGCGCAAACACAGCGATACCAAGAGGTGTAACGGTCAGGAAACCAAATGTGAAAGCAACAGCCATAGAGGCTGCTTTCCCAACCGCCATGCTCTCGATTTTCAACATCGCATCTTTCCATTCCCCGGTTCGGATACCTTTTGCAATAGCATTAGCTAACTGAGAAAGGTCAATTACCTGACTGGTAATGCCAAAGGCCTTGCTAAATTTCTGAAGATTTTTAGCCAGGGCATCTTTATTTACTGACTCGATAGCTTTTGCGATAGCTTCACGATCCTGCACGCTGAATTTACTGTTGATGGCGCTCTTATGTTTTTCGAAAGCGGCCAGCGCTTCATTGACGTTTCGAAGTTTTTTCCCCTTGGCTGATTCTGCCAGTTCTTTTGCAAGGGACGCGTTTTTTGCACCTAACTTTTCAGTTACGTCACCATAAAAATCGCTGACGAGTTTTACAGAATCAACAACCCGAGATTGTTCTTCTTCAGCCTGCTTTTTCTTCTCGGCGTCCCGGTTAAGGATCTGGTTCGCGGTATTTAAAGCATTCTGTGCGGCAGATTTGTCGGACTTTTTACGCTCAACATCTCTTTTTTTCTGATTCTCCTGTGTGCGGTACCAGACAGGGTCAGTCGGATCAAAGATTTCCAGTTCATAAAAAAGATCCAGTTCCTTTTCTGCACGCTGCAGGGCGACTGTTGCTTCATTGAGGCGTTTCTGGTTTTTAGTTACTTCTGCTTGCGCCTTGTTGAAATTATCAACGGCAAGATTCAGTGCTTGCTGAGAGATCTGTAGAGGAGACGGGCCCGGAGTTGGTGCTGTCCCGGTACCGGAGGAGGCGTTACCACCACCGTTATTATTCCCACCATTACCGTTGTTGCCACCCCATGGTACGCCGCTGTCTTTACCGGGTTCAAGTGCATGAACACCATCAAAAGTCGCAGTGATACCATTACCCAGATCTACTGTCATGGAACCGCCATGGCCAACGTTTGCACCATTGCCAGATCCATTTATACCGCCGCTTGGCAGGCGCCCACCAGGTCCATTTCCTGTTGGACCTCCTTTGCCAGAAGTACCGTTTACACCACCAGTCGGTCCACGACCACCACCACCAAAAGCATTGTTGTGTGCGTTATCGCCACCATTCCCAGACATAAAAATTCCTCTTTGACGTTTAAAAAACAAAATTTGCAAATGACTGTATAAACATACAGCTCGTGGATTATTGCTTAACGTCAGAATTACAGTCAATTACGAATGCTTATCATTTTTGGTAGGTGCGATGTAAAAAGGCCTCCAGTCGGGAAAGAAATAAATTCTTATCTATTAATATGTTAGGTTGGTTTTTTGAAACGAGTGACTGAATGGCACAAAAATGATTTTTAACAAAATGTGCTGCTAAATTGTTGCAATCAGAAAATGATGGGGAGATAATGCTGTATGTTTATACAGTATAGTAAGGAAGGGTTATGAAGATAGAGGTAACCGGTGATCATCAAAAAAAACTGGCCAAAAAATCAGTATGTAAGCTGAGACAGAACGTTACTTGTTGTTCTTTTACCTCCGTTCGTTATCTGGGTAGTTGTAGTGCAAATCCTTCAGGAAGCGGTGAGACGCAAGAGGCTTGTTCTACCAGGCCACAGTAATGAATAAATGGACAGGCATTAGAAAGGGGATTTGCAGTGGTAATGATCAACAGTGTTTCGCAAAAAGGTTACGTAGTCATCCGATGCCATGATGGTGTCATCGTGGCCAGACTGCCTTCATTTCCGGAATGTACCCGGGCTCTTATGTACCGGCGCGGAGATGTTGCTTCGTTTGTACCGCTCCAGGACGATGAGATTATTGGTACACCAACCCTCTTTACAGAAATGCTAAAAAGAGCGGGTTATCGTGTCACGCAAAATTCTGATAGACTCTCGTCATAGGCCTGAACAACCTATACCTGCTGCGCCACTGGAGATAAACCATGGCGCAAAATCAAATCCAAAATACCCATTCACTGACGTTAATCAACGCCAGCGATTTTCTTTTTGCCGCATCCAGAGGTGCGTTATGAAGAAAAGCTGGTTTCAACATACTCAACTCACCACTGAGCAGGCTGACGAACTGGAAGCCCGCTATCGCGCAAAGCAGATTAAGACAGAGCGTAGTCTGGATAATGACTTTATTCACTGGACGATCAGCGCGTTCTTGCCAGAAGTATCTAAGCCTCCGCGTCAGGACAGAACTTGGCAACAACGGATCTGGAGGTGAATGTGAAAGTCTACGATATCACCCCAATGGGCAAACCCAGAATGACGCGCGCTGACAAATGGAAAAAACGCCCCGAGGTTCTGCGTTACCGGGCTTTCTGTGATGAAGTTCGTCTGCGGGGTGTTGAGCTGCCGGAAAGCGGTTCACATGTCACCTTCATTCTTCCGATGCCAGCGAGCTGGAGCAAAAAGAAACAGGCTGAGTTCAACGGTAAACCACACCAGACAAAACCTGATTTCGACAACATGATGAAAGCTCTGATGGATGCCATTTACGAAGATGACGCTCACATCTGGGATTCACGCGTCACTAAATTATGGGGGGAGAAGGGACAAATAATTATCGGGGAGATAGCAGAATGAGGGCGCTGCTGAAGCCGGTGGTTGCGCGTGAGCTAGGGATTGTGCTGCTCAAGCCGGGCAGTGAGCTGATGTCATTATTCAGTTGTGAACGTGTGCTGGTGGAAAGCCAGCCGGCAAGTATGGAACGGCTGCCTGCTGGCCGTGTTCCTGACGTTCGCCAGCCGCTGGCCAGTGACGAGTCCCTGTGGCCGTTCTTTCTGGATGAAAAAGTTATAAAGGCTGCTGGTGGTTTTAGTGGTCTTGATTACTGGCTTCTGCGTTATGGCGGTAGTTGCTGCCAGTGGCCACACAGTGATTACCATTATCACGAGTTAACTACTCTGCGCCATGAACCCGGAGCGGTTCTTCTGTGTGGACATTGCGATAACCAACTGCGTGACCACTACAGCGAACAACTTGCAGAGCTGGCGAGATGTAATGTAGTTAACTGGATTATTAACAGCATCATGGTGGCGCTGAATATGGATTCTTCCAGAGAGTTGTCGCTGGCGGAGCTTTGCTGGTGGGCTGTTCGTATGGGGGTTACCGACGTAATTCCCGAATCAGCAGCCAGTCGGTCGCTACGTATTCCTTCGAAAGAGCATCATTCAGTCATGCGTGAATGCGATATCGAACCGGGTGTAACCGCCACCAGCATCATTACAGCCAGAGCCAACGCAGTAACCGTGAACATGCCACCAGCGCAGGTACCTGCGGTGAAGCCCATAGTTGGTGTTCTGGTCGATCCTGAGTCCCCGCAAACCTATATGAAACGTCCAAAGCGGGTCCGCTGGACGGCCCCCAGGTATCTGGAATGGATTAAAACACAACCCTGCGAATGCTGCGGTAAACCATCAGATGACCCACACCATTTAATTGGCTGGGGGCAGGGAGGAATGGCAACAAAGGCGCATGATATTTTTGCGATCCCCCTGTGCCGCCAGTGCCATACAGAACTACATAACGACCCGGTGAAGTTTGAGCAAAAAAATGTTCCTCAGCCGGTAATGATAATCAGAGTGCTGGACCGGGCTTATGGGCTCGGCGTTCTGGCGTAACCGGAGAATATTTAATGATTTATCCTTCTGAAGTTGGCAAAGCAGGCGAAATGGTTCGCCTCCGAACTCTCGAAAGCATCTGGATTCAGGGCAAGCTCCGCATGTGGGGCCGCTGGTCTTATATCGGCGGCGGTAGTGGTGGGAACATGTTCAACCAGCTACTGGCATCCGGAAAAATCACCAAAACGGCAATTAAAGAAGCGCTACGCCGAATGAAGAAGGCGGGCATCAGCAAACCTGAACTGGAAGCATTCTTCAGAGAAATTCTCGAAGGGAAGAACAAAAGCGGCCTGGCGTTTTGTACAGATGAAGAAGCGCTGACCATCAACGCAGTACTCAGCGGTGTCCTTGTGCAGTCAGGACATATGAAGTTATACGCTCTTATTGAAGATCGTTATATCAAGCGGCTGAGCAAAAAGGCGATGGCAAGAGACCTAAATGAAAAGCATCCTGAATGGTGCCTGAGAACGTGTGAGAGTCGCATTGACGTTTGGCTAAGTGTTGCAGAATCGGCGCTATTTAGACCGATGTGTGACGCATTCGGCACAAATGGCGACAGATTCTACTTGAATACTTGCGCGGAAAGTGCTTCAATTATGTTAGGCTCGGGAGGTTAAAGCGAACTGAGCAACACAACACTAAGAACCCGCCAAAGTGCGGGTTTTCTTTATTTAGAAAATCAGCAATTATTAAAACCTATTGGCTGATGCTGACATGCTTACAAGTTCTTCATTGTCAAAGCAAAATACCAAGAGCTACTATTGTTTTTGGTAGGGTGTTCCAACCATTATTTACAAAAATCACCTTTTAAAGTAATTTTACGGAACATTTCACATATTAGGGAGTCTGCGTTCATGGCTGATGCAGATAAGATGTCGAACATCGCTCAAGTAGCGCAGGTTTTTTTTGATAACACGCTTAAGTTTTATGATAAAGCACCGATTATCGCTTCTACGGGGTACTTGTTAATCGCTAGTTCTTTGCCGCTTTTTCTGATTTTACGTTTTTGTGCTAAGATGAAACATCTTGATAATCAAAAAGTAAGAAATTTGTTACAGGCGCAAGTATCACTCTATGAAGTTAAGTTAAAGGAAAGTACGCAACCTACAATGACGGCCGCTTCGCAAACTGCGACACCACCGCAAACTTAAGGTTACTAATCATGGAAATGCTCATCCCCCTGATCATTGTCGCTTTTATAGTTATACATGTGGTCATGTATGCTTTTACCATTTTTTTGCGCCGCCATTTTATGCTGCCATTAGTTGAAAAATTCCTGGCCCGCGAAGATGCTTCCTTATTGCAAAAAAGTATTGCTGTTGATGCATTTCAAGATGCCATTTCAGTCTTGTTACCACTTCATTTACTGCGTGGGCACCTTGCACTCCGGAAGGATAAAGAGAAACCCTCTACTCTAGTTTTGGATGAAGAAAATAGTATCGACCTTCTAAAGCATTGCACTGAACCAAGTGATGTAAACAATTCACTTAATGAAATACTTCAGATGATGTTCAGACTGAACAGAAAGTTCAACATGATATTAATGGTTATCAGTTCAATTGCAGGTGTTGATTTTAAAAAGTTAGTGTTAGAACTTCAACTTAGTCAGATTAAATCTGAAGCAGGGAATGTCTATGTCGACATTAAGCATCAGCACCAGCATTAGTTAAACGTCAATTACACAGTTCATAAGGCTCCCTGATGGGGGCCTTTTTTGTTCCCCTCATTCTGAGAGGACTCACAGCGATAAGGTGAGTACGCAGAATTGAGCGAACTGCGCTTAAAGCTGACGTTACGAGTTTGCTGCTTAATTCAACATGTAGAATTTCTAACACCTGCAGCCTTGTCAAATGCATATACTGCTCAGTAACTAGGGCCGAATGGATACGTATATGAAAGAAGGTTATTACTGGATTCAGTATGTCGGTGTTGTACAGGTAGCGTACTACACGAATGACACTGTTGATGATCTGGAATCGGGTAAAACAATCACAGGTGTCTGGCATCTGACCAGAGGCGATGACATTTGCCATAATGGTGAAGCAGAGGTGTTAGAAGGTCCTCTTACTCCACCAATGTAAACAATCTATTTTACTTAGGGGCTGCCGCATGGCGGCCTTTTTCATTTCAGGCTCACGGGAATCATCCGCTACGTGCTTTGTTGATAAATCCAGCCCGTGAAGCCTGACCCTTTAATCACACACAGCGCCATCCGAAAAATCGGAGGTGAGGCTATGACCAGAATGAGCACCATTTACAGCAGACTTTCATATGGATCAGGAACCACGCTTGCCGGCTGCGGTGTATCAGCGAAGGCATATGCCGAAACAGCCAAAACAGCAAAAGAGGTGTCCTGGATGTTGGCCGACAGAATTGCAGGGTTAAGCCTGAGCGACTGGGCAATTATTGTCGGTATCGCATGCACAGTTATCACCTGTGCAGTGAACTGGTATTTCCGCTGGAAAGAACGGGAGGATCGTCGCAATGGCTATGCCACAAAAACTGAGGAATAAGCTGAGCGCTGCTGTCGTTGGTCTGATTCTTGCCGGGGCATCCGCGCCAGTTATTCTCGATCAGTTTCTGGATGAGAAGGAGGGTAATAGCGAGCAGGCGTATCGTGATGGCGGTGGGCTCTGGACTATTTGCCGTGGCGCCACGATGGTTGATGGCAAGCCAGTAGTTCAGGGCATGAAGCTGTCTGCTGAGAAATGCGCCGAGGTAAACGCCATAGAACGCGACAAGGCGCTGGCGTGGGTTGAGCGAAATATAAAAGTTCCGCTGACCGAGCCGCAGAAAGCCGGTATCGCTTCTTTCTGCCCGTATAACATCGGCCCCGGAAAATGTTTCCCATCTACGTTCTATAAGCGAATTAATGCTGGTGACCGTAAAGGTGCCTGTGAAGCCATTCGCTGGTGGATTAAAGACGGTGGCCGCGATTGTCGTCTGACCAAAGGCCAGAAAAATGGCTGCTATGGGCAGGTAGAGCGACGAGATCAGGAAAGCGCGCTAACGTGCTGGGGGATAGACCAGTGAACCTGCGCTATCAGTTCATTGCTATTTCGTTGCTGGTGGCCGTTGCATTCATCGCCGGTAGCGTATGGAGCAGCCGCGGTTGGGAAAAGAAGTGGGCAGAGCGTGACAGCGTGGAATCATCGCAAACAGCGAACGCGCAGACCGCAGCCCGCATGATTGAACAAGGGCGAATTATTGCCCGTGATGAGGCTGTAAAAGATGCACAAGCACAAGCCGCTAAATCTGCTGCCACTGCTGCTGGCCTGTCTGCCACTGTTAGCCAGTTGCGCACCGAAGCAACAAAGCTTGCCGCCCACCTGGATGCCGCAAAGCACACCTCAGATCTTGCCGCTGCCGTCAGAAGCAAAACAGCCGGAGCCGACGCCGCAGTGCTCGCCGACATGCTCGGACGCCTTGCAGAAGAAGCTCGATATTATGCTGAGCGATCTGACGAAAGCTACCACGCTGGGATGACGTGTGAACGTATTTACGACTCGGTGAGAGAGTCAAACAACAACCCCATAGCCTCGCAATAGCGAGGTTTTTTTACATCTAAAGAAGGAAATAGTATGAGCTTTAAACATGCACTTGGGCAGGTTGTATTTGTCACTATCAGTGGTGAAGCGGGCCATGTAAAAGGCCGTGCTGAATACGCCAACATGAATAATCAATATTTCATTCATTACCTGACCGCTGACGGTCGTGGTGTAGATGGTTGGTTTGATGAAGGTGAGCTGTCTCCAGCGGAGCCGGAGGCATAAGGCATCTGCATTACAGCAGGCATTCACTGAGTGCCTGTGATAATGCAACAGCATGGGGGAAATGATGAAAAAGCTAACCGTTACACTGGAGCACCTTGAAGAGCGCCGCAACGGACTGCTAAGCGGCACGAGCATAAAGTTTAGGGTTATTCAATCTGGCAAGGTATTGGTTGAAGACATGTTGTCAGGTAAAGCATCCAGCCCATTTACCAGAGTATATGAAGTGGATGCCACTGATGGAGATTTAGTAGTTGAACATAATCGTCAAGATTTACCATGGCTGACGGTTATTGCGGCTTTTGAGCGGTCGGTGGGTACATATGGGGCATCAATGTACATATGTGTAAACGATGATAAGGGAACCACGCGAGAAAAGCTCAGTGCCATTGCTGCCCGTTACATGGTGGGCGAAGCTACAGAATCTACTGAAGAGCTGGTGAGTGAGGTGATGGACCTGTTTGATAAGTATGAGACAAGACGGTTGATTGATAGCTGCATCAAGGAATCAATCAGGCTGAACTGTCGTCCGGGTGGCCTCATCTGGCAGGCGATACGCAGATAGCAACATGTAAATGATAATTATTATCAAAAGGTACTCCCGGAGGGGGACCCTGCCACGGGGCGGCGTGCTCGCGGAAAACGGCTAGTTTTTCAGATCTAAGGTCATCATCATCATTTGCGCAGGTTATTGATCTCATTGGAGGCGATTTCGTGCAGATGTCGAATCGTTTAAAAAGTGTTCACCATCATGGACCAGGAAATTGCCACTTTAAAACTGAATATCAACCAGTTGGCGGGGATCACTGGCGTACACCGTCAGACGGTCGCCGCCAGGCTGAAAAATATTGAACCGGCACCAGGTAGCAACAGCAAATTAAAGCTTTACCTGATCACCGACATTCTGACCGAACTGATGATCCCCACTGTGTCAGCCAATATCGATGACATGCCGCCATCTGACAGGCTTTCCCACTGGAAGGCAGAGAATGAGCGACTCAAGTTCGAGCAGGACACGGGGCAGCTCATTCCCGCAGATGAAGTTGCGCGCGAATTCTCATTGATGGCGAAAGCCGTTGTCATGGTACTTGAAACCCTCCCTGATGTACTTGAGCGTGACTGTGCATTAACGCCTGTTGCGGTTTCTCGCGTGCAGAGCGTTATTGATGACCTGCGCGATCAGATGGCGGAGAGGGTGCAAGACACTGAAGCAGAGGAGGAAGAGCCAGAGGAGGACTGATGGCAAAGCGGGCATCCGCCAGAGGCATCCGCCGCGATGTTTCCGGTATCTTACGTGCCCCGCGTCGAATGCAGGTGGCCGATGCGGTCAGTACTTATATGCGCGTGCCGATGGGGGCGGGTAACTCCGTTCCATGGGATCCGGATCTGGCGCCTTACGTGATTGAACCGATGAACTGCCTGGCATCGCGTGAATATGACGCGGTAGTGTTTGTTGGTCCGGCGCGAACGGGTAAAACCATTGGTCTGATTGATGGCTGGATTGTTTACAACGTTGTCTGTGATCCGGCTGATATGCTCCTGATTCAGATGACTGAGGAAAAGGCGCGCGAGCACTCCAAAAAGCGTCTTGATCGTACATTCCGTTGCAGCCCTGAAGTGAAATCCCGACTGAGCCCGCGGCGTAATGATAACAACGTATATGACCGCACGTTTCGCGCCGGGAACTACCTGAAAATCGGCTGGCCATCGGTCAATATCATGTCCTCATCGGACTATAAATGCGTGGCACTGACCGACTATGACCGTTTCCCGGAAGACATTGACGGGGAAGGTGACGCCTTTTCACTGGCATCAAAGCGAACAACAACGTTCATGTCGTCAGGTATGACACTGGTTGAGAGTTCGCCGGGCCGCGACATACGTGACACAAAATGGCGCCGTAGCTCACCGCATGAAGCACCTCCTTCAACGGGGATTCTGGCGCTGTACAACCGTGGTGATCGCCGTCGCCTTTACTGGCCGTGCCCACATTGCGGTGAATATTTCCAGCCTGAAATGGACAATATGACAGGTTACCGCGATATCGCGGACCCTGTTCAGGCCAGCGAGAAAGCCTGTCTTCAATGCCCTGCCTGTAAAGAGCACATCACTGCGGATATGAAGCGTTCGCTCAATATGAAAGGGAAGTGGCTGCGGGATGGGCAAACCATCGACAACGATGGTGTTATCACTGGGGAAGGGCGACGCTCGCGCATTGCCTCCTTCTGGATGGAAGGCCCTGCCGCCGCGTACCAGACTTGGGCGCAGCTCATCTATAAATTTCTTACCGCTGAGCAGGACTATCAGGCCACTGGCAGCGAGGAAGCACTGAAGACGGTAATCAACACCGACTTTGGGCGTCCGTATCTTCCTCGCTCCAGCATGGAACAGCGCAAAAGTGAACTGCTTGAGCAGCGTGCGGAGGTTGTACCAAAGCGCTCTGTTCCGGACGGGGTTTGTTTCCTTATGGCGACCGTCGATGTTCAGGCGGGGCGCAACCGGCGTTTTGTTGTTCAGGTTACTGGCTACGGCAGCATGGGAGAGCGCTGGCTGGTGGACCGCTACAATATCAGGCAGTCGATGCGCTATGACGCCAATGGCGAGAGCCAGCAGATTGACCCGGCAAGCTATCCGGAAGACTGGGATTTATTGCTGACCGATGTGTTTAACAAAGCCTGGCCAATGGCATCGGATCCGACTAGGTGTATGCGGCTGATGGCGATGGCCGTTGACTCCGGCGGTGAGGATGGTGTGACCGACAACGCTTATAAATTCTGGCGTAAGTGTCGTCGTGAAGGACTCGGAAAACAGATTTACCTGTTCAAAGGCGACAGTGTCCGCCGATCAAAACTCATCTCCCGAACCTTTCCTGATAATACCGGACGTTCAAGCCGACGGGCACAGGCTTCTGGTGATGTCCCGCTTTACTTGATCCAGACCGATGCTCTGAAAGACCGGGTGAACAACGCTTTGTGGCGTGATTCACCAGGCCCTGGCTATGTGCATTTCCCTGACTGGCTCGGCAGCTGGTTTTACGATGAACTGACCTATGAGGAGCGATCGACTGATGGCAAATGGAGTAAGCCGGGACGTGGTGCAAACGAAGCATTTGACCTGCTGGTCTACGCTGATGCGCTCGCCATCCTCCACGGCTACGAGAAAATCAAATGGCCCGCTGCTCCTGAGTGGGCGAGGCGGGAAACCTGGCTGGAGAACGCGCCGCCGGAAGCTGGCGAAGCGTCATCCCAGACACCAGAACCAGTACCCACCAAAAAACGGAAGCGGAAAAAGCCCGTAACCGATGATGCTAACCCTTGGAGTACATCAGGAGGATGGTTGTGAACCGTGTTGATATTGAAGCCATGATCCAGCGATATACCGAAGCAGAAATGGCGGTACTGGATGGCAAAACTATCCGTTTCAATGGGCAGGAAATGACGATGGAGAACCTGTCGGAAATCCGAAAAGGGCGTCAGGAGTGGGAGCGTCGGCTCTCTTCTCTTATTTCTCATCGCCGCGGGCGACCCGGTTACCGACTGGCGAGGTTTGAATGAGCCTTTTAGATGATGCGATTGGGGTCTTTTCGCCTGGCTGGAAAGCAGCCCGTCTGCAGGCGCGCGCGAAAATCAGGGCATATGAAGCCGTTACCCCGACCAGAACGCACAAAGGGCGCCGTGAAAATCGTTCAGCTGATCAGCTCAGCAAAATGGGGGCGGTATCACTGCGGGAGCAGGCCCGGTGGCTCGATAACAATCACGATCTGGTGATTGGGGTGTTCGATAAGCTGGAAGAGAGGGTGGTGGGGAAAGCCGGAATTATTGTTGAACCCCATCCCAAACTGATGAACGGTAAAATCGCCAAAAAGCTGGCAGATCAGATCCGTAATAAATGGGCAGAATGGTCTGTCAGGCCTGATGTCACGAACCAGTTTACCCGCCCGATGCTTGAGCGCCTGATGTTGCGCACCTGGCTGCGGGATGGCGAAGTGTTTGCCCAGCTTGTCAGTGGAACCGGGAATGGTCTTACGCCAGCAGCCGGTATCCCCTTCTGGCTTGAAGCGCTTGAACCAGATTTTATTCCCATGAACAGCGATGCTGCCAGCCAACTTAATCAGGGGGTATTCGTCGACAACTGGGGCAGACCAAGGAAATATCAGGTTTATAAAAGCCTGCCCGTTTCAGGCCGTCAGCTTGATACCAAAGAAGTGGATGCGGAAAACATGCTGCATCTTAAATTTGTCCGCCGTCTGCACCAGACCCGGGGCGTATCGATGCTATCCGGTGTACTGATGCGTCTGAGCGCACTTAAAGAGTATGAAGATGCTGAGCTCACCGCCGCACGTATTGCTGCTGCGCTGGGTATGTACATCAAAAAGGGGGACGGGCAAAGCTTCGAAGAGAGTAACAGTTCTTCCGATGATGATGATCGGGAAGTGATGATTCAGCCAGGCATCATTTATGACGATCTGAAGCCTGGTGAAGATATCGGCATGGTGAAATCTGACCGGCCCAATCCTAACCTTGAAACCTTCCGTAATGGGCAACTTCGCGCTGTCGCAGCAGGCAGCCGACTCAGCTTTTCAAGCACAGCCAGAAACTACAACGGCACCTACAGCGCGCAGCGGCAGGAACTGGTGGAATCAACAGATGGCTATCTCATTTTACAGGACTGGTTTATTGGCGCGGTGACCCGGCCAATGTACCGCGCCTGGCTGAAAATGGCGGTGGCCGCTGGCGAGATTAAATTACCCCGCGGTCTGGATATGGAGACGCTGTACTCGGCGGTGTATTCCGGCCCTGTTATGCCGTGGATCGATCCGGTTAAAGAGGCCAATGCCTGGAAGTTACAGATCCGGGGCGGAGCGGCAACGGAATCCGACTGGGTCCGCGCCAGCGGACGTAACCCGAACGATGTGAAGGCGCGCCGGAAGGCAGAGATCGACGAAAACAAAGAGATGGGGCTGGTGTTTGACACTGACCCTGCCAATGACAAAGGAGGCACAAGTGCCGAAGCCAAAGAACCGGGCGCACCACCGTCCGAAAGCCAGCGCAAAAAGTAATTCCTGGTTCCGTATGCAGGCCAGCGCCGACAACGAAGCGGATATTTATATCTACGACGAGATCGGCTACTGGGGGGTGACGGCGCGCCAGTTTGTGAATGACCTTAAGGCGCTGGGCGACATTACCCATATCAACCTTCACATCAATTCGCCCGGTGGTGATGTCTTTGATGGCATCGCCATTTTTAATGCCCTGAAGCATCACGGCGCGGCGATCACCGTTCACATTGATGGTCTGGCAGCTTCAATGGCTTCGGTGATTGCGATGGTTGGCAACCCGGTAATTATGCCGGAAAACACGATGATGATGATCCACAAACCATGGGGATTCGCAGGTGGCGATGCCAACGACATGCGGGATTATGCCGATCTGCTGGATAAGGTCGAGTCTGTCCTGATCCCGGCGTACGCGGAGAAAACAGGAAAAACGACCGATGAAATCGCCACCATGCTGGACGATGAAACCTGGATGGATGGTAAAGAATGCTTAGCGCATGGCTTCGCCGATCAGGTCACTACATCTCTGCAGGCGATGGCCTGTATTCAATCAAAACGTATTGAGGACTTTGAAAAGATGCCAAACAGCATTCGTAACATGATCACTCCGCCGCGCAATACTACCCAGCGCGAACCGCAGCAACCGCAACCACAGGTGGCGGCAACGACGACCCCAGCGCCAGCGTCCACTTCTGATGAAGCCACTATCCGTGCACAGGTGCTTGCCGAGCAAAAGAACCGTGTTAACGCAATTAACGATCTCTTTGCGATGTTCGGCGGCAAGCATCATGAGCTGCAGAATAAATGCATCGCGGATCCCGAATGCACAGTGGCTCAGGCTAAAGATGAACTGCTGGCGGCGCTGGGCAAAAATGCAACACCGTCGAATAAAACCACGGATGCGCACATTTACGCCGGGAACGGTAACTTTGTTGGCGACGGAGTTCGCCAGGCACTGATGGCGCGTGCAGGCTTCGAGAGCCTGGAGCGGGACAACGTCTATAACGGCATGACGCTGCGCGAATATGCCCGTATGGCACTGACCGAACGTGGCATCGGCGTTTCCAGTTATAACCCGATGCAAATGGTCGGTATGGCACTGACGCACAGCACGTCTGACTTCGGTAATATCCTGCTCGACGTTGCTAATAAAGCGTTACTGCAGGGCTGGGAGGAAGCGGCAGAAACTTTTGAGCAGTGGACCAAGAAAGGCCAGTTGTCTGACTTTAAAACGGCGCATCGTGTCGGTCTGGGCGGCTTCTCATCCCTGCGTCAGGTACGCGAAGGTGCTGAATATAAGTATGTGACCACCAAAGATAAAGGTGAAAGCATCGCGCTGGCCACCTACGGTGAAATCTTCTCTATTACCCGTCAGGCGATCATCAACGACGATCTGAATCAGTTAACCGATGTACCTATGAAGATGGGCCGTGCAGCAAAAGGGACGATTGGCGACCTGGTGTATGCCGTTCTGACCGAAAACGCGAAATTGTCTGATGGTAAGCCGCTGTTCCATGCTGATCACGGTAATATTTCCGCAGGCGCGATTTCTGTAGCCAGCCTTGATGAAGCGCGCAAGATGATGCGTCTGCAGAAAGAGGGTGAGCGTCCCCTTAATATTCGCCCGGCATTCATGCTGGTGCCAGTCGCGCTCGAAACCCTGGCAAACCAGACGATCAAGTCTGCCAGTGTGAAAGGGGCGGATATCAACGCCGGTATCATGAACCCAATTCAGAACTTTGCTGAAGTTATCGCGGAGCCGCGTCTTGATGCCAAAGACACCAGCGCCTGGTATCTGGCCGCCGCTAAGGGCACAGACACCATCGAAGTGGCTTACCTGAACGGCGTTGATACTCCGTATATCGATCAGCAGGAAGGCTTCACTACCGACGGTATTGCCACCAAAGTGCGCATCGATGCCGGTGTATCACCTCTGGATTATCGCGGCATGGCGAAATCAACCGGGAAATAATTCCTTCCACTCAAGCAGCACATCACAGCCCATCCGGGCTTTTTTTGTATCTGAATTCGGCCCCGTATGGGGCTGGATGGAGACTGAATTTATGGCGAAGAATTTTGTACAGCATGGCAAAACTATTGAGATTGCCAACACGGGCAGCATTGAGATCCTGAGTGGTTCGCCGGTGATGGTGGGGAAAGTCGTGGCGATTGCCATTACTGATATTGCGGCAGGCCAGACGGGAGACGGTTTTACCGAAGGTGTTTTCCTGCTGCCTAAGCTGACTACCGATGCGATCACCATCGGTGAGCAGGTTCATATCAAAGATGGAAAAGTGCAGAACGACGCGACAGGTGCCGATCTGGCCGGGGTTGCCTGGGAAGATGCTGCTGCCAGTTCCGCAATTGTAGCCGTGAAAATCAATGCCTAATCCCTTTGACAGACTTGTCAGCCGCATGGATGCGGTCACGGTGAACAAAATGGGCAAGCCAGCGACCATCAACGGGGAGCCCATGATTGTTATTCCGGCTGAGTTTCTGGAAGAAATGGGGCCTTTGAGCGGAACAGGGCGATCGCTGGTGGTGTTTACTGCAGGATACAGGCCGCGTCGTAATGACGTGGTGATTTTTGAAGGGGAGGAATTCCATCTTACCCGTCACGAACGCTTTAACGGCAAACCGCGCATCTTTATCGAGTAAGCAGGAGGGAATATGTCGATTAAGGGGCTGGAGCAGGCCATTGCTAATCTGAACAGCATCAGTAAAAGAGCTGTACCGCGCGCTTCCGCCCAGACGGTGAACCGTATCGCCACGCAGGCGGTCAATCGCAGTGTGTCCGCTGTCGCGAAATCAACCCGCGTTCCCCGAAAACTGGTCAGGCAGCGTGCACGGATACGTCGGGCTACGGTGGAGAAGCCGCGCGCTCTGATTCGCATAAACCGCGGGAATCTTCCCGCTATCAAACTGGGACCATCCAGTATGCGTCTGTCACGGCGTAAACGTGATAAGTCAGGTACGAACAGTGAGCTGCGTGTGGGGCGTTTTCGTTTTCCCGGGGCCTTTATTCAACAACTGGCAAACGGTCGCTGGCATGTCTTGCGGCGTACCACAAAGAGTCGGTATCCCATTGAAGTGGTCAGTATTCCCCTTTCCGTTCCGCTGACCGAAACGTTCCGGGCTGAAGTGCCAAAACTTATGGACGAACGTATGCCGCAAATTATGCGACAAAACCTGTCTAACCAACTGAGGCTGATCCTTAAACGATGAAAAACAGTGATATCCGCAAAGCCGTACTAACCGCGCTCCAGCTCAATATCTCAGATGCAGTGACATGGTTCGATGGTCGTCCTGGGTTTCTGGATGAGCAGGATCTTCCGGCTGTTGCGGTTTACCTTTCTGACGCCCGAGCCTCGGATGAAAGTGTTGATGAAGATATGTGGACAGCCGTGCTGCATGTTGAGGTGTTTCTAAAAGCCACGGCTACAGACAGTGCTCTGGATTCCTGGATGGAGGACCGCATCTATCCGGCAATGGCTGATGTTCCCGAACTGGCAAATCTTCTCGAATTGATGGCGGCTCAGGGGTATGACTATCAGCGCGATGAAGAGGCCATGACGTGGGGATCTGCCGACCTCAGTTATTCCATCAGCTACATTATGTGAGGACGTAATGACTACACCAAACCCACTGGCGCCGGTAAAGGGTGCCACCACCACACTCTGGATTTATTCCGGGTCGGGCAACCCGTTCGCTAACCCATTATCGGATGTTGACTGGACGCGCCTGGCAAAGATTAAAGACCTGCAGCCCGGTGAACTGACTGCCGAATCAAACGACGACACCTATCTGGATGATGCGGATGCTGACTGGACGTCCACTTCACAGGGCCAGAAATCGGCGGGGGAGGCCAGTTTTACGCTGGCCTGGAAACCTGCCGAGAGCGGGCAGCAGGATCTAGTTCGCTGGTTTGATGACGGTACCGTGCTGGCGTACAAAATTAAATATCCAAATGGCGCCATCGATGTGTTCCGTGGCTGGGTAAGCAGCCTGGGTAAAACGGTGACGGCAAAAGACACCATTACCCGTTCTGTCAAAATCAGCAACAACGGCAAACCAGGTCTTGCTGAAGACAGCGCTGCTGCAGTGATTGACGTAACCGGCGTCAGCCTGGATAAATCGACCACCACCGTTGCGGTTGCTGCCACCACCACGCTGAATGTCACCGTGGCGCCAGCCAGCGCAAGCGATCCATCTTTCCGGGCCACCACCACGGATGCAGGTAAAGCCACGGTGACTGTCGCTGGTACAGTGCTGACGGTAACCGGCATTTCCGCCGGAACCGCCGACATTATCGTGATGACCAACGACGGGCTTTTTGTCGCGACCTGTAAAGTCACCGTTTCCTGACTTCCGGGGCTGTGGCCCCGCTTTCTGGAGTAATGCATGTTTTTAAAAAGTGAGCCGTTCGAACGCAACGGCAAGACCGTCACGCTCTACGAACTGTCGGCGCTGCAGCGTATTGAGCATCTTGAACACCTGAAGACGCTGGAAAGTATCACCGATGCCGACATGCAGGCGGCGATGGATATGACGATTAAATCCGGCGCACTGCTGGTGGCCATGTCTTTATGGCATGGACATCCCCTGAAAGGGGCGCACAAAACGCCGAAAGAAGACGTTGAGCAGATCCAGAATGAAGTACTGATGACCTGGCCGCTGGAGATTGTTTCCGCAGCAGAGTACTGCGTGAAGCTGCTGTCCGGCATGGTGCCGCTGCAGGAAGCGAATGATCCAGAGGATGTTGCTGTGACTGAGCCGGTCAGTCTGGAAAAGTCCTCGCCAGCGAGCTGACATTCGCCCTGAAACTGGCGCGTGAATTTCGCCGCCCGGACTGGCGCGCCATGCTTGCTGGTATGTCGTCAACGGAATACGCCGACTGGCGAACGTTCTACCAGGACAATTTTTTTAATGATGTGCAACTGGATGCACATTTTTCCTCGCTGATGCATATCGTCATTACCGCGCTTGACCCCAAAACCACATCAACCCCTGCCAGCTTCAGCCTTCTTTCACCTTCAGCGGAGGATATTGCCGACGATGAACCCGGTGACGCTGTGCTGATGGCAAAGGCCGAGGGCATTTCAGGAGGTGTTCGCTATGTCCCAGACGGCAGTGGGTGACCTGGTCGTTAATCTTGATGTTAACTCGTCAAAGTTCAACGAGCAGATGGAGTACGTAAAAAGGCAGTTTAAGCAGACGGGGGACGCAGCGAATGACTCGGCGCTGAAGGTGCAGCAGTCATTTACCCGCCAGGAGAGCGCCGCGAAGAAGGCCGGCATTTCTGTAGGACAGTACAACGCGGCGATGCGTATGCTGCCTGCGCAGTTTACGGATATCGCCACCCAGCTGGCCGGTGGGCAGAGTCCGTGGCTTATCCTGCTGCAGCAGGGCGGTCAGGTGAAAGACTCCTTCGGCGGTATTATTCCGACCTTTCGGGCGCTGCTGGGCACCATATCGCCGGTGATGGTAGGCGTTGGCGCGCTGGCTGCCGCCACTGGCGCGGTGGTTTACGCCTGGTATCAGGGCTCGTCCACGCTGTCTGATTTCAACAAAACGCTGGTTCTGTCCGGTAATACTGCCGGGCTGACCTCAAACCGCATGCTGGTGCTGGCGAAATCCGGCGAGCAGGTGGGACTCACGTTTAACCAGACCAGCAGCGCGCTGACGGAGCTGGTCAACGCCGGAGTGCGTGCCGGTGCCCGGTTCGATGAGATGAGTCAGGCGGTAGCGAAATTTACCGATGCGTCGGGTGTGCCGGTCGATAAGGTGGCGGCGGCATTCGGCAAACTGACGAACGATCCTACCTCTGGTCTGATTGCCATGGCGCAGCAGTTCCACAACGTTACCGCGGAACAGATTGCTTATGTGGCGCAACTGCAACGCGCCGGTGATGAAGCAGGGGCGCTGCAGGCAGCTAATGATGCGGCGACGAACGGTTTTCGTGAGCAGACAAAGAGCCTGCGCGACAATATGGGGTCGATTGAGTCTGCTGCTGACAGCCTGAAGCGTGCCTTTAAATCGATGTGGGATGCGGCGCTCGATATCGGGCGGCCTGATACCACGCAGGAGATGGTTGCCAAAGCGGAAGAGGCCTTTAAGCGGGCGGATGAAATCTGGAATCTGCGTAAAGGTGATGGTTATGTCAATGATGATGCGCGCGCCAGCTACTGGAACGATCGGGAATCTGCCCGCCTTGCACTGGAAATGGCGCAGCAGCAGGCCGGTGTGGCAAAGGCAACTGAGGATAACGCAGCCCGCGAGGCGGTGATTGAATCTGACCGCCAGAAGTATGCCGCGCAGGCGCAGTCGAATTATGCAAAGACGCAGACTGCGCTGGAGAAGTACACGGCCCGTCAGAATGAACTGAACAAGGCGCTGAAAGACGGACGGATCCTCCAGGCTGACTACAACATCAATCTGGAAGCTGCGAAAAAAGAATACGACGACTCGCTGAAGAAACCCAAAGCCCCTTCAGCGGTAAAAACACCTGCAGGTGTAAAAAGTGTCGATACTGCCAGCGCGCAGACGCTGGAGCTGGAGGCGCAGTTACGCACTCTGCAGGAGCATAAGAGCATCACTGATACCATCAGCCAGCAGCGGCAGGAATTGTGGAAACAACAATCCCGCTTTTCGGTGCTGGAAGAGGCCGCCAAAAAGCGCGCGCTGACCGCCGATGAAAAATCGGTGCTGGCGAACAAAGACGAGGTACTGGCGCGGGCCGAAGTGAATGCCCGGTTGGGCGATCAGATTGTTGCCCAGGAACGGTTAAACCGCCTGCAGGACAGCTCGCAGAAGTACGTTACCCAGATCGGGGAGAAGACGCGAGCGCTGGTGGCCGGGGGCAGCCTGAGCAGTCGCGGTGCGCAGCGACAAAACGAAGAGGCGCAGTTGCGGCAGGGCTGGATGAATGCCGGCGGCACGGATTCCGATCAGGGCTATCAGAACGAGCTGGCGGCGCTGAAGGAATACTATGCCGCACAGGATGAGCTCCGTAGCGACTGGCAGGCCGGGGCAAAATCCGCCTGGGCGGACTATGCCGATTCAGCGGCTGATGCCTATGGTTCGATGAAGTCCGCTGCTTCAGCCACATTCGATGGCATCAGCCAGAACATGGCCGATATGCTGACGACAGGGAAAGCAAACTGGGCTGATTTCACCCGTTCCACATTGTCGATGCTGACGCAGATCCTGATGAAGCAGGCCATGGCTGGCCTGGTCAGTTCCGCCACGTCAGCGCTGGGGTTTGCTGGCGGTGGTTATACCGGCTCCGGCGGCAAGTATGAGCCAGCAGGTGTGGTGCACCGTGGAGAGTTTGTCTTTACGCAGGAGGCCACTAACCGAATCGGTGTCGGCAACCTTTATCGCATGATGCGTGGTTATGCGACTGGCGGTCTGGTCGGGGGGAGTGGCGGTGGCGTTGCTTCTCCTTTTGGCGTCAGCGTGTATGCGCCGGTTTCGGTTGCAACAGGCCAGGGGGATTCCGGTCAACAGAAAGGAAGCGGTGATGCGCTGGGGAAAGCCTATCAGCAGGTGATCAACAGTTCCATCAGGGAAGGTATCACCAGAGAGGTCCGGCCCGGCGGCATCATCTGGAATGCAACAAAACAGAGGTAAGCAATGGCGATCGAGCATTTTTCATGGCGGATTAAAGCATCCAGCCAGCCGACCCTGAAAAGTAAGGATACCGTCCGCACGGCACAGTTTGGTGATGGTTATAAGCAGGTGTCAGGTACCGGGCTGAATGATGAAACGCTCAGTTATGAGTATTCATTTACCGGCGAACCGGAAACCGTCAGGGATATCTATGCTTTCCTGCGGCGCCATAAGACGAAATCATTTTCGTTTACCCCGCCTGGCGGTGATCTTGCGCTGTGGCGCGTTGAGGCAGACAGCCTGCAGCGCGTCACCAAAAGCAAAACAGTGGAAACCGTATCAGCCACCTTTGAACAGGCGTTTGCACCATGAACTTAAACAGTGATTATCAGAAACTTGAGCCGGGCAATGTTGTCCGGCTTTTTGATGTCGATGGCACCGCATTTGGTGTTTCCGACGTTCTCCGCTTCCACGCCCACAATATTGCCCACACTGCCGATGAAATTGCCGCTGCTGGTGGAGATGAAAATAAGCTACCGGCGAAATCGATCTGGTGGCAGGGGCAGGAATATAAAGCATGGCCTTGTCAGATAGAGGGTATTGAGACGGCGACCGACGGGACCAGCGCGCAGCCAACGCTCTCGGTCGCTAACCTGGACAGTTCCATTACGGCGCTGTGTCTTGCTTATGATGACCTTCTGCAGGCGAAGGTCACCGTTCATGACACGCTGGCGCAGTATCTGGATGCGAAAAACTATCCGGAGGGCAACCCGTCAGCGGATCCGCAGCAGGAAAAGCTGAAGGTGTTTTACATTGACGCAAAGAGCACTGAAACCAACGAGGTGGTGGCGTTTACGTTGTCCAGTCCGATGGATCTGCAGGGGCTGATGATCCCGACGCGGCAGCTACATTCGCTTTGTACCTGGTGTATCCGTAACAAATACCGCTCCGGTGATGGATGCGACTATGCCGGAACGCGTTATTTCGACAAGCACAACAACCCAGTCAACGATCCGTCACTCGATGAATGTCCCGGTACGCTCACTGCGTGCAAGTTGAGACATGGCGAGGGGAACGAGTTGCCGTTTGGTGGTTTCCCTGGCACATCCCTGATCAGGAGCTGATATGCGTCAGAAAATTATCGACGCCATTATGGCGCATGCTGCCGCTGAATATCCGCGCGAATGCTGCGGCGTGGTGGTGCAAAAAAGTAGGGTGCAGCGGTACATTCCCTGCCGTAATCTGGCAACCGATCCGACAGAGCATTTCCACCTGTCACCGGAGGATTACGCCGCTGCTGAAGACTGGGGTACGGTGATTGCCATTGTCCACAGTCACCCGGACGCAACGACACAGCCAAGCGAACTGGATAAAGCGCAATGCGATGCAACGCTCTTACCCTGGCACATCGTGAGCTGGCCGGAGGGGGATCTGCGTACCATACACCCGCGGGGAGAGCTGCCGCTACTGGAGCGCCCGTTTGTGCTCGGTCATTTCGATTGCTGGGGGCTGGTGATGAGTTACTTCAGACAGACGCATGGTATTGAACTGAAGGATTACCGCGTCGATTATCCATGGTGGGAAGACAGTTACCCTGAAAACTTCTACCGCGATTGCTGGTATGAATGCGGCTTCCGTGAATTCAGCGGCGCACCGCAGCCAGGTGATATGGTTATCATGCAGGTCCAGTCCAACAAGTGGAACCATGCCGGGATCCTGCTGGAGGGAAATATGCTTCTCCATCATCTGTATGGTCATCTGAGCCAGCGTGTGCCATATGGTGGCTACTGGCAAGAACGGACGATGAAGGTTCTACGGCATAAGTCTCTGTGCTAATCTTTTGTATTATCAAAAGGGGATAGGGATATGAAAAAAAACATATTATTGATTTCATTACTGGGTTTATTTGGTTGTAGTGCATCTTCCTTACAGGAAGGACAGCCTATTTATTCTGGTCATACCTCAAAGAGTGCTGCACAACTCAACAAATGCATGTCTCCTAAGTGGCAGGAACTGCATCCACAGGCTACAAGTATAGAAACTGAAACTGGGTATAGAATATCAGCCGCTGATGATTTATTCGGTGTTCTTTCGATGGCTATTATTCAAGATGGCTCTGAGGGAGGGGCCGATGTGAAAGTCTATGCTGCAAATAAAGGTGTCGGTGACCCGTGGGGTAAAATAGCGCGATCATGTATTTAATTTATTTCTGTTTTTCAAAGCCACGTTAGTGGCTTTTTTATTGGAGTAAATATGCAAGAAATAATGACTAGGATTGAACTAGGTGGCGCGTTAGGTAAAGTATTTGGTAGAACCCATGATAGACTAATACGAACAACAGCAGAGGCTATCAATGCATTATCAAAAACAATTTGTGGATTTGAACAATATTTAAATACGAGTAAAAATCGTGGTCTAACGTATGCTGTATTTAAAGGGAAAAGAAATATTGGAAAAGATGATTTAGGTTTTCCAGTTACAGGAGAGGTGATAAGAATTATCCCTGTTGTAATTGGCAGTAAAAAGGCAGGCCTACTTCAAACAGTTTTAGGGGCTGTACTTGTTGTTGTTGGTGCTTTGGGGGCTACTATCGGCCAAGCATGGGGCGGTGCAGCTTGGGGCCCTGCCGCTATGAAAATAGGCGCTGCAATGATGCTTGGTGGTGTTGTTCAAATGCTTTCGCCACAGCCAGCAGGACTTGCCAGCAAACAGGATGCCGAAAATAGGGCATCGTATGCATTTGGTGGTGTAACTAACACTGCTGCTCAGGGTAATCCAGTTCCGCTTCTATACGGACGCAGGCGTATTGGTGGGGCGATCATCTCTGCTGGTATATACGTCGAAGGCCAGCAATAACAAAATAATCTTCCTTTCAGGCTACCAGATGGTGGCTTTTTTTATGGGCGCAATATGGCTACAACAACCCAGATTAAAGGCCGCAAGGGCGGCAGTTCCAGTTCCCGAACCCCTACCGAACAGCCTGATGATCTGCAATCTGTAGCGAAGGCTAAAATCCTCGTTGCGCTTGGGGAAGGGGAATTTGCAGGGCAATTAACCGGAAAAAATATCTACCTGGACGGCACGGCGTTGGAAAACTTCGACGGCTCCCAAAACTTTAGCGGCGTAACGTGGGAGTTTCGCGCGGGAACGCAGGCACAAAATTACATTCAGGGTATTCCCGGTACCGAAAACGAAATCAATGTTGGAACTGAAGTATCAAGCGCTACTGCCTGGACGCGCACCTTCACCAACACCCAACTATCAGCCGTTCGCCTCCGACTGAAATGGCCTTCACTGTTTAAGCAGGAGGACAACGGCGATCTGGTAGGGTATTCCATCAATTATGCGATAGACCTGCAGACTGATGGTGGGACCTGGCAAACCGTTCTTAATACCAGCGTAACCGGCAAAACGACGTCTGGTTATGAGCGCAGCCACCGTATTGATTTACCGCAGACTGGCAGCACCTGGACAATCCGACTGCGTAAGATCACCACTGATGCAAACAGCGCGAAGATCGGCGACACGATGACGCTGCAGAGTTTTACCGAGGTGATTGACGCCAAGCTGCGCTACCCGAATACCGCGCTGCTGTACATCGAATTCGACTCGAGTCAGTTTAACGGTTCAATACCGCAGATCTCCTGTGAGCCTCGCGGGCGCGTGATCCGTGTTCCTGATAATTACGACCCTGAAACGAGGGCTTACATCGGTACATGGCAGGGCGCGTTTAAGTGGGCCTGGACTGATAACCCGGCGTGGATATTTTACGATCTGGTGATTACCGATCGCTTTGGTCTGGGTAATCGCCTGACTGCAGCCAACATCGATAAATGGACGTTGTACCAGGTATCGCAGTATTGCGATCAGCCGGTACCGGACGGAAAGGGTGGAAACGGGACCGAACCACGCTATACCTGTAACGTCTATGTTCAGGACAGGAATGACGCTTACACTGTGTTGCGTGACTTTGCGGCTATATTTCGGGGTATGACGTACTGGGGCGGTGATCAGATTGTTGCGCTTGCTGATATGCCAAGAGATGTAGATTACGCTTACACCCGCGCTAACGTTATCGACGGACGCTTTACCTATTCCAGCAGCACGACAAAAACGCGGTATACCACGGCACTGGTTTCCTGGTCTGATCCGGGTAATGCCTATGCGGATGCGATGGAGCCGGTGTTTGAGCAGCCTCTGGTGGCCCGGTACGGATTTAATCAGCTGGAAATGACAGCCATCGGCTGCACCCGGCAGTCAGAAGCTAACCGAAAGGGGCGCTGGGGTATTCTCACCAACAACAAGGATCGCGTTGTTTCGTTTGATGTTGGCCTGGACGGAAACATTCCGCAGCCGGGATACATCATCGCCGTGTCAGACGAGCTTCTGTCCGGCAAAGTTATGGGCGGCCGCATCAGTGCTGTTAATGGTCGCGTGATTAAACTTGACCGCGTAGCTGATGCAGCAGCAGGCGATCGCCTTATTCTCAATCTTCCCTCCGGTGCGTCACAGAGCAGGACTATTCAGGCGGTTAACGGGGAATCAGTCACAGTCACCACGGCATACAGTGAGACACCACAGGCCGAAGCTGTATGGGTGGTTGAGTCAGATGAACTCTACGCCCAGCAGTATCGTGTTGTCAGTGTCTCCGATAACAATGATGGTACCTTCTCGATTACCGGCGCATGGCACGACCCGGATAAATATGCCCGTATCGATACCGGAGCCATCATTGACCAGCGGCCGGTGAGTGTGATCCCGCCGGGTAATCAGTCGCCGCCGGCTAACATTGTGATCAGCTCGTTTTCAGTGGTGCAGCAGAATATCAGCGTCGAAACCATGCGTGTGAGCTGGGACCAGGCGCAGAACGCCATCGCCTACGAGGCACAGTGGCGCCGCAATGACGGTAACTGGGTAAACGTGCCGCGCAGCTCTACCACGTCATTCGATGTCCCGGGTATTTATGCCGGGCGTTACCTGGTGCGTGTGCGCGCCATTAACGCCTCTGAAATATCCTCTGGCTGGGGCTACTCCGAAGAGAAAACGCTGACGGGCAAGGTGGGAAATCCACCGAAACCTGTCGGCTTTGCGACAACGCCGATCAACTGGGGGATTCGCCTGAACTGGGGATTCCCGGCTAATACCGGGGACACGCTGAAAACGGAAATTCAGTACACCGCGAACAGTGATTTCTCAAATCCTCTTTTACTGTCGGATGTGCCTTATCCGTCTGCCGAATACACCCAACTAGGGTTGAAGGCGGGGCAGGAATTCTGGTACCGCGCGCAGCTGGTAGACCGAACGGGTAATGAATCAGGCTGGACCGGCTGGGTTCGTGGCGAATCTAATGCGAATGCTGACGACTACCTGGGAGATATTGCTGGTGACTTCCTGACGTCTGCCGACGGTGACCGCCTGACAAGCGATATTGATACCAACCTCGAAGCCGCATTACAGAACGCGCTGGCCAACCACGCAACGGCTGAACATCAGTGGGCGCAGTATGGTGAAGTCCGCGCGGATATTCTGGTAATTAAAACGACGGTTGCCAGTGTGGATAAGGCGATGGCTGAGCTGTCTACGCAGGTACAGGCACAGATTGAAGATGTGACAGCCTCTCTCGAGGATAAACTGACTGCTACTGTCGATGCTTCGGGGGCGACAGCCATTCATACCCTGAAAGCCGGAGTGCGCATCAACGGTATTTTTTACAATGCCGGGATGTCGATTGCGGTACTGGCCGAATCAGGTAAGCCGGTAGTAACCCGTGTCGGGTTTAACGCAAACCAGTTCGTCCTGATGAGTGGCAGCGGTGATACGCAATATTCACCCTTTGCCGCTATCAATGGTCAGGTATTTATCAGTGATGCCTTTATTCAGGACGGGAGTATTACCAATGCCAAAATTGGCAATTACATCCAGTCAAATAACTTCGTTGCAGGTTCAACTGGCTGGCGCATTGATAAGAATGGGAACGCTGAATTGCATGGAAAGCTTTATGCCGACAGCGGGAATTTCTCTTTTAACGGTGTAAATAACAAGGTCGTAATTGATGGTTATGGAATTCTCGTTAATCTGACAAATGGTGGAAATGTTCAGGTTGGAACATTTAGGGGGTAATAATGGCGGAGGGAATTTTTATTAATTACAACGATGGCCGTCCGGTGATGGCAATCACTGCTGGGCTGCGTGCCCCCAGCTTTTGTACATCCTTCTCGGGCTGGTCATCCCAGTTCATGCAGTACCCGATCAATACACCGCTTGTTCCTGGTTCACAGGCTATCGTGGTGCCAACCAATCCCATTTACATCTATTCCTTTGCTGAATTTGATGTGGCCATAATGAGCAGCGTAACCCGAAACGGTGATTCAGGGG